>Ga0190316_1000377_pt1 | contig 13069 bp, 11 predicted proteins | sample 48701112_MG_FD_161663 | JGI IMG/M metagenome (GOLD analysis project Ga0190316, IMG submission 161663) | Hydrothermal vent sediment bacterial communities from Southern Trench, Guaymas Basin, Mexico - 4870-11-1-2_MG | ecosystem: Environmental > Aquatic > Marine > Hydrothermal vents > Sediment ... | reverse complement strand
CTTCTTCGCCATGTATGCTGCTTGAGCCTCAGCCTCAGATGGAGCTTGAACCCATGGTATCCCTAGGAGGTTTAGGAGCTTTTTGGCGTCATCGATCATCTCAGAAGTTAGGATCCCAGTCATTACGGCTTTAGAGAAGGCCTTTGCATAATCGCCCCTTATTAGGGCTTCACGCCATTCCCTCAGCGCCTTTTCTCTGGCTTTACGTCTCTTCTCGATCTCTCTCATCTTAAGCACTGGTGGTTTCCCATCAAATATGAAAACCAATAATAAATGATAATTTGAGATTAAATGAGTGGTTCTGTTTAGAAGACCGACGAGATGAGACGTTACTGTTCCGTCTGGGCTCATTAACGGAGAAGTATTTCTCGTCCGAATTAGGGCTAGAAATTGATATAGGAAGTTATTCGCATCTACAGCGAGGGATTTACCTTTTAAATCGCTTAGCTGAATATTATTCTTCACAATTATCGGTGTTAGGTTGACCCCCAATTTCCCACACATACCTGGCAGTCTTCAAGATCATTCATAGAAGCTCTTTTTGCTCCTCTCTTGATCATCTCTTCTATTGCCCTCTTGCTATCTCCCGGATTTACATCGACACCTTTAATTGCATCAACAAGAAGAATCGTTTCAAATCCTAAACGTAAAGCATCGAGCACCGTGCTTTTAACACAATAGTCTGTCGCCAATCCTCCAACGAAGATCCTTTTAATACCTGCATCCTTCAATTCCCTCTCTAGATTTGTCCCATCAAATCCTGAATATGCCTCTTTATCGGATGAAGTAGCCTTTGACACGATCTTAACTTCTCTTGGAAGCTTAAGATCTGGATGAAATTCCGCTCCTAATGTTCCTTGAATACAATGTGAAGGCCAGGTCCCTCCATAATCCTTAAATGATATATGATTAGGAGGATGCCAATCTCTAGTTGCGACGATAAGCGCTCCGGCCTTAGAGAACTTCTCTATATACTTATTTAGTGTGGGAATGATTTTTTCGCCATCAGGAACGGGCAGGGCTCCTCCACTACAAAAATCTCTTTGAACGTCAACTATAATTAATGCATCTTTATCCTTGTCGATTCTATACTTCATTAATTCTCCCCTAATATCTTACTTGAATATTCTTCTTATTCTTTATCGTACGATGATCTTCGAACTTTACATTTTCTTTTTAAAAATTAAATATATAAAAACTTAATTTTTATATTTTTTGGTTTAAGAAATTCATCAATCCATATTCTAAACGCCATAACAAATTTAAGGAGGAATACCAGTTAGATTTATTGTTAGATTGACAATCAATATGAGGAGTAAATGGGCGAAGTTATGTATCGACCACATATATTCTGTCTCTTTGGGTTGTGTCAGAATTGAATGGTCCGAGAAAATGTTCTCCACGTTGTCCAAAATTTAGATGCGCAAGGAACTTCCTTGAATTTCGGAGCGGAATTGCTTGGTGCCGATGGACAAATGAGCCTTGTAATCCAGGAAATTGTAGCTATGCAATATGCGTAAGTAGACGGTTGTTACCTAATGGGATCTGCGGAGAATCGCTGAAACGAAGAACATCCGAGAAGAGACCTGAAGATGAACCTCTGCAGACAATTAAGGTTCGTGGAAAAGTTTATAGGAAGATCGGTGAGAGGGAGATATTTTAAAGTGAATTTTCAATATTTTTTATTCGCGCCTTAAAGGAAACCTTTTTTCGATTTTAGGAATTGTTAAATCAGATATATCTACACTATGATCATAGATATTGCTAATTAATGAGATTATTGAGATTATCCTTTGATATGCTTCAGTAGGTAGCTCTGCACATGCCGATTCTGCAGATTCACATAGTCTCATAACTTCTTCTTTTTTCTCACGGACAGACTCTGCGGTTAATATGCTATGCGAGAGAAATGCTGTAACAGCATCTTGATAAGACACGTAAACGCATCTATGAAGAGCCCTTAGAGCCTCAATAGTTTTTTCAGACATCTCTATCCCCTTTAGTCTTATCGCATGTTCAGCAATCATCGATGCTTGATCCCCCACAGACTCAACAAGACTAGCAGTTAGGCGATAATCCAAACAATCTATTGGATAAACTTCGAGTTTCTCACTTAAACGTGGATTCTGAATAACTGTCCTTAAGATTCTGACGAGAAGAAAATATAATCTATCTACTTCATTATCTCTTGCAATTACGCTTTTTGCAAGTTGAATATCCCTTTGGAGAATAGCCGTTACAGAATCTCTGAGCATTCCTGCTGAAATTAAATATTCACGTCGAAGTATCTTTTCAGGTGGGAGAGCAGCTGGCTGCAACAGACATTGAATAACAATATTCGCGTGATCCTCCTCTATGATCTCTAGGCCTATAAGCTTATTCACCGTTTCCTTTATTATCTCCCTATCTTCAATCATTATTCTATCTTTAGCGCTTATGTGAATTACATCATAGCCTAGAAGGTATTTGCTCACTATTTCTCTTCTTAAATACTGATTCGGCTCCAAGGTCGTTGTCAGAGGAGAACGCTCTAACTTATATCGTGGATCAATAATCAGCCTTCCATCAGGCGTCATAAGAGTATAAACAACAGATCCTCTAGTGAGCCCGTTCTTTAATGCCCAATCTTTAGGAAGAGTTACAAAGAAGGTTCCGCTCCTCGTCATTTGAATCCTACGTAACTCCATTATACCACGCCCAAAATATCTCCACTACAAAAGAATAAAAGTATATTGGAAAGTTTAAACATGTCCATACTGATTTTTTAATTGATCATACATTTTCTAAGGAGTAGATCTTAAAGCTAAAATAATGAGAGAGCAAGATAAACGAATCTGAAGGATGGCCGTTGGAGCAAAATGCTAAACTAAGACGGGCGATATCCCTGATAATCGAATCCGGTTATCAAATTGATAGTGATACATTTCAGATATTAAAGGAAGCATCAGAAAGAGTGGACATAGAAAATCTCGTAAGGAGCATAATCGAAGACGCTAAAAACCTTCGGGAGAAATCTCTTTTTCTAAGCCGAAAACTTATAGAAAAGAAGATTTCGGAGTTAGGGGGACAAGCACAAACTATAGAGAGAACCTTCACAACCGGAAAGAACAGATACAGGCCTTATGCAAAAGAAATAGAATCTGAAGTTAAAATATTAAAAAATCCAGCTGAAAATATCAGCACAAAAGGATCACTAGAGAACTATATTAAGTATTTTCAGGATCGATTTCGCAGAATTCAAAAGATACTGAGAAGAAGGATGAACTCTGTAGGTTCAGGAAGCATTATACAGGCATTGAAGGCTCCACCAAACTCTAAAGTCGGATTCACTTGTATGTTAATAGAAAAGCGAGATTCGTCCAGCGGCATATTTCTGCATGTTGAAGATTTAGAGATGGATACAACAGTCTTTGTGTCATCACAAAATCCAGAACTTTATAGGAAGGCTCAGAAATTAATGCTTGATCAGGTAATCTTCATATCTGCGGTTAAGGGCAGAGGAGATCTATTAATTGCCGAGGATATAGTGTATCCAGATTTGCCGTTAAGAAAACCGAACAGGGCAGAACTGCCAGTATGTGCTGCGCTTTTATCTGATATGCATGTTGGAAGTAAAATGTTCATGGAGAAAGCATTTAAACGCTTTCTTTCATGGCTGAAAGGAGAAGTTGGAAACCGACGGCTCAGAGAGATTGCTTCTCACATAAAATATCTGATTGTAGCAGGAGACATAGTTGACGGTGTTGGAATCTATCCGAAACAGTTTGAGGAATTAGAAATAACAGATATTTTTGAGCAGTACAGGTATGCTACTGAGCTATTCGAAGAGATTCCTGAATATATAGATGTTATATTGATACCTGGAAATCATGACGCTTGCAGGAGATCTTTGCCTCAGCCAGCAATATTAAGAGATTATGCAGAGCCACTCTATGAGGCTGGAAGATTCCGACTTCTGGGCAATCCATGCGAGCTTAGTCTTCATGGAGTTAAAATCTTGGTTATTCATGGCCGGAGCTTAGATGATGTTATATCAACTGTTCCGGGAATGAGCTTCGAAAGACCTGATGAGGCTATGAAGTTTCTTCTACAGTGCAGGCACTTGGCACCTACATATGGGTCAAGAACTCTAATAGCCTCAGAGCCAATCGATCATTTAGTTATTGAGGATGAACCTGATATATTTCATGCGGGGCATGTTCACATGATGAGTTACAGCAATTATAGGGGGACTTTAATTGTTAATTCTGGGGCTTGGCAGGAGCAGACTGAATATCAGAGGGAGATGGGTCATACTCCAAATCCTGGCATAATACCAATAGTTAACCTACAGAGCTTTGAAGTCTACCCTATAAATTTCACTTCAAATATATAAAGGTCAGCGGATTGTATTCAAATATTTGGGAATATAACTTATCATGTTTCTGATTCTTTCATCCTCTAGGAATGCTTCTTTTATCACTCTGTATGGAACTCCAAGTGTTGTCTTTTTTGATCTTCCATATCTACCGAGACTTACAACTCTCGAGTTTACTAACCCGATTATATCAAGTTCATTTATTAGTCCGCTTACCCTTCTCTGTGTGAGGGGATTAATACCCATCTCCTCACATAGCTCACAATACACATTGTAAATATCTCCGGTCATTAGGGCCTTAGCCTTGGACTTTGAAAGAATAAATAAACTTAATAGAACGACTTTAGAGTGCATTGGGAGAGATCTTAAAGTTTCAATTATGTGATCATGCTCGATTCTTTTCTGAGCTTTATACACGTATTCCTCTGAAATCTCATTTTTTCCATCTCTCTCAGCAAGTTCAGCGGCTACTCGGAGAAGATCAAGTGCTCTTCTAGCATCGCCATGTTCAGCTGCAGCAATAGCCGAACATAATTTTATTGCCGCGTCAACCGATACTTCCTCCCTAAAGGCTATCTTTGCACGTTGTCTAAGAATATCTTGAAGCTCCTCAGCATTGTATGGCTTAAATACAATCTCCTCTTCACTTAACGTACTTAAAACTCTTGGATCAAGCATGTCTTTGAAGCGAAGATCATTCGATATTCCAAGAATTGAAACTTTACTTTTATTAAGAGTTTCATTTATTCTGGTTAGCTCATAAAGAAGGGTATCTCCTCTTTCTTTTATGAGTGCATCTATCTCGTCAAGAGCAACCACGAGAACTATCTTTTTGGAGTCTAGAGCCGATTTGAATCTATCAAAAACTTCTCCTAATGCAAGACCAGTAAATGGAACTTTAACATCCATGCTGGAGCATAATGCCGAAAGTACTCTATATTCAGTTCCTACAAGCCTACAATTTACAAATGATACCTTTAGTGGTGCTTTAATCTCCATAGCTTTCTTGGCTAAATGATTAATAACAAACTTTGTTACAGCCGTTTTTCCTGTTCCTGTTTTTCCATAAATTAAAACATTTGAGCAAAGCATCCCTCTTAGCGAAGGACCTAAAATTTGCCCCAATAATCGTATCTCTTCTTCTCTATGAGGAAGATAGTTAGGAATATAATCATGCCTGAGAGCCTCCCGATTCTTAAATATCCTAGACTCTCCTAAGAAGTTGCTGAAGACATTATCTAATATCTCGCTCTGTCTCTCCATAGTTATCCTCTAGCCGTAAAGTCGTTTTCTAAGAATAGTTGATAATTGCAGTAATGATAGATAAGGTATGCTCTACAAAAAAATTGATAATGTAACAAAACATCTTGATATTCTCCCACACCCCTAAATTTCTACTGGAAACTATTAATCGTACCGTTTCAAAATTTTTAAGAAATAAAATAATAAAGAAATAAAATAATAAAACTAATCTTCGAAGTTGAAAATTGGTAAGAAGAGTTTCCAGTAGAAATAGAAGGGTGTGGCTCTTCTTATCTTTTTGTAAAGAACTATGTGAACTGGAAAGGTATTTTCATTTTTCTCATTCTTCTCCTTATTTTTACTTCATTTTTTTGTGAATAGGAACCCCTTCATTTCCACTGGAAAACTAAACAAAATTATTTTTTATTTTCGTTATCCTTTAGAACACAGTATTATCTTTTCTTCACAGAAATATTTGAAAATTTTGTTTATTTTCTCTTTTTTAACCGTATTTTGTATTTATTTTCTTCACTGATTAACCGATTATCTTATTAACTTGCGAAATGTATATTGAAAAATTGTAAAGTGTCACAGCGGTGAAGCGACTATTGCCGGCGAAGAAGATACGCGTTGAGGTATATGATAAGTCAGGCAACCGTTATACCATAACATTAGAGGGATCGATCTCTAGAGAGAATGTAATAAAACTATTAGATATAGTTGAGCTTCTAGGAGGTATGCATAGTTCATCTTCTACCTCAAGTTTCTCAACGAAATTTGAGAAGATTCAATCAATAATCGAGAATTGTTTTGCGTCTTCTTGGTTCTCAGCTAGAGATGTGCAAATAGAATATAGAAATGTTACAGGTGAGCATATAGGCTTAAGCACAGTTTCCACTTATCTTTCACGATTAAGCGAACGCGGTCTATTAATTAAGCAGAGAATATCCAACAGAACTCGTTATCGTCTCACTACAATTGAATGATTCATTAACTCTCTTTGCTAAGTATCCTCCTCATCTCTTCCTTTATCCTATATACATACGGAATTCTATCGGTTCTTCTCTCGACATATCCTTTATCATAAAGACTTTTCATTAAACGTCCTGTATGCTCTCTTGTCAACCCAATCCTACTTCTTATTTCACGAACAGTCTTATCTCCTTCAGTAGATAGAATCTCAAGAACTCTAAGTTCTGTTGGTGTAAGTGAAGTTATTGCTTTCTCTTTTTCTAAAGGAAATGCAGACTCAAGACGCATCGTCTGGCCTCTTTCTCTCTTGAATTCTTCATCTTGAACTTCAAAAGAGGATGTTCTATTCATATTCACTTTAGTTTCCTCGATCTTTTTATTTAGTTCTAAGTATGACTCTTGTAACCTTATTACCTTAGAAGAAATAGTCTCCAAATCGCTTTTTATTTTCTTCAAATCAGGTAATTCTAAATCAGAAAATTTTATCTCAAAATCTTCAATTTTTCTTTTCAATTCTTCAATGTCTTTCCTGAAGCTAAGAATTACTTCTTCAATTATACTCTTTGCGTGTGCATATTCTCTGCTGACATTCAATGACTTTTTTATATAAATTATAAGTATTATCGACATAAGAGAAAGAAGCAATAAATTGGCGACAAATATCATCGAATCGCTCAATTTGTTTTCCTCCTGTGACATCACATGATATCACATATCACAAACAAATCATATATGATGTCACATTTAATAAAGCTTTTTGAGGCAACTATTCCAATTAGAGGAGAGAAATAGTCTATTTTTATCAGCTAAATTCTTCGTGATTTGTGATTTGTGACGTGTGATATGTGATATCACATTTTCATTCCTCTTGGTTTCGAAAGATTTAATAATTCATTTTTTATTTCATCTTGAAGCATTTGTAGAACTTTTAGAGTTTCCCTTGATTTTCTATTTTCTAGCCAAAAATTCCTGTATGCTTCCATATAATCCTTAATTTTATTTGCGATTTCTATATAAGGCTCAAGATTTGGAGTATCGAGTATCCCTAAATATCCTAAAAGAATTATAGTATAAATTGATCTTATTATGTTGATTCTGGCTTGTGCTAGTGTGCGGTTGAATGATCCTCTGCTTACGCCCGCCTTTATAAGTCTCATCTTGGCTTTATCTTCATAAACTATCCTCTTTCCTGAAATTTTTTCCGCTAAAATATCAATTAAAAGAGTTTCTAATTGTGTTTTTGTTAATTGACTATTTTTTAGAAGTGTTTCAACAATTGGGTCTCGAAAAATTCCTAAAAGCCATCTCCTAACATCCTTCCTCAAATTCTCAATTGACATACTATAATCGCCCCTATTTTGGATACAATTTTATATACGCGTATATAGCTAATTCTTTATAAATCTTGTCTAATGATAATCAACTGCATAAAGTATATTTCAGTGTGATATAATATCATGTAGCGTGTGATGTAACATGTGATATCATGACCAGAAATTAAACGGCAAACCTTAAGAGCAGATTTAGCATTTTATCTTTCGGAGAGAAGAATGGGGAGAAGAAGACGAAAGATTATTAGAATGCCCAAAAAGAAACTTCCAAAGGTCTTTCTTTGTCCGAAGTGCGGAAAAGAAGCTATAAGGGTTGAAATAAAAGATTCAAAGACCGCCCTAGTGAAGTGCGGGAATTGCGGATTATCTGTTGAAATGCCAAAGAAAGAAATTCACAAAGAAATCGATGTATACTGCAATTTTATTGATAATTATTATAGTGTTTAAATCTTTTAAGAGTTAAAAGCATGAATACGAAAGGGAGAGGGATGTATGCTAGGTAAGATTGAAAAGTATCTGCTCGCGAATATTCAGGAAAAAGGCTCAATATTTATTCCCCTTATTGATCCTGAGGAAGTTACTGCTTCTTCAGCTTCGCTTATTGCGGTCGAAGGGGAAGAAGCGGGAGCATCAGCTATAATGGTTGGAGGATCCACGCTTGTTTCATCTGAGATACTCGATAATACTGTTAAGGCCATTAAGGAGAGTGTCGATATTCCAGTAATACTCTTCCCAAATAACATTACTGGCATAAGCAGATACGCAGATGCAATATGGTTTATGTCTCTCCTTAACTCAGCTGATCCATACTTTATTATCGGAGCACAAGTGCTTGCCGCTCCGATAATAAAAAAGTTTTGTATAGAACCCATCCCGCTTGGCTACTTAATACTTGGGGAAGGTGGAGCCGCAGGTGTCATCGGGAAAGCATGTCCAATACCATACAATAAGCCTGAATTGGCAGTTGCCCATGCTTTAGCCGCTCAATTCTTAGGTATGAGATTTATATATTTGGAAGGGGGATCTGGAGCCAGCGAGCCTATTCCGTCTAAGACTATCAAAATAGTAAAGAATAATGTTGATCTGCCCCTTATTGTTGGAGGAGGAATAAGAACGGGGGCTCAGGTAAAGAGGATCGTGCATGCGGGAGCTGATATAATAGTAACAAGCACGATCCTAGAAAAGAGCGATTCTAGATCATTAAGGAATAAGATGAAGGAGATAATGGAAGGCATAAAAGAGGGAGTTACAAATAGAAATATAACAAGTTCAAATGATTAGGGAGGGCTCAAATTTGACATCATTCGAGAATTACTTTGCATCTTTAAAGAAGATACTAGGAAGAGAAGATTTATACGATATATGGCCTGACTTCGAACCAGAATACGATGAAAGGGAATTCGCTTGGACAAATCTTAAAGGATTAGGAGAAACTCTACTTCTCAATTGCGGTCAATGCGATGGGCCGTCAGATATGAGGCATAAACGATGTAGAGAGTGCGTGAATCGTAGGGCTAAAATTGCAAAGGAAGTTTATCGTCAAGTTGTAGGTCACCCAATGGAGAAATGGCCTACAATAATACTCTGCAGAATCCATACTGAATAGAATTCAAGTGAAGAAGTTGATTCAAAACTTAACCAAGGAATATCAAGAATACTTCTCGAGTCTCAAAGATTCCCTAGATAAGATCCTTGAGATCTCAAGGATCGCAAGAGGATTGATGCTTGACCCAAAACCGTATCCTGAAATCAGAATTGCTGAGGATCTCGCTGGGCTAGTTGAGGGTTTCATAGGAATTAGAGGGCTTGCTAAGAGGATTCGTTCTCTCTCAGAGAGTATGTCTCGCGAAAAAGTAGCATTTAAGATCGCGGAGGAAATAGCAAAGGGAAAGTTCGGCCAGCATAATGAGGAAACCTTAGCTACACAGGCTATAAGGGCGGCACTTGCTATCTTAACTGAAGGAGTAACGGCTGCGGTATATTCAGAGGGCATATCTAAAGTATTAATTAAGTCTAATTTGGACGGCTCACGATATCTAGCCATTTACTTTGCAGGTCCAATACGCTCAGCTGGCGGAACAGAGACGGCTCTAACCCCTGTTATAGCAGATTTCGTTCGTCGTATCCTTGGTTTAGATCGGTATAAGCCAACAAAGGATGAAATCAACCGTTTCATTGAGGAGCTTAGGCTCTATGAGAGAGAAGTAGGCCGCTTCCAATATCACGTCTCCGATGAAGAGATCAAGAAGGCGTTAGCAAATATTCCGGTTGAGATAACCGGAATACCTTCAGATAACATTGAGGTTTCATCTTACCGTAATCTCCCTCGTATTGAGACTAATTGCTTACGTGGAGGCGCCCTGCGGGTAGTTAATGATGGCATAATTGGACGTGCAGCAAAGGTATTAGCAGTCGTAGAGGATCTCGGAATTGAAGGATGGGAATGGCTCAAAGAGATTAGGGAGATCTCAAAAAAGAAGAAGTCTGGATTTATGGAGGACGTTCCGGCAGGACGGCCAATTTTAAGTTTTCCATCAAGAAAGGGAGGATTTAGACTTCGCTATGGAAGATCTAGAAATACAGGTCTTGCAGCCGTCGCTGTTCATCCATTAACGATGAAAATTCTCGAGGGCTTTTTAGCAGGCGGCACGCAACTGAAGATTGAGACTCCGGGGAAATCCGGAATCGTACTCTCCGTGGATTCGATAGAACCTCCAATAGTCAGATTAAATGACGGCTCTGTAGTTAAAGTATCATATGAAAATATTGATGAGATAAAAAATAAGGTGGAAAAAATCCTCTTCATTGGAGATCTACTCGTAAGCTTCGGGGACTTCTTATATAATAATAAGGATCTGCCACCAGCCGGATATGTTGAGGAGTGGTGGGCTGAGGATCTAAAAGAAGCATTAAATAAAAAGTTTAATGGGGATCTAAGAGAAGCAGCTCTAAGAATCGCAATTCCGCAAAATTCTCTAAAAAGATATATTAATCATCCTTTTGAAAACAGGCCGAACATTAAAGAGGCCATTAGATTAAGTCAGGTTCTCAAAATTCCACTTCACCCGGCCTATACATATTTTTGGACATGCATTAGCTCAAACGATATTCAGAGATTGCGTGATTGGCTACTTTCCTCAAAGATAGAAAGGCTCAACGGTGAAGTCGCAAAGATAATTGGTAGACTAGATCAAAGGATAAAATGGATACTTGAGGAGATCTGCCTGCCCCATAAAGTGCTAAATGATAAGATTCTAATAGACGGAGACGATGCATACTCGCTTTCATTCACGTTAGGAATTGATTATCCAGAAAAGAGAATAGACGAGGAATTATCAACCCTTGAAAATCTAAAGAAGTTATGCGGAGTTAAGATTCGAGATAAAGCTCCAACGTTTATTGGGGCGCGTGTTGGTCGTCCAGAAAAGGCAAGCAGAAGAGAAATGGATCCCCCAGTTCATGTATTATTTCCCGTCGGCCTTAATGGAGGCTCCCAAAGAGACATAATGAAGGCCTCTGAAAAAAGGATCATAAAGGTCGATCTTGTTAAGCGTAGATGCCCAAAATGTAGGACTGTAACCTTCATGTTGAAATGTCCAAGATGCGGTTCAGAGACCGTTTTAGAATTTGTATGTCCAAGATGCGGCGTGGAACTGAAGAATAATAGGATATGCCCAATCTGTAAAGTTGAAGCTGTAAATCATGAGAAGCAACTGATACACCTAAAGAGTATGGTTGAGAATGCTTGCAGAAACGTTGGGTTCAGACCTAAAAAAGTCAAGGGAGTGAAGGGTCTAACGAATAAGACTAGGACTCCTGAGATTTTAGAGAAGGGCATCTTAAGGGCGAAGTATGACCTATCCGTGTATAAAGATGGAACAGTTAGATTTGATATGACTAATGCCCCTCTAACACATTTCAAGCCTAGAGAGATCGGGGTTTCAATCGAGAAACTCAGAGAGTTAGGCTATAAGCATGATTATGAAGGCAGACCGCTTGTAGATCCGGATCAAATTTGTGAGCTAAAGGTTCAAGACATAATAATACCCAAGAAGAGCGTGGATTATCTGATTCGCATAGCCAAATTCATAGATGAGCTCCTACAGAAAGTCTATCATTTGCCTTCATTCTACAAGATTGATCGACCTGAGGATCTCCTTGGGAGGATCGTGATAGGGCTTGCTCCCCATACATGCGCTGGGGTTCTAGGAAGGATAATAGGCTTTACTGATCTAAATGTATGCTTTGCTCATCCATTCTGGCACTCAGCTAAACGTAGAGACTGTGATGGAGACGAAGACAGCATAATGCTGGCGTTGGATGCATTTCTCAATTTTTCGAGGGAATATCTGCCAGATCGCATTGGAGGAATAATGGACTCTCCATTATTCATCATCAGCGCTATTAATCCGCAAGAGATCCAGAGGCAGGCCCATGAATTTGACGTAGCCCAAAGATATCCGCTTACGTTCTACATGGAAACATTAAAAGGCACTAATGCTAGGGCTATTAGCGGAATGATAGATATCGTTAAGAATAGATTTGGAAGTAAATGGGAGATTCAAGGATTCGGATTTACGGCTCCAACATCCAATATAAATGAGGCGAATCGCGAAAGCAAATATAAGAAATTGAGGAAGATGAGGGATAAGTTAAGGGCTCAGCTACAGCTCGCCGAGAAGATAAAGGCTGTAGATGTTAAGCGAGTTGCTGAAGTTGTGCTCACGACGCATTTTCTTAGAGATATATCCGGAAACCTACGCGCCTATACATCTCAGAGTTTTAGATGTAAGAGATGCAATAAACGTTTCCGTAGAATCCCATTGAGGGGTAAATGCACTGAATGTGGAGGCGAGCTTACACTTACGGTCTATCGCGGCGGAATAGAAAAGTATCTTAAGGAGGCCAAGAACATTATAGAAACGTATGGCATCTCGGACTATTATGCTCAGAGAATAAGCCTCATAGAAGATGAGATAAGATCAATCTTTGAGAGCGGAGAGGAGGCAAAACAGACAAGTCTATCCAAGTTTATATAAAGTCGAAAAGAAAAATTTTTGATATGTCAGAGCCAAATTTTATATTGAAATGTCCAAGTTGAATTTTCATCCAAAAGCATTTTTGCTACGCATAAAGAATGTGAATGCTGGATTAACGGCTAGAACTA
>Ga0190316_1000375_pt1 | contig 13119 bp, 10 predicted proteins | sample 48701112_MG_FD_161663 | JGI IMG/M metagenome (GOLD analysis project Ga0190316, IMG submission 161663) | Hydrothermal vent sediment bacterial communities from Southern Trench, Guaymas Basin, Mexico - 4870-11-1-2_MG | ecosystem: Environmental > Aquatic > Marine > Hydrothermal vents > Sediment ... | reverse complement strand
GTTCTATATCCAAATCTGTCCTTATTTGATCAGATATAAAGTCCCCGGCCTTACGTGCTATATATAAAGCAAAATCAAGCATTGTCTGTCCACAAAGATCCTTGATATGTACAAGGTTTTCTTGTAACATAATAAACATGAGAAACGTTTACAAGATAAAAAATTCCTTCAGGATTCCCATGACTATCGCAATATTGCTTTCCGTTCCAGTACTTATTGACGTGTTCAACAGACAGATGGAGACCGTTCATCTCGTACTGGTATTGATACTTATGGGGCTCTTTTATATCACCGGTTTTAACAGCTTGCTTAGAAAAGCCATAGTTACGGATGACAGGGTAACAGTTTACAATATTTTCGGAAAAAAGAATTTACCTATTGAGGATATAACCTTCTTAGACGGGCTAACTATTGGTTCACGGCAATTTATTTCAATAAACACAAAGGGAAAAAATATTCTTTTTCCAAACAGTTTCAATGAATTCTCAAAGCTGGCACAGGTCCTTTCAGGCTTCGTAGAAGAAGAAAAGGTGGGTGACGGCTTGAGGTATATCATGAAGCACCCCTTGAAAAGGTCCACAGATACCATTACAGCATGGGTGACGGTCTTGATCCTGTGCGCTATACTCTACGTAAGGCTTATATAAATAAAGTACGCCATTAAACATCAAGCCAAATGATTCCTACACACTATATATTGGACGCTTTGATTTATCAAATTTTGATTGTAAGTCTTTGAATTATAAAATAATTATAGACAATGTTTCACGTGAAACATTGTTTTTCCTTCCAATATCCAATGGCATGTGCTAGTTTCCTGGTCATAGTGATGAGGGTTTTAAGTATATCCAATCAAAAGGGTGGGGTGGGAAAAACAACAACCGCCGTCAATCTTGGGGCATCACTTGCTATTCTGGGAAAAAAGATTTTGCTTATAGACCTGGATCCCCAGGCAAATGCCACATCAGGCCTAGGTATAAATAAGGCTGAAAAAGACAGGTACGTGTACCAGATAATGATAGGTGCCAGAGACCTTGAATCTGTCATTGAGGAAACATGCGTAAAGGGTATGTATGCTGTACCTGGATCATATCACCTTGCTGGAGTGGAGCTAGAGCTTGTGAATCAACCGCTCAGGGAGAGGATGCTGGCTAGAGCCCTTTCATTGCTTGATGCTGTGTTCGATTTCGTAATAATAGATTGCCCACCATCGCTTGGTTTGCTTACAATAAATGCGCTTACAGCGGCAAACAAGGTTATAGTACCCGTACAATGTGAATACTATGCACTCGAAGGCCTAGGAAGGCTGATGCGGACCGTATCTATTGTAAAGAAAAGGTTTAACCCGAGATTGGAACTTGAGGGTATCTTGCTAACCATGTACGATTCAAGAACAAGGCTCAGCCAGGATATTGCAAAAGAGGTAAAAAAACACTTCAATTCCAAGGTCTTTAGCACAGTCATACCCCGAAATGTAAGGCTTTCAGAGGCCCCGAGCTATGGCATGCCAATCTGTCTCTATGATATAGGTTCAAAGGGTGCGCAGGGCTACCTTATGTTGGCAAAAGAGATTATGAGGAAAGAGGAAAATGGGTAAAAAGAAAAAAGGTCTAGGTAAAGGGCTCAATGCTATCTTACCTGAAGACATTGAATTTGAAGGTACAAGTGTTGTAGAACTATCCGTTGACGAGATATATCCTAGCCCGGAGCAACCAAGAAAGGTCATAGACGAAGACTCGGTAAAAGAGCTCGCTGATTCCATAAAACAGCACGGGATAATCTCCCCCATCATCGTAAGAAGAGTTAACTCAAGGTACGAGATCGTGGCCGGAGAGAGAAGATACCGTGCTGCTCTCCTAGCAGGACTTAAAAAGATACCCTCCGTGGTAAAGGAAATCCCAGATGACATAGCTTTTAAAATATCATTGGTGGAAAACATACAAAGAGAAGATCTTAATCCCATGGACGAGGCAGAGGGATATTACATACTCAGCAGAAAATTTAAGCTTACACACAAGGAGATAGCTAATGCACTATCAAAGGACAGGTCGACCATCACAAATGCTCTACGGCTCATGTCCCTGCCGGAGGAAGCACGGGATGCCTTGAGAAAGGGCTTGATCTCCACAGGACATGCAAGGGCTATTCTGGCAATTGACAAGTACGAAGATCAAGTATCTCTTCTTAAAAAGATAATATACAAAAAAATGAGTGTCAGACAGACAGAATCACTAGTAAGTAAAAAAAAGGGTGAAAAGATAAAGAAAAGAAAAGACGTAGACAAAGAGCTGGAAATATTATCAGGCCAACTCTCAGAAAAACTTTCTACCAAGGTTGTTTGTACATGGGGCAGAAGAAAGGGTAGGATCATAATAGACATAGCTTCAAGGGACCAACTGAACACGGTTGTCCAGTATATTATGAGTGCGGGGAAAAGTCCAATCTAGCTGCTTGACTTGATTTATATACATGTTACAGACATGTTGACATCAAAGATGTGTAGGTACGTTACATGATAATGTTTATTGAAAAGATTTGTATATTATAAAAGAATGAAAGAACGTATAGTTAGATAAGATTTGAACATATGAAGGTATATTTATAATTAACAGAATATATATAAGGAGTAATATAAAATGCATATAAAGGTAAAAAAGGAACAGTTACAGAAAGGCCTGCAAAAAGTACAAGGTTTTACTGATAGTGAGCGAAGCTCAACTATGCCCATACTGAGCCACATCTTGATGGAGACTGAAGGAGATGGCCTAAATATAAAAGCAACCGATCTCCATACATCCATACAGGTAAAAATGGCATGTGATATAGAAGAACCAGGGGCATGTACTGTCCATTCAAAAGGCCTTCTAGATATTACCAGAGAGCTGCCGAATGGCGATATAAGTATGAATATCCATGAAGATGGAAGGATACATATAACGCTGAACAGGTACAGGTTTAAATTGAACATAATGGATCCAGAGGAGTATCCATTGATTGATTTTTCAAAGATAGATGAAGGTATAGTGATATCTCCTGATATTATTAAATTTATGATTGACAACACTTTCTTCTCCATCTCGCAAGGAAACACGGGGGAACTTAAGTATACTCTGGAAGGAGCACATCTGGTAACAGCCAAAGATGGAGATACTTCATACCTAGAGATGGCAACGACGGATGCAAAGAGGCTGGCGTTTGTAAGGAGACCAATAGATAGGACCATAGACACATCAAGTAGTATAATTATACCAAGGAAGGGCCTCCAGGAAATAAGACGCTTGATAGAAACATCTGATTCAGACGCATCTATGCGTTTTACCGAAGGCTCTCTTTATTTTGTATCTGATGATACGATTGCAACTGTCAGGCTGATGAGTGGTAGTTTTCCAGAATATGCCGGGGTCATCAAACCCGATGCATATCCTATAAAGATAAGTGTTGATTCTGGTGAACTTTTGAGTGCCCTGAAGGTATGTTCAGCCCTTCTCTCAGAGATGTCCAACAGTGTTAGATTCGTTTTCTCGGGCACAACGACCACGTTATATGCAAAAGATCCAGAAAAGGGTGATGTGGAGGTAACAGTAGATTCAAGTCAATCTGGACCTGAAGTAGATATTACCTTTAATCCCAAATACTTTATAGATTGCCTTTCGATGATTAGCGGAGAGGCAGTAATATTATTGAAAAATTCAGAAGGTCCGTGCCTTATAATGCCTGGAAATGACCCAGACAGAAGGTGGTTAATCATGCCAATGAGATACTAAGAAGGGGAGACGCAGGTTATGAAAAAATATACAGCGGAAGACATTAAGATCCTCGGTGATTTTGAGGCGGTAAGATTAAGGCCGGCGATGTACATAGGTTCAACATCTACAAAAGGCCTACACCACCTCGTGTTCGAGGTTGTGGATAATAGCATAGATGAGGCCATAGCAGGTTTTTGTCACAAGATAGATGTTGTCATACACATGGATGAAAGCATTACTGTCTCAGATGACGGGCGAGGGATACCTGTAGACATTCATCCACAGTCAGGCAGACCTGCGGCCGAGGTCGTCCTTACAACATTGCACGCTGGTGGAAAGTTTGACAATTCGATTTACAAGGTATCTGGAGGATTACACGGAGTTGGTGTATCAGTAGTTAATGCACTTTCAGAGCATCTAGAGGTTATCATAAAAAGAGGAGGTTATGTTTATTACCAGGAATTTGAAAGAGGTGTGCCACTTACAACTCTGCAGAAAAGAGAAAAGACTACAGGGAAAGGTACTACCATTCATTTTAAGCCAGACCCGGAGATATTTGAGACAACTGTATATGATTTCGATACCATTGCAAACAGGTTAAGGGAGCTGGCATTTCTCAACCCAGGGCTAAGAATAGTACTTGAGGACGAAAGGACAGACACGAGGCAAGTTTTTCATTATGCAGAAGGACTTAGGGATTTTCTTAAGTACATAAATGCCAAGAAGAATCCACTACATTCGCCCATATATTTCAAGGTATCTAAGGGGGTTGTGTTAGTAGAAGGGGTTCTACAGTATAATAGCGGCTACAAAGAGACGGTCTACTCTTTTGCAAACAACATAAACACGCATGACGGTGGGACCCACGTGGCAGGGTTTCGCAAGGCCATAACCAGGACCATCAATGCTTATGCAAAAGAAAAAGGATTGTTAAAAAACACAAAAGTAGCGATAACAGGAGAGGATACCAGGGAAGGGCTCTGCGCGATCATAAATGTAATGTTGCCTAACCCCCAGTTCGAGGGACAGACAAAGACAAAGCTTGGAAACTCAGAGATACAGGGTATCGTGGAGAGCGTAGCAAACGAGGCTATAACAAGTTACCTGAGTGAGAACCCCAATGAAGCCATGTCCATTATTAGAAAGGTGATGGAGAGTGCCAAGGCAAGAGAGGCGGCAAGGAAGGCAAGAGAGATAACCAGGAGGAAAAGTGCGCTAGAGTACACACTTTTACCCGGAAAGTTGGCGGACTGCCAGGAAAAGGATCCAAGGTTGTGTGAGCTATTCTTGGTAGAGGGTGATTCAGCTGGCGGTAGTGCAAAGCAGGGAAGAAACAGGTGGAATCAGGCCGTGCTTCCATTGAAGGGTAAGATATTAAATGTTGAGAAGGCAAGGGTAGACAAGATGCTGTCAAACGAGGAGATAAAGTCATTGATAACAGCGCTTGGAACAGGCATAGGCCCAGAGCATTTTGATATCTCAAAGCTTAGGTACCACACAATAATCATTATGACAGATGCCGATGTGGATGGTGCCCACATAAGGACCCTGCTCCTTACCTTTTTTTATAGGCAGATGCCTGAGATAATAGAGCATGGCCATCTATACATAGCACAGCCACCTCTGTTTAAGGTGACGAGGGGCAAAAAAACGCATTATATATTGAATGAAGAATTGCTGGAGAATTTTCTACTGAAGAACGTATCACGGGAAATTGCCCTTAAAGGGGCAAGCGAACTTAGGGGTGGCGAGCTGGTAAGGTTGATAAAGCTTGTAAACAGAAGAAACGGTATACTTAGGAACTATGAGACCAGGCACATGGATGACAGGGTGATACAATGTGCATCTTACATACCCTTTGATGAACTAGGATCATTTAATGCCGAGCTTGTAAAGGAAAGGATAGAGGGAATACTAGAAAAGTGGTTTTCCAGTATAGGCCCTGTAGATGCAAGGGTAGAGGAAGGGAAGGTAGTTTTTGACACGGTAAAAAACGGTATAGGTAGGAAGACGATTATAGACGAGATGTTAATTGACTCCCCCGGTTTTGTAGAGCTTACAAAGATAAACAACCAGCTATCTGGTGTAGGAGAACCCCCTTTCAAGATAAAGAAAAACGGCAAAGAATACCCTGTGAGCAACCTGAGAGAAGCAGCGCAAAAGATAATGGACGAGGCAAAGAAAGGCTATACATTGCAGAGATATAAAGGTCTCGGCGAGATGAATCCAACCCAACTCTGGGATACAACCATGGACCCGCATAACCGCTCTCTTCTTCAGGTAAGCATAGAAGATGCGATAGAGACGGACAGTATATTTACTACACTTATGGGCGATGATGTTGCGCAGAGACGGGAATTTATTCAGAATAACGCCTTGAAGGTGTCCAACCTAGACATCTAGTTTTATTGAGACGAGGTGATGCATGAAGACAGAAAATAATGTAGTGGCCATTGATTCAGAGATGCGCCGGTCCTACTTGGACTATGCCATGAGCGTTATAATAGGAAGGGCACTACCCGACGTTAGGGATGGCATGAAACCGGTTCACCGGAGGGTTCTCTTCGCAATGTACGATGCAGGGAATACCCATAATAAGCCCTATAAAAAATCCGCAAGGATAGTAGGTGACGTTATTGGTAAGTACCATCCCCATGGCGATGCCGCGGTATACGATACCATAGTGAGAATGGCACAGGGCTTTTCCCTGAGGTATCCACTAGTCGATGGGCAGGGGAATTTTGGCTCGGTGGACGGAGATCCTCCAGCTGCAATGAGATACACAGAAGTTAGGATGGCCAAGATAACAGAAGAGGTGCTTTCGGATATTGACAGGGAGACCGTTGATTTTGTCCCAAACTATGATGAGTCCCTTCAAGAGCCCACCGTGCTGCCTACAAGGGTTCCGCTTCTAGTTGTGAATGGCTCATCAGGCATTGCTGTGGGAATGGCGACTAACATACCTCCCCATAATTTGGGAGAAATTATTGATGCAACTATACAGTTGATAGATAACCCAGGGCTTACATTAAGGGATATTATGAACACTGTCCCAGGTCCAGATTTTCCAACTGGCGGCATTGCCTTTGCTGGAGATGAGCTTATTAAGGCCTACGAAACAGGCAAAGGAAGCATTGTACTAAGGGGAAAGCTTGCCTTAGAGGAAGAGAAGTCCAAAAGAGCGCTTGTTATAACAGAGATTCCATATGCTGTTAATAAGGCCGCCCTTATAGAGCGCATAGCTTCCCTGGTTCATGATAAAAGAATAGAGGGTATATCTGATATAAGAGACGAGTCTGACAAGGAGGGCATGAGGGTTGTTATAGAGCTCAAGCGTGATGCCAACGAAGATATCATAAAGAACAAGCTATATACATTAACGAATCTTCAGACGTCATTTTATATTAACATGCTAGCCATACACAACGGAAGGCCCAAGAGGATGGGGCTGTTAGAGCTACTCTTTGCATTTATAAGTTTCAGGGAAGAGGTTGTTACAAGGAGATCTCTGTTTGACCTCAGAAAGGCAAGGGAACGGTCTCATATTCTGGAGGGTCTTCTCAGAGCACTGGAGCATATTGACGAGGTTATAGCCATTATAAAGGCCTCTGGCAGTCCTTCCGAGGCAAAGGACGCCCTGATAAAAAGGTTTGACTTTTCCGATGTCCAAGCACAGGCCATACTTGACATGAAACTGCAGAGGCTCACGGCCTTGGAGAGGGGAAGGATTGAAAAGGAATATTCAGAACTAGAGCAGGAGATAGAGAGGTTAAAGAAGATTCTTTCTGACAAGAATGAGCTGAAAAAGGTGATAAAAAAGGAACTCCAAGCCATTAAGGCGTCTTATAGCGATCCAAGGAGAACTGACCTTGTACAGGGAGCTGTAAGGGACCTTGATGAAAGGGATCTAATTCCAAACGATAAGATGGTGGTGACAATCACGAGAAGAGGTTATGTAAAGAGGACAGAGCTTACGGGTTACCGCACACAGAAGAGGGGAGGTGTGGGATTGAAAGGCGGGCTTACATTGGCCGATGACTTTATAGAGCACATCTTTGTTGCTCTAAACCATTCCTCTATACTCTACTTCACGAACACCGGCAGGGTGTACCAGACAAAGGTTTATGAGATCCCTGAGAAAGAAAGGAGAAACAAGGGTGTACCTGTTGCAAACATACGGCCCATGCAGAAGGGAGAGCGTATATGCGCGGTACTAGTAGTACCCGAGATTCTGGAGGAAGACGCATATGTACTTATGGCAACGAGGCAGGGACTTATAAAGAAAGTTAACCTGAGGGCCTTTAGGAAGGTCTTAAGATCAGGGATTATTGCCTGCACCCTTGACAAAGGAGACGAGGTGATTGCCGCGAGGATAGTGAGGGGAGATGCACACATTATCGTGGCTACAAGGCATGGAAAGGCAGCTGTTTTCAGCCATAAGACGGTCAGGGAGATGGGGAGGCAAGCCAGGGGAGTAAAGGCCATACGGCTTGAGGGTGACGACCATGTAGTTGCAATGGATGTCATGGTTTCCATGGATGATTACGTTATAAATCTAACCGAAAACGGGTATGGCAAGAGGACACCAGCAAGGCTTTACCCTGTTCATAACAGGGGTGGGAAGGGTGTTTATACCGTTAGAATAACTGACAAGACCGGCTACCTGATAGGTATCAGGGTAGTAAAAGAGGGGGATGAGATAATAATAATCTCCAACACAGGCAAGATCATACGCCTAGAGACGTCGCAAGCCAGGATTACTGGTAGGTCTGCACAGGGAGTACGCATGATAAAGCTTGGTAGCGATGAAAAAATAATAGATTTCACCAGGTATATCGGGGAAGATGTGGCGGGATAAGGGTTATTAGCCTGTATGAAGAAGCACCTATTAGTGCTTTTTTTGCTTACACCCTTGTGCATGGGTATAACCTATAGCTCCGGTACAGGAGAACGGGAGAGAAACCTGGTTAAGCCTGAGGCCGAGCAGGTGCTGGTGGTTCCCTGCGTGGCAAAGGACAGTCAAGGCAACAGGGTTCGCTATTTCATGGGGATCATCAGGATAAGCGCACCCGCAGATAAGGTCTGGGATGCCATGAGAGGCCGGTTTTTCAAGGGTTTCTCAGAGCCTGGCATTATGTATAGTAATCCAATAGATGCTAGAGCTGTCAAAGGAACAGCCATTGTAGACGGCAGGTTCGACATGCCACTGTTTGATCCAGGGTATACCATTTTTGTGAGGGCTTACCGTGACACATGGAGGATAGAGTGGAGACTGCTTACAAAGTACGAGGTGAATACGTACCGGGAAAAGGGAATTTACGTAAAGCCTTCTAGCTCAAGCCTTAAAGGCTTTGAGGGTTATGAGTACCTAAAAACCTCTACTGATGGCAAAGGCACCCTGTATTACAGAGCAATCGCTGTTAAGAGCAAGGTGCCTGTTCCTGTCTTTGTTAAAAGAGAAATCACTGAAAGTCTTGTCAAAGCTTACATGGAGGGACTAAAACAGGAGGTAGAAGCACGTCAAGGGCCTGAGTATGACGCAAAATAAAGATGTACGGGTATAACGCCTATCCTCCATCAAGGGGACCCGACCAATATAACTATTTACATAGCATAAAAAAGGAAGCATGCATGATAATATGTTATAGGCCTATAGGGGTGTTGCATTGCAACATAGGGTCCAGGAAAGATATCCCCGCTTTTTTCAGCACCTCCGATGTAGCGGGCTGGATTGATTTCTATAATGGCTACGAAGATGTTATCAGGGGGCTTGATGGGGTGGATAGGATCATTGTCTTGTTTTATTTCCATCTATCCAAGTCTTACTCTTTGCTGCAGAAAAGGAGGAGAACCGGTGAACTCAAGGGTGTGTTCAGCCTTCGTTCACCTGACAGGCCTAATGCCATTGGGCTTTCTGTATTGAAGCTTAAAGGGCTGACCGGATCTAGGATTTTTGTAGAGGGACTAGACATGGTAGATGGCTCACCGATCCTTGACATCTGGCCCATTAGGTCTGATCCTGGAAAGGTCAGTCATTTGGAAAGTGGTTGAAAAAACAGGGCGAGTATGTTTTTAAGGCCATGATTACGTATAATTGACAATAATAGGACGAGACATGGAGATACTTTTCGGAGCACTTGGAGGGCTAGGATTATTCCTTTTTGGCATGAAGATCATGTCAGATGGGTTGCAGAAGCTTTCCGGTCCCAAGCTTAGGCGTATACTAGAAACCTTTACAACCAACAGGGTGGTCGCTGTTATCACCGGAACGGTCATAACCTCAATTATACAGAGTTCTAGCGCCACCACGGTCATGACCGTCGGGCTTGTTGATGCCGGGCTCATGACACTCAAACAGGCAATTGGAGTGGTGCTTGGAGCAAACATAGGTACGACTGTAACTGCTCAGATCATTGCGTTTCATTTAAGTGATTATGCACTGCCCGCAATAGGCATAGGCATGCTTTTAAAATTGGTTGGGAAGACAGAGAAGATCCGGTACTGGGGAGACCTACTTCTAGGCTTTGGTCTTGTCTTTTACGGACTTCTTGTGATGAAGCAGGGCATGGAACCTTTAAGGCATATGCCGTGGGTTTCCCGCATCTTTGTCAATTTTTCACATACACCGATACTTGGAGTCTTTGTGGGTACAGCTATCACCATGCTGTTTCAAAGCAGTTCGGTTACAGTGGGTCTTGTTATGGCCCTTGCAAGTAGCGGCTTGATTAACCTCGCCGGTGCCTGTTCCCTTGTTTTGGGAGATAATATAGGGACTACCATAACGGCGGAGATTGCTGCTATTGGCACTAACGTTACGGCAAAGAGGACTGCCAGGGCGCACACTATGTTCAACGTGGTTGGTGTGTCCATAATCCTAACGATCTTTCCTTACTTTGTCAGATTTGTAGATTTCGTCACGCCGGGTGATCCAAACCAGGTGATTGGAGGGACATTCCCTTACATGGCCAGGCATATAGCTAATTTCCACACGCTTTTTAATGTTACCAACAACCTCATATTCCTTCCCCTGATCAATGTCCTGGTCAAGATAGTAACATTCCTTGTCCCAGGAGAAACACAGGAGAGGAAATTCAGGTTGCAATCGCTTGAGCCAAACATACTCGGGACGGTATCGGTTGCCTTGGAAGAGGCCAAGAAAGAGGTCAATTACATGGCAGAAGAGGTCTACACCATGCTTGACATGGTTGGAAAGCCTTTGATTGAGAACCAGAATGCCGAGCATGCACTAGAGAAGGTGATGGGAAAAGAAGACCTAGTAGACGATCTTCAGAAGGAGATAAATACCTTTTTAACAGAGCTTTCACGGAGCTCCGTTACGGACAAGGAATCAAAAGAGATATTTTCATATATCTATGTCGTGAGCAATCTCGAGAGGATAGGAGACCACTGCGAGAGTCTGGGTAAGCTGTGTAAAAAGAAGAAGGACTACGGGCTTGTCTTTTCTACAAAAGGAACGTCCGAAATAAGCAAGATCTATATGCATACGAGAGATTACCTTGATATAATAGTTAAAGCGCTTAAACATACACCTGAAGACCTTATGGAAAGGGTGAAGCCTTACGAGGTCAGGCTGAACCAGATGCGTATAGATATGCGTATACACCATATGGAACGCCTAAAGACGGCAACATGTAATGCAGATGCTGGCCTTATTTTTGTGGACATGCTTACGAGTTTTGAGAAGATTGGAGACCATGCATTCAACATTGCAGAGTCTCTCTCAGGGGTGAAATAGGAATGCAGTATGAACTACCGCTCTACAGACCACCATCAGAGGCGCGTTCCCTTATATTGCAGGTGACCATAGGTTGTTCTTATAACAAGTGCCTGTTCTGTGGTATGTACAAGGGAAAGCGGTTCAGGGTCCGCTCCTTTTCAGAGATAGAAAGGGATGTAGGGGAGATGGCACAGGTATACCCATATGCTAGAAGGATATTCCTGGCTGACGGGGATGCCCTTACCCTGGATACTACGTATCTCCTTAAAATACTTGACCTCATAAACAGGAGTTTTCCTCACCTTGAAAGGATTTCATCGTATGCAGGGCCCACGAATCTCATTAACAAGACAGTAGAAGACCTAAGGGAGCTTAGGCACGCCAATCTAAAACTCGTTTACCTTGGCATAGAAACGGGTAATGACGATCTTCTGAAAAAGGTGAACAAGGGCGTATCTGCCGCACAAATGGTTGAAGGCTGCCGAAAGGTCATAGATGCAGGAATCAAGCTATCCACCATAATATTACTAGGCCTTGGAGGTGTTAAAGGGAGCTATGCTCATGCAAAGGACTCCGCAAAGGTGGTAAATGCAATCGACCCACATTATTTAGCATGCCTAACCTTAATGCTTGGACCTTTCGAGAGGGCATACGAAAAGGTTATGGGCGTAGGCTTCAAGTTTGTTGACAAGTGGCAGTCCTTGAGGGAATTGAGATGGCTTGTTGAAGACCTTGAACTTAGCGATTGTGTCTTTGGGACACAGCATGCTTCCAACTACCTACCCATAAAGGGACACCTGCCAGAGGACAAGAATACCATTCTGGATCTGATTGACTTTGCCCTGGAAACAGGAGATTCTCGCCATCTGAGGACAGAATGGGAGAGAGGTCTCTGATTGACCTGGATTCTTACTCTGTTATAAAGGATCATCTGGAGGGTTCAAGTGATTAAGGCGATAAAGGGAATGAACGATTTACTGCCGCAGGAAGTGGAAAGGTGGCGCTGGGTTGAAGAAAGGGCGAGGCAAGTGCTTGGCTTATATGGATTCTCGGAGATCAGAACACCCATAGTTGAACACACGGATCTATTTGAAAGGGGCCTGGGGCAGTATACAGATGTTGTTGAAAAGCAGATGTATACGTTTCCTGACAAGAGCGGATCTTCTCTAACCCTGAGGCCAGAGGCAACGGCATCGATATTGAGGGCAGTCATAGAGCACGGCCTTCTTTCCTCTGATCCTATACAGAAACTTTACAGCATTGGCCCTATGTTCAGGTATGAAAGGCCACAAAAGGGAAGGTACAGGCAATTTCACCAGATAAACGCTGAGCGTATAGGGGAAGAAAGCCCTTTCTCTGATGCAGAGTGCATATGCATGGCATATGACATGTGTAAGGCAATGGGCCTTGATAGACTGAGCATAGAAGTTAATTCCCTTGGCTGCAAGGAATGCAGACCAGCTTTTAGGTCTGCCCTGAAGGAGTTTCTTTACAACAGCAGGTCTGCCCTGTGTGATGATTGCAAAAGAAGGCTAGAGACTAATCCATTGCGTGTTCTCGATTGCAAAAACCCTTCCTGCCGGGAGGTTGTGCGGGATGCCCCTAATGTGGAGGAATATTTGTGTGGTGCATGCA
>Ga0190316_1000374_pt1 | contig 13165 bp, 15 predicted proteins | sample 48701112_MG_FD_161663 | JGI IMG/M metagenome (GOLD analysis project Ga0190316, IMG submission 161663) | Hydrothermal vent sediment bacterial communities from Southern Trench, Guaymas Basin, Mexico - 4870-11-1-2_MG | ecosystem: Environmental > Aquatic > Marine > Hydrothermal vents > Sediment ... | reverse complement strand
CAATCTGTCTGAATGGAGGGTAGGTGATTTTCTACTCTCCTATCAAAAAGTACATTCTATCTGTTCATGTTTCAGGAGGAGAAAGTTTATTCAGGATAGCCTTCTGTCTCTATTGAGGCGGAAGGAGAAATATTTTTTGAATTGTGGGTAATTTATTGGGAATGGTTGAGTTGAAAAGGAGGAAAGGAAATGAAGCATAACCATATGAACAAGAATATTAAGATATTTATAATATTAATATTACTGATATTGCCGCTTTATAGCATTGCCTCCAATGAGGTTCCCTGTATAGCCTGTCTTGATACGCTTTTGCCTTCTTATGGGACAAAAATAGATATAAAACGGTATATGGAACAGGGTAAAAAATTATATTTTTTTGGCTATGTGGCTGGTTCTGGAAAGTATGATAAAGGATATATATGCTATTATAATGCATTACAAAAAGAATATGGAAAAGATGGGTTGAAAGTCATTGTTTTGAAGAAAACTCAGGACTCTCAAAATACTAATGATGATGTTTTTGCTTATGATTCTCTTCTAAATAAATCACTCAATGTCAATGCTAATAGATTTCTTCTACCTGTTTTTATTTTTGACAAAGATATGAAACTATTGTTTCGTTCTTCAGCCTTTCCTAAATTGGACTTTCTTGTCCAGGTCATTGAAATAAATCTTTATGGGGCAGTAAAACGGGAAAGAAAGATCCCTTTCGTGGTTGGTCAAAAAATGCCACATTTGTTAATTTCAACGGGAACTGATATTGCAAATGTGAGTAATGGTGTTGTCACCTTTTTTTCACCTAAAATATTGAGATGTCAGGGGTGCTCAGAATATAAAAGGCTAAAGATAATGAGTGAAATTATGAAGGGGAAAAGGTTGATAGCGGTCCTGGTGTTTCCGATCTATGGACATGATGCAATTTTAAAAGGTTTTAAAAAGGGGTGGAAATTTAATTTTGACTTTGGCTGGACCTGCGAAATTCCCATATTTCTTTTATATCCTGAACTTTTGCCGGTTAGTGTATTCATAAAAAATGGTAAGATAGAAAATGTAGCAGGAAAGAATGTTGGAGAAAGAGAGTTTATTAAACTTCTAAAGGAGGTGGAATAATGTGGATTCTGTTTTTTTCTTTTTTGAACCTGCATCAGGAGATTGTTGATACCTTGCAAGTCCATTTTACTAAAAGGTTCAATGATACGCTTGAAGAGTACATCGTTTCTTTGCCAGTAAGCATGGATTACTACGATGGCAAAATATTTATTTGCGACCTGAAAGAGCGCAGGATCATGGTTTATGATACACTCGGTTACTTTGTAAGGCAGATAGGTCGCCCTGGCCAGGCACCCGATGAACTCAGTTCTCCTGGAGCGATAAAGGTAAAAAACAAACGAGTGTTTGTAATGGATGGAAGAAAAGTTATAAAGGTTTATGACATCAAAGGTAATTATATAAAATCCATACCTATAAGAGTATATACAACCGGAAAATTTTTCGAAATCAGCAGGGAAGAATATATTTATTTGCCTTCACCTGGGAAAGGTAGACTGATATCTAAAATTGACAGTACTGGCGAACTGGTGCTTTCGTTTGGGAAACCCATTCCGCCACCAAGAGGAAAGGCGATTTCAGCATGGGATGCAGGGATTGTTATGTTGAGCAATACAGAGGATAGTATTTTTTACCTGTTTGATACTGCTCCCATTTTACATGTTTATAATAGAGAAGGGAAATTGTTGCGGGAATATAAGATATATTCTCCTCTAATGAAGGAAAAAATTGACTGGCAGCATAGTGAGTTGCGAAAAAGGGGGAATGGAAAATTTACCGAATACCTACTCTTCAACTGTGCAGATTTCGTCAATAGCACAGTTTATATCTGGGGAGGAAAGGCTGGACATATGTTTTTGGTGGATACAAAAGGAAATATAAATAATGTCTTTTATCTTGAAAAAATTTCAGAAAGAGATTATTGGGGTTTCCCGATGTCTTTCTGTGTTTCTCCAGACGGAAAGATATGGAGAATATATCCAGGCGGCATCTGTTACTATGAGTATCAAGATAAACAGAGGAGGTAATATGAGAAAAACAGGTATATTTCTTTTTGTTTTACTACTGGCAGTTCCAGGAATCTATGGGGCAATGGTACAACACACATGTTCTGCTCAAGTTGAGTGCTGGCCTGCCTGGGATGAGACCATAGATTTTTTGGAATCTATAGTATAACCATCCACCATCAAGGCTATACCGCATCATGCACTATATCCTGTCCCGTGGAGCCATACTGTTATGAAGAGGGCGGAGCAGCTATTTGCACCTGTCCTGGAGGCAATACGATAATAAGCCATTGTCAGAGCGAATCAGGGGAAGGAGGAGGAGCATGGTAGGGTAAAGTAAATTGATGCCGCCTGGATAAAAATATAAATGGTGTGGTAGTATTATACCGCCGTGGATGCTTCTTTAATCCCTGTTGTATTGTAATTATTCCTATACGAAAGTTTATATAAATTTTTTTTGAGGCATAACAGGTGCTACCTGAAAAATTTTATTTGAGGCATTAACACGGTATCTCCTCTAACTTCCTGTATAGGGATTTCTCCCATATAAGAAGGTTTCTTCCCCTGAAAGAGGAAACCCACGGTCACCTTCCCATCAGGCACATTTGTGAATATATAAACTGAATCCCCTGGAACTGCATCCAGTAGAGAATAAGTCAGATAATTTATGTTCCATCTGAACCCCTTCTTACTGTACCTGAGGAGAAATACCCTCTTGGGAATAATACCATTTATTCTTCCTTTAACAACACCCTTCTCTACAGGACGGGAGAGTATGTTGTCATAAATCCATTTTTTTGCATTCCTGCTAACATAATATCTCCTATCACATAGGAGCCCCTTAATCCATTCTCTCCTTTCCGGTGTTAGGTCAAGCCGTTTATATATAAAACAAGACGGAACGAGGGATTTTTTTAGGGATGTGAAAAATATACTATCTGGCTGGAAAAGGTTATAATAATTAAAGGTAAATTCAGGTGGAGTTTCAATGGCTCTGGACTGTGAAATTCCGTAAGAGGGTATAACAATAGAATATTCAATATTTCTCCGTTCAACAATCTCTCTTTTTTCAGGAAGATTGAAGAGAACAACACCTGCAATGAAAAAGGGGATTATAAATGCAGGAAACCATTTCAAATTTTCCCCTTTGATAAACTTAAAAAGGAGTGTATAGAGACAGATATAATATGGAATGGCAAGAATGACTGTCCACTCTTTCATCTGATGGCTCATAAGTTCAAGCCCCGCACCAAGCAGGATATAAGATAAAATGAACAAAAAAATGTGGAAGATAGCAGTCTTTTTATTTCCCGGTGGAAGCGTGTAAATCATCAGTCCTGATAGTATAACAATAAGTGGAAGAAATTTAAGGGATGTAAACAGTTTAACCCACCACAGGATGCTTCTATTCAGGAATCCTATTACAGGGAGTATAAGAAGGATTCCAGCAATTATTCCACCGCAGAGCATCTTAAAGTTTGAGCCCGTCTGTCTCTTTATTATCCGAACAAAAAGAAAGATGGAGTAGATATATAAACCTATTACCAGTGCCATAACGGTAAAGAAAACAGGTTTTTTCAGAAAAATGGTATTGATCGCAGCAGGGATAAGAACCCTTTTTGAAAATATCACACGACTTGAAAGGGAGCCAGGAAAGGAAATACCTATCCCAATAAGCATAAGATATAACCCTATTGCCACAGAGATAAACAGGAGTTTTTTATATGTATTCATCATCCCCTCCTTTTAGAATAACCTTAATTGTTGTTCCAGAATTTTTGTAAAAGAACCTGCAATGCTCAGTGCCTTTATAAGAATAATGCAGAGTATGGATAACCCTGGAAAAGAAGAGGTTATGGAGTAAAGGATTTCAGAACCGTTTCCCCTCTGAATGACTTTTTCAAAGTCAACATCGCATACTTCATACCCAAGTTTCTTTAAAGGAGAGTCTTCTCTCATGGCTCACCTCCATAAAACCTTTTGAAAATCCTTCTTGCCCTTGAAAGCCTTGACTTCACTGTTCCCACAGGTATATCAAAGATGTCCGCTATCTCCTCACATGTAAAATTTTCCACTTCTTTAAGAAGGAGCATGCTTCTCAAAACAGGGGGCATTTTTGAAAGTGCCCTTTCAATGTCAATCCTTGTGTCAATAGAAAGGGTTGACCCTTCTGGAACAGGGAAATCAAATTTAACCACAGGATTTTGCCTTGCAAAGTGATTCAGAACAAGGTTCGTGGTCACTTTGTATATCCATGCATCAAAACTACCACCCTTAAAGAGATGGAGTTTCCTGAAGATTCTTATAAAAACATCCTGGGTCAGGTCCCTTGCTTCTTCTCTATGGTAGACCATCCTGAAGATGTGGTTGTAGACCCTATCTTTATACTCTGAGTAAATCATGCCCATTGCCTCTCTATCTCCTTTTTTCGCCTGTTCAATCAATGCATCATCCATGATTCCATTATACCATAACAGTTAGAAAGGCAAAATGGTTCACATTAAATATGAACATTTATTTTTATCGTTGATTTTTTTCATTCTCTTGTATAAAATCCTTGAAAAAGGAGGTGAGAATGAGGGAACATGCCTACTGGGATAACCGTGTTGCCTTTGTCCTTGCTGCCATTGGTTCTGCAATTGGGCTCGGGAATATCTGGAGATTTCCCTATATCTGTTACAAATATGGTGGTGGTGCCTTTCTCTTTGCATACCTCATTGCTCTTATATTTGTGGGTATTCCACTTCTCCTTCTTGAATTCTCAATAGGTTACAAACTCAAGGGTTCTGCCCCATTCTCACTGGGTAGAATTCACTACAGGGTGAAGGGGTTTGAGGATGATAAGGAACTTGTAGAGAGGAAGGGTAGTTTTGAATGGGTTGGATGGTTTGCAATACTTGTGGGATTTGGAATCACAACATACTACTCTGTTATAATGGGATGGTCTGCTGATTACCTTGTTTATTCATTCAACACTGCATGGGGTAATGCACCAAGGGAATTCTTCTTCAACAGGGTGCTTGGACTCACTGATTCTATATTCCATCTTGGAGGAATAAGATGGCCCATACTTCTTGGGCTTGCAGTGAGCTGGGTGTGGATTGTGCTCTCCATATGGAAGGGTGCAAAGACGGTGAGCAAGGTTGTTTATGTTACGGTGCTTCTTCCATGGGCAATCCTCCTTGTGTTTGTTATCAGGGGACTCACCCTTCCTGGTGCATTTGAAGGCATAAAGTACTACCTCACACCCGACTGGGGTAAACTCCTACATGCAGAACTCTGGCATGCTGCAATAAGCCAGGTATTCTTCTCCCTCACTGTTGGGTTTGGTGTGATGATTGCATATGCATCCTTCCTTCCACCAAAATCAGACATAGTGAACAATGCCTTCCTCATCGGGCTCGCAGATGCAGCAACCGCATATGTTGGCGGATTTGCTGTATTCTCAACCCTTGGATACTATGCACACCTCCAGGGCGTTCCTGTTTCGCAGGTTATGAAGAGTGGGCCTGAACTCGCCTTTGTCACATATCCAACAATCATAAATCATTTGCCTTTATCCCCTCTATTTGGTGTTCTCTTCTTCCTCATGCTTCTTACACTCGCGATAGATTCTGCATTCTCCCTTGTTGAATCTGTTGTTACCAGCGTCATGGACAAGTTCGGAATCAGAAGGTGGAAGGCAAACATTGGGGTTGCTTTTGTTGGTTTTCTCATAGGCATACTATACACAACAGGAGGTGGTCTGTACTGGCTTGATGTGGTTGACCATTTCATGAACAACTATGGTCTCTTCCTTGTTGGGCTCCTTGAGTCCGTTATAATTACATATTTTTACAGGGCAGAAAACATGAGGAGATTTGCCAATTCAGTGAGTGAAAGGCAGATCGGAAAGTGGTGGAACTTTTCCATAAAATGGATTGTTCCTCTATCTGCACTTGTTCTCCTCGTATTCTCCTTCACAGGAACAATTCTCTCTCCATATGGAGGTTATCCCAGAAGGGCCGAATTCCTTGGGGGATGGCTTGTGCTTGGTATCTTTTTAATAGCCTCCCTTATTCTTTCAAGATGCAAAAAAGGGGGTGAAGCATGAGTTTTGGCGGATGGCTCACATTTGTGTTTGCAACGGTTATTCTCTTTGGTGGAATAATCCAGTGCATAGTTATAGCACTCAGGAGGTAGTATGGATGAAAGGCTGATGTTTCTCTTTAAGAGGAGAAGCATAAGGGCTTTTCACAGGGATAAACCTGTTGAGGAAAAGGATATAAAGGCACTGCTTGAGGCAGGTATGTCTGCCCCTTCTGCAAGGAATCTTAAACCCTGGCACTTCATTGTTGTTACAGACAGGGAGATGCTTGATAAATTATCTGTTGCACACCCATACGCTGAAATGTTGAGGGAGGCAACACTCTGCATTGCGGTTTGTGCTGACCCGGAGATTTCAGAGAGATACTGGGTTCAGGATTGCTCTGCTGCAACGGAAAACATACTGGTTGCTGCTGCAAACATAGGTCTTGGGGCCGTGTGGCTTGGATGCCATCCAAGGGAGGAGAGAAAAAAGGCAATAAAGCCATTGCTTGGTATTCCTGACAATATAGAACTCCACTCATTGATAGCAATTGGACACCCTGCAGAGGAGAAAGAGCCAAGAACCCAGTATGATGAGACAAGGGTTCACAGAGAAAGGTGGTAAGTTTTATTCCGCCATTATAATGGGTTTATAACCCCTTCTTTCAACCCTTTCTGATTTGAAGTGGGAAACAAGCCTTCTTATTTTTCCCTCAACAGAGACCGAGTATTTGACAGAGGGGCTTCCCCTGTATGAATAAACTATCAGGTAGGGGTAATCAACCCCTTCTTCCCCGGTTGCAAGCCTTATGTATCCCACTGGGACAAAGCAGGAATGTCCCTGTGGTTCAAGTTCTGCCCAACCACATGTTGGAAACCTGATTTCACACCACTGGTGGAGGTCTTCAAATGAAGAGAACCTGACAGAGTAGATAAGGTTATCCTTTCTGAATGTGTACTTTTTATTATCCTCAAGGCTTATCCCCGTAACAAGACGGGATTCAACACCAGTTGCACGGAAGAGAGATACTGCAAGTGCAGAGATACCCATGCAATTTCCACTCCCATCTTTCAGTGTATTCACCGCATCCTCGTTGCCATAGATGTAATAATCTATGTTGTTACCAATGTAATAAACAATCTGGTTGGAAATATCCTTTATTGTGTAATGTCCCATTGTGAGCCTCTTTGCAAGGGATATGATTTCCTTATAATCGGGTCTTATGCTCGCTGTCTTTTCCATGATGGGGTTACCTGGTCTATCATCGGGAAGATCCTCAAGGTTGATTCCCCTCTCCAGAGAGAAGCTAACCTTTATTGTACAAACTGTATTTGATATCCTGCCGTATCTTACCTTCAGGAAACTGCCAGTCTTTTTTGTTAAAATTTTCTTACCTTTTGGAGAAGGCTGGATTGAGTAATCTGTTGATAATACCTTCTGGTAGGTTGTGCAACCACGATAGTCAACTGGAAGAGGCAGATGGATAATCATGTAGTCCAGGTTTCCCCTTACAACAACCTTCAGGGTATATACACCATTGAGTTCAGCCTTTTCAAGGCCTCTGATGTAGAATATTGAAAAGAAGATAAGGTGAATCATTTTGTGGCAAGGGCAAAAAGCTCAGTGGCATTCTCATTGTAAGGAATGCCCTCAAGACTTCCCAGGAGTTTTATCCGATGGAAGCCCGAGTGGAGCAGGATTGAATGGATCTCTGTTCCGGAGAAAAGCCTCATCTTTGTATCAAACTCAATCCTCTTTCTGTACTTCAAAACAGTCCAGTGTGTGATTATACTCTCCCAGTTTTCCGTAATTGTATTCTCAACGAGATAGTATGTGTGTTTAATACTTGTCCATTCCTTTTTCAGAAATTTTTTGAGGGAGAGTTCTTTCCCATTGAGAAGCAAGAGGAACTTTCCACCATTCTTCAGAGACCTGAACATGTTTTTTATAACCCTGAAATCGTCGTCCCTCTCCTCAAAGTAACCAAAGGGAATAGATGTGTGGATTATCAAATCGTAGTATTCAGACCTTGAAAAGTTTCTAATATCATCGTTGATAAATTCTATCTCTACCCCTACATTTTTTGCAAGTTTCTTTGCATTCTCAATGAATGGTTTCATAACCTCAATTGAGGTAACCTTGAACCCTCTTCTTGCAAATTCAACGGAGAAAAACCCTTCACGGGAAGAAATATCCAGAACCCTTGACCCAGGCTCTATTCCAGTGAGTTCAACGATCCTCTCCACATATTCACAAACCTTCTCCCTATCAGGAGATAGTATTCCCTTCAGGAGTTTCCATATCTCCTCATCAGTAAACCACACATACATGGAAGGATTTTAACAGAAAAAACAGAAAAGGTCAAGGGAAAATTAGAAACACTATGGATTGGTTGCCGGTAAAGTTTCAGAATAAAACACCATAAAATTAAGGTGCTGGTTGGCTTCATTTTTAATCTTGACAAATTGTAAATATAATATATATTTATTTCTGAATGTAAATTTATCCAATCATTTAAAAGGAGGTATTCAATGAAACATGATTTTCTCTCAAGGTTAGGGGTGGTAGGATGGGAAGAGATAGAGCCGTATCTTCTTGCAGGCCTTGTCCTCAGAGAACCAGTGCTTCTGGTTGGTGCTCCAGGAACGGGTAAAACCTTCGTTGCCATTGCGCTTGGGAAGGCGCTTGGGTTGAACTATCATGTGTATGATGCATCAAAGGGCATGTTTGAGGACATCATTGGTTTTCCAGATTACTCTGATGGGAAGGTTCGCTATGTTCCAACAGAATTATCCATCTGGGAAAGGGAACTGATTTTTGTTGACGAGATTTCAAGGGCATCCCCTGAGATGCAGAACAAGTGGCTGGAGATTATCAGGTCAAGGAGCGTGATGGGCATTCCTGTAAAGACCCTTAAGTACATTATAGGTGGCATGAATCCTCCGGGTTATCTGGGTGTTGTTGGGATTGACCTTGCACTTGTTGATAGGTTTGCATGGATAATCAGGGTTCCAAATTCCCTGGATTTTGAAAAGGAAAAATTGAGGGATGTTATCTCTACCATCACGTTCATGGACCATCTTGGTTCAGAAACCGGTGAGGATGTTCAAAAGATGGAGGAACTCGTTTCCTTCCTTAAAGAAGCAGAGGATGCTCTCAAAAAACTTGTTAATTCAGACACTGATAAAAAGGTTCAAGATTTCCTGATTGAATTTCCCCTCCTTGTTCAGGGCACCCCTTTTGAAGAACTGATAAACAATAGAAGGCTTTCAATGATGAGGAGATGTATTCTTTCATACATTGCCGTGAGTGGCTTAAAGGATATCCAGGATATTAAGGACACCGTGTTTAAATTACTCCCCTACATCCTTCCATGGTATGCTGTGAAGATTGAACCCATTGAGGATTACATTGCTGTGTTGAAGGAAAGGCTTGACCCATACTTTGAATTCAACACATACCTCAAAACAGCAAGTTTGACCGAGATGTACAACAAGTTCTGGGAAGGCCACAGATATGTATTGCCCTTCCTTCTTGAAAAAATAAAGAAAATCTTGATTGAGGAAAGGGATAATGAGCAGAATGGCGCACTCATGGCCATTGCTGCCCAGATGCTTCTGGAACTCCAGAAAAGGAAGAATGAACTGTTGCAGATGCTACCACCTGAAAAGATAAAGTTGATAGATAACCTTTTTATTGACATTACAAAGGATGCATCATTTGAATGGTGGGAGGGAAGGGAGGTAAATGTTAAGGGCTTTCCCAGGGTTAAGGAACTTCTTGAACAAATCGTTGCATAACAGGGAGGAATGATGATAGTTAATTCTCTTAGAAAAATTGCTGAAACAAAGAGGTATGTTGTGCTAACCAAGGTGAGAGAGACAGTTCCAGCTACCTTCTGGCAGAATTTTCTTTTCCCCCTTGTGTGGCATCCTGATTGGGAACTTTCCTTCCCTGTAATGACAGGTGAATTGAAGGAAGGATATCTTGATGGTCTCCAGAATCCTGTAGAGTTTGTGATATTGAAAAAATCTGAAAAAAATGTGGAACTTAAAGAGATTAAAGATAGTTTGATATCAGAGTCCCCTCATTATGACCTGTTCAAGGATGAACTGGTGTTTTTTGAGAGTAAAAAGATGGAAGAGGAGTTTATTATCCTGAGGAAGGTATTCAAAAAAATTTATGTTGGTGGAAAGCCTGTTGATACCTATGAAGAATTCAAAAGAACCCATATTAAGGCAAGGATGCCTTCTACAGAGGACCTCTGTTACAATTGTTCACCATACAGTTTTGTGGGTGTGAGCATGACAAAAAATATTACTGATGAGTTTTTTGAGGATGAACCAGAAGCAAGTATGGGCCTGAAGTATCTCCTGATTTCAAAGAGCGGAAGGGTCTTCTTTCTCCTGGGGAAAAGTTTTGATATATTTGTTTATACGCACGAGGGGATTTATTCATATGATGAGGCGTACGAACTACTGGATGATGAAGAATTCATCGCTGGATACCCTGAATACATATTTGCCTCCTCACTTGTGCCAGCATACTTTGTGGGTATGCGAAAAAGAGGATTGATTAGAAGGAGGAGGCCCTTAAACAAAGAAGTTATAATAAATCCAGCACTTGAGGCAAGAATTATGGTCTTTCCAGGGAATAACTCTGAAGAAAGAATAGAAAATTACCAAGGGTATATAAAACTTCATCTTGAAAAGTCGGTGTTGCCCATACTACCTCATGATATGAAAATTGTTGGCAGGCCCAGCCCAAGGCCACCATACTTTTTATGTCTTCCCCGTTTATAAAGGACAGAACAGGCAGATACCTGAATGCATCGCTGAGATTTCTCTCCTCCCTTAAAATGCCTGTTTATCGCAGGAGGCTCTGGAAGTATGACATTTATCACCTCCTGAGATTTTTTGACATTAAACTGAACGATGATGCTCCAATAGCAAGAATATCCTATAGAAGTTTCAGCAAGGGAATCATAAAGATTAATCCTGAAGTGTTGAAGATGAGCGATGCAAACCTGATTTACATCCTTACCCATGAACTGCTTCACTTCAGTCTGATGCACTTTGATAATGAATTATTGAGAAGCCTGCCCTCACGTTTCTTTGCCAATGTGATTGCAGACATTGAGGTGAATGCATTTATTGACAGACACCTTGATTTGACCCCTGATTTCACAGTGAAAAAGGTGTTGAAAAACATGAAGGTTTCAAGGGACTTCTTCTTCTTTCTCTATCTCCTTTCAGGAAAAGAGATTCTTAAAAAATTCAAAAGTTTGACTGCATTCATCAAAAGAATAAAATGCCCTGAGGTTACAGACGAGGACATAAGACACTGGGTTTCCTTCAAGAAAAAACTGATGGAGCCCGACATCCCGGTGACCATTGAAGAAATCATTGAGGAGAGCACCTACTGGATTGAGAACATGGCAAAGGTTAAGGTGATTGTTTTTATAGACGACTTCTTCTCCTCTCCTCCACCAGAAATTACAGACCAGATTCTCTCTGGTTTATCTAAACTTTTCAAGAGGACAACAGACACGCTTAACAGTCCAGTTCAGAATGAGGATAACCTGAAGGAAACCATCTGGAAACTTGGTAAGATACTGAAAAAGGCAATATCAGAAGACCCCAGGTCAAGGATTAACAGGATTCAAAAGATGGCAAAGAGGAGTGTTGTTCCTTCTGTATATCCCTCCCGCAGAGAGATATTCCAGATAAAGAGGGGAATAACCCCCGTGTTCCACAAGAGGGAGATTCACGATGAATTGTATACACAGGGAAAGGTTCATCTGTATGTTGATGTGTCTGGTTCATTCATGGATTTCCTCCCCTTTATCCTTGGCCTCATGTACCACCTGAAGGATTACATCGGAACACCCATTTACCAGTTTTCAACCACGGTTGAGGTTTTTAAGTGGGACGAGGTGAGGTCAGGCAAAATTAAAACAACCTATGGAACGGATTTCAACGCAGTTGTGAACCATGCACTGAAGAACAGGTTTTCAAGGATAGTGGCAATCACAGATGGGGAATTTGTTCCAATCCACAGGGATTTGCTGGAAAGGTACAGGTCCATTGATGGAGAGATTCACTTTGTTCTGCCTGAGGAGAGAAAGGATGAGGAATATCCCCGGATACTTAAAAGATTGACTGTAACAAAGAGTATAACCTTTGTAAAAACAGGAGGTAAGTAATGAAGGAGAAAATCAAAAGACTTGCAGAAGAGGTGATGAGTATACTTGGTCCAGGTCTCAAAGAAGACCCGTATGAAAAGGCACTCTCCCATGAATTGAGGCTGAACAATATCCCCTATACCAGGCAGAGGAACATTGAGATAATCTACAGGGGATACTACCTGAAGGATGTGAAGAGTGACATAATTGTTGACGATAAACTCCTCTTAGAACTCAAGACAGCAAAGCCCAACAAAGACCATGTAAAGCAGGCACAGGTTTATATGCATTCATTGAATATTGATGAGGGCATGGTGATTGGTTTCCAAAAAGACGGAAATGTTGGATTTATAGATGTTGCAAAACCTGACCTACCTTCATTCAGGATTTCTGTAGATAAGAGGATGGATATAAAGGCCAACATAGATATTGAGGAGGAACTCATCTCTATGGGCAGGAGAATCATGGACTACTTTGGTACAGAATTCATGTTCACAGATGCAAAGTTTGACATATACATTTCAGCACTGAAGGTGGAACTCATCCTTGCTGGATTCAATCCAAGGGGTGCAGAGGTTCCTGTAATGTATAAGAACCACGTAATAGCAACAGAGAAAATAGACCTTGTGATTGAAAACAGGATAGGGATTGTTCCCATTCAGGTGAAAAAGGAAAATGACATTCAGAGTAAAATGGATTCAATAAACAGGGTATTCCCTTCATCAGACCTTGAAAAAATCTACATACTTACATTCCCATCATCAGAGAAGTTTGAGATGGAATTGAAAAAGATTGAATAGGAGGATTCAGAACAATCTTGACCATTCATGCAAAGGTGTTACTGTGAATAAATGAGCA
>Ga0190316_1000373_pt1 | contig 13198 bp, 12 predicted proteins | sample 48701112_MG_FD_161663 | JGI IMG/M metagenome (GOLD analysis project Ga0190316, IMG submission 161663) | Hydrothermal vent sediment bacterial communities from Southern Trench, Guaymas Basin, Mexico - 4870-11-1-2_MG | ecosystem: Environmental > Aquatic > Marine > Hydrothermal vents > Sediment ... | reverse complement strand
GCCGGCTGCGGCGCGCTACCGATGACGAGGCAGCGGAGCGCGGCGGCGGCCTCTACCTGGGTCAACAATGTATCCCAGCGGGGATTCCCCGGCGTGGCGGGCGGGAGCGGGCTGACCAGGAGCAGGCGGTGCTCCGCCAGGAGCGCGGCCTCGCGGCTGACCGGCGTCAACTGTTCCAGACCGCAGCGGGCGAAGAGCAGTATTTCCCCCTCGCTATCCGCCATTTCTGCCAGCAATAACGCCGCCTGATCGCTGCCGTGTGTGGCGGCGACCAGAAAGGATTCCCCCAACAGCAGGCCCAGCGTCTCCTGGGCGATGTCGTGTTCGTCCGGCGGGATGGCGACAGGTTGCAGGTAAATGAGTGGGCGACGGAGCAGCTGCACGTCCCCACGGTAGAAGAGTAGGGCGGGACGCGACTCGAGGGGCAGGCGTCGCAGCCCGGTGGGATAGGACGGTTCGTCCCAGCGCAGGGCCGTGATGGAGGGCAGGGTCGCCGGCGGGCGCAGGATGTGGGCCTCCTCGGCGGTCAATCCCAGGCCGTTAGCTGCGCCGGGAAGCGCGGCTAACGTGTCCGTCAGGCTACGCTTTGTGGTTTGCCACCTGTCCAATAAATGTTTAGCGCGTGACGTAGGCAGCCCGCTGGCGAAGAGGAACCAGGCCCAGAGTTGGGTCTCGCGGCTCACGAGCGCGGTTCCCGTTCCATGATGATGGTGACGGGGCCATCGTTGAGCAGTTCCACGAGCATGTGCGCGCCGAAGACGCCGGTTTCCACGTGAATGTCCTCGGCCCGCAGCGCGTCACAGAACAGCTCCACCAGCGGTTCCGCCACCTCCGGCGGCGCGGCGTGGGCGAACGAGGGCCGGAAGCCGCGCCGGATGTCTCCTTGCAGGGTGAATTGGGAGACGACCAGGACGCTGCCCCCGGTGCTCATGACGGAGAGGTTCATCTTGCCGGCGGCGTCGGGGAAGATGCGCAGGTTGGCGGTTTTGTGGGCCAGCCAGCGGGCCTCCGGCTCGCCATCGCCGGTGCCCACGCCCAGGAGGACGAGTAGACCGCTAGCAATGGCGCCCACGGTCTGACCATCTACGGTGACGGATGCCTGGGAAACTCTTTGTACGACAGCACGCATGATACCTCTCTTTGCCACGAATTATACGAATTTCACTAATTTGGGACGCAGATCAACGCTGATGAACGCCGATTTTTGATTTTATCTGCGAAAATCTGCGTGAATCTGCGTCCGATTTCGAGTTTGACAGCGTGGCTGATTTTTGATGTACCTCTTGATTCATCCCCAGCGCCACGACGAAGGCGATGGCAATCCCGCCATCGTGACTGAGGCTGATGGCCCACTCGGTCCAGCCCTGTTCCTCGGCTAAGGTTTTAGCCTGCCCGCGCAAGGTGAGGGTGGGCTGGCCACTGGGGCGACTCAACACTTCTACGTCGCGCCAGCCGATGCCTGTGGCGGAGAGCATTTTCATGCCTACGCCCAGGGCCTTGGCGACGGCTTCTTTGGCGGCGAAGCGCGCGGCCAGTTCCGCCGGGCGACCTGCCGCCAGGCGAACTTCGGCGGGAGTGTAGACACGCTCCAGGAATCGCTCTCCGAACTGGGCCATGACGCGCGCAATGCGGGAGATTTCCACAATGTCCACGCCGGTGGTCAGGGCTGAATGATTTGCTGCCACGACTCTCCTGCAAAGATTTTTTAACGCAAAGATTTTTAACGCAGAGGCGTTCTGTCCACAATCGAGATTTCTTCCGGCTGGCTTTTTAAAAACCGAATAACATTCCCTTTGAGTGGCGGTGCTCCATGCTAAGATATTCCCTACAACCTAATTGTAGGAGGATATCATGGCCAACCTTCAATGTCGTGTGGAACTGTGTTCAATAGAACGCCGCTATGGGCAAGAACACATCCGCCAAGCCTATGCCATTTTATGGCAGTGGGCCCAAGATCATCCACTCGAAAGGAGTGCTAAAAATGAAACAAATGAAACTGGCCGCCATCTATGCCCGGGTCTCGACCAAAAGGCAAGTACAGGAAAAGACCATTGAGAGCCAAGTGGCAGCTCTACTGAAGTTTGCCGGAGAGCAGGGTTATCAGGTACCTCCGGAACACCAGTTCATTGACCAAGGAGTAAGCGGGGCCATTCTCATGCGGCCGGGACTGGAGCGACTGAGAAACGCGGCCTTTACGGGGACGTTCCAGCACCTACTGGTGCTGGATGTGGCGCGCCTGGCCCGGAACCTGGGGCTCCAGTTACTTCTTTTAGAAGAATTCCGTAGTTTGGGAATTGCGGTCGTGTTCCTGAACTCTCCGCAAGTAGGGGACACGCCACTGGAGGCGCTCATGTTCAACATCTCGGGTGCCTTTGCCGAATATGAACGGAGTAGGATCACCCGGCGGATGCGGAGAGGGTGGCTCTACAAAGTCGAGCAAGGCGAGCGCGTGCCGCAGCCCGCGCCCTACGGCTACAACTACGTGCCCGCCCGCGACGGGAACCCCACCCAGTGGGTGCTTAACCCCACCGCGGCCCTGGTGGTAAAACAGGTCTTTCGGTGGTATACTGCAGAGGGACTAACCACCGGGCAGATAGCCAAAAGGCTGAACGCTGCGGGCACCCTTTCCCCCAAAGGAGGTACGTGGTATCATTCGGTCGTTGAGTATATCCTGCATAACCAAAGCTACACTGGTGTCGGTTACTACAATCGTTTCTACAAGGACCATTCCACTGACGGGGCTCGCAAACTCTCTGGCAGAGGGCGAATTTCCCACCCCCGCCTCAAGCCCCGCCCCAGAGCCGCCTGGATCCCCTTTTCGGTACCGGCGATTATCTCAGCAGAGACCTGGCAGAAAGCACAGGAGGTCATGGCACAGAACCTCAGGTTTGCCCAGCGTAACAGCAAGCGCCGCTACTTGTTGAGCGGGCTGACGGTGTGCGGCGTATGTGGTCACACCATGTATGCTGTAACATACAAGGGCCGCTCCTTCTACCGCTGTCCTAACGGCGGCAAACAGCGCGCCGCGGGCGTTCCTAAACACTCTATGATTATAGCGCGAAGTGTCATAGAAAAAGCAGTTTGGGAATCCCTGGCGCAATTGCTGCGGGAGCCGCAGCGCATAGCGCAAGCCTGGCAAGCCTACCAAGCCGCTGGTGACACGGGAGAAACTGAGCACCTGGAGAAACAACTGGGCAAGTTAAAAAATCAGCGTACCCGGCTCTTGGACGCCTATCAGATGGGCTTGATCTCCCGGGATGAACTGGCGGAACGCCAGAACCCCCTAGCGACTGAGCTGCAGACGTTAGAGAACCATTTGCAAACAGCCAGAGAATTGGAGGCGGCAGAGATCTCCCTGGAGGAGTTCACGCAGCAGTTAGCGAGAGCTTTAAACTCCTCGGACTTTGCTCTCCAAAGGGAAGTTATTCGATTGTTAATCGAGCGTATCGTCGTAAAAGACGAGGCCCTCGTAGTAGAGCACATTGTGCCCACCACGACCCGGATTTCTAAATTGCGGACAAGACGCGGAGACGCTGAGAGGCAGAGCCGCAGAGAAAACCATAAAACTCTAACTGTTAAAAAATCTCTGCGCCTTTGCGTCTCTGCGTTTATCTTAACTACTGGCTTTGCGTGTCATCCGGCGGCCCGGCAATCGCCAGGGCGTAATGCTGCGGGTCAAGCCAGCGCCGGGCGGCGGTCTGTGCTTCTGCGGCGGTGATGTTCATGATAATCTCCCGGTAGCGCCGGAGGTAGTCCAGTCCTAGGCCGTAACGCTCGATGTTGGTCAGGGTTTGTGCTACGCCCTCGTTGGTTTCCAGCTGCAAGGGGAGGCTGCCGGTGAGGTAGGCCTTGCTGTCGTTCAGTTCGGCGTCGGTGATGCGTTCCTCGCGCAAGCGTTGCACTTCGTCCAAGATCATTTCGATGGCGGCAGCTACGTTGGCGGGATTCACGCCGGCATTGGTTTGCCAGGGGCCGGGGCCGGTGCCTCCATCCACGCGACTGTAGACGTAGTAGGCCAGGCCATTCTGGGAGCGCACCCGTTCGCCCAGGCGACCCATCATTCCGAAGACGCCCAGGACGGTGTTAGCCAAGTAGCAGGACAGAAAATCCGGTGAGCGGCGGGGCGGGCCGGGCCAGCCGAGCACCAGGTCACTCTGGGTCTTTTCGGGGATGGCGATGGTCTGCCGGGAGATCGCCGCGAGCGCGGGGACGTCGGGTAGCGGACTGCGTGCGGGGCGACGGGCACTCCAATCGCCCATGATCTCGGTCACGGCTTTGAGGGCCTCGGTGGCTTTGACCGCGCCCACGATGGCGATGACCATTCCCTGTGGCGAGAAATAGCGCTCGTGAAAGGCGCGCATTGCGTCGCGGGTGATGTTAGTGATGGTCTCCGGCGTGCCGGAGACGCGGCGGTGATAAGGGTGTTCCGCCGGGTAGGCCAGCTCGTGGAAGGCGCGGTTGGCTCTGGCGCGGGTGCTGTGTTCCTGTTCGCGTAAGGCGCTGAGGATTTCGCCGCGTGCTCGCTCAATCTGCTCGGGGGGGAAGGCGGGGTTGCGTAGCACGTCGTTCAGGATATCCAGTAGGAGCGGTAATTGCTCGACCAGTCCCTTGGCCCCGAATGAGGTGAGGTGTACGCCTGAACCGAGGCCAAAGCTGGCCCCCACCGACTCCACTTCCTCGTAGAGTTGCGCGAAGGAGCGGCGGTGGGTGCCACGCTCCATTACCTCGTCGGTGAAAGCGGATAGTCCGGCTTGCTCCAGCGGCTCATCCTCGGAGCCGGCTTCGAGGTAACCGCTAATCACTACGGCGGGGCTGGCGAAGTTCTCACGGGCCAGTACGGTGATGCCGTTGGGCAAGGTCTGGCGCAGCGTATTGTCTGGGCCGGGAAGGGAAAGATTGGTTTTATGCAAGGGAACCTCCGGGAAGAGAATTAAAAAATGATAAATGAAGAGAATGAGGAAATTAAAAATGACAAATGAAAGCAAATGACAAAATGCGGAGGTGGGCGTTGTTTTTTAATTTGTCATTTTTTTTATTTTTAATTTTGGGTCTCTGGGACTTTGCATGATGGGTGTACCAAGAGGTGAATTTTTCACCACGGATTACACAGATTACACTGATTTTTTTATTTTTTCGCGTGAATTCGCGCTATTCGCGGTTGATTTTGGCTCAGACATGCGAAATCCTAAAGAGCCTTTTATTTTTAATTTTGTATTGCGGATGATGGTGCAATAGCTGTGGCCGGTCTCCTGACCGAGCCACAGACGGGCACGGTCGGGAAGCCTGCTCTGAGTCCGCGAAGTGACCGGCCCGAGCTGCCCCCAAAGAAGATACGTCATTTTTTTATTTTTAATTTTGTATTGCGGATGATGGTGCTGAGGATGCGGGTGATTTCCTCCGCTTCGGTTTGTAATTGTTGCCAGACCGGGTCTTGGTTTAGCGTCGCTCTTACGATTCTGATCCAGTAGCGGCTCTCGCGGGCTTCTTTCGCCGCGATGCTGACTTTGTGGATAAAATCCGCTTTGGATTCTGCGCTGTCAGCCTCTTCCACGTTGGCGCCGATGGACGTGGCTGCCCGCACTAGTTGCCGTTGGATGACTTCTGCCGGAACAGAACGATGGAAAGTGCCGGTTGCTTTGATCACCCTCACGGCGAATTGGAATGTCCGCTCCCGTATGTCATACGGCACATCGCGGTCCCATCCCGCCGGAGGCGTGAAAGAGCCCCAATAGTTGACTCTCTGCTCCGGTTTTTTCATTTGCCTCTTTGCCCCTTTGTCATTTCCTCATTTTTTAATTTGTCATTTCTTCATTTGTCATTTTTAATTTTTAATTTCTTCATTTTTCATTGCCTGGTAATATCCGACAGTGCGATTCCGCGCCTGGAGATAGGTCTGCGCCACCCGCAGGACATCGGCGGCGGTGACGGCCTCCAGGTTAGCTAAGTAGCGCAGGAACCAGTTGACGCTGGCGCAGGTTTCGCTGAAGCCGAGCCAGAAGGCTTGATTGGTGATACTTTCGCTGGAGTAGGCAAAGAGCGCGCGGGCTTGCCGCTTGGCCTTCGCCAGTTCCTCCTCGGTGATGACCGTCTGTTGCACGCGCTCAATCTCGGCCAGCAGGGCGATCTCGACTTCCGCCGGCGTGTGATCGGGGAGGACTGTTGCGGTGAGGCGGTAGAGGCCGGGGTCTACGGTGGGGATCAGGCTGGCGCTGATGTCGGCGGCCAGCGCTCGTTCCACGAGGGCGCGGTAAAGGCGGCTGGTGTGGTTGGTCAGACTTCCCCGTCCTACCAGTGAACCGGAACTGCCCGCCAGCACGGTGCTCAGCACCGTGAGGGGGAAAATGTCCGGCTGGGTCGCCTCCGGTGTGTGGTAGGCAAGCGTCAGATAATCGGTCCCGGCATTGCCTTCTACGATGACGCGCCGTTCGCCGCGCTGGGGCGGCTCTTGCGCTTGCAGGGGAGGAATTTCTGGCCCCGGCTCGAGGGAGGCGAAGTAGCGCTCGATGACGCGCAGCATCTCGCCGGCATTAAAATCCCCCACGACGGCGACGGTAGCATTGTTGGGCGTGTAGTAGGTGCGGTAGTGATGGTAGAGATCGTCGCGGGTCATCGTGTGCAGGTCGCATAGATGCCCGATGGTATCGTGGCCGTAGGGATGGACGCGGTAGGCGGCGGCGGATACTTCCTCATCTAACAGGAAAAGGGGATTGTTCTCATTCCCTTGCCGCTCGCTGATGATGACGGTCCGCTCGGCAGCGACCTCCTCCGGGGAGAAGAGTGCGTGTACCATGCGGTCCGACTCGATGTCTAAGGCTAGCGAGATTTTGTCGGCGGGCAGCGTCTCGAAGTAGGAGGTGAAGTCGTACCATGTCATGGCGTTGAAGACGCCGCCTTCCCGCGCCAGCGAGCCATCGAGCTTGCGACGGGGCCAGCGCTCGGTGCCTTTGAAGAGCATGTGTTCCACCCAGTGGGAGATTCCGGTGATGCCTAAATGTTCATTGCGGCTGCCCACGCGATACCAAACCCAGAAACTGGTCACAGGCGCGCTGTGGCTTTCCCGTATCAAAACAGTCAGGCCGTTATTCAAAGTCGTTTTCAGTAGATTCAAGGTATGTCTCCGAGAAAGCGAGAAGGCGAGTCAGCGAGAGAGCGGAAAAGCAAAAAGGCGAGAAGGCGAAGGGCAGCGAATTGCGCGTCACGGATTTGTCATTCGCTATTCGCCATGGGTCTCTGGGACTTTGCATGGTGGGTGTACCGAGAGGTGAATTTTTCACCACGGATTACACAGATTGCACTGATTTTTTTTATTTTTTTTCGCGTGAATTCGCGCTATTCGCGGTTGATTTGGGCTCAACCATGCGAAATCCTAAAGAGCCTTCGCCATTTGTCATTTTTTAATTTATCATTTCTTCATTTTCTTAATTTGTCATTTTCTTCGTTCGTCATGCCCTCGCCGTTGTAGCCCCGCCCGATGCCGCGATATTTGAAACCTGCCGCGCGGACGGTGTCCGGATCGTATATGTTGCGCCCATCTACCAGAATGGGGGTGCTCATCAGTTTTTTGATCCTGGCAAGGTCTAGGTTCTTGAACTCGTTCCATTCCGTGACCAGGATGAGGGCATCCGCCCCTTCTGCCACGGCGTAGGCGTTGTCTAGCAATGTCACCTCTGGGAGGAGCTGCCGGGCATTGGGCATCGCGACCGGGTCGTAGGCGCGCACCGTGGCCCCGGCCTGCAGCAGTTGGCCGGCAATTTCGATGGAAGGGGCGTCGCGCATGTCATCGGTACTGGGTTTGAACGCCAGTCCCAGCAAACCGATGGTTTTGCCGGTGAGATCGTCGCCGAGAAGCTCCTGGGTTTTGCGGATGGCGGCTAGCCGCTGATCAGCATTGACATCTATGACCGCATGAAGCAGGCGCAGGTGCTGATTCTCCGCATCGGCCATGTAGACCAATGCTTTGACATCCTTGGGGAAGCAAGAGCCGCCCCAGCCCAGACCGGCATTCAGGAAGTGGTGCCCGATGCGCTTATCCAGTCCCATGCCGTAGGCCACTTCCGTGACATCGGCGCCCAGGGCCTCGCAGATATTGGATATCTCGTTGATGAAGGAGATTTTGGTCGCCAGGAAGGCGTTGGAGGCGTATTTGATCATCTCTGCCGTGCGCAGGTCGGTGATCATGATGGTGCTTCGCAGTGGGAGGTGTATCTGGGCGACCTTTTCGGCGGCCTCGCGGTCCGTTGAGCCGAGGATGATGCGGTCGGGGTTCATGAAATCCCGGATTGCCGTTCCTTCTTTCAGGAACTCCGGGCAGGAGACGACGGAGAATTCCGGCGCGTCAGGGCGGCGCTGGTGGATGATATCCGCAACCCAGTCGCCGGTACCCACCGGCACGGTGGATTTGTTGACGATGACCAGCGGATGGTCCATCACGTCGGCAATGGATTCGATGGCCGAACGCACGTAGCGCAGATCGGCCTGCCCATCTTCGTCGGAGGGTGTGCCCACCGCGATGAAGACAAATTCCGCCTCTTTAAGCGCGTCCTTGTAGGAGGTAGTGAATTCCAGACGGCCGGCTTTGACGTTGTGTTCGACTAGCTCTTCCAACCCTATCTCGTAGATGGGCATGATGCCTTGCTTGAGGTTGGCGATGCGATCCTCGTTGATGTCCAGGCAGGTGACGCGGTTTCCCAGGTCGGCGAAACACGTGCCGCTGACCAATCCCACGTAGCCGACGCCCACAATCGTGATGTTTTTCATGTATAAGCTCCTTTGTCTGTTGAGTGGAGAGGCTCTGCCGGTGGCAGGTTCCCCAACAAAAGATGATACCACAGTTGGGGCGAATGGCGAGTGGCACCGCGCCCAACACGTCCCATTGCCGGATACTGAAACCGGGTTATCATAGGGCCTTGTGAGATCATGAAACTGAGAATGAGGTGTGAAAGCAAATGGCGAGTGTTGGTGATACAGAAACCCGTTTGAAGCAGGAATCTCCGGTACTGGCGGAACCGTTCCAGGCCGCGCCGGTGGCGCTGATTTCTGCGGCGCATTTGACCCACGATACTTACACAGCCTTTCTGCCGCCGTTGCTCCCTGAATTCATTGACAAATTGGGGTTGTTGAACGTGCAGGCCGGATCGTTGGCGGTTTTCTTGCAGCTGCCCTCACTGCTGCAGCCGCTCATTGGACAGCTGAGCGCGCGCTGGGACCTACGCTACTTTGCTATCTTAGGCCCGGCCGTGACGGCGATAGCGATGAGTTTGTTGGGCGTCGCGCCGAACTACGCCTGGTTGGCCTTGTTGCTGGTGATCGCCGGGAGCAGTTCCGCTGCGTTTCACGCCGTCGTGCCGGTGCTGGCGGGTCGCTTCTCCGGACAGTACCTCGGCCGGGGGATGAGTTTCTGGATGGTGGGCGGTGAACTGGGGCGCGTGTTGGGGCCGCTCGTGGTAGTGAGCGCCGTCGCGCTCTGGGGATTGCAGGGAACTCCCTGGCTGATGCTCGCCGGACTGGTGGCTTCGGCGTTGCTCTGGTGGCAGCTGCGGGGGGTGCCGGTACATGCGACACAGGCTGAGCCGGCTTCCAGTTCCTGGCGCGACGCGCTCCGAGATATGTTTCCCGTGTTAGGTCCACTGATTGGCTTGATCATGGCGCGTTCCTTCATGGGAGCGGCATTGACCACTTACCTGCCGATATTTTTGCGGGACGAAGGGGCCGCTCTCTGGCTGGCCGGGGCATCGCTTTCCATTCTGGAGGTGGCGGGTGTGGCCGGCGCGTTGTTGGGCGGCTCGTTGAGCGATCGCCTGGGGCGCAAGCAGGTGCTTCTGATGTCCTTTGTGGTAACGCCGCTTTTGATGTTTGTCTTCCTGAAGGCGCCTGGCTGGGGGCGATTTCCATTACTATTGGCTTTGGGCTTCACTTCCATTGCGGTCACGCCGGTGCTGATGGCTTTCGTGCAGGAAAGTTTCCCGGAGATGCGGACGCTGGCGAACGGCGTCTACATGGCGCTAAGTTTTGTGATCCGCGCTGTCGTGATCCTGGCCGTGGGCGCGCTGGGGGATGTATTGGGGCTGCGACTGACCTTTACGATGTGCGCCGGGATTGCGCTGTTAGGCGTACCGTTCATCCTTTGGCTGCCGGTGAGACGGTTATGAGCCGCTGGCGCAGTGTAGCCGTGGCACAAATCGGTAACTTGGAAAGTAAATCCCCAGCCTTCTAGCTGTGGCCGGTCTCCTGACCGTGCCATTTCGGGGATTTGTGTACACAAGTTGTGCTAGCGGGCACGGTAATGAAACGTATTCAGTTGAGGAGGAAAATCGTGGAATGTAAGCAGGAAGCAAATAAGGCCAAGTGTACGTGTACCTATCCCTGCAGCCGCAGGGGACTTTGCTGCGAGTGCGTTGCTTATCACCGCAGCCGAGGGGAATTGCCCGGCTGCTATTTCTCTCCGGAAGCGGAACGCACTTACGATCGTTCTATCGCCTATTTCGTGCGGTTGCATCACAAGTGACGCTGAAGGTCTTCGATACCTGGTCTACGAGCGGAGGCTCTTAGCTTACTCCGGCTCTTTGTCCAGCGCTATTCGCGCGTCCACGGCCCAGGCACCCGCGCCCTCCGGCCCGACGATGAGCGGGTTGATGTCCATTGCGGCGGCAATTTGGAGAAAGCGTGTGACAAATCAGAAATCATCGTTTACCAATTCTGGCAAACCGGAAGCTGCTGCTGTCAACTGCAATGACGGGTTAAGATCTTAAGTAAGGGTCAAGTTTCTGCTGCGAGACGGCGCAACTTGTCAACAATCTCAGGTGCTTCCTTTAACTCACACAGAGGTGTTAATTGTTCAATGATATACTTGAAATCCAAACTGGAACCTTGCCGAGTTAGGATTCCTTCAATATCCACCCAATCTTTCATGCGGTCAGCAAATGCTTTGAGTATAATCAGATCTTCAGCAGAACAGGTTATCAGCGAGCAATTGGGAGAATAACAAAATGAAGTCGCTCTCTCAATCATCTCTTGTTCAAATGGAAGGCCCGCCAGAGAAAGGTCAACAGCAACTCCATTTGAGGCGAGCAGTAATAGCACTCTATTCGTCAAAGCGAAATCCTTGGCGTTAGGTATTCGGGTTCTGAAGTGCGAAAGGAGCGCATCAATGTATATCTCTTCGCTGCCGAACCCCGATAGCAGACTGAGGTCTATATCCTGCGTCATCCGGACTTCTCCCCAGCGAATCACCACTAGCCCGCCAATGAAACAGAACGGCCACTCTTTCTCCTGCATGAATTGCTGTAATTCTAACCCCGCTTGAAATAAAGGATTCATAGTCTGCTCCGATATTGTGTATTACGACGTTGAGTAACTTATAGAATGACTCCGCTGAAAAAAGGTTTTCTAACCGCAAAGAACGCCAACCGTAGGTGTGGGCAGGCAGTGCCCACAGCGCAAAGTTTTTCAAAGTCTATCTGCAAATTGTTTATGTTTTGGATAAGATTTCGCAAAATTCTCGACCTTTCCCTTAATTTTTCTTGGCGTTCTTTGCGCCCTTGGCGGTTCAATTATTTTTTCAGTAGCGTCATAGAATTACCCGGCAACATTTGCGTTATGTGCGAGAATCATGGTCTGTCATTTGTTAATTTGCCATTTGCATATTTGCGGCCTTGCCGCGCTATGGTTTCTTCATCCTCATGAAGAGGCGTTGTTGTTCAACTAATCCACTATTCAAGCGCAGCTCTCGGTGTTCAAAAGCCCATTGTAACATCCCGTCCACAATGGATAGGTTTTTCGTATGGTTGTATGTGCGTAATTCGCGACGTTTCACGGCTTTTAAGGCAACTTCTGCGCGTTTCCAGCTTTCAATCCATAGTTGAGCGTTGTTTTGAGGTGAAATCTTCATAGAAACCCTCCTCGTCACTTCAAAAAACAAGAATTTTACCACGGAGGACACAGAGAGAAACAAGAAAACTCTGTGCCCCCCGCCATCGGTCATAAGACCTTATGGTCGTTGATGCCTCTGTGGCGAGTTTCTTTTTTGGTTCTGGCTTGTCCAGGTTAGGGAAAACGCTGTCCAAAAAGGTGCTTTCCAGGCGATTCTCCCTACGAATGCCTTACGGCTCATTCACTTCGCAAAACCAGTAGTCAACACTTAACCACCACTTCATCTATTTCTCTTCTGGGGTAAGTGGAATTACCTTTTACTATACATCCAAAATGACCGACGGGCAACAGCGCAACGGCTCTTTGTCCAGCGCTATCCGCGCGTCCACGGCCCAGGCCCCTGCACCCTCTGACCCGACGATGAGCGGGTTGATGTCCATCTCGCTGATGCAGGGGAAATCGGCGACGAGTTGCCCCACGCGGCGCAGTGTATCAACGACGGCGGCGGTGTCGCCGGGAGCTTCGCCGCGCACGCCCTGCATGATCTTCCCGGCGGCGGTCTCCAGAATCATGTCGCGGGCGTCCTGCGCGCATAGCGGCGCCAGGCGGAAGGCCACATCGCGCAGCACCTCGACGTAGATACCGCCCATCCCAAACATCAGCAGCGGCCCGAACTGTGGGTCGCGTTGCGCGCCCAAGATGACTTCCTGACCCTGCGGCGCCATCTGCTGGATCATGAGGCTGCGGTCGGGATCGTCGCCCACCATGCGCTCGAACGCCGCGCGGACAGCATCCGCGCCCCGCAAATTCAACGCGATGCCTCCCACGTCGGCCTTGTGGACGACGCCCGGCGCGATGAGTTTGGCGACGACAGCCGCGCCGACCTGTTCCGCCAGCGCGACGGCTTCCTCGGCGGTGTGGGCCAGGCCGGAGAAGGGCACGCGAATCCCGTAGGCCGCCGTGACCTGCGCCGCGACTTCCGCATCCACGAAGCCCGCGCCGTTCTGCGCCCACGCCGCCTGCAAAATGGCGCGCGCCCGTTCTCGATTCACGCCCTCCACGGGGGTGGGGGTGAGGTCGGGACGCGTCTTGAGCTGAGCGTATTCCCACAGCCCGGCGAGCGCGCGCGCGGCGCGGTTCGCGTCCTGGTAGAAAGGGACGCCGCCGGCGTGCAGGATGTGGACGGCGTTGGGGATGCTCACGCCCCCCACCAGGCAGCAGACGACGGGCTTCTCGGAACCCTGCGCCCCGGCAACGATGTTGCGGGCGACATCATCCACCGGCGTGATGGCCTGCGGCACGAAAAGCGCCATGATCATATCCACGCCGG
>Ga0190316_1000372_pt1 | contig 13203 bp, 13 predicted proteins | sample 48701112_MG_FD_161663 | JGI IMG/M metagenome (GOLD analysis project Ga0190316, IMG submission 161663) | Hydrothermal vent sediment bacterial communities from Southern Trench, Guaymas Basin, Mexico - 4870-11-1-2_MG | ecosystem: Environmental > Aquatic > Marine > Hydrothermal vents > Sediment ... | reverse complement strand
CATGCCTCCCGGCGGAATGCCCTCAGGCGCCATGATGTGAGATGAACAACAGGCCGCTGGGTTATAAGATCCGGCGACATTAAGTCATAAAAGCCCTTCTTGCTTAACAGAAGGGCTTTTTTATTGCCTTTGCAAAATCCGGTTTCATGGCGTTGACTGTTTTTAAATTTAGAGTCTATCGTCCATACCCCGAGCAGGGAATACACATATGGCTTTTGCCCACCACGCGCAGGTAAACCTTGGACACCAGTTCTCCGCAATTATCGCAGGGAACCAGGCCCATGATTTCACCGAAATCATCACCCCAAGGATAATCATCAACCGAACCGATTATCAGTACCTCGTCTTCCGGTGCGTCCCATACAATGTCAGCCATCTCCCAGGCTTCTTCTTCGGGTATTTTCGTCGGTGGAATGCCCTGGCCACGCTTGCGCATGAAAGCTGATTCGGCAATCGCTTTGTGACGCCCCGGCTTATAAGAAACGCGGACGGCCCTTTCCTTTTTTTTATCGATCAAGGTCAAGGCCAGCTTGCCCCAACCCGCTTTTTCAATGTTGCCCTTGCCGAGTGTACATCCTGTGGCGTACTGGACACCGTCGGCAAAACACTGGGCACCGTGGTTCTCGCCGATTTCCAGAATGCAGTGCAATTCTCCCGATGTCCCGGTACGGCTGACACCCAATTGCCGCAGGGCGGCAAGGCCGGCCCGTACGCCGACGGCGCTGGCCCAACAAATATGGCCATGAAAGAGAAACGCCTGTTTAAGAATACTTTTATCCATTTTCTGAGTCCTCCTTCAGGTCGGCCTTTTCTTCGGCTCAGGACGAATACCCGGATCTTCCGGGTTGAGCTGAGACATGATCCTCTTTCACAGGAATGCTGCCGCATATCTCAGCCACGGTTACATCCAGGCGATCCCTCAATGTCTTGATCTCCTGATCATCTTCGTGCCACTCCTCCACCAGTCCCATGAGTTGCCTTACCATGGGCGGAGCATCATCTTCAGTAAGCACGTAATCCATTCGGAGCCCTCTGCGCTCAGACTCAACAAAACCCGCATCTTCCAGCACTCGCAGATGGCGTGAGACCGTGGGCTGGGCAAGACCCAGAACGCTGGTCAGCTCACATACACAAGAGGTACGATGCTGGAGAAGCTTAAGGATCTTTAACCTGGTCGGATCGGCAATGGCCTTGAGATACCTGGATGTCTTTTTCATCAATTTATTCATAATAAACTATATAGCTATATATCTATATATTGTCAAGAGAAAATGAATCGTGACAGATGCTGAGACCCGGGGATAAGCCGTCTGAAAAAGAGGAGTGAAAAAAGGCACCACAGCAGCCAAGCGGGGTAGTCTGTGAAGAAGGCCTATTCATGCCTTCGGCAGGTATAAAATGGTTATATGACCTTGTCAGGCTATGAGTATACAGCCAAACTGTTTCAGAAGGAACAAGAACCTTCTCCTGTTTTATCTTTTCCTATTCATCTACTTAAACGCCATATATCCCATCCAGAAGGCGATAAGAATCAGCAGATAGCCAAAGTATTTTTTATGACGCTTTTTATCGATCTTTACGCCGAGTCTCGCGCCGATCTGGGAGCCCGCAAGGACTGCTGCCCCCAAGGTCAAAGCAAGCTTCAGATCAAGGTGTCCGACTAGGGTATGTCCTAAAAGGCCTGTAAGTGCGGTAATGCCGATCATCAGGCTTGATGAGCCCACCGCAATCTTCATGGGCACACCGCCCAGGAGAACGAGAGCAGGCACCTTTACCAGGCCGCCGCCGACACCGAGCATACCGGCCACAAAGCCTGCGAGAATCATCATCGGGATAATGATCAGGAGATTCAACGAGTATGATTCGCTTCCAAAATTACGTCTTAGGCAGAACCAGTGCTCGTTTTTATCTGCTGACTCGATTTGCCTGTCTTTTATCGGCCTTATCATAAAATATGCGCCGATAAGGATAATGCAGGCAAAGGCAAGTTTGGAAAATGCAGCGGGGAAATAAGACGAAAGGTATCCGCCTAAAAATGCCCCCAGGTTTGTCGGGGGCTCCACAATAAAGACAAGCGACCAGTCCAAAAGTCCGGCCTTCTGGAACACGATCAGGGCGGAGATCGTGGCCGCGAGAATCAACACCTGGCTTGTGGCGGCACACCTGTAGAGAGGAAGGCCGAAGGCAAGAAGCATGGGGACATAAACCGCTCCGCCCCCCTGGCCGAACATCATAAATACAATTGAAACCAGGAAAAAAACGCAGAATAATACTATGATCTGTTCAAATCCGAATGCCAACCTAATCCCCATAACCCGAGCATGAGATGCAGACCAGGGACCCATCGCCCTTACATGACGAGAGAATTTTGGTCTCTCAGGATCCGGAATCACTCAACAATAAAGCTTGCATATCCAACGACCTGTCTGTAGTCTCCTGTCACATCGCCTGATGTGGCGTATCGAATGAGTTCAACGGAACTTGCTCCCAGGGCCAGGGAGGCCACCAGAGTTATGGTAGTCGGTATTACTCCGCACATCGATATATTATGGCCTCTTACGGTTTCCAAAAGACCCTGGGGATCCAAAGCCAGGATCTTATCAATGGCCAGGCGGTCTTTGGCCTCGGCCTGCTCCCGGGATTCATAATGAGTCATATCGGTGCTGGCGACCAGCAATACAGGTCTTCCTGCCCGTCTCACCGCCTCTGCTATTGCAGAGCCTATCTCCTTACATACAGAAAAAGACAGGTCCTTAAGACAAACAGGAACTATGCTCAAATTGGACTGGCGGTATTGCAGGAATGGTATCTGGACTTCCAGTGAATGTTCATACGTATGTGCCAGTGCATCATCTTCAAGATAATCGGAGAGTTCGACAATCCTGGCTGCAAGGTCTTCCGAGATAGGGACGGTGCCCATAGGCATGGACCATGCCCCACTGGTCATCACTGCTGCCGGAGATCCAACTCCTGTATGGCTCGGACCCAAAATGACAACGGTTTCAGGCACCTCTGCCTGGGCATACGCTGCTCCGGCCACGGCTCCGGAATACATATAACCGGCATGAGGTGCAACTATAGCCTTTGCCGGTCTTGCTCCCCTTGCAGGACCTATTAATTTGCTGAGCTCATAATGAAGCCTGGTGGGATTTCCATCATAAAACTGGTCGGCTACTGCAGGTTGGCGTACCATGGTTTAATATCCTCCAAGAACCTAAAGTGATCGGTTCCAGGTTTAAAGGTTATAGTTTACTGATATCCTGAACTTTATAACACATTTTGCTGACAGCCAGTCAGGGATCTTCAACCGGGAACCGTGAACGTTGAACCGTTCAACCCAATTATGACATATTTAACTATGAATTGTGGCTAAACTTGTGTCAAGAAACACTCTACGGTCCGAGGAGCTGAAAAGGCTCATCATGCATTATCAAAGCCGTGATTTTGTTATAAATACGGACCTGGACGCAGAGGCAAGAGAAAAAATCCTGAGAAGGGCAAAGATTGTCGGCCGCGAGGTCTATCATTACACAAGTGCCGACAGGCTTATGTCCCTTGCAAGGCAAGCTATACTCCAGGCCGACGGCAACGGAACCGATCTTCCATCCGGCTGCATCTGGTGGGCGGACTCTCTTGCCCGGGCCAGGGGCAGAATGGGACGGATCTGGTGGGCCCCCGAAGGCGGGCTGTATTTATGCCTGGCCCTGTATCCATCACTTCTGACCCGGAACTGGTCATTTTACAATCTGGGAGCGGGAGTAGCTATTGCCCAGGTTCTGAGGGAAAGAGGGGTATCGGCAAAGATCCGTTGGATTAATGATGTATTGATAAATGGATGCAAGGTGGCCGGCATCCTCACGGAAGTGGTAAGAGCGCCCAATTCAGGCCAGACATATCTCCTCTTTGGCATAGGGATCAATGTAAATATGGAGACCTTCCCTGAAGATCTCGTATTTGCCACATCTCTTTCCATAGCTACATGTAAACACTGGTCCATAAAAGAGCTTGCAGCCCAGATCCTGGCACGGATCGGCTGGCTCTTCGGGCTTATCCACCAGTGGGAATCAGACTGCCTGGATGCCGAACCTGTTTGCGTGCCGCAAAACCCTGTGATAAGGGCATGGAATCTTCTGAGCGACACCCCTGGGCGCAGGGTGGTCTACGGACTGAATGCCGAACTCGACCCGGAGCTTGAAGCATTTGCCCAGGGACTTGCACCTGACGGAAGCCTCAGGCTGACCCTGGATAATGGTGAAGAGGTCAGGGTTAACTCAGGAGAGATCCGCTACGTTTAGGCCTGTTCCTGCAAATACGCCTCGATCAACGGATCCAGATTTCCGTTCAGCACATCACCCACATTGCCTATCTCTACGCCTGTGCGATGGTCCTTGACCAGTTGATAGGGCTGGAGCACGTAGGACCTGATCTGGCTTCCCCAGGCTATCTCCTTCTTCTTGTCATGTACCTGCTGCTTTTCCGCGTCCTTCTTCGCCTTTTCCCGTTCAAAGAGCCTGGCCTGCAATATCTTCATTGCAATGGCACGGTTTTTATGCTGGGACCTCTGATTCTGACACTGGACAACTATCCCGGTTGGCAGATGAGTGATGCGGACAGCGGAACTGGTCTTGTTAACGTGTTGCCCGCCGGCTCCACTGGCCCGGTACGTATCTATGCGCAGATCCTTTTCATTAATGTCAACTTCTATGGTCTCATCAAGTTCCGGAGCTACAAATACAGAGGCAAAGGAGGTATGCCGCCTCCCCGAAGCATCAAAGGGCGAAATGCGGACAAGGCGGTGCACACCGGCCTCAGACTTCAGGTAGCCGTATGCATAAAGTCCCCTGGCAAGAAATGTCACGCTCTTTGTGCCTGCCTCATCTCCAGGCATGAGATCCAGCATCTCGACCATGATCCCCCGCCTGTCACACCAGCGGAGATACATTCTAAGCAACATATCGGCCCAGTCCTGGGCCTCGGTCCCTCCTGCACCGGCATGAATTGTCACAATGGCATTATTGCGGTCGTGCGGACCTGAAAGGAGTCTTGAGAGTTCAAGCCTGCGTATCTCTTTATCAAGTCGTTTCGTTCCATCACTTACATCCTCAAGGGTGGATAAATCCTCTTCCTCTTCTGCCATTTCAAGCAGTAAGTGAAACTCTTCATACTGCCCGGAAAGGCCGTCCAAATTATCTTTTTGCTCTATCAGCAAAGAGCGCTCCTTTAATAATTCCCTGGACTTAGGGTCTTCCCAGAAATCCCTGCGGAGCATCTCCTTGTCCATTTCAGCAAGACGTCTATCCAGTCCCTCCCGATCAAAGATAACCCCTCAGGAGCTCTAAACGTCCGCCAAGGTCCTGCAAGCGCTCCTTTAATTCCTGTATATTTATTGTTGTTTTATCTGTAGTTGTATTCATTTTATACCTCCTTTGGAACTTTTCTCCAGAATGGAACTACGGCCCAAAATAGACAAAATAATAATAACCATATTTCTCCATATTTTACATAAAAAGTATGACCTTTGCGAAGGTGAATCCGCCCTTCTATATGATCTGGCTCAAACAGGGAAGTTTTTGCCGTTCTCACGCCGCATGGGCCGATCAGGGAACTGATACCCGTATTGGCTGCCCGAACCACCCACCTGCGGGTCTCGACAGCCCGGAATACCGACATGATCTCATGCTGATAAGGTGCCCCCGTACGGCCAAACCAGGCATCATTTGTGAGAACGGCCAGGAAGTTGGCCCCTTCCAGCACGGTTTCTCTGCTTAGGCTCGGGAATATGCTCTCAAAACATATCAATACGCCGATACGAAGGTCCCCGCAGGACAGGGGCCTGGATGTTATTCCCGCACTGAATTGGCCTACCGCAGGAATAAGGTCCCGGGCCCACGAGGTCACCCATCCCCAGGGAAGATACTCCCCGAATGGGACAAGATGCCTCTTGTCATATCTCCCTGCAACGGCACCGTCAGAATCAAGGACATAGACGCTGTTCAAGTATTCTGCTTTCCCCGCGCCATTAAAACGGTACGCCGGACTCCCGAACAACAGGACAATATCAAGATCCCTCGCCACGGACCGCACCTTTTCGCTTAACGGACTTGGAACCTGGAAATAAAAAGGAGTGGCGGTCTCCGGCCAGACAACCAGTCCGGAAGATACCTTGACTCCATTGTCACTGCTCGCTCCCGAGTCATCGAATCCTTCAGCGGCCTTTGAACTGAGCCCGGCATAAGTGTTGAGCGTCGAGACCTGAAAGGCCGGATCCCACTTTCTATCCTGTGGAATCGCACCCTGTATGGCAGCAACCGCGAGCTCAGGGAGTCGATCATCATTATGAGCAACCTCCACCATACGCCATTTGCCGAAAAACCACAAACACACCAGGCAGGCCAGAAACAGGCATAGTTGCGTCAGGCCCGCACGCCTGCCCTGCGAAAAGGCCGAATCCTCTGTGCCTGCATTCAGAATGCACTTGCAAAACTTCCAGATCAGTACGTTCAGCAAAACAATCAAAAAAGTAAGACCGTAAGGCCCCCAAATCTCTGCTGTCTGGATCATGGATGGAACAGGTTCCAGAGTGTAGGCCAGATATCCCCATGGAAATCCGCTCAAGGCATGGCCCCTGGTCCATTCAAGCAAAGTCCAGGTCCCGGCAAGGGCAAGCGATGAAGGCAGGCGGGACCTGCCGGCAGTCCAATAACCTGTAAGGCCGGACCAGATGGCAGGATAAACAGCCAGATAGCACACCAGTAACCCGAACACTGGCCACGCAACCCATCCGGACAGATTCCCATATTGAGAAATGGTAGGCGATATCCACCACAGGAGTGTGCCGAAATGGACGATACCGGCCAGAAATCCCATCCGGCCCGCATAGCGCCATTCCCTGCCCCATACGGCCTCTATCAAGGGCGCAAGGGCAAATACAGCTACAGGAAAACAGGAAAAAGGCGGAAAGCAGACACTCAACAGGAGACCTGAGAGTACGGCGGGAAACCAGGACACCTTGATTCCGACTATTTGCATATTAAGACGTCACCTGACGTCTCTAAACGGTTCTTTCACCCGTGTGTATCGTAGGAGTATAGAATCTGACGTTCCACTGGTATGCGCTTTTCAGGGAGCTTTGGAGGAGGCCAGTCGGAGGTCATTTCAAGGAGCCTGGACCTGGAAGGTATTGCATCCCAGCCATAGGCGACCGCCCTTTTCTTCCGGACATCCAGCAGGGCAGCTTCAAAAAGGCTGGCCTGGACCGCCCAGGGTATTATGTAATCAGGCTCAAGGAGCCGGGCTATCGCAATAGTACCCGATTCCCGGGTAACTACAGAACCCGGTCCGCCCCTGATAACCATGAGAAAGCGACCGTCAATATGCACCACCAGATCCGCAAGGGAGATTACTTTCCGGCTGTCTATCTCTAACAGGATCTCCCGGTCCAACTGGAAGTCAGAGATCCTGTAGCCGAGCTCCTCCGTCAGAAACGGGCCCATTTTCTGCCTGATCCTTTCCCTGTCCGTATCAAGCACGAGTTTTCCGGTAAAATAACATGGAATTTTTACGAATACCGAGGAATCGCAAGTAAGTGACATTATGTTTTACACCTCTTTTTACTCGACCTGTTCAAGCAGTTCTTCAGTTCGTACATATTCTGTGAACCACGGGTTCACCGAATATGTACTTCAGTTCCGGTAAAAACTTAACGCATCAAACGGATATTGTCCAATTCTGGCAGTACCATAGAAGTCAGTGTGTGGTGTCTGTGGAGCGCCTCTTCGGCCCGAATTGCAAAAAAGCGATTTCCTGTCAGCCATCGGCGGGATGAAACACAACGATTCCCAGGGGAGGCAGCGTGATGTTCAAGGAATGATAATGGCCGTGAGATGCCACGGGACTGGCGGGGACCCTCTCCATATTCCCCTGCCCGCTTCCCCCGTAAAGGGGTGCGTCACTGTTGATGGCCTCCTTCCACCAGCCCCCCAAGGGTACTCCGAGCCGGTAGTTGTGCCTGGGTACAGGGGTGAAATTGCAGGCACAGACGATGACATCCCCTGGGTCCCGGCCCTGCCGGAGAAAACTCAGGACACTCTGCTGGCTGTCGTGGCAGTCGATCCAGGCAAATCCGGCCGGCTCGAAGTCCTGCTCGAACAGGGCCCGCTTGCCTCTGAGAAAGGTGTTGAGATCCCGAACCCATCGCCGGAGTCCCTGGTGAGGGTCGTACTGGAGGAGATGCCACTCCAGGCTCGCATCGTAGTTCCATTCCGCCCACTGACCGAATTCGTCTCCCATAAAGAGGAGTTTCTTGCCGGGATGCAGATACATATAACCATAGAGGAGCCTCAGGTTCGCAAATTTCTGCCAGTCGTCTCCGGGCATCTTTCCGATCATGGACCCTTTGCCATGGACGACTTCATCATGGGAAAAGGGCAGGATGAAGTTTTCATTGAATGCGTAAAGGAGGCTGAAGGTGATGGTGTTGTGGTGATACTTCCGGTAGACCGGATCCTTTGAGAAATAGAGCAGGGTGTCGTGCATCCACCCCATGTTCCACTTAAACCCGAACCCAAGCCCTCCCAGATATGTCGGCCGGGATACCATGGGCCATGAGGTCGATTCCTCGGCCACGGTGATCACGTCGGGATACCGCTCGTAGACGAGCTCGTTGAAGCGTTTGAGGAAGGCCACGGCTTCGAGGTTTTCCCGCCCGCCGTACTCGTTGGGGATCCACTCTCCCTCTTTCCGGGAATAGTCGAGATACAACATGGACGCCACGGCATCCACCCGAAGCCCGTCGATATGATAGACCTCGAGCCAGAACAGGGCGTTCGTCAGGAGAAAGTTGCTTACCTCCCGGCGACCGTAGTTGAAGATGAACGTTCCCCAGTCCCGATGCTCTCCCTTGCGGGGGTCCGCATGCTCGTAAAGGTGCGTGCCGTCGAAGAACCCGAGGCCGTGCCCATCCCGGGGAAAATGGGCCGGAACCCAATCGAGGATCACCCCGATCCCGTTCTGGTGGAAGACATCCACGAAATACATAAAATCCTGAGGGGTTCCGAAGCGGCTGGTGGGAGCAAAGTATCCGATTGTCTGGTAACCCCAGGACGCATCCAGGGGATGTTCACTCACCGGGAGGAGTTCCACATGGGTAAACCCCATCTCCCTGACGTATTCTGCGAGTTTCGGGGCGAGTTCGCGATAGGTGAGCCAGCGGTTTCCCTCCTCTGGATTCCGCATCCAGGAACCGAGATGGACTTCATAGATTGCCATCGGCGCATCGAGCGCATGGCGGCGCCCCCGTTCCGCCAGCCAATCCTGATCGCCCCACTCGTATCCCGACAGATCCCATACCATGGAGGCGCTTTGCGGCCTTATCTCACACGCGAAGGCATAGGGATCCGCCTTGTCGCCCCGATGCCCGTTGGCATTAGATGTAATCGCGTACTTATAGAGGGCCCCCTTGTCCACTCCGGGGATGAATCCCTCCCAGATGCCGGCGTCACCGCGACTCCTGAGGGGATGCGTCCCTGCCTTCCAGCCGTTGAAGTCGCCGACGACGGAGACGTCTCGGGCATTGGGTGCCCATACCGCGAACCAGGTTCCTCTTTCGCCGTCCACTTCAGCAGGATGGGCACCGAGCTTCTCCCAGGCACGATAGTGCTTCCCTTCGATGAGGAGATGGAGGTCGTAGTCGGTGAGAAAATATCGTTGTTCTTCCTTCATACGTTTTGTCCTCTCACACATCCTCGATCAGGAGCAGGATTTTGGACCCGATGGCCCGGGAGCTTCCCGGGTCTCCCGGCGCGGCGCGCAGGGTACCCCCTCCCTTTCCTGTTGGTGATGCCGATATAGTTTATATTGGTATCACGATGCCTTTCTCTATGCCAGGCCTTAAGATCTTCAAGGCATTCGACGCATTTTTCTGGTTCTTCGCTTTTCATCTTGCTGGAAATGCATGGAATTTAAAATTGATAATCCGGCTATCGCATGCCACGTTGCATCCAGGAATGGAGCACCATTATTTTTTCTGGCAAATCCTCCGGATTCAGTTTGGCAGGCAAGTATAAAATTATAAACCCCGGCAGTATCGATCGGTTTAGAGCCAAGCAATGACAATGCCTTGAGACAAAAATGACAATTTTCAATATACGAAGTCGTGCCGGGATAAAACCCAAATCCTCCATCGCAGGTCTGACATTTTTTCAGCCATGTCGAAAGATAGCCGATATCCACTGGTAAATTATAATATTTTCTTACCGTTATCAGTATTAATACCTCCTTCGAGGTATATCTGTCATTCTGAATAATAAGCGTGTTCTTAAATGGAAAAGTGAACTCTTCATTTATTATATCTTGAAATAACATTATCCCATAATAATAACTACAGATATTATTTTTAATTGACTTTGTAAAATATTCTTTTACCTTTGTCTTTAATATATCTAAATCTATACCTACTACCTTAGATGAATATGTAAGCTGAAAAATTGTTTTTATGTCAAGCCATTGTTGGTTTAATGAATGCATGAGATAATTAATAGTATTATCTGTGTTGATTAACTTTTTTAATATGTTCGAGTTAGTATCTCGTTGTATTTGTTGCAAAATACTAATAGCATGAAATGTATCTTCAACAGTGTGCGGAAGAAAGGGAGTTTGAGCAAAGCCTCCATCTTCCTTTTTTCGATCAACAATAAATTTTACAACCGAGTTTAAGTCAATTTCTTTCATTGCCACTGAGTCAGTCTAATGTCAGGATTAACTGATTGTTAGTAAATATTCGATGAACCCGTGGCCACTGTGGGAGTTGCCGTCCGTGCCCTGCCGCAGGAGCGGTTTGCCTTTTGCAGGGTTTCGATCGCGGGCCGGATTGCACTGCCTCTCCGGTCTGCGATGAGTGAGCTTTGAAACCCGTAAAAAGGTAACCGCTTCAAGGCAGGATATAACGGGTTCACCGGATATTTACAGAAAAAATTGGGTGGCCTTGTCGAACCCATTGAGGTGATCAAAATACCTCTTTAGTCAACCGGATAAAACTTATATTACAGGGAATCAAAGGAATCCGCGCCAAGAGGGATGACAGCCCCACAGCCACCTTCAACAAAGTCCTTACCCCAGCTCTTTTTGAAGAGGCCTATGGCTTCCTCTCCGGTACAGTGGCTCGGAGCGACCTTCTCTACACCGAGATCCTTCAGTCCCTGGATGATTTCGCGAATTCGGGTGGTGGATGTCCCGGCGAGATGAAATCCTCCAACCACCATGTAAATATCTTTTTTGAGCAGGTCCTTCGCCTTCTCAACTATGTGTACTATGCCTGGATGCGCACAACCTGTTATAATAACAAGATTTTTTGGAGTTTCCAGGATCAGGCTCTGCTCTCTGATCCATTCGCCCATCTCCCCTGTCGAGTAAACATGGGGTAAAAGCTGTGCCGGTTTACCCACTTTTCTGACATGCGCTCCGGTGTCCTGAATTGCCTGGATGAATGAAACAGGAAAGGACTCCGGCAGGTACACTGTAACCTTTGGATTGCGCCGGAGAAATCTCTCCAGACCACCACAGTGATCCGCATGGATGTGAGAAAGGACCACTGCACTGACTGTTTCCGGATCAATACCCAAGCCTTTCATATTGGAAAGGAGAATATCCCCGTCACTGCCAGTATCAAAGAGGATAGTCTGCTGGAAGCCTTCAATCAGGCACGCAAAACCCCAGCCGGTCCGGAGGTTTGTGGCATAGGGTATGTTGTTGAAGACAACAGTGAGTCGATAAGAAGGATATCCTTCAGCGGCCTCAAGCCCTGAACAGGCTGTAGTGCCAATCAGTACGGATCCTGCCATTATTATAGATGTTTCCAAAAGACTCATCACTACTATTCCCCCCGAAGGCCTCTAATAAACCCGTGACACAGTCACTCTTAAGCCTTATGGATATCACTCTTTTCCCTCCGGTATTGTGTCAATAGAGGCGAATTTGGGTTCATGAAGCGGAAGAAGTATATCGGCCATATCTCTGACTTTTAGTACTATGTCATATGCCTCGTATACATTGACATGGGTCCCGGGCGGGATAACATCCATCTCCATTGCCGTTATCTCTTTTGGGGGATAGAAGTTTTCCATGATTATACAGAATCCTGTTATTGCCGCTTTCCCTTGAGAGGTATCTATCAGTACCGTTAACCCTCCCTCTGTATGAGCCGGCGTATGGATGACACGGATTCCCGGAAGGATTTCCTCATCTCCGGTTAACGTTTTGATCTGTCCGGCCTCTTCCACATCCAGGATATAATCTTCCAGATATCGGAAATCCAAAGGATGGGGATTGTGTACTCGCTCCAGTTCTTTCTCATGTACGTAGAATGTGGCGTTAGTGCACTTGTAATCGTTTTCGCAGTGGTCGTTGTGTAAATGGGTATGGATAACGACGTCGATAGCCTCCGGGGTCAGGCCCCAAAGGCCCAGACCTTCCTCAAATTTATAGATCTTTCCTCCGATAGATCTCTCTCTATCCTCGGTCTGCAGCGGACTCATTTCTCCCGTATCTACCAGGACCTTCCGGTCGCCGCCCTCCAGATACCAGCAATAGATAGGTATGGTATAAGGTTGTCCATAGCCATGTTGATAGGTCATCATACCTTTATCAAAGATCTTTGTTCCCATTACAATGGGATGTATCTTGTACTGGCTCATGATTCACCTCTATGGTCCCTGATTCTGTGGAAAGGAATCCTTTTTTGCTATAATTTGATTATACAATTCTCGTTACAGAGTCAATAAATTAATTCCGCGCCCATGCTCCTTTTTTATAGAATTAGAAATCCGTTTTCCTGCTTTTTACGGACGATTAAAGCCATCTGGTTCCAAAAAATAATTTATACCGTCCAAAATTTAAGGCAGGGAGCCGGAGCTGATGGTCTATTGAAATCAAAGATATTTTTATCTGACAATTGTAAATATTCTTATGAACCCGTTATATCCTGCCTTGAAGCGGTTTGCCTTTTTCCGGGTTTCAAAGCTCACTTATTGCAGACCGGAGAGGCAGTGCAATTTGGCCCGCGATCGAAACCCTGCAAAAGGCAAACCGCTCCTGTGGCAGGGCACGGACGGCAACCGTTCACGGGAAGGGGATATTTCTTTGAACAGTTTAACGGAAGCCCCCGTAGTTTTCCCGGCTTTTGCTGTGGGGGAAACCCCGGCTCCTGAG
>Ga0190316_1000369_pt1 | contig 13248 bp, 10 predicted proteins | sample 48701112_MG_FD_161663 | JGI IMG/M metagenome (GOLD analysis project Ga0190316, IMG submission 161663) | Hydrothermal vent sediment bacterial communities from Southern Trench, Guaymas Basin, Mexico - 4870-11-1-2_MG | ecosystem: Environmental > Aquatic > Marine > Hydrothermal vents > Sediment ... | reverse complement strand
GAGCCGTCAATGTGAGAGGGCGACCACAAGGGTACGCCCCTACGTTGGCAACCACGAGGGTACGCCCCTACGTCGTGGAATCTACAATCAGCTATCAGCGTGTCGGAGTAATCCGTTCAGACGCATCATGGCCTCATCCACTGTCTCCACCAGGGTGGGATAGGCGAGCACGTTCCGCCCCATTTCACTGTACCGGCCCAGACTCTGCACCAACGGCGGCCATTGTTCTCCCACCAGCAGCAGCGGCTTGACGGGCCGGCCTGTGTAGGGTGCGGTCTGCGCCACGTTCCAGGCGAGAATGACCTCGGCCAATGTCCCGATCCCGCCCCAGGTGGCGATGAAAGCGTCCCCTTCCGCCAACATGAGGCGGAGGCGCAGATGCAAATCGGGAGTGTGGTGATTTTCGTGGAGCCAGTGGTTGGGATGGGCGTCGGGGAACTCGTCGGTGGTGTAACCGATGACGTGCCCGCCAGCCTGGTAGGCCCCTTTGCTCACGGCGCCCATGATGGCGTCGTAGCCGCCGGTTCCGACGGCGTAACCCGCTGCGGCCAACAAGCGTCCCAGCCGTTCGGCGGCGGCCAAGTGACGCGGTTCCTGCGTGCGGGAGCTGCCGAAGACTACCACTAAAGGTTGAGACATCATTTTCTCCTTCACATCTCCACCGGGCAAGCGGCCAAGCCGATAAAGCCGGGGCCGACGTGCGAGCCGATCACCGGCCCGGTCTCGTGGATGAGGAAATTCGCACACGTGAAGTTTTGTTGGACCTGTTCCGCAAACGCGGCGGCCTCCTCAGGACACAGGATATGGGTGACGGCGGCGTGAATGGGAGCCGTCCCCACCCGCTTGCGGGTTTCTTTGATAATCTGTTGCAGACCACGCCTGCGGGTGCGTGCCAGGGTCAACCCTTCGATTTTGCCCTCATTGAGATACAGGATCGGGCGCACGTTCAGCATCGTGCCTAAGAACCTGGCCGCGCCGTTGATCCGGCCGCCCTTCGCCAGGTAGTCCAGGTTTTCCACCATGAAGACCGCGCTGTAATTTTGGAGGATCTGGTGGATCAGGGAGACGGCTGCGGCCCGGCTGGCGCCCTGCTCCAGGGCCTGCACCGTGGCTTGTAGGATGAGCGCCAGCGCGCACGTTGTCACCTGCGAATCCACGACGGTGATGCGATCGGGAGCGACTTCCTGCGCGGCCATTTGAGCTACGAGGGACGTGCCGCTCAACCCCTCGGAGATATGAATGGAGAGCACTTCGTCCCCATTCTGGACGAGCTGCTCGTAGAGCTGGATAAATTCACCGGGAGCCGGCTGACTGGTGGTAGGAGCTGTCTCGACCCGCTCCAGTTCCTTGTAGAAGATTTCCGGCGAGATTTTATCCTCGTCTATGCTCTGGTTGCCTATGCTGACCTTGAGAGGAACGGTATGGATTTGCCAGCGTTCCAGCATGGCGGGCGGTAGATAAGCTGTGGTATCCGTCACCAAGTGAATCATAAGTTCCCTCCGTACAAAATAAATACAAATAAAGCCCCGGATGACAAACCGGGGCACGTAGAGAAAAGGGAAAACCTGGGAGAATAATAATTCGTATCTTCTCAATATTTAGAGGGAAACATTTCGTCATCTGTTTTTCTCACCACAGAGACACGGAGAACACGGAGAAAAAAATAAAAAAACTGTGGGCACTACCTGCCCACACCTACGGTCTGTGCCCTCCGCCAACGGTCATAAGACCTTATGGTCGTTGATGTCTCTGTGGTAAAAATTACCCCGGATTATTGAGATGATACAATAATTCTATAAAATTGAGTGGTATTTCCCCCGACCCTGCTGACAAAAAATAGTCACCAACCACATTATAGCGTATTTGAAACAGATGACAATAACCGGCGCGGCGGCGGCAGAGCGCTACGCAGTCAGCTGCAAAGCGCACAAGGTCACGAGGTCGCTGATGTGCGAGGAGCGGCGGGGAGGGCAACCTATTTGCCGAAAGTGATGGGAGATGCGGGGGTACTCAGGGGGCTACGGCCCTTTAAGGAATCTGCGGCCCACCAGCTGTTGATGCCCTGCTCCAACTCTTCCAGTTCCGCTACTCCGATACACTGAAAGGCCGCGCTATGGTTCGCGAGTAGTTCACCGGTAAAAAATTGCTCACAGCTTGCCATGTGGAATTGGAAAATTCCGCCGCCGGGATACCGTGTGGTGGCTCATTCTTGTCGTCGCCGGCAAAGTGAGGCATCTTGGCGTGTTCGAGATGGACACGGTGTCCCGTTCTCTCGAAGGTGTATGAATCACTCTCCCGTCCATTCCGAGCGGCCGATTCCACAGGACAGATGATGGCTGCTTGAGCCTCCGGTTTGTTCGCCAGGGTTGTGTATCCGGCAAGCAACCTCTGGGCCAGAATTTCCAGCCAGATCGCGGCATGTTTACAGCGGATTGCCTTGTCATAATTGGAATGAATGGCGATCCAATGTATCTCAGCTTTCTTGAATAGGACGATGGCTTCCTCTAGCTTGTCCAGCGCTTGTGCTTTGTGTCCCGTTTGCAGATGCGTCAGAGCCAGACCGTAAGCGGAGGCCGCTTCATTCTGACGCTGCGCGGGATCCACACGCAGGTGGAAGCGGTGATGGGCACAACGATAGGAATACTCTGCCTTACTCAACTGGCCGGCCCGGAGCGCGGCATCTCCAATGTGCATCATCAGAATGCCCAGACTCAACCAATCCCCCGTCCTGGCCCAGCGACTTCGGGCATTGTTAGCGATGGTGGCTACTTCATCCCAGGCCTCCCTGGTGCTGGCCGCGATGGCATCCACAATGTTCATCTCTGTTGAGCGCGGGATAGTTTCGTACTCCAATAACAAAGCGGGTTCCAGTCCCCGTGATAATTCAAGCATGTGTGCTGACTCTCCGTTTTCTGGCTCTTTGGGATTTCGCATGGTCGAGCTAAAATCAACCGCGAATAGCGCGAATTCACGCGAAAAAAAATAAAAAATCAGTGCAATCTGTGTAATCCGTGGTGAAAAATTCACCTCTTGGTACACCCACCATGCAAAGTCCCAGAGACCCCGTTTTCTATAATTCCCCATAGGGATATTGGTTTCTCAAAAAGAGGGAAAAGTTCAAGCTGGCATTGGTACTGCCTGCTCATACTTCGCTCTAGCCTGACCAGACTGAAACATCTTACCATAAAGACACCAAGACACAAAGCCGAGATGAGAGAAAACGCCGTTTTTCTCCGTGCCTTGGCGATGTGGGCTATTTATGAACTGGTATCTTTAACCGCATAGAGGTAAAAGCCGGCGCTTGCACTGCTCCCAGCTCCCGTACCCTGACGGGTAGGCTTCGCGCTCCTCAGGGGCGTCCCCGGCGCAAGTTTCCTCGTCAGCCCGCCCCCGGGGACGGGGACTTAGAGCTTTTGGGAACAGCTGTGTCACTTTTACCACAGTGCCTTTAACCTCACAATGTCCGTCGAAACTGCTCCAGGGTTTCCCAAGACTTTGGTACCAAATAGGTTTTCATAAAGTTCTCGGACGGCCCTTGCACTTGTACCAGGGCTTCGAGGAAATGTAGCGCGATGATTTCATTAGAGATGGTATAGCCCGCTTTGGATGAGCATTTAATCGCCTCGGCAGCCTGTTCCAAAAGATCTAGCCAGGTATCGGCGCGGGCTTCTTCGAGAATCTGGATACGCTCCGCTTTGGCCGTCCCCACTGTCTCGGTGGCCCACTTCCTCCACCCGGTCTTCCAAATATCGGCCCATTGTTGCGCGATGTCCTCATCCACCTCAATGTGACCCAGGAAGACGTCGGTGATCCTAACCCCCAGCGTTGGCGCGCTTGTCTCCAGAGCAGCGTGAAGTTTTTCTTGGATTTCACGACGGTGCTTTGCCGGGTCTGTTGTTTTTGTAATTTTGTCCGGCGATATGATCTGAGAGGGTACTAATTGATCCAAGGGCATCTGAGCCAATAGGGTGCGGAGGGTCCCCTCGGTATTACTGATGATCACTCGGTCAGCCCAGTCCATTTTGTCCTCGACCCGTTCTTTTTCTCGTACCCAGGTGCTGGTGGCAGCTTTGAAAATGGCCGCCTCTTGTTCCGTTGGTCCGTCGCTGTCGTCTATCTGGAAACTGATGTCGGTTTTGCAGGTGATGGGGATACCTTCCTTGCTCATAGCATTGACAGCATATTGCCACTGTTGGGATTGCAGGTCGATGACAGCGTAGACCTTCTCGAAGTTCCCCAGCCGCTCAAAGGCTGGGCCCCGGATCACTCTGGCGAGCCGGCCTTTCTGTTCTGTGACCACGGCGGTGTCTGCGTACAATAGTAGGTTGCCCGGTCCCCCGACCTTGCGCAGAACCCCGGTTTCATCTTCATCTTCGACGCCGCTTTCTATGACCTCGCTACCACCTTTGCTATATCTCAAATAGGGTTTGAAGCCAGGAATACCAAATACCAGCCGCAGAGCGAATGCTGTCCCTTCCCCAGGGTTTTGCAATCCGTAAAGGGATTGAATGAACCAACCGACTATCACGAGAGAGATTGTGATAGCCAGAATACCGGGGAGTTCCGCGAGTAAGACAGAGGCGTCAAAGACGGCGAGTTCGGGGGAGAGCACGGGAATCAATTTTTTGAGCCAGTCGTTGAGAGGCTCAGAGAGGGTAAGTCCTCCCTGTGTTTGCCAGAAATGACTCGCGGCCCAGTGCGCCGGAACGTAGAGGAGCAGGTTCAGGGGAACGCAGACGCAGGCGACGCGCCACAACCAGGCTGAAATTTTTCTTATATTGAGCATTTTGATGGCTCCGCTTTTTGTTCGAGTCTAGCGGTGTTATTCAAGGTCTCTCTTAGCTGTTCCAATGTCGTGCTTACCTCGTGCGGAAGAGAGCGTCGGGATAACTGGTTGCCCAGCAATTCTTCCATTATACTGGTGAGATGGAATGCAATCGCGCGTCTGGAGATTTTTTCAGGATCGCCGGACTTCAATTGAGGATGCGCGGCGACCCGCTCAATCAGTTCCGCGCGGGCGAGAATGCGTGCCCGCTCCATCTCTTTCATGGCTGCGGCTTCCCCTTCTGCCAACGGTTTTAATATTTTGGGCGTCCAACTCACGCGCCAGTTCTCAATTCTGGTTTTCAGAATCTCCCTGTCGACAGGATATAAATTGCTGATGCCCCCGCCAATGAGTTGTAGTCCCCACGGCTTTACTGCCGCGCGCAGCTCGGTCAACAAACGGGTTTTGATCTCCGTGCGCGGGTCTACCCCCGGCTCGAAAGGGGCGCACAATTCATCAAAGGAGTACTCAGCTATAATGTTGGTGAGGATTCTCCTGGCCATGGTAGGCACCAATTGGTCCCAAGCCTGTCTATCACAGAACTCTATCTCGTTTTTGCCTGCGCCTTCTCGCCGGTGTTCGACCATCCGGGCATCGAGGATTTCGAGGATAGAGCGACGGAAGAAGGGGTAAGGCTTGCCAAGTTGTGGTTGGTTTTTCCCGGCGTCAACCCGATGTGGAATGAAAGTCACGACTCTCATGGCGATGCCGTCTTTAGTCCTGGCCTCAACGGTGAATGAGCGCAGCTGTGGCCGCAGATCGAAAGTGTCCCGGATAGCCTGGAAGCGCTGGGTGAAGGCCAGACCCGGCTCCGGTATGTTGATGAATCCCAGGCCATCCCAAATGGCTACTGTATGATCGGCGCCGGTCAACACGATGCCGGGGCCGGACAAGAACTGTCCAGCGGAATTGCCCGGCACTCGTCTGACGACATCACGATCTCCGACGACATCGTAGGGGAAATTAGTACCCAAGGCGAAGGTGAGCATGCTTTTGATGGCTACTAGGCGTTGCTCGCTGCCTTCCAGCGGAAGAGTGTACCATCCCGCAAAGACAAATAGCACTGCCACGAAGAGGACTGCAGCAAGAGAAGCAATCGTGAGGACGCCGGTAGGGCCAAGTAACAGATGCCCAGTCCAGAAAAGTAGGCAAAAACCGTACCAGATGACCGTAATGGCGAGAGGGCCTCGGCGTTTCCAGAACGTGGAGCGGCTGTAGAACGCTGCCACGATCCCTGTTGCGATCAACACCAGCGGCAGAAGGAAGGTGAACTCGTGTTTGATGAGCTGGTGGTGCAGGACCAGGGTGAAGCGCAGACCGATGGGGAGTCCGGCGACGAGTGCGATCAGTAGTAACGATCGCCCGGCAACCAGGAGGTAGCACAGGATAGCCCAGATCATTCCCATTACCAGCATCAAGAGCGCTACATTCCAAAGGGAACCCTCTAAAGATATCTTGTGGAATGCGTAAAAGCTGAGCGCCGTCGTAACAGCGAGGATGAGCAGGCCGGTCCATTTCTCCAGGATATATCCCACTATTGCAGAGAGGAAGGTATAAGTGATTGCGGCGATGATCAGAGATTGCGTAAAGCTGCTCAGCTCGCTCATGCGCGTCCCCTGAGCAAAACCCTCGGAACTCCCACGAACTCCCCGGAGTTTTGTCTGAGGGGCTTAAAAAAAATTTTACCATTCGGGCGGCGTATAAAAGGTTGTTCTGTATTGAGCAGTCCCTCTGCGGTGAGTGCAGTTGGCAGAAGCACTTCCATGAGCAAAGCATCGCCGGCCCGGCTCTCAGGGACGAATTCTTTATCCTCCTTGATCTTGAGGGCAAAATAGTGGCTGCCCGGCGAGATATTCAGGAGCGGCACAGTGTCAATCTCCAGGGGAATCCATCCGATGGACGCGCAGGTCCCTAACAGCTGTGCGGGGAGATACATAGTCGCCAGTGGCACGCTCAGCGCATTGATTGTGGCGCGGGCATTCTGGTCTCCATACTCGTAAACCGGCACGATCATGACATCAGCACCGGGCAGAGATTGTGTGCGGAGCTGCAGCAACTGGCTGATCCAGCGCTCCACGTCCCGGCAATTCTCCGCCCATTCATCCTCCCCATCGCAGGACAAATCCTGCTCGTTTTCTTGCAACATCTCCTGCGCACGGGCGAAAGTTTGGAGCGCTTTCTCGTCAGCGTGGAGGACGTAGTGTAGTATCCCTTCAAAGTAAACGGCGATGGCCTGGTTGTAGGAAACAATACGGCCGATCTCGAATTCAAATTTCTTGGTGGCTATACGGACTGTATCCAACGATTCTTCCCAGCGTCCCAACCTCCACAAAAGATCTGCTTGACAGAGGTGTATGAGGGCTTCTGATTTTTTCTTGTGTCGGCGTTGAACCACAGAGAGAGCTTGTTCGAATGCAGAAAGTGCATCTTCAATGGTTATAGATAGCTCAAAGGGCGGGTATTCCCCCGTTGGCAGCAGTCGCTTGAGGGTAGGGGAAACCTCCGCGAAGTTCGCCAGGTGCAACGGTGTCAGTTCGTAAGGGACGAAAATACGTCGCATATTTACCTCTTGAAGGGGGAAGAATGTCTCTTGAAAGAACTTTTGAATGAAGGGTCTACCGATTCAATGATACGACCCAGACTCTCAATCTGTGGGAACATGGTGCTACGCACCATGGTGTCGCTTTCGGCCAGGGAGCGGGCAACGTCCATAAAATGCATCAGGACGAGGGAGGGGGAGATAGCGCCCCCCGCAGCGCTGATCTCTTGCACGTTTTCGATGAGGTTGGTGAGCAAGGTAGCTTGCGCACGGATGCGAGCCAGTCTTACTTCTTTGCTCCCGGCAGCTTTGGCTCTGGCTTTGTCTCTGGAAGCTTTGAGCTCCCAGGCGGACCGCCAGGACTCCAACCATTGTTGAGAGATGTCCTCTTCGGAGGGAAGAATGGGGCTGAGTTGCACCCGATCCACGTGGACACCAAGGTCCAAGGCTGTTTTCCGCACACTTGCCTCGATTTCTTCCTCCAGGTTCTCAATAAAGGGCCGGCCGGTACGGCGAGGAGCGAGAATCTCATCCAGGCGAAATTCCTCAATGCGGTTGCGAACCGCGCCATCCAAGATACCATTGGAAATGCGAATGGTCCAGTCGGTAGTGCGTCGGGGGCTTCCTGGGGCCAGAGCCACCTTGCTGGTGGTAACATTGAGTACAGATTTTTCAGTGACGGGGGTAAAACGGTAGGAGGATGAATTTCTGGGGGCCGGGAAATTCTCCCCGTTATCAATGTGAAAGCGAATCTCGGTCTGGCAGGAGACGGGGATACCATCGCGGGTGTTGGCCTGAACGGTGATTTTCCGGCGTTGGGGGCGTAAGTCCACCACGTCCCAGACGCGCTCGAAGTCGTCGAGTCTATGACCGCCTGGACCTAAGACCCTGGTGATGATTCCTCCCCGCTCGACGACGGCTGCGCTGTCATGCCCGATGCTCAGGAATCCGGGGCCGCCGACTGAGTGCAGAGTCTCCGGCCCGTCAGGATCTGCCTGCCCCTCCCGTACACTCAACAAAGGGCTGAGAGGCGGTGTGGCGTACACCCCAAAAAGGAGGCGCTCCACCAGCTTTGTGGCCTCTTCAAGAGATAGTGTGTAGAGATGTTGGGTGAATTGGACAAAAAACGCCCGGACAGTGTAGGCGGCCACGCCCAGGATGACGCAAAAAGCCACCGGTAAAATGATGTCGGGACTTGATATAAATTGTAGCCAGGGTTTATGTGCTGTGACGACGAGCAGGATGGTAAATATCTGCGTCAGCAACACGATAATGCCTATGACCAAGTAAAAAATCCCCAGGCGGTCTCTTATTCGTGTGAGCATCAGTAACCCTCCGGATTTTCGAGAGTGCGCCGTCGTAGCGTGGCGAGCACGGATTTTGTTGATTCAGGAAGGAGCGGTTCAATGTGGGGGTCACGGGCAATTCCCTCCAGGGTTTCTAACAACCGCAGCGTGATGAGCAGCATAGAGGTGTCTGGGCCGGCTGCTTGCAACATGTCAGATTGTTGTCTCAGACTATCGATTAGTTCTTCCAGCGCGTTGCCGCGCACTTTTTCCAATTGCTTTAAGTATTCCGCCTCGGCCTTTCCCTTATTGACCATGATCTTGCGCATTTGCGTAGCTTTCCAGCTATCAATGCGTTGTTTGAGCACCTCTTCGTCTACGGGGACGATCCGGTTCCCCACCCCGCCACCGACGACATTGATGCCGATTTCGGCCATTTCTTGTTTCACGAATTCCCGCACCGTCCTGGCAATGGCGAGACGGGGTAACTTTTCCGGGAGCCGTCCCCTGATCGCAAAGAGCTCATCTAAAGAATATTTTGCTATGACCTGCTTCAATCTATGGACAGCCAGTTGTAAGGGGAGATCAATCCAGGAGCGTGCTTTGTGGGCTTCCAGGGGAGATTTGCCCTGAGGATTGACCTCTGCGGCCAGGAAGGCGGTAATCGCCGCACTTTTACGGTAAGGCCAGGGATGCCCTAGTCGCAGGGGTTGCTCGGGCCCTCGAATCTGAAAGATTGAAGAACAAGGCACCTTGACGAGAATGCCGTCTCGTGTCAATGCCTCTACCTCTTTGGTGACGCGGAACTGCCGTTGCAGGTCTATAACGGAAAATGCCACCTCTCCCCTGCCGGTAAAGATCACGCCTGGGCCGACAGCCCGTTTGATATCAGAGCTGCCCCGGAGCAGAACTGCGTTCTCCGGTTCGGTGATAATCAACCCCGGCCCGGTACCGGTGAAAGGATTTCCCTTTATCCGGGTTTGCATTTTCCCCTCGCGTATCACGATGGCGGGTTTAGGGAATCTGGTGAAGAACCCGGTCAACAGCTGGGCAGCTTGCCGGCGGTGTTTTTCCTGTTCGCCTTGAGGCAGAGGGAGGAGCCGCGGCGCCAGGAAATAAAGCAGGAACAGCATGAACACCGGAGGTACTAAAATGAACCACAACAAGGGGATCAGAGTAGAGTCCCATACCATCGCTCTATGGCTTTGCTCCATGAGCCAGACGACTAGCAGAGGCAGTGGCAAAGCGAGAACCATAGCGAGGAACATAGCGAAAAAGCGAGTTCCTTGAACCTTTGTCCACCATAGCCAGGGCAAGAATACGAGAAACAAAGGAAGGATAATGAATAAGGCGAATAACAAAAGTATAGGTAAGGGAGAGACGTTGATCCACAGCAGTGCCGTGAGTGGCCCCAGCAAAGGGAGGGCCATCCAGAGCAGCGCGTAGAAGGGCCGAGAGATAAAAGGTACAAATGTTTTACCGGCTTCAGGAGGGTGTTCCTGAAGATAGCGCTGGAGGAAGAAAGTCGCCAGGATGTAGCCCAGTAATGCAATACAACTCAAGAACATGTCCGGTTCTCCTTACTTTTCACAGACTTACTTTAGCACAGAAACACAAAATAGAAAGTGGACGTATGGGGCTTGCTCCGGTGGTGTGTTTCACTTTTAAGGCCAAAGTGGCGTTGAAAGCAGTACGCTGGTTCGTAGTAAGCCGCGTAGTAAGCCTCGTAGCGGAGCGGAGTGGCGTTGAAAGCAGTACGCTGGTTCGTAGTAAGCCGCGTAGTAAGCCTCGTAGCGTAGCGGAGTGGCGTTGAAAGCAGTGCGTTGGTTCGTAGTAAGCCTCGTAGCGGAGCGGAGTGGCGTTATCTCTTGTGGCAGAGCAAATGGCCCAGCTGGGCCATGCCGGCCCCAGCTGGGAGAAAACGCTGATTACAGTGAACTTGCCTTAAAACTGAAACGCACCCTGCTCCGGTCCCCAATGGTTAAATAATACGATTGTGGTATAATATATTCTAATGGAGCAAGAAGAAATCGTCGCATGCTTGCAACAGATACCCCTGTTTCAGAACTTCACAGATAGAAATGGGGTGCTGGAGCTTTACCGTGTCGTTCCGCTGGTCAAAGAAGTGACGTACAGTGCCGGGGATTGTCTTTTCAGCCAGGGAAATCTCTCCGACCGGCTTTATTACATCGTAGATGGTCAGATCCGGCTAACCCGCTTTGACCGCGAGGGCCAGGTTTTCCATTTAGGCGATAAAGGCCCCGGAGATTTCTTCGGTGAAACCGGCCTACTGGTGGCGGATTTCCACGATGTGACAGCCGAGGCGCTAGCAGCGGCCCGTGTCCTCTGCCTGGAACGTATTGAGTTTGCCGAGCTTCTTGAACAGCGACCACGTCTGCAACGTCGCCTGAACCTCAAGCCGGATTTAAAACGAGCGTATACTACTCCTCGCTTCGTCTGGCTGCGGGATGACGAGTTACCCGTCTTTGTCGGCCGGCGGCACTGGTTCCACCTGATACGTCGTATTTTCTGGCCCTTACTTATTTTACTGGCCGGCGCCATTCTGCTGATTTTCTTACTTGATGCTGCAGAATCCACCTCATTTCTCCTAATTATAGGCGGACTGCTCGGTATCCCTACCTCAGGTTTCCTGGCCTGGAGAATATGGGATTGGCAGAACGATCGTTTTGTAGTCACCACACAACGGATAGTGCATATTGAACGCCAGGGGCTTTTCCGGGAAAGCTTTGAGGAAGGCGCCTTGGATAATATCCAAGACATCCACGAGGTTCGTTTTGGTCTGACGGCAAATATTCTCAATTTCGGGGATCTGATCCTCCAAACCGCCGGGGAGACGGTACAAATTGACCTCACAGGAGTGCCGGATCCGTCTTATGTGCGAGACCTGATCTTTCGTGAAATTGACCGGCACCATGCTCGCCAGATAGCCCTCATGCGGGGAGAAATCCGCGAGAAGCTAGAAAAGCGGCTGCAGATGGAACCGCCACCGCCGATCATAGAGGCGCTGCCTTCCCTTTCCCAAAAGACTTCGATTTTATCTTTGATTGGAGGGGCGCTCAAGGATTATCTTTTCCCTTCCTCTTGGTCGGTGAGCGAAGATAAATCCATCATCTACTGGCGGCGTTTTTGGCTCCCCGGTTTTATGCTTAACTTACGCGTTTTCGTGCCCTTTGTGACGCTGGCGGCGTTGGGTGTGTGGTATTTTTCCAAACAGTTTGGCGAAGCCACTGAGGCCACCCTCACCACCACTACTTTCGGTCTAGTGCTATGGCTGATTGCTGAAAGCACGCTATTTACGATGTTGCTCTGGGCTATCGAAGATTGGCGTAACGACTATTTCCAAATCACGCCCGAGCGTATGATCATGGTGGATCGCAAGCCTTTGCTTTTGAGCGAAAGCCGTCGAGAGACAACACTGGATAAAATTCAAAATATCAGCTTTGACGTGCCTGACATCATGGCTCGCTTTTTCAAGTATGGCAATGTGATGTTAGAAACCGCAGGCACCACCGGAAAATTTGAATTGAAATGGGTGCGCTACCCCCAGAAGATCCAGGTCGAGATCTCCGGTCGCAAGCGCGCCCTCCTCGAAAAGCAGCGTAAAGTTGCAGCGCAACGACGTCAGGAAGAACTGCTCAGCTGGTTTGCCGTATATGATGACTTGCGCAAAAAGTCCCAAGCCCCTATCGACAGTGGGAAATCTGCGGCGGATAGCCCTACGGGGACGATGACTACGCATGGAGAGATAAGCTTATGACAGTGTTAAAAGTGATTACAGTGGGAGACCCGCGGCTGCGGCAACGCTCGCGTGATGTTCAAAAGGCAACGCCGGAGCTACAAACCTTTATTGACAACATGATTGAGACCATGCACGTCTCCGACGGCATCGGGCTGGCGGCGGTGCAGGTGGCCGAATTACTTAACCTGATCGTCGTGGAAATCCCCGAAACCGAGGAGATTCCAGGCAGCGGACGCTGCTACGTCGTGCTCAATCCGGAGATCGTGAAAGCTTCTCACGACACGGAAATCGGGATTGAGGGGTGTCTTTCGATACCCGGTTACGTGGGAGAGGTGGAACGCTCCACCTCGGTTATCGTCCGGGGGTTGGACCGGCGCGGGAAGCGCTGGCGCATCCGCGCCACGGGCTTGCTGGCTCGCGTTTTTCAGCATGAGATTGATCACACCAAAGGAATATTGTACATTGATCGCCTGGTCGCGCCGGATCGCATCTGGCACGTGCCGGAGGGCGACGAAGAACGCATTGAAGCGGAGCAAAAACAAGCTAACTCGCTCGTAGTAAAGCACGCAGCGTAGCGAGTGCCGGCTTAACGCCACTTCACTGCGTTACATGGCTGACTACGAACCTTGTGCTCGTAGTGAGGTACGCAGCGTAGCGGAGTGCCGTCTTAACGCCACTTCACTGCGTTACGTGGCTGACTACAAACCTTGTGCTCGTAGTAAAGCACGCAGCGTAGCGAGTGCCGGCTTAACGCCACTTCACTGCGTTACGTGGCTGACTACAAACCTTGTGCTCGTAGTAAAGCACGCAGCGTAGCGAGTCCCGGCTTAACGCCACC
>Ga0190316_1000367_pt1 | contig 13273 bp, 16 predicted proteins | sample 48701112_MG_FD_161663 | JGI IMG/M metagenome (GOLD analysis project Ga0190316, IMG submission 161663) | Hydrothermal vent sediment bacterial communities from Southern Trench, Guaymas Basin, Mexico - 4870-11-1-2_MG | ecosystem: Environmental > Aquatic > Marine > Hydrothermal vents > Sediment ... | reverse complement strand
CTCATCACCTGACCAAGTCCAACCATCCTGGGGATTCCAGAAAATCTCCTTTACTGCGAAGTGTTTTGATAGTTTCATCATTTCTCCCGTGTTTTCAGGTATTCAATGATGTCCTTGAAGTATTCCACACTGTTCCCTGCCACAAACACCAGCAAGCCCAAATAGACATACCTTGCATACACAGGAAAGTTGTCCTTGAGGAACAACCCGCCTAAAAAAAGAGAAGGTATCAATACAAGAAACCCTATGAGTTTTCTTTTTCCCTTTGACATAGTTCCTCCTATTTTTTGAGGATTTTCATCACCAACAGGGCAATAGATATTGCAGTCGGCACAATCGCAATAATAATTGATGTTATTCTTGCCTGTATCCTTGCCTCTGTTTTCACCTGTTCCTTGAAGGCAACCAGCCCCTCAAGTTTCTGTTCAATACGGTCAAATCTATCCTCGTAACTTTCAAGGGTTTTCTTTATCCAGTCTATGTCTGTGCCCAGTCCGTTGATAGTCCTTCTGCCCATCTATCGCACCTTGTAATACGCCTTGTAGAAAACAATTACCCATCGGGGGGTTAACCAAGTTGAAGTTCCTTCTGTTTTCATCCACCAGACAATCGCAAATTTTTCAGGTTGTTTTATTTCAAAGTCAAAAAAAGTAACCTCATCTATTACATTATTCGAAGTATATTCAGGAATTTGAAGGGTCTTAAAAGGATGCCAGTTCATTGTACTTGAATTTGTGAGCGTATCTATCCTAACGTAAAAAGTGTCTGAACTATCTATTGCAGCGTGATAAAAGGTTACTTTCAAACTATCTATATACACTTTTTCTGCACCGTCATAAAAGAGTTTGCTGAAAAGGTGATGTGCAATCAACACATGCCCAGGAACATTCAACTGCCATTCCAAATAGGTGCGTGTAGCATCAACGTCTCTGCGTGTCCATGAGAATGTATTAACCGCCGTATAACGAAGACTATCAATTTTTTCCTCTACAACATACCCTCTGTCCCAAGTGCCTGTCCAAGCAAGCATAACAAGAGGAAAAACAAGGATAAAAAAGATATGTTTCTTCATGTTAACCTCCTTGTCTCTCTTATTTACCGAACAGGTTAACTCGGAAGTAAATATACAATGTATCCGTTGCATTCTGCACGCAAACAGCCCTGAAGCGTATGAACCCTTGAAATGGCACACCTGAAAGGTTATACATCCCAGTCGTGTCCCCTGTGTCAGCAGTTATCAGTCTCCACTTTCCATATGTGGTATCAGCCTCCAGACTGATTTCCTGATATTCAAATCTCCAGTGTCCCGTGTTTGTTTGTCCCAACACATGTAAGGTCATCCCGTCAAAATCCCCACATTGAAGCACAGGTGTAAAGAGGAGAGTATCAGCAGTAGTCGGTTTCAGAGCAAGACTGTCCCTGTTGCCCCAAACCTCAAACCTTGCACCCTTCACAAGCCTGTTCATTCTGCTTGATGTGACAGTCCCATATAGAACCATCACACCCACCAACACCAATAAAAAAACTGCTCTCTTCATATCAACCCCCTTAGTTTTGATATCTTGATACAGTTTCCACACTCTCAAACTCCACCCTGACCTTCCACGCACCCAAACCTTGAAGGTATTCATATTTGAACGACCTTATTATACAGGCAAACTCATTTGTTGTATTATCTTTATGAGGCCGTATCTTGATACCATCCACCCATTGATTGAGCCAAGCCTCATAGAGAACCTCAAAGTATGAGTCCTCAAGCACCTTCCACTCCGCAACCACTACTTCCTTATACCTATCATCCAACTGCACAAGTCTACCATTGACCCCCCGAACCCATTCAGGCTGTACACTTTCATATATAGGGGGAGAACGATACGATGCAGGGGGAAGATCTGTCCAAGTTGTCCCACCATCCGTTGATATTGAGATTACACCATCACCAAAGTATAGGCTCATTATGTCCTCCGCATTATTACTTCAACCCTTGTTATGCCCTTCTCAACATCCCATTCCGCCGACACCACCCGCATTTTATCATACCCTATTATGCCATTGTCAATGTGCCACTCACCCCAAACAGGGATAAAACCAACCACCTCTGCCTGAGCAATCTTCTTTATCCTCTTGAATGCAGTTTCATATTTATTAAGAAGATGTTCCCTGAACCTATACCTACCACCATGCCAAGATAGGTATATACTCTGTATCTTGATGCCACTCCAAACATTCCCCGACCCATCGTCCCAATAGATAGAGCCAAAATCTTTTGCCTGCCGTGTGAGAGAGATAACCTCATCCGCTACATCATCCACCCCATCATCTATCCCAAACAGAACTGACATTGTTTCATACCCATCAACACGATACACAGCCCACCCCCCTGTATCTATGTCAGGCACGACAATATACCCCTCTCCCCTGAGTACATCAATCACAACAGAGAGAAGTGTATCAAACACTGAAAAATCAATATGTCCAATCCTCTCATTTTTTACATAGGCATATTTTTTTGAAACCCCATCATAAAAAAACACAACCCAAAAATTCCGCTCCCAATCAAAATCTGCTACATACCAATCCCAATCCCCATTATTCACATATACAAAGGGGTCATAAGTATCATTGATATTGATAAACCCGTGATAATTCACTGTCCTGCGCACCAACCTTTCAGGGTCCATCCACCAAGTCCTTTTTGTCCCACTGGCACCATTGAACAAGATTGTCCCTTCATATCCAGCAGATGCCCAACCCTTGAACCCGCCCCACGAAATCTGCCGACCAGGATACACCGAACTTAAAACATCCATCTTACCAAAATATACGTGAAAAAAATCAACATCATCAGGATACAATTCAACAAACCCGTTAAATGCAACACAATGTAATCCCCCTTGACTATCCATGATACCCCAAGCTGGCATACCATAAGTTAGACCACCTCCTGTCAAGGGGCGACACGCCATATATTTAACATAATTTCCTTCGCTTTCACTCCAAAAAGGATACACTCTCTCCTCTTTCAATGATATGAAAACCTTATTGTTCCCCCAATCAATATCAACATCATATATTTTTAATTTAAATTGCCGCTTATCACTTCCAAAACTTACACCATCATCTACCCCAACAAGTATCCCATATCCAACTCCAGGGAAAAACCCTGCAGACACTATACCATCTGTTGACATTGACTTATCATCAATCTTTTTGTCTATTGCACTTATGCTTACTTGTCCTGTTGATTTATTTATCCTCATTATAAATAAGTCCCTCTTCCTACCAGAAGTGGTACCCTCATCACCGTCTCTGACACTATTTGCAACCAGAAAAATCCAATCTACCCCCGTTTCACCGACATATTGAAGCGTGAAAATATCATATTGAGCTGTATAATCAATAGAAACATACTGCCATCCATTACCATCAAGAAGGTTGTACCAATATCCCAGTATTATTCCTTCCACAAAATAATCCAAACCGATATATTTGCCACTAAATACAAAACAGATTAGTTTCTCCATCTTCACCTTAAATAAACGGGGGAAGACAATATCACGGCTAACACTCACATTTAACTCCTCCACAACATTTGTATTTGTTGACCGTACCCCGAACTGTGTAACCAATCCCTCTGAAATCACCCAATATGGCTCAACATAGGCAGAACCGACCCCTGCCTTCTCTACTCTCTTGAAATTAAAGGACCTGCTCCCTATGAATGAAATCCCTGCCTGTTCATCATTGATTGAATAGGCAGGTCTCATATCTGTTATCGTTCCCACAAGGACACTTTCCAACCAGTCCAGAACCCCCAGCCACTCCTTTATTGCATATATATTCCCATCATCAACTACTAGAGTGAAATATTTATGGATGAACACATCATGGCTTGTATCATCTCTTGACAATATGAAAAATCCACCTTTATTTATCCTGATTATTCCACCATCTTTATTGGCAGAACCAGAACCAGTTGAGTCGCCATATACCTCTATTTGTATCCCCCAATTTGTTATTGGCTTGTGTCCTGTTGTATTGTCAGCTTTTCTATAATCCCCTGGACCATATCCCATAGGTTGATTATTCTGCACTACAAAGTGATATATGCCATCAGGAACATCCGATTGACTTATTGAATAGTCCCCAAAAATACGGGGATTACTTTCACCCTTCAGTTTTGTGACATCAGAGAGAAAAACAGAAGCAACATCATAGGTCAAGACCCTTCCCCCGACATCTTCATATACTTTTCTTGTCTTCCCTATCCAGATTTTGCCATCCCGCTCAACTTTCCACCAGTACAGAGTTCCTGAAAAATCATCACTCACAACCTTTATTGTGAAGTTTATCGCCTCTATACTCCCGCCATTCTCAATATCAAACCGATACTGTACAGGAGTGACTTCCTTGACCTTTGTTTCCTCTGTCCAGTTTATCCCATCACTTGACTTATATATCTTTGTGAGCCCCATTTATCCCCCTATCATCCTGAGGTCTCGTTGTCCTTTTTGAACAGCCCGAGCTATCACTCTTTGTACCCGACTATCAGAGAGGGACACCATATTATCCAGCCGAACCTCTACGGTGACAGGCCTTGAATATCCAACCTTATCCACGATTGCTTCCACCAAGTTATTGAGTTTCCTCTCAGGAATAATATACTCCCTTCCTGCTTCTCCCACGACTGCAAGCGTCGGCTTCTCCACGACCCCACCTTCCTGAAACATCCCCACCAGAGTCCCAGCCAACATACTACCTGCCTTCGCCAATTCAGGACTCCCTGTTGAACTCACGATTGCATAATAGGCCATCAATTCAACTATAACTTGCGCAATCTTCCTCATCAGGTTACCAAGCGACAACTCCCCCGACCTTGACATATAGGCAATATCCCTTACCACATCTGCTGCAACCCTTTCCCAAGTCTTCCCAAACAAGGCAATCTGATTATCCAATTGTATCATTGCCTGTTCATAGGGATTGATTACATCTTCCAGGGTTGAGGTTGCCATCACGAAATCATCCATTGATGCTATTGCCCCCTCATACACATCTATTGATTTTTGAATTACTTCCAGGTGTTCCTCTTCTGCCTGTGTAACTTGCATGGTCAATTGTTTCACCCTTTGTTTTTCTGCCACTTCTTTACGAACTTCATCAAGGTAATTTTGTTTTGCAACTCTCAACTCTATTAAAGCCTTTTTATACTCCTCTGTCCCTTCCTTTCCTTCTCTCCTCAACTGATTGACCCTTTTCAATGCCTTTTCATATCTTCCCATTGCTGTATTATCATACTCCCTTGCCCTTCCAATCATTTTCATTACATCTATTATTCTATTCAAAATATTGAGATACGGTTGTAATCCTGTCTTGATAAAATCTCCAATCTTCTCCCCCATATCAGAGAAGGTTGCCTTGAGTTTCTGAATTTCCCCGGTGAATGTTTCCCCTGCTGCTTTTGCAGCACCCTTGAAATTCATATCAAGACTTTTCAGAATGCCATTGAACTTATCTGTTTTTATTGCCTGTTTATCCAGAACGACACCATACCTTGCCAGAATACCAGTCTGCCCCTGAATTGCCTTACCTACTGCTATTGCAATAGAATTATAGTCTACACTACGCCCTGTCGTCATTTCAAGTGCTTTCCCCATATCCAGAATACGAGGGATGAGTTCTGCAATCTGCCGACTATTCAACTGGAAGGTTGACAACATACCTGCAAAGCCAAGTATTGTCTCATCCCCCACCCCTGTCAACTTCTGATATTCGGCCGCAAGTTTTTTCAGATATTCGGTATTGTCCCCCACTTCAGTCTTGACATTTTTCAGAGAACGAGCCAGAAACAACTCTGCCTGAGCCTGCCTCTCTGAAAGACTTACCATTTTCTTCATCCAGTTTATCATACGATTTAAGACATACAGTGACCCAAGAGAACGAGCCAGTTTCATTACTTCTGCCTGTATCCCCCCAAACGAATTTTTTCCTTGAGTGCCGACTTGATTGAGTTTCTTCTCAACCTCTTCAAGCCGAGTATTTATATTTGTTATGTCTGCCTTTATCACATACAGGATTTCGTTACTTGCCACGCTCTATCTCTCTCCTGATTTTTTCGTTCTCCTCTATTCTCCAATGTATGAACTTTTCAAAGAGGACTACATCCATATCCATCATACGCTCGCATTCTGAATATACACCTCCAGTATATGCCCATATCAATCGCCAGATGTATTCATCACTTGTATAATCCCGCCAATCCACTTCAAAACGGGATATTTCAGAAAAAAATCCTTGAGTATCTCCTGTATCTTCTCATAGTCTACAGAATACCAATCTATTTTTTCACCCTCATACTCAGTTATGGTATCCATCAGAAGAGGAAGATTATCCCCTGCTATCACATCCAGGAACTTGTCAGGCCTGAAAAACCCTTGTTCATCATACGACTGCTTGAGTATCCCTGAAATCTTGACCATATCACGAACGGTAGGCTTCTTGAGTTTTACTTCTCTGTCTTGTATCTTCATTTTTCACCCCCTCAACTCCAAGTCGGATATATGAAGATTTTTTCTGTAGGTTTCCCACATGCAAACTTTACCTTACGACGCATTATGTTGTTGTCCAGTTCATCACCGAAATCCAGAACATACATGTCCATGAGTTTCACGAAGGTTTTCTCCTCTGTTTCTGCGACCCCACTCAAGGGCTTTCTCTGCACATCTATTGTCACAGGATCTTCTCTTTCTCTCCATGAACGAACCACATCACTATCCACAGGGTCCATCTCAAAAGTTATCTCTATCTCAGGCCTGTATATGAGATATACCCCATCAGTCTGTTCTACCCCCTCACAAACCTTTACATCTCCACCAATATCTATTCGCCACGTCTTCACTCCATCCACGATAGACCCTTCTACCTTTACTGAACCAGGAACGGCCAAACACCCTAATGTATTATACATGCTATGTGAAGACCAAGTTAGGGAATCCTGTATCTTGCCTAACCCTTCCACTTCCATTTTGAGCAACTTTCCTACTTCTCCACTGATTGAAACCTTCGCCAATATGCCGTCTATATAGATAGTCTCGCCCTCAGGATTTGATACCTGCATTTGCCCTATACCACCATTTACACCCAGTGCATCCGTCCAACCCAATTCGCAAACTTCACCGATTATATTACCTCTGAAACCAGCCCAGGATAGAAGGAGGATATCTACCGTGTCCCAACCCTCAGCATCTTTGTGAATCTTTACAGGTTTCTCTATCTTGAACTTTGCGACCTTCTGTGTTACCTTAGGTCTCCATACACCTCCTGATAGTCTCTGCATGATATCCCTTGTGATTAATTTTTCTGCCTCTATGTCAGAAAAAATACAATACTGTTCAGGGGCTACTATATCAAACTCCTCTTTACCGCCCCCTTCATCTCTTATTCCTTTCCCCTGTATTGTCACTTGATACCTATTTTTATGAACCAGAGCCATATCCACCCCCTTTATATTTGTTCATAGTAGTTGAGTTTATACCTGATGCCGATTGTTTGAATATCTATCACCCCGACACCAGGGTATAAGACTTCAAACCCCATACCTTCAACAAGATGAGTTTTATTGTCAACAACAACATCAAAAGATTTTGCCTCTGTTACAATCTTATCAATTACCTTATTTGCCATATCTCTTGTTCCTGCCCTATCTTTCCCCATTATCCAAACATCTATGAAGATTGTATGATACCCAACACCACCAGACAGGTTGATATTCTCATTATTAGAAACCACCAAAGCAGAAGGCAAAAGACCTTTTGACTTCAACTTTTCAATGCTCATTTTCTGCCCCAGGAAGACATTGAGCCCTTCTATACCCGACAGGACATTCTGTATATACTCTTCTATCTCAATGTGAGCAAGCACGAGTCAACTCCTCTTTAAGCCAGTTCTCCATATCAAAAAGAGCAGGCAGAAAAAACGGCCTCCACATAGGTGTCCCATTCGCAAAACTCTGACCTATCCTTGTCTCATACTCCCCGATACCTTCCCATATTGCACCATATTTCGCCTCTCCAGGAACTCCCAGAAGGATAGAAAAAACACCCCCTGAAAACTCAGGTTTATAGAATATCCCACCCCAAAGAGTTCCGGTATCTTGGTCAAGATGCACAGGCTTAGGACCACCAAGATAATGAACCCTCGCCCTTGATACCACTCTCAATCCAAACATAGACATCACATTTGCAATATTCCTCTGTATCCTCTCAATATCAGCCTGTGTGCCACCCTTGACATAGACCTCTATATTCATGTTTCCACCTTTGTCACTATCCCTGAATAGACCCTTTTATACCTGTTATATACATACACGATATTTTGTACATTCTTCCCCATCTCATCATCTCTGAAGTTTATTGTCTCACCACCACGATTGATACTTTTTATACCCAAGCCATCCTGCATCTGCAACCTTTTTACCACTTCCATTTTTATTGCTGTCTTTATATCCTCAGGGATTGCTTCATATCCTGCCCTATACTCAACCTCTATTTTATACGGCTCATCTCCTGCTCTGGGAATCCCCTTGAACCAGAACGACCCTGTGTCCTTATCAACATAGTAGTTATCTTCCCCAACTTCATAATCATTGATTGTTACCTTTGTGATAGAGATTACAGGGAAGATTGACAGGAAAACCCTCTTATCAACGGTATAGATTACTTCCTTATAGTTTTTGGCTTCTATATCCCAACCTGCTTTGAGTTTGATATACCCTTCCACAAGGTTTATATAGTCCTGTATCCGACTATCAAGCTCTGTTCCTGATATTTCCCCAAAGGACTTTACATCATCAACAGTTACCCAGGACATTATTCACCTTCCCAAAAGAGAAGGGGAGAGGATACCCCCTCCCCATTATTTATTGACCCCTGCAACAGGCTCTGCTCCCTTGTCTTTATTCTCCTCATCCCTCACCGGCTCACATAGACCAGACAGAACCTGGAAGGTCTTTTTATCAACCTCATAGATGCGACCCTTCTCAAACCTTCTGTCAGGTTTACCACCAAGGAGAACATTTTTAAGCATTTTTACCTTCATATTACCCCCTTTTATCAGGCTGCGGTTTTCATTACTGCAAAGGCATCTGTCTTGACAACAACTGCACCTTCCCTCTTCCTGAACTTGAGTGCCCTGAAATCCTTCTCACCAAGTTTCGTTGACCCAATTGTCGCTTCCCTCATCACTTCCAGAGAGAGCCCACCCTTCTCACCTATCCAGAGATACTTGAAGTCTCCATATACCACGACTGCCTTTCCACCTGAGGTTGAACCCTTCGCAGGAAGGAATGGGACTTCAAAAACAGGCCTGCCTGCAAAGGTGTTCTTTTCAAGGTCAAAAATAGGCCTGTTCGTTGAGTCCTTGAAACTCTGATAAAAAGACCAGACAGATGGGTGCATAAAATATGCCCCTGAATACTTCACCTGATAGGGTGCTGCATCCCTCAACTTGACGAGGTCTTCCCAAGTCCCGTCGGTTATATCCCCGGTGAGAGTATACACATTATCTGCCACCTTGATTATACCATCCCAAGGGTCTCCGCTTGCTGTATCAAACATCAGACAGGCATAATCTTCCCTTGCCGCAAGGTCTTCCGCAACCAGAACGGTGAGAAGGTCAACCAGCCCTGGAGCATCTTCCAGAAGTTCCACACTCATAGGGATGATTGAGATGTACTTGTGGAGCTTGAAATCCACCTCACTGAACAGAGTATCACTCACCGCTGTCAGGGTTGCACCTTCTGTCGTGAAAGACCCAAGTGTTGCACCAGAAAAAACAGGGACTTTTGTAGGATTATTCAGACTGAATACCCTTGCCCCTGCTTTTCTCACCAGACCAACCTGTCCCATCAGTCTTGCCACTTCCTTTGAAACCTCTGTGGGTATGAATGCTCCACCTTCATCTGTCTCTGTCAGAGACTTCACCTGACCCCAGTCGTTGTTCCAGAGAGCCTTGATTATATCCCTGAAAGTCTCACTCGCCTTTTTCTTATTATCCACTCCCTTTGTGAACTGAGGGATTATGTTTTCCTTGAGCTCCTTCTCTATCTCCTTTTTGACCTCTTCTGTTACTCCCTGCTTGATTTTTTCAATTAGTTCCTGTGCCCTCTTCTCATCCATCTTGACCCCCTTTCATCTTTTCAAGTGTTTCAACCATTGCCCCCAAAACCTTTACAACCACATCATCATCTTCAACCCCATCAGCCTGTGTATCTCCAGCCGTATCCCCCTGGCCTGATACCTCAGGCTCATTATTATTTTGCACCTCATCATCCCTTTTGTCAAGGGATTTTTTCACTTCATCAATTGCATCTTCAATCATCGCTTCTGTGACCTGAACTACCCAAAGAACATCCTTATATTCAGGTATCTCCATCCCCATTTTTGCATAATACTTCTTACAATGATTATATACTGCCCTCTTGTCCTTCTCAGGTATGTTGACACCACCACGAGCACCCATTATTGCAGCCACTATACTGATTATTGCCCTCTTCACGGCAACAGGCTTACCATCCTTGATATACACATAGGGAAGTTTATACGATGTTATTTTTTCAGGCTCTGAACTGTCAAACCACATATATGCTTTTTTCATCTTCCCCCAATCAATCTTGTCGGTATCCCCGGAACCATCAGAACTTGCCCACTTCCTTATCTGCTGTACAGCCTTGCCCTTATCCCATTTTTCATCCACTATATCATAGTCCTGATACGGTGTCGCACCTTTCACCTCTTCCTGTCCTTCCTGATTATTCACGGCTTTTGTTTCTCCATCCTTGACCACCTTCTCCACTTTGAGAGCATTCGGATTTGCAGGAACTGTTACAATAGACCATTCCAACAGCTCCCATTTTGTATACACCCTTACTACTTGCCCTGGGTCATATCCATACTCCTTAACCTCTTCACCTTCCACCCACTCATACGGCCTGAACCTGATACTTGCTGCACGCAGAAAACCACCATCAACCAGTTTTTTCACATACTGCCCGAACGCTGTATCTGCAAACACCAACTTTGCCCTTATCCTGTCATTATATTTTCGGACCCACACTGATTTGCCCACGATTGCCTGAACCGACAGGTTATGGTCTGCAAGGACGATTTTATTCTCCTCATATCTGTCAAGGATTGCACCTTTCACGAGTATCACTTCCTTATCAATATCAGGCTTCTGAACAGTGATGTCAAAAATATATTCATCCTCGCCTTCTCCTTCACCCTTCAAAACCTCTACAAGATTGAGGACATACCCCTTTGTTACTTCCTGAACTTCCTTTGTTTCATTTTTCTTTACATCTCCCATATTACCCCCTTTCATTACTCTTCAGGCAAAACCATTACACACCGACAATTTATTACATTGTGTGGACTGCCTCCAAAATCACCTGGATACATCAGTTCCTCACCATCCACAATGAACGGTTGATTGACCGGAACTATCTGCCCATGCACCGATAGATGCCAATCCCTCACCCTCTCATCCAAGGCAGTCCACCATTGCTTTTGCCCAGCCCCGACCTCATTGAAGACCTCAAAATCCGCAAGACCTGTCGCCTTTTTTATCTCTGTCCTTGCCACAGTCCATGCATGTCTCCCCAATGAGGGGAACTCATCCTTGAGTTTTCTCACTATCTCCTTGATTGAAAGCCCCTGCTCAAGCCCCTCTTCAATATTCTCCCTCATCCAATCCAGAACATAGTCAACAGTCGTATCTTTATAGAACTCTCTTAAACTTCTGAACTTCTCCAATACCCTGAGGTTGACATTCTCTACATTGATTGTTGCACCTATACTTGCCGCACGATACAAAGCCGAACCCTCTGCACTTGTCCTGATTACATCCTCTGTCCTCTCATACCACATATTGACCCCTGTTTCCTTATCTATGAGGAAGATTTCAAGCCCCTTTATTATATCCTTGAGTTTCTTCTCCCCATTTTCTGCCTTCTCATATACCCTCATATTTTTGAGAACACGGTTGAATATATCCTTATAGAACTTGACCACCTTCTCCTGCATGCTTTCTGAATACTGATTGAAGAGCCTTATGTGACCAATCCAGAACTTGAGCCCTCTCTCATCCAGAGACTTTTTTATTTGTATATTGACATCCTTTTGCCCACTATTTATCCCTTTCCTCTGTCCCTCTTCCAGAATTGTCGCAGGGACAAGATAGACATCACCATCCTGAACCTGTTCAAAACCCCATCTGTTCCTTGCTTCATTCCTCGTTATGATACCCAAGCGAACTCCATTCATCACTCGCCTGTCCTCTGTATCTGTATCACTCATCACTTCTTTATTTATCTCAAATCTCACCCCCTCATCCTTCAGGAGTTCATTCCAAGCATATTCAAAACGAACCAGGAGAGGTATCACTGTGAAGAGTTCAAACATCCGCATTGCTGTTTCCATATTTGCCCTATTCACCTGCTCCGTGATACCATACAAGGCAAGGGGATGCCCCAATATCCCTGCTATCTCTTCCCTTGTTATCTTCTTTGTATTCGTGAAATCCATCTCGGAAGGTGAAAAGGTTACCTTCTGTGCCTGCTGTCCTTTCAATACACCTATTATTGCCCCCATCTTCTCAACCTTGCTTAATGCAGAATTCAGGTCATCAATCACCCTCTTCATCTCGTTATAATCTTCAAAACCTGATATAACAAGGGATGGCCGACCCTTCTTTAAGAGAGAGAACTCGTATGCACTCATATATTCATATCTCTCCCTTGCAGGCTTCAATACATCCAAAATCCCCTTGCCACGACCATAAGGATTTGTTACATCAGGCATTTTAATCCAGACCATCTCATTGTTGTCAATTCGGAACTTCTCCTTTCCCTGATAAACAACATACCCCAACTTGACCCCTATCTTCTCATCCCTCACAATATCAATCTTGCCACCACGAACCAAAAAGTATCCAAGAGGATTTTTACCCGACCTCATCTTATACCAGAAGACCTCGCCATCCACATAGGTCAAGAAGGTTGAAATATACATATAGTCCCAATATGATAGACCACCACCAGGCCTTGCCACTCTATCATAAACTGCTCCCTCTGTGACTTCCTTATCCCCCTTGAATATCTTATATTGCCTCATTGCCACGGCCTTTGAAATCCTATCAAGACCTGCAAAGACCCAATGTTTCCGATATGCTTCCCCAACTTCATTCCAGAACTGTTCAACCCTGAACCCTCTCCTTT
>Ga0190316_1000366_pt1 | contig 13297 bp, 11 predicted proteins | sample 48701112_MG_FD_161663 | JGI IMG/M metagenome (GOLD analysis project Ga0190316, IMG submission 161663) | Hydrothermal vent sediment bacterial communities from Southern Trench, Guaymas Basin, Mexico - 4870-11-1-2_MG | ecosystem: Environmental > Aquatic > Marine > Hydrothermal vents > Sediment ... | reverse complement strand
AAAATAGTGAGGTGGCTCTCTATCACAGGTTGTGAATCTACCATCAATGATGTAGAGTGAATGGTCCTCTGTATAATAAGCCTTTCTTCCCCAGAACCACCCCTTTTCTGTCTTTGTTTTTCCATTGTCCACAATCCCGAGTTTCTTATCCAGATTATACTCCATTCTTTCTGCATAAATTGTTTTTTTACCGGAGTAAAGAACAGGATTACCCGTTGCAATCATCCTCTTTGCTTCTGTAAAGTATTCAATCAATTGGGCATTCACCTTCAGGTCCTTGTCAATGGCCTCTGCATCCCCTATAAGCACAACCTTTTTTTTATCAGGGTAAAATTTTATTGTATCTGCACTATAGGTTATGGAAAGAAAAATCAGAATCATTTATTCAGACACTTCTCAAGTTTTTCAATAATTTCCGGAAGCCTTGAAACAAGCGCTATTTCCCTGAGATACCTCTTCCTTTCCCTTGCAGGTATTCCAGAAAAGACCTTTTTAGGAGGAACGCTTTTTGATACCCCTGATTTTGCAAGCACAATTGAACCATCACCTATTGTTAAATGGTCAGCAACCCCTACCTGTCCAGCAAGGATTACATTCTTACCGATTTTCACGCTTCCTGCAATACCTGTTTGTGCAACAATCACGGAGCCAGCCCCTATAACTACATTGTGTCCAATCTGGACAAGGTTGTCTATCTTCACCCCATTCCCGATGATTGTCTCCCCAAGTGTTGACCTGTCAATTGTAGTGCCAGCCCCAATCTCAACATGGTCACCAATTATAACCTTTCCAACCTGTGGAATTTTTTCCCTCTTTCCCTCAATCTCAAAGTAACCAAACCCATCTGAACCTATGACACAGTTTGAATGTATAACACAATTATTCCCAATCTTCACATTGTCGTATATTTTCACTCCGGGATAGATAATGCAATTTTCCCCTATCAATACATTGTATCCAACATAAACATGGGGGAATATCCTGGTATTATCACCAATCTTTGTTCCATCCTTTACTACTGTGAACTCGCCAATCCCAACATTTTTACCCATTACCACATCACCTACGGAGGCAAGGGTGGATATTGAATCCGGCAGCTTCACAGGTTCGGGGTAGAATTTTTTTAGGAGTTTAATAAATGCCCTTTCAATATCCTTAACATGGATAACCGAAGCTGGAGTTTTGAGGGAAACCCCTTCTGGCAGAATCAGAAGTCCCGCCTTCAGTTGAGAAATATCTTTTTTTTCAGGCTTAAAAACAAAGGCCACATCATTTTCTGTGGCCTTTTCTGGTTCTTTTATGTGAGTTACCTCTACATCACTCCCAACCAGTCTACCACCAAGGAGACTGGCAATTTCAGATGCCTTCATTTTAACAATTGGGCTATCTTTTGAACAATTACATTCTTTATATCATCGTAAAGTTTTGCAGAATCCTTTGTCTTGATTGTTCCCTTGGAATAGATAGAGGCAGTTTCACCATTCACTATAAAGTAGTTTATTGTTACATCCTCTCCTGTCTTCTCAACATTCCCGAAAATAAATATCCTTGTGTTTGTTTTCTCAGCAACCTTGAGTGCCTTCTCCTGTGTGATGTCCTCTTCATTCACAACCCCCTCACTGCTCATTGCAGAAGAAATGGCGCTCATGTCTGTCTGCTCAAGGTTCTCCTTATCCTTTATGCTGGCAATTATTGTGTTTTTTATCCTCTCTCCGAGATTACTTCCCGCTGCCTCACCTCCAATATCCTTAAATTTAGCAATATAGAAATAAACCTTTTCTTCACCTGCAACCTCTGGTCCAAATTCTTTGTTGAGTTCATCAATCACCCTGTCTGTAATATCAAGCCCCGGGTCGGCATATACAACCACACCTGAAGATATGTCAAGAATATAAACATAACCTTCTTCCTCACCTATCTTTTTCAATATGGAGTCAACCTTCGCAAGGAAGGGCTTCATCAACCGGTCATTCAGTTTTTTTGCCTCTCCATCTGGGCCCCAGATTGATTGAAGGAAGTTTTCATACTCCTTCTGTTTCTCCTGAATCTCCTGGAGTTTACGGGCCTTTGCAGTTTCAGAGAGAATCACCTGCTGGGTCTGGAACTGCCTCTGCAACTCCTCAATCTCCTTCTTCATCTTCTCTGCCTTCCTCTGCCATTCATTTATCTTTTCGTTGTACTGCTTCTGAAGGTCCTTTGTCCCTTTGTATTCCTGCAGGATCCTGTTTGAATCTATGAAGCCGATTTTGTCTCCAGCAAAAAGACCCATGGAAAAAAGAACTATTATTACGGATACTTTCCTCATAAAACCTCCTTATTCATTAAATTCAAAGGAAAAACCAGCACAGTATTCTGTATCCTCCAATCCATACCCTGTTCCTGTATCCTCAAGATGTCTGAGCATGAAGAAAAGCGTGAATGGGTTATCTTTTAACTTATGTGTAAAGGATAATCCCACATGTTTTTCCAGAACATGCTCATCCCACCAGTTTGTATATCCTCCACCAAGTGATATTTCATTCCATATTATACCTATCTGGGGGTTCAGATTGAAAAGGCTAAACAGGATTTCAATATCCCCTGCTTTGAAAGATACACCAGCACATATGTTATAATGGGTGAATTCGGTGGTATCCCCTTTTATGTAAACCTTTTCACCAAATATGCCGATCTGTGTTCTGTCAAAGGTGTATGCAATGCCACCAGAATAGGTGAGCCCCTTATACTCAGTGAAGGTGGTATCATGAATATCCCTGTATCTGGTGAAGTCTATTGTCCATCTATACTCTGAGTTCCCATGGATATAACCATACATTGCTCCAAGCCTCATTTTTCCTGATTTGAATGATAGAAACCCAAAGTATCTAAGTATGTTCCCAATCCTTGTGATTTTCTGGGTGTATGTATCCCACTTGTTTGTATCCTCCGGGAATGTATAGGAGAAATTCTGATTGTAAAGCATATCCACACCCATGCCTATATTTATCTTCTTCATGGCTGGTATGGATAAACCTATGGAAGATATAGTTGGCGTGAACTGTCTGCTTGATGAAAAGGTAATCTTTGAGGTGAATTCAGTGTAGATTTTATCAGAGAAGGAAGCAGGATTGAAAGAATGGTCATTGAGGATTGGAGACCTGATGATAGCAGTCCTCCCTGTTCCTGGCATGAGAATATCACCAAGCCCTAACTGTGCAAAGGAAGAAGCAAAGATTAACAGTATCATTCTTCCTCCCTGATATACATCATATAGAGTTTTAGTGAATCAGCAGGAAGGGTGAATATCCCTGGAACAGCGAATGGATGCCTCATTTTAACCTCTATGGGTATATATTCTAGGGTATCAACTGAATCTGCCTGCATGTCGTCAATAACGGGTATAAGGGAAAGGAAGGCATTTGTGTCTCCAGTATGTTCTTCGTCTGAGAGTATATCCTGATAATATACCCGTAGTGTGCAGGTTGTTGGAGAGTATAGACCTACTTCAAGTCTGGAGAAGTTTGAATGCACTGGAAGAGAGTGAGAAGGTATGAACAACACATTGACAAAACCAATCCCGTTTCCCTGAAGAAGGGTATCCTTCAAAGTGTCTCCAACGAGTGGATGGTCACACAGGAATGCATCCCTGTATGGACGGTATGTGTATGAGGTATCTCCAGAGAATATGGTCAGGATGGGAGGCATACTCCCTTCGCTTGATGAGAACCTGTGTAATGCATTTGAGTATATTATAACACCATTTGAATCAAAGTGTGCTGGAAGCGTATCAAATTTTATTGTGATAGAATCGTCGTTGAAGTAGCCCTTATAAAAGACTTGTCCCAGAAGGTATGTTAATGAATCATAAAGGATGTGGCCCTCTGTCCATGTGGAGAGGACAGAATAAAGGTAAAGGGTATCTGCTATGCTGTCTCCCCTGAGGGTCAAGAAAACAGAATCAACAGGAAGTGTATCAGGGTAATTGAACTGAAGAATGGCGTAGGATACAAAACTGTCTAATTCTCCTGTGTAAAGATAACCGCTGTTCCCTGTATGGATGTGCTGGATATATGTATAGAAAGAGTCTATCTTAACAGTATTTGTGTAAACATCCCTGGGAGAGAAGACGGTTTCCTTCTCTCTCAAACAGGATGAAAAAAAGGTGATGATAAGTATTAAAGCGAGTATCCTAACTGGAAGTGGGGTTCCCATTTTCCTCCTTTTTCTCTGTCAAACCCATAACCAAAGTCAAACCCAAGTATGCCCATCATTGGAATCTCTATCCTGAAACCTATTCCAGCACCTGAATACAACTCTCCAAGATTTGCATGCCTGAAATCCCTGTAGGCATTCCCCATATCAAAGAAAGCAAGGGCATATGCCTGTTTTGTTATACTTCTCCTGATTTCAAAATTCAGCAATACTGCCGTATTACCACCGATAACATATCCATTCTCTGCTGGGCCAATTGACCTGTCCCTGTATCCTCTTATTCCCCAGATTCCACTTCCTCCAAGCATAAACTTTTCAGTGATAGGGATATTGTCCTCACCAATGGGCATGATATTTCCTATAAGGACCCTTGACATAAGGGAAAACTCAGGGAGGAATTCAACAAACCTTCTCACCTCAAGGATGGTTTTCAGATATGATACATCACCACCAAAGATTGTTCCAAACAGTTTTGGTGAGAAGGAAATGTAACTTCCGGATTTTGCTGCCATATAGTTGTCCCTTGTATCTCTTACAAGACCAAGGGTTATTCCGGATTCATGCCTTTCACCTGCTGCATCAATGATTGTCTGGGGAACATTCTTTGTTGTGTCAACCTTTATGTTTGTGAGCCCATACCTGTATGAACCTGATAAAAGTATGTTTCTCTTTTCACCTATATACCTTCCTCCACTGAATTCAAAACCCTTTCTGTATTCAGTATAGTACTCCCAGATTCTATAATTGGAAAAGAGGCTTATCCCAACACTTGTTGGGGTATCAAAAAGCCATGGTTCACGGAAACTGAAACTGATGTTCTGAATGGGTGTATTGGTTTCGCCAGAAACAAGCGTTCTCTCATAATTGAAACTCACTGCCTGTCCCCTTCCCATGAAGTTCGGGATATTGAAGGATATATTTCCTGTGAACCCAACATCTCCAGAATACCCCACCCCTGCGTTGAACTGCCCTGTTTCCTTCTCCTTTACCTTGAATACAAGGGTGATTGAATCCCTGGATTCTTCTGGTACCATCTCAAATCCAAGGTCCTCAAAATAACCAAGCCTGAAAAGATTTTTCTGTGAGTTTATAATTTCCTCTCTATTGAAGAGTTCACCTGGATAGATGGTGAGATTTCTCCTGATTACCTTGTCATAGGTTCTTTCATTCCCCTCAATGTTTATGTATTTAACATAAACCTTGTTGTTTTCCTGTATCTTTATCACCACATCAATCGTATCATTTCTGTACTTCATATCGGGTGAGACCTGGGCATAAAGATAGCCCCTGTCTGTATAGTCTTCATAAATCTTCTGGATACCTTCCTGGAATTTTTTCAGGTTGAATCTATCCCCTTCAACGAGTTTTATAAACCTCTCCGGGTTTTGAAGTGTCCTGTTGCCCTCAAAGGATAAATTTCCCAGATAATATACTCTTCCCTCTGTGATAAAATAAACCAGTGCGGCTTTACTGTCCTCTGATTCAATCCTGTAAGAATCCACCTTTGCATCAAGAAACCCGAGTTCGTGGTAATAATCCTGGATACCCTTGATGTCCTCTGTGATCAGTGAATCCTTTATTTCTCCATCCCTCCAGAATGTCCACCAGTGTTTACCCCTGTGTTTCACCTTTTTCCCGAGTGTTCTATCCCCCACATTTGAATTTCCCCTGAATTCTATCTCTGTAAGTTTAAGCCTCTTACCTTCATTGATAACCATTGTAATCTTCATTCCACCTTCAATCTCTTCCCTCTGAATTCTCACCTTTGTTCCCCTGAACCCCTTTTCCCTGTACAGTTCTTTAATCTTCACCTTGAGCCTGAAAAGTTTCCTGTCCGAAATAATAGAGGGAAGGTCATAGTCTATCAGTTCCTTCAGGTCTTTCTCCTTGACATGTTTGTTCCCTGCAAACACAATCTCTTTAACAATTGGGTATTCTTCAAGGTTTATAATAACCCTGACTCCTCCTTCCTCCCTTTCAGCCTGAAGTTTTATATCCTTAAAAAGGTCGGTTGAATATAGAAACTTGATGGCGTCCTTACCCTTTTCACTGGTAAGTATATCACCTATTCTTAGCCCGGACGCAGTAATAACAAGGGCTGTATCAACATTTTTTAACCCCTTTACCTGGAGGTCAAGAATGACCTCATTATAAGGGAAGGCAGCAATTATAAAGAATAGCATAAGTTGAAGTTATCAAAAAACCTGTCATTGTCAATAGGCTTTACTAATATGACATACCAGTTTGATGATTTGTTCCAATTGAAAAATTTCCTTAAACTGAGACAGTCCCGTTTACAGGTTCTTATTCTATACAAATAACCACAATGACTGGCATTGCTTGATGGGAGACGGTGCATGTATTCGTGTATTTATATTTTTATCACTTATGAACTTGAAATTTAATACCCTATCCAGTACAACCATATCAATATAATCCATTCATAATCAAAAAGATGTTCATTTTTGCAATGTATTTATGGTGAATATAGTAATAACCGGTATAAAAAGGTGAATTTTTGTAGTGTTTAGCCTGAATTATTCAGGATACTGTAAACATTTTATACTCAAAATTCATGCTACTTCCCCGGTGGTAGAAGCGTTGACTTTTTTTCACTTTGCCTTAAAGTCTTTTCATGAAGGTTACCTGGAAAAGGATTGTTTTTGGGGTCATTGTATCCGGTCTCTTTATATATCTCACCATAAGGGGGCTTGACTGGGAACAGGTGTTTGAACATCTGAAGACCCTGAATCCCCTCTGGTTTGGCCTGACTGTTTTCTTCACCTTTGTTGCAATGTACCTGAGGGGTGTGCGCTGGGCAATGCTCCTATCACCGTATAAAAAAATCCCATCCCTTTATCTCTTTTCCATTGAACTGGTTGGATACATGGTGAATTATCTGCTTCCGGGCAAACTTGGAGAGGTTGTAAAATCCTATGTTGCTGGTGAGGAAAGGGATATCTCAAAAGGTGTTGTATTCGGAACAGTTGTGGTTGAAAGAATCCTTGACCTTGCCTTCATTCTACTTCTTGGGGTCTTCCTCCCAACTGAATTGAAGGCCAGGGTTCCCGTTGTAAAAAAAATCTCAATAGGTGCACTCATCCTTCTATTCGTGGTGCTTGGAGGCATACTGATAATGCATCAGTTCCGAGAAAAACTCACACAGAAAGATTACAGGGGATGGATTGGTAAAGTGATGCTTTCTCTGGAGAAGTTCTCCCATGGACTGGATGTGATTGGTTCACCATCTGTCTTACTAAGGGCATTCATAGTGACTGCTCTTGTCTGGTTTTTCACCTTCCTTCAGTTATATGTGCTTATGCCAGGGATGGGTATAAGACCTGACATGGCACTTTCCCTCTTTGCCATGTTCCTGTTCACCCTTGGTATAACAATTCCATCATCCCCGGGTGACATAGGACCTTTTCACTACTTTATAACCATTGCCCTTGTTTCAGGCGGAATTCAGAAGGACCTTGCCTTTGCCTATGCAGTGGTTTACCATCTATCGCAGTTTATCACTGTTGTACCATCAGGGATTTTAATATTCTTAACCAAAGGACTTTCCTGGAAGGAGGTAAAATGATACTTCTGTTCCTTTCATACTTTCAGCAGTATGCATATTACAACATAAAGGTCTCCTTTGATGATTCAATGAACATACTCACAGGTGAAGAATACATTGTTTATAAGAATAATTCACCCAATCCCCTTGATACCATCTACCTGAATACATACTTCAACAGCATGAGAAAAGGCTCAAGGTATGCAGAGGATATGGAGCGAAGGGGAAGGAAGTTTTCCCCATCCAAAAAGAAAGAGGGATGGATAAGGATTACAGAATTCTATATGGAGGGGAAGCCAGCAAAGACAATCATAGATACAGGTGATGTATCGCTAGTTGTTCTACCTGAACCCATTCTCCCTGGATGGGTAGTGAAGATAAACCTCAAGTTCAGGGAGAAGATACCCTTCCTTTTCTCAAGGATGGGGCATATTGATAAACACTATGAAATGGCATACTGGTTTCCACAGATTTCTGTTTACGACTGTGCAGGCTGGCATACAGATGGATACAGGGGTAATGGTGAGTTTTACAATGAGTTTGGGGATTTTGATGTTGAGATTGATATGCCCTCTGGATATGTGGTCATGGGAACGGGAAGGGTTGTTGGTGATGAAAATTACCTGAATTTTCTTGAAAAGCGGATGAGTGGTGAAGACATGGACAGCCTTCCTGAAAGGTGGAAGGTGGCCTTCAGGGCTGAAAGGGTCCACAATTTTGTTTGGGTTGCTGATAAGGATTATATAATAAAAAAGGCAAATGCAGGTTCAACAAATATCTATGTCCTCGTGCTTCCAGACGATAAAAAGCAGTGGGAGGGTATGGAAGAAAAAACATCCAGGATGGTGGAAACCTATAATAGATGGTATGGAATGTATGACTATCCATCCCTTGTTGTTGCTGATGGATATGTAAAGGCTGGTGGAATGGAATATCCCAACATAGTCATAATCAACAGGAATATTGGAAAACTGCCATTTATAAACAAACTCCTTCTTGAGGATGTGATTGCACACGAAGTCTCACATCAGTGGTTCTTTGGTATGCTTGGTAACAATGAAATGGATCAGGCATGGCTTGATGAGGCATTTGCCTCACTCACAGAGGACAGATACATGAAGACATATTATCCACCTGATTCGCTCTCACGCTTGCACTCCTATCTTATGAAACACTACAAAACAGGTTCTGATATGATGCTTTATTCACTTGAAAATCAGCCATACCATGAACCAATCATCGGTAAAAAACCATACAGAATGAAGAATTATTCTCTGCTCTCATATAATCGTGGAAAAAAGGTTCTCGAATATATCATGTCAATTTTAGGTGAAGACAGGTTCAACATGATGATGCAGGATTACTTTGAAAACTGTAAATTGCTCCATCCCTCTGTTAATGATTTTCTCAGGTTTGTCTCCTGGTATGGTGGGGAGAGGGTTTCAAGATTTGTCAGGGAATATCTGTTCACCGAAAAAACATTTGATGTCTCCATAGAAAAAATCAATCAGGTGAATAACAAATCCATGTACAGGATAAAGAGAGAATGGGAGTATCCTGTGAAGGTAAGGATTTTTGAGAATGGCTCATTCAGGGATACCATCATAAACACCTGGAAACTCTCACTTGTTTCTGAACCTTCAAGGATCATTGTTGACCCTGAAAATACCATATCTGAGACAGATGAGTGGAACAACGCAATCCCGAGAAATATAAGTGTAAAACTGATAACAGACGTGCCTGATGTGGAAAAACTCACAGTGGCTCTTACACCCTTAATATACAGATCAGGTAAAACCTGGAACATTGGGATTGCCGGTTATACAACCCAGGGAAATCTGAGACACAAATCACTGTTTTACCGTTTTCCTCTGATTTCAAACTCTCAAACTTACTTTTCATTAACAGAGCCTATTGGTTCAAGAAATAAAATGAACCTTATTTATGTGGACAGAACCTATATTGGATATAAGGGAATTGGCCTTCAATACAGATTTAAGTCATTTTTTGAAAAATATGGTTTCAACCTTGGAGCAAGACTCCTTGATAGGGATAATTTAGAGGATTATTTTATCGCAGAAATCAACTTCTATGGATTCCTTCACATCAAAAGGTCTGACTTCTCATCTGGTGGTATGGTAAAATTTGGTAATCAGCGCTCCAGATATTTTGCAGGTTACACTGGTTGGATTGAATTGAGCCCCTTGAAGTGGATTAACCTGTACATTGAAAAATCAAGGGTGTTTTCATCCCCACCCCTGAATGAATACTACTACCTTGAAGGGAACACCTACTTCCCTGAAAGTTATAATCTTATCCTTCCATTCTCCGGGGAATCTACCCCATTATCTGAGCGTGTTTCATACGGAAGGGGATTCACATATTACAGTGGTAGTGGTATACATGGTGAAAGTATGGAATTTTTTGAGGTTGCATTGAATGGAGGTCTGCTTAAAATATATGGTCGTATGGCAAGGCTGGACGGCAACCTTTACAGGGAGATAAGCATCGGTCTGGGAAGCGAACGGTTCAGGCTTGAGATACCGCTCTATCCCTTTGAGAAAAACTTTTACAAAAGGTGGGTGATAAGGCTATGATTCTTTTCATGTTTTCAGCAGCAGTTTTTGCAAACGTAAGTATATCAAACTCTGTGCAGAAGGATACAATAAGCGGGATTATCTATGTTGACCAGGAAGACCACATCTACATAGAGGTGAAACACCCTGTGCATCAGATTTTTACATTCAGGGGGGATACCCTGCTTTTGTACTATCCTGATGATAAAAAGGCATTCCTGTTTTCTGAATTCAATCCAATGGAGTTACCTGTGTCCAGGGCCCTTCTTGGTTCAGGGAAGGAGTTTGACCTCTCAACCTATGGGTTCAGATTCTTAAAGAAAAAATCAAATGGGGACACCAGCCTCTCCTACTGGAAAAAGGAGAAAAGTGGAACAGTTGTGCTGAAAACCTTAAAGGACAAACTGATTGAGATCCTCATCCTCCACGATGGTAAAGAAGCAGGTAAAACGACCTATTCTGATTACAAAGAAGGTAAAGGATTACATCTTCCATCAAGAATCCATTCACAGATTAACACAAAGAATGGTATTCTGACTGAGGATGTAACCTTTACAGATGTGCAGTTTCTTGATGCATTCCCTGATTCCCTGAAACATATAAATATACCGAAGGATGTGGAGGTGAAGGGTTGGTGATTCTTCTGCTGGCTGTTATGGTAAAACCTGTTGAACCCGTGCCCTCAATCCATATTGAAAAACAAAAGATAAAGGAATTCATGCCATTGAAGGAGATTGAGAAATTATCCATAAGGTTGTATCAGATACTCCTCTCAGATCAACAGGGGGATGTGTGCAATTTTGAACCCACCTGCTCCCATTTTGCCTTTATGGCCATTGACAGGTATGGAGCATTCTGGGGGGTTCTCATGGCTGCAGACAGGCTTGAAAGGTGCCATCCCTATTCTTTTTCGTATGTTCCAACATACTACAGGGCCGGGTTTGTTCCTGGACGGGGGATAAAGATACTTGAAAAACCAGAGGATGTATGGAGGTTCAGATGATACTGCTTCTTGCAGTTGTTATGCAACCAAAGGATATCCTGAGATTTGCACACACACTTGAAAAGGAAGGAGATACTTATAGGGCAATAACTGAATATAAAAGGTTCCTCTATTACAACCCTGATGCAGACTCTATCAGATACAGGATTGTCTATCTCTATACACGTGAGGGGCTGTACGGGAATGCCATTGATGTGATGAGAACAGTAATCAGTAAGGATTCATTGTATAAGGAGACAATGGGATTCCTCTTTTACAGGGCTGGAATGTATGACTCTGTTTATGCATACTGGAAGAATAAAAAACTTGGGCTGATTGACCTGCAGGAAGGTGAATTCAAAGAGGGATTGAAAAAACTTGGAATGAAAAATCTCTCACCACCCAGCATGAAATCGCCAGTAGCAGGTGCACTCCTTTCTGCAATTGTACCGGGTCTTGGAAGGATATATGCAGGACGGGTTGGTGACGGGATATACACACTTCTCACAATTGCATCAACGTCCTACTTTGCTTATTCATTTTACAGGCAGAACAAAAAACCTGAAGCGTATATTTTAGCAGGGCTTTCAATATTCTTCTATGCTGGAGATATCTTTGGTTCCTATATTGCTGTTAATATGTACAACAATATGGTCAAGGAAAAATTCATACGGGGAATAGAGAGGGAGGTGTTTTGATACTCCTTATTGTCTTTACATTCGCAGACTCATTATTTGCATCAGGTGATTACTTCAGGGCTGCTGGCGAATACAGGAGAGAAATCTTTCTTGAGCCACAAAACCCTTATGCAGCCATGAAACTTGGAGATTCATATTATAAACTTGGTGATTACAATCAGGCACTATTCTGGTATGGAAAGGCATATTTTCTTAAAGAGGATAAGGATATTGAAGAGAGATACATCTATCTCCTTGCAAAAACAATGAGGTTTGAAGACCTTAAAATACTGATTGATGACGATGAACATCCATTGATAAAGGCAATTGATGAATTGAAGGCTCCATCTCCCTTGATGTATATCTCATATGTGTTTCCAGGTGGAACCCAGTTACTCTGTGGCGAATATAGAACAGGACTGCTTTCAATGCTGTGGAATGGACTTTCATTGTTCCTTGGATACACAAGCATTAAAAACAGGGACATTCCAGGTATAATGTTCTCCATATCACTCTTCCAGAGGTTCTACATGGGAAATCTGAGCTCGGCAAAGGGTGCAATTTACAGAAAAAGGTTAAAGAGGTATAAAAGGGTTGTTGAGAGATACAGGCCAGATGGTGATTAATCCATTGACATTAAAAGTTTATAAAGTAAAATCATAAAAAAGGAGGTAGGATGCTTGGATTGCTATATATATTTCTCCTTGCGCAGGCACCCGAAGACATTATTAAATCCCTGGGAATAAAGAGGAGCCAAAAAACACAACCCCAGACTACACAGTCCATTGTGCAAACACCTATCAATACCAAAGACAGCATCATCATTAAGAAGCAGATGGAAAAATCAAAGATTGAGATGATGTATAACAATTACAGGCTTGCCTTCATTGAAATAAGAACTGAAACTATAACTATTGATTCTACTATGTTCGGTGGCAGAAAAGTCAGAAAGGAGATAGTGGACACGATTACTCTTAACCTGAAGCAATTCGGTTATAACCACTTTTACTGGAACCTTGCCGCATATCCCCAAGCAGGTGTAATGGCTACGGACAACTATATCATCGGACCGGGTGACGCTTTCACCCTCAACATCTGGGGTACAATGGAAATAACAGAGAATCTGGTTGTTAACAATGAAGGCAAAATTTTTATAACGGGCGTGGGAACACTGAATATTGCAGGATTGAAGTACAGTGATGCAAGGGATAAAATTAAAAAGGCAGTAATGTCAAAATTTTCCAATGTGAATGTTGATGTCACCCTTACAAATTTGAGAACCGTAAACATATTCCTCGCAGGTGAG
>Ga0190316_1000360_pt1 | contig 13366 bp, 15 predicted proteins | sample 48701112_MG_FD_161663 | JGI IMG/M metagenome (GOLD analysis project Ga0190316, IMG submission 161663) | Hydrothermal vent sediment bacterial communities from Southern Trench, Guaymas Basin, Mexico - 4870-11-1-2_MG | ecosystem: Environmental > Aquatic > Marine > Hydrothermal vents > Sediment ... | reverse complement strand
CATACAGAAGATACAGAACAAGGGCACTCAGAGGATTTCTTGCAGGAAGCATAGTGATTGGTGTTATACTTCTCAACCTTATATCCTCCTATGCCTTCCTCAGGATTGATTGCACAAAGAACAAGAGATACTCACTTTCAAAAACAACAGTAAGGTTTATAAGGAGTCTTGAAAAGCCACTTATTATAAAGGCATATATATCAAGGGACCTTCCTTTCCCATACAGTAAATACAGCAAGTATGTGAGTGATTTTCTCACAGAGTACAGGTCCCGCTCAAGGGGAAAGGTGAAGGTTCAGTTCATTGATCCCGTGAAGGAGAACAGGAGGAATGAGGCCTACAGGGCTGGAATTCAACCTCTCACATTCACAGAGATGGGGAGTGCAAGTTATCAGGCAAGGGAAGGGTACATAGGAATGGTGCTCATATACGGTGCAAAGAAAGAGGTCATACCTGTTGTTGGTAAGATTTCAGACCTTGAGTATCAGGTTACAAAATTGATAAGAAAGATGTCCCTCACCAAGAAGCCTGTTTTATCAATCCTCTCCGGACACCGTTCCATGGAGATTCCACAGGACGTTATGGGTTATCTGAGGGATAACTATGATATAAGGTATGCAAACCTGAAAACGGATATTGAAGGCGACCTTCTTCTCATTGTTGCACCAAACGACTCCTTCCCCGAGGATGAACTGAAAAAGATTGATGAATTCCTTATGAAGGGCAAGAAACTTGCCCTGTTCATTAATCGTTATACCTTCTCTCCCCAGAACTTCTTCCTGAGACCCAACAGGTTCAAAGGGCTTGACTCACTGATTTCAAAATATGGGCTTAACATTGATAAAGGTATAGTGCTTGACACGAGGTGTGAAAGGATAATGCTTGTCCAGAACAGTGGTGGATTCAGGGTTGCTTCACCCGTTCTCTTTCCTCCATTTGTGATATGCACAAGGTATTTTGAGAAGTTAAGAGGCCCTGAAAGTGTGCTTTTCCCCATTGTATCCCCTGTTGGTGGTGATAGTGTTCAGGTGATGGCTCAATCTTCCAAAAAATCCTGGCTTCTCAAAAAGGCATGGTTCCTGAATCCATACGGTAAAGGCCTTATTCCAGACAGGGAAACAAAGTTTAAGAGTTTCCCCCTTGCTGTATACAAAAAGGGTATAAGGTCTGCATTCAGTGATTCAACAAACGAAGATGCAGCCATATTCCTCTGTGGCACTGCAAATCTCATATCAAAGGATGTTGGTGGGGTAACAGGCAAGGAGTTCTTCCTGAATACAATTGACTGGTTGATGGAGATGGAAGACCTGATCTCCATAAGGTCAAAACCACCACTTATAACACCCGTGAAGATAAAGACAAAGAGGGCAATTGTTACATTCAGGCTCTTTGAGATAATCTTCCCCATTCTCTGTGTTCTTGGTTATGGATATACAAGATGGAGGAGGAGGAGAAATGGATAAAAAGACAGCAAAAATCATCGGAATTTCAACTGGTATTATTGTCCTTCTTCTGCTCATTGCACTTGGATTGATGTTTGGAAGGAAGGGGAGGGTTGGCAGGTTTCCCCTTAAAGGATGGGAGATTGTGAAGGTAAAGTATGATGACCTTATCTATGAAAAAAAGGATGGAACATGGTATCTTACATCCCCACATCTATATAGGGTCGATTCAACAAAGATGCAGGAGAAGTTGAATATATTGAAAGACTTCAGAATAGGCGAGTTCATTGACAGAGGTAACCTTGGTGACTACGGGCTTGATAAGGAGCACAGGAGTAAACTTGTTGCATACATCAAAAAGGGTGACAGTCTAATCTTCTACCTTGGTAAGAATGGGCCTGTTTCTTTAAGTTTTTATCTCACCACGGATACTGTGAATGTGTATCTTGGTTATGGTTTCCGAACGCCTCTATTCCCGAAGAATGTACAGGTTTTACTGGATAAAAAGGTCTATGAATTCACCTCTGTTGATTCTATGAAGGTTTATAAAAATGACAAACTCCTGAAGAGGTACAGGGATACAACATACACAAAGGAACTGAACGATTTCCTCCCTCGTTTGCGGGCATACGAAATCCTGTGGGATATAAAGGACATAAAACCTGTTTATACAGTAAAGGTTTATACGCCCATGGGTGAGTTTGAAGATAGGATTGCACCTGATACAAAGAACAAGAACGACTACATCGTTTTGAGGGACAGTGTTGGCTTGAGAGTACCGGGTTTCAGGATAAAGAGATACCTTAATCCTCCAGATTCACGGAAAATCCGAACTGTGGATTAAAAATGGTGAGGGTGGAGTCTGCCTCCACCCCACCGTATATCTTTAATCCATAAAACCTTGAAAAGGCATAGATTCCAAATTGGTTTGTTTTTCTCTTTATGCTGAGGCCTGCAGACCCGTTTCCATTGAGAAAGTAGAACATACCAACCCCCTCAATCTTCCAATGTGTATCCCCTTCTGTAATAAACGAGATTTTAATGTATTTTGTATCAATAATCCCTGAAAAAACAGGTTGTTTCTTCTCCACATTGTATCCTCCCTCAACAGAAAGATGATCGGATTTATACCCAATTGATGGGCTATGTGAGAGAACCGCATACACACACTCACTTTCACTCAGAAGATATAATGGCGCTATATAGTAATTTTTTTCTTTATCTGCATAGATGTGGATTAGAAAAACAGGTGGGAAAACAGGGATGGTTGAGTAGATGAACGGAAGTGTATCATTCAAACCCAGTATGAACCAGGGGGTTGATACCCAGAACAATTTTTTAAAAGAGGAGATAGATAGACCACCAAATCTGGTTGCAATGGAAATTCCCCTTGAAGTATCAGAGAAGAGGGCACTCATCTGGAGTGTGTTTTTTCTGTATGATAAAACCACTTTGAAATAAGATGTGTCAGATATAGCCTGATACCCTCCATCAAAAATGATAGGTCCATACCTTCTCTTCAGGTATCCACCCATGGATTTCCTTTCACCATTGGAAAATTCAAAACCACTGATATAATCATCCCCATTGAATTGATTTATAAAGGTATGTTTTTCTGATGAGAAAAGGCCTCTTGTGGTGAAATAGACAGTGTCAGGGAAGATTGATTTTTGATTCCCAGTATAGATAATCCCCATGCAATGGCTTCCGTCATTGAAAAACCCATCTGTTGAATAAAAGGGGACATCAATCCAGGGGAGTTGGATTTGAAGAAGTTTCATTGCAATGAAAATCACTGGATACATTCCACCACCCCCTTTAATATCTTTTTCAGGAACCTTCTGGATGAATATAGAGGCGTGAGTTTAATTTCAACTGTGTATTCTCCAGAAGGAACATACTTCCCGTGCCTATCTGTGCCATCCCAGACAATATAGTGTTTACCTGGTTTGAGATAATGGGACCAGAAAAGCCTCTTAACAAGTTTTCCATCCTTTCCAAGAATGTTTATCCTTGCCCTGCACGGCTGGGTGGTGAAGTAGTATATGGTTGTTCCACTGCCAGGTTTGAACCTTGATGGCCTTATATCCCTGAGCCATCCATCAACTCCAACCCAGAAGTACTGCACACTCCATGAGTCAAGCACAAACACCTGCCCAAATCTTCTCCATATGGTTATGCCTCTGGGATAGAGAAATTCACCATCATCCTTTCCTTTATGGCCAAAGGAGGTCAGATAGTTAAGTTCAGGGTCAAATATGTGGATACAATGATTTTTGCTGTCCGTTATATAAACCTGTCCGTAGAAGTCTGTTGCTATGTATTCAAACCTTGCACTATCAAGACCCATCTCCGTGTACTCCACACTCCTTATGGGTGTTCCATATGTGGTTAGAAGGTTTATCCTCTGCTTGCCATTGTCTATCACATACAGGTAGTCCTTTTTAAACCTGTAGAACCTATCATTAGAGGAACGGGCAAAAACACCCGTTGGTCTCACAAGCCCTTTTATCTCCCTGAGGTATTTACCTGTGGTGTCAAAAACCTGAACCCTGTTGTTCAGCCTGTCCGTTACAAAAATTTCTCCCTCATCTGTTTCACTCACCTGCACAGGGTCGTTGAAGTATCCTTCAAGTAACCCGAATTTTCCAATGGATTTTTTATATAAAAGTTTTTCACCATCAAAGAGCAATTTCACCACCCTGTTATTGTTTCTATCAACAACAAAGACATTCCCGGAAAGGTCTCCGGTGATACCACAGGGATTCCACAGGGCACTGTCCCTGACACCTGAATACCCATACATTCCCAGACCTGTGAATCCTATGTTGTATATTATCTGGTCATTACCACTGTTCACAGCAAAGACAGTGAGTTCATCGTCGTCTGCAAATGTCTTTGGATTGTCAAGGAATGGAAACTTCACTGCCCAGATGCCCTCTGTCCTTGATACTACAAGCTTAATGCCAGTGAGAAGTGCAAGATAAGAGGGTGTGCCTCTGTGTATCCCCATTGTATGACCAAAGGGTGGATAGACAAGGGTTGTCTGCTCAAGGGTTATCAGAAGAAGGAGCACGGGACTCTAAAATAAATGAGATTATGCTAAGGACTATCCCGATTGTAACTGCACTGTCTGCAACATTGAAGGTTGCAAACCTGTATCCTCCAAGGCCAACATCAATAAAATCTGTTACTGCATGGAATATGAACCTGTCTATCAGGTTGCCAACAGCACCACCTATTATCAGGGACAGAGAGACCAGAAAGAGCGTTTCGTGGGACTTGTAAAAGAGGAAGCAGACAAAGACAAACGCAACGAGGGTCAATATCAATGAGACAGTTGGACCACCAACATTTATTCCGAAAACAGCATTGGGGTTCATTCTATGGATGAACCTGAGGAAATTACCCCATACCCTGACAACCCCTCCATACTCTATATTCATTCTTACAAGGTGTTTTGTTATCTGGTCAAGGATTATAACAAAAAGGGATATGAAAAGAAGCAGGTATTTTTTCTTTCCTTTCATGAGGCTTCCATCTGTTCAGAGCACTCCTTACAGTATCTTGCATAGGGGATTGCCTCAAGCCTCTCCCTTGAAATCTTCTTCCCGCAGTTCTCACATATTCCGAATGTTCCCTCATTGATTTTTGTCAGGGCGAGGTCTATCTCCCTGAGTGTCTCAACAAGGTTGTCGAGCACAATACTCAGGCTCTCTTTGGAGCTCTCATCCGTTCCCAGTTCAGCCATGTGGTATGGATGGGTGTTTTCTTCAACACCAACATTTGAACTGGACTCTTCAAAGGTCTCGTCAAGAAGTTTTATCTTTTCAACAATGGATTTTCTCTTTTCCCTCAAGAGCTTCTCAAAGTGTCTTAAGTCAGTTATCTTCAAAGTCACCCTCCTTGATTACGGTTACACACTTCTCACAGAGGGTGGGGTGTTCCTCATTTTTCCCCACACTCTCAGAGAATACCCAGCACCTCTCACACTTCTGGCCTGATGCCTTCACAATCCTGTAACTCCCATACTGCCCCTTCAATGTAAACTCACCATCCCCCACATCCCCAATCTCAACCTGTGAGACAATGAAGATTTCAGGAAGATACAGTGAGTACTTTTCAAGGAGTTCCCTGTTTCCATCCACAATCAGCCTTGCCTCAAGGGAGTTGCCAATCAGGTCGGACCTTCTTGCCTCCTCCATCACCTTCTGCACCTCCTCCCTGATGAGAAGAATCTCCTCAAACTCCTTGAGGAAGTTTTCTTCATCCTCTGATAGTGGTTTGTATTCTGGTATGTCTTCAAGAAAAACACTCTCCTCTTTCTTTCCAGGGAGGTTGAGGTATGCCTCCTCTGTTGTGAAGGTTAGAACAGGTGAAAACAGGACAAGCAGTTCCTTCAGGATTTTGTAAATCACTGTCTGTGCTGCTCTCCTTCCATGGGAATTTTTGCCCCATGTGTAGAGCCTGTCCTTCAATATGTCAAGATAGAATGAAGAAAGATCAACAACAATGAAGTTGTATATCTTCCTGTAAACCCTGTGATAGTAAAAACCTTTATAATCCTCAACAACCTCTCCAAGGAGTTTTCTCCATTTAAGCAGTATATACCGATCCTGCGGGAAGAGTTCCTCCTCTGGTACTGCAAGTTCCTCTGTGAAATCATAAAGGTTGCCAAGCATAAACCTGAATGTATTCCTTATCTTCCTGTAGGAGTCAATCAGCCTCTGGAGGATCTCCTCACCAATCCTGACGTCCTGCGTGTAGTCTGTTGATGCCACCCATAGCCTCAAAACATCTGCACCGTGTTTCCTTACCACGTCCTCTGGATGTATCACATTCCCAAGGGATTTGTGCATGGACCTTCCCTCTTCATCAAGCACCCATCCATGTGTTATGACTGCCCTGTACGGTGGTTTTTCTTTCTGAATCATGCCAATCATAAGGGAAGAATTGAACCAGCCTCTGTGCTGGTCTGGACCTTCAAGATAGACATCAGCAGGCCAGTCATCACCAAGCACAAGCAGGCTTGTTACCCCTGAATCAAACCACACATCAAGGACATCCGTTTCCTTTTCAAATTCTGTGCCACCACAGTGAGGACAACTTGTTCCCTGGGGCAGGAGTTCCTTTGAGGGGAGTTTAAACCAGATATCAGAGTTGTTCTCCTTAAAGAGTTTTGCAACATGCCTTGTGATTTCCGGTGAAAGCAGGGGTTTACCACAGTTCTTGCAGTAAAATGCAGGAATGTTCACACCCCAGAGCCTCTGCCTTGAAAGACACCAGTCAGGCCTCTCCTGAACAGATGAATATATCCTGTTGATGGTCTCAGGTGGATGCCACTTGACACCATGGATGTTTTCAAGTGCCTTTTCTCTTAATGCATCATGGTCAACAGAAAGGAACCACTGCTCTGTTGCCCTGAAAATGAGTGGATTATGGCATCTCCAGCAATGGGGGTATGCATGAACAATCTCGTCTATCTTAACAAGATGCCCATTCCCTTTCAGAATCTCAACAACCTTTTTTGATGCCTCATCAGTGGTCAATCCCTTGAATTCAGGTGCCTGGTCTGTGAATCTTCCCTGCTCATCAACAGGTGAATATACATCAAGCCCATACCTTGTTCCAACCTCATAGTCTTCCCTTCCATGACCGGGTGCGATGTGAACGATTCCGGTTCCTTCCTCCATTGTAACAAAGTCAGCAAGTAATACAGGTGATTCCCTGTTGTAGAAGGGATGTTTGAATTTTTTCCCCTCAAGTTCCTTTCCCATAAAACTTTCTTTTATCTCAAACCTTCCCCAGCCCATCTCCTCTTTTATCCTTTCAACAACCCCCTTTGCCATAAGCAGGGTTCCCCTGTCTGTTTCAGCCACCACATACTCTGCCTCTGGATGGAGGGCAAGTGCAAGGTTGGATATGATTGTCCATGGTGTTGTTGTCCAGACAAATGCATTAAAATCTTCTCCATCCATTGTAAAATAGAGGGATGGGGAGGGTATGTCTTTATACTCAATCTCTGAAAGGGCAAGTGCTGTTTCACAGGTTGGACACCAGTGGACTGGCATGAAACCCCTGTAAACATATCCCTTCCCAACTATGTCAGCAAAGATTTCAAGTTCTCCACCCTCATACTCCCCCTTCATTGTGAGGTAGGGATTGTCCCAATCAGCAAACACACCCAGCCTTATGAAGTCCTGCTTCTGTATCTCAATCCACTTTGCAGCAAACTCTCTGCACGCCTTCCTCACCTTCTCCGGAGGATTGTCTCTCCCAATTTCTTCAAGCACCTTCTTCTCAATGGGCATACCATGATTATCCCAGCCAGGTGTGAATGGGGTATAGTTTCCAGAGAGTGCATGGAACTTTACAGTGATGTCCTTCAATACCTTATTCAGTGCCTGTCCAAGATGAATGTGCCCATTGGAGTAAGGAGGTCCATCATGGAGTATGAATGTTTTTTTGCCCTTTCTTTTCTCAAGTATCTTTTTGTAAATATCAATCTCTTTCCATCTCTTGAGCAGTTCAGGTTCCCTTTCAGGGAGCCTTGCCCTCATGGGGAAATCTGTTTTTGGAAGGTTTATTGTTTTTTTATAGTTCATTCACCTCCTCCCGAAAGTCCAATATACATCTTCAACTTCTGGTTTTCAGGGTCTTTTTTGTACCCTTCTTCCCATGTTTCCCTTGCCCTATCAACATCACCAGCCTTATAGTATGCAATACCAAGATGCACATAGGCAGGGATGTACTCAGGATTGTTTTCAAGCACATTTTTAAGGATCTCTATTGCCCTGTAAATATCGTCCTTTGCAATGTATGCCCTTGCAAGGTTGGTATGTATGTCATAAAATTCAGGTGCAAGGTTCACGGCCTTTGTGAATTCCTCAATTGCCTCGTCGTACTTCCCGAGTTCAATGTAAAGTTTCCCAATATCATTGTGGGCATTGGCAAGTTTTGCCTTTGCAGAGAAACCTATCTCTCTATCCCCGCTTCCCCTTGATGTTTCCAGCATTTCAACCTTTTCAAACTCCTCTTTTGCCTCCTCTATCATTCCCATTTCATTGTATATCAGGGCAAGGTTTACATGCGCCTCTATGTAGGCTGGATTCAACTCAATGGCCTTTTTCAGATGTTCAATTGCCTCCCTGTTCCTTCCAAGGAGTGACAGTGCAGTTCCCATGAGGTTGTGGATGTCAGGGTATTCAGGGTTCTGTTCAAGTGCCTTTTGAAGATAAAAAAGTGCCTCATGGGCTTTCCCATCATCAATAAGTTTTTTACCCTTCTCTATGAAGGTTTTTGTTTCACCAGGCATATGAACCCCCTATGTCTTTTCTTTGGAGAATGATACGAAGAATTGATGGCTTGTCAACACCACAAAGATGGTATATAATCCTGCCAAAAAGGAGGGTTTTTATGGAAGTGAAAGGCTCCTCGGTTATTCCCACCGCGTTTTTTGTAAAACAGAGATTTGGGGATAGATTCACAGTGTGGAAGATATGAAACATAAAAAAGAAATTGTGGAAGGGATCATTCTTGCAGCGGGTTTTTCAAGGAGGGCAGGAGTATGGAAGATGGCCCTTCCTATAAAGGGTAGAACCGTGATTGAAAGGGCTATTATGGGGATGTGTCCAGTGGTTGAGAGAATTATTGTTGTTGGGGGTTATAATTTTAAGAACCTTTTGAAGATTATAGAAAAATATGAGAAGGTGTTCCCTGTTTATAATGAGAACTTTCCACTGGGGATGTTCACCTCTGTTCAGAAGGGTGTGGAGAAGGTATCAGGTGATAGGTTCTTCATCCTTCCTGGAGACGTTCCACTTGTGAAGCCCTCAACATACAAATACATGCTGGAGCAGGAAGGGGATATCATTGTGCCTGTTTATGAGGGAAGGAAAGGACACCCCGTTCTTCTCTCCTATGCAATGAAAAAACTTTTACTTGATGAAGAGAGGGACTCCAACCTGAAGGCATTCATAAACAGAATGGGATTTAAGGAAGTGATTGTTGACGACCCATTTATCAGGATGGACATAGATACACTTGAAGACTACTGGAACATGACATCCGGGTAATGAATGCGAATGTTTGCAGGCTGGAATCTCTCTGTGGCATCGGGGAGGGGGTAAGGAGGAATATTAAGGTTGCAATAGAATATGAGGGGGAGTGTTCTTTTACATGGGGGGACAGGCGTTGGTAAGGAGGTTATAGCAAGGGTGATACATGGAGAAAGAGGGATGGAGGTGTCAGGATAAAAGGGGATGCCATGGAGGCACTTAAGTCCTATCACTGGCCTGGTAATGTGAGGGAACTCAAGAACCTTCTCAAGAGGATAATAACAGAGAAAAGGATAGAAGGGGGACACACAATCACCATAGAAGACATACCCGATGAGATAAGGGATGGGAGAGGGAAGGTTCCAAAGACATTGAAGGAGAAGATAGAGGCATTTACGAAAGAAGGGATAAAGAAGGCTTTAAAAAAGCACAACGGCAACAGAACAAAAGCAGCAGAGGAACTGGGTTTATCAAGATGGGGTCTCATAAAAATGATGAAATCTCTGGGGATGGTGGGAAAAGACCAATAAATGACAAATTTGTTGTCGGTTATAAAACTTACAAAATCCAATCTCTATTGATTTTCAATGAATTAAAAACATCCCAATTCTGGTATGAAAATTGCACATCGTATACACGAACACCAAAAAGGGAGGTTTCTATGAAGTATCTTATTGAACCATTTGACCTTGACGGTGGCGATGGTGATTTGGTTACTGCTTGTCACCCACAAAAGTATGAACCTTGTCCCCCAGTTTGTATGGATTGTGAACCGTATATCTGATAAGTTTTTTTAGCATGGGAGTAACACACTCCCATGCTTTTTTAAAAAAGGGAATCTAAATGAAAAAACTAAAACCGTCCAAATACAACTTTCTCTTTATGTTAGAAAATAGAGATATGTTAATATTTAACGCAACTTCAAATGGATTTGCGCTTGTAAACAAGGACAATACGGAAATTGTGCAACAATTACTTTATAATCCTAATAAATCTTGTTCTAATATAGAAGTTAAAGAGTTCCTTAATTCTCTAAAACGTGGGAAATTCATTCTTCCGTACAATATAAATGAATTGGCCCAATTAAAATATAGGTTTTGGAAAAGTAGGTTTAATCTTCATACTTTATCACTAACAATAGCTCCTACATTGAATTGTAACTTTGAATGCATCTATTGTTATGAAACATGGTACAAAATACCCAAAAATAGAACTATGACAAAAAAATATCAGGAAATGCTCATGAAATTTATCATCTTCTATATAAAAAAGGGTGTGAAAACTATTAAATTGAATTAGTATGGAGGTGAACCATTATTAGCATTTAACACAATAAAAAATCTATCACAGAGAATAATAAAACTATGCAGAGAAAACAGTGTGGAGTACAATGCAGGTATTATAACCAATGGATTTTTATTAAAAGATAAATTTAAAGATTTACTTAACCTTGGTATTCGGAGTTTTCAAATAACATTAGATGGACCGCCTGAAATTCACAACCACTATAGGCCTTTAAAAGGGGGAGGACCTACTTTTTCTACTATTTTGGAAAATATAAAAATTTTAGCCAAACATGAAAAATGTCATATCGGAGTTCGCATAAATATTTCTAAAGACAATCTCTCACAAGTAAATGAACTAATCAATATCTTAGAAAAATAAGGATTAAAGAATAAAATCAACATTTACCCGGGACAGCTACATATTGAAGAGGGAAAACCCAGGCTAAATTGTTTAAGTGATGTATCGTTTTCTGAAGCAGAAGTTAATTTTATGAGGACTTTAATCAATAAAGGTTGGAAAATATCAATTCCCCCAATGATAAGATCGGTTTTTTGTTCTGCTTATACTGTAAATTCTTTTACAATTGACCCCTATCTTAACCTCTATAAATGCTGGGACTTGATTGGATTGGACGATTATAAAGTAGGATTCATAAATGAAGAAGGGAAACCTGTTTTCAATGAAAATAACCTCATCTGGTTATCCTTGGATCCATTTGAAATTGAGGAATGTAGAAATTGTAAATTTCTACCACTTTGTATGGGAGGATGTTTGGCAAACTCAATAAAAGAACTGATTAATCACGGTAATAATGTTAGAGGGAATTGCACTTTTTTAAAAAACAACTTAGGTAAAAAATTAAAAATTTATTATAAATATTTGGAAGAAAGTAATACATAAAAATTTAGCATAAAAATTCGTATCAAGGTTAATATTTTTCGGTAAAAGGTTGTAATATGCTTGAAAAATATAAGTTTTTTGTTAAGATTTCCACAGAATAAGAATATAGAACCAGGGGCAATAGATGAGTTTTGTCAGAAATGGAGGCTGTTCAAAGAGTAAGAGGAGGTTTTACTGATAGATGAAGAATAGGAAACTTTTAGGGAAAAATGTTTTGAAAAAACCTTATCTTCCCAACATTAATGTTATGGAAGATAATAATTATCCATCCATCAATAAATGGAGATATGACTTTTATTTTAATCTACATAAATCAGACAGGCAAAAGTCCTGTATTAATATATGGCCCCAGGGCATAATCCAGATATATAAGGAGAAGCACCTTAAAGAGGCTTATAGGGTTATACCTCCTGTCTACTCTGTCTGTGATTTTTATGCTTATCTTAAACAAGGTTATAGATATAAGAGAAGTCAATACTTGTAAAGATGACCTTTATGGGGCCATCGGGTTTTATGGTTTTGAAGACGAAAGAGGAAACCTGTATTTGGGGGTGATGTCAATATGGAGAATGCAGAGACATATGTAAAACCTTATGTTTGGTTTATTGAACAGCCTTTAAACGCAATAAGGAGGTAATAAGATGCTTCTTTTTCTTCTTTTATCAGACCCATTGTTTTCTTTTCCAGAGATGGATACAATTATTAAAGTCCATGACTTTAAGATGGGGTTGAACGATACCCTGGTTGTATCTGTTGAAAATGGAGATATTTACCTGATGGGATCCAAAGAGAAAAAATTAAGGATTAAATCTTTGCTGATTTTCCCAAAAGGCAAAAAGCCAATTAAGCAAAATATAGAGATAAGAAAATTATTACATAAAATAATAATAAAGGGAAAAGTAAAGAAACCGAATAAATATTTGCGGACAAGTTTTGAAATTTCTGTTCCGGAACGGGCAAAAATATCTGTTATGAGTGATAATGGTGATATTAAAATATTTGGAATAAGGAATGAGATAAATGCAAGGAGTATTAACGGCGATATTATTTGTAATAAAATAGAAGGAAGGATAAACCTAATTTCAAATAATGGCGATATAGATTTTAAGGAACCAAAGGGGATTCTTGGGTGTAAATGCACGAATGGTGATATATCCGGGGAAATTGGTAAAGATATTCCAGATTCCATCTTTCTGACTGTGGGAAATGGTTCTGTTTCTCTAAAAATCAAATTAAGAAATCCGCTGATTAGAGCAGAAACAGCTAATGGAAAAATATTTTCAGATTTTCCTTATAATATTCAGGCACCTTCCAAAAGACCAACGATAATAATTTCTGCCTCAAATGGTGATATTTACATCAAGAAAATCCAGGAATAAGGTAGGCAAGGTCTCCCTTATTATTTTCAGATTCCTAAGATTCCTTCGTCCATACTGGTTAAAAGGTCTATTTGCATTTTTGTTTATGCTTCTTGGTGTTGGGCTTCAACTTCCCATGCCATTCCTAACGAAGTATCTCATTGATAAGGTTATTGTGATGAAGTCATTCAGAATCCTGAATATTATTGGATTTGTGCTTATTGGTGTGCTATTCCTTCGCGCCGTGTCTATATTCATTGAGAGGTATCTCCTTGCCACATTCAGGGGAAGGGTTTTGTTTGATTTGCGGATGAGTCTTTTC
>Ga0190316_1000359_pt1 | contig 13379 bp, 6 predicted proteins | sample 48701112_MG_FD_161663 | JGI IMG/M metagenome (GOLD analysis project Ga0190316, IMG submission 161663) | Hydrothermal vent sediment bacterial communities from Southern Trench, Guaymas Basin, Mexico - 4870-11-1-2_MG | ecosystem: Environmental > Aquatic > Marine > Hydrothermal vents > Sediment ... | reverse complement strand
ACGACTACGAAAACCGTCTCACCGAGGTCACGCGGGTGATCCAGTACACCGATGCCCTCAGCGGTACCGCCGGCATCAGCGAGACCATGCACGCCCTCTACGTCTACGATGGCTACGGGCGGCGCGTCGAGAAACACGTCACGACGGCGATCACGGACACTGCCGTGCTGACGACCGCGACCGTCTTCACCCGTGAGTATGTCTTCGATGGCCTTGACCCCGTGGCGGAGTACGACTACGCAGGGGACGTCGTTACGCCCACGCTGACCAGCGCCTACGTCTACGGCAACGGGCGCATGGTGTTGCTCGCCCGCACCGAGGAGCTCACCACCAGCACCTACTGGTATCACTACGACGGCCTGGGCAGTGTCGTGGCGCTGACGGACGAGGCGGGCGTGGAGGTGTGCCGCTGGCAGTACGACGAGTACGGCAACCTGCTTCGAGACTGCCCCGACTCGAACCATTACACCTACACCGGCCAGGAGTACGACCCGGAGACGGGGTTGATGCACTTCCACGCGCGGTACTACGATCCGTCCGCCGGAGTGTGGCTGGTGCAGGATGTCCACCGGGGCAGTGACGCCGACCCGCTGACGTTGCACCGGTACGCGTACGTGGTGAACAACCCGGTCAATGCGATAGACCCGTATGGGTACAGGGAAATCATAGACGAGGATGAAAGTGGCAACCCCATCCTCGGGCCGCCGCCAGGAAGCCCGCGCACAGCAGATGAGCCGGATGATGGTGGTGGACCTCATATTCGCTTCACCGCTGACGAGGGACAGAGCTGGCACGATGATGACAAGGAGGCGGTTCTCAATGCGGCAAGAGCGATTGCCGGGTCTATGGCAAGGACCCTGCGTCAGCGGAATAGAGAGTACGCCAAGACGGGCGACTTTGACTTGATGGTGGAGGCGCCCGCCTCGGATGTGCTTTTCAGTCAAGTCTTTGGGGATGTAGCTTTTCACCAATCCGCGAGTAGTTGCCAGGACGTACACGGCGTTGGCTGCTGGGCGTTCACGGCGAATCCACAGATTACCGTCTACACCAATGTCTCTCAGGGCCGCTACACTTCCCAGAACGCCGCCCACGAACTCGGTCACCTATTTGCCCAGCGGTCCGGCCGGCAGCCATACACCGACTTGAGGGCCGAATGGGATGCCAATCCTGACTTCCCGCGCAGAGACCCAAACAACATAGAGTCGCGGGGCTATGCAGGTCTCTATTTCGGATGGCAGCAAACACGAGACAGAACCGAAAACGAGGAATTTGCGGACATGTTCCTGGGTTGGGCCTACAATCGATGGGAAGAAATGGATCCATCAACTGGCGAACTAACCGATGCTGGCATAGCCCGGTCTAACTGGATGAACACCCACATGGCGGAGTGGATTATCCTGGCAGTTGCACAATGAATGAAGGAGGTAGCACAGGATGAAGTCTCGACACCCAAGTCTTTGGTATTTCTGTATCGCCATACTTTTGTGGCTAGTCTCTTTGGCGGGGTGCGCTCCCTCGATTGGATCCACAGCTGTCCCTTCCAGCGTAACGTTACCATCTGCCGTCTACACATCGCCCTCCAGTCTCGTGCCGCCTACCCTCTCTCCATCACTCACGTCCACCCGAACACCTGAGCCACCGACGCTTTCTTCCGCACCCACGCGGACACCCGAGTTGCCAACACTAACTGCCCGCCCAACACTGACCGCCGACAGGGCACAGGCATTGGTCTTGGACTTGCTTGAGAACAATGCTGGATGTCAATTGCCGTGTTGGTGGGGCTTCACGCCTGGAGAAACCACTTGGCAAACCGCCCATAATTTTCTGGCATCGTTTGCCACGCGAATCGCTGGAGCCAAGTCTTCTGGTGACGATACCACTTACACGGCTCGATTCCAAGTGCCAAACCAGATAAGCCAAGATTACATCAGCCAGCACTACACTGTAATCAATGGCACTATAGAGATGATTTGGGCCAATATGGGAAACTCGCATCGCTATATGCTTCCTCAACTACTTGCTACCCATGGACAGCCAGCAGAGGTCCGGCTCAGAACCTTCTCCTCAGTACCGGACGGAGATGAATTACCGTTTTTCCTTATGCTCTTTTACCCACATCAAGGGATTCTGGTGATGTACAGTGGATTCACCTACGAAAGGGACGGGCAGATACCGGTATGTCCGCAGCAAACCGGTGGGGTGTTGTGGCTCTGGTCGCCTGAGCGTGAAATGGCGTTTGAGGATTTCGTCCCCGTAGAAGAAGGGCCGGAGTACCGCTCGCTGGAAGAAGCAACGGGCTGGAGCATCGAGCAGTTCTACCAAACTTTCGTGGATCCCACCAACCAAACTTGCCTCAAGACGCCGGCGGATATGTGGTGACTAGAACGACTTTGGGCAGGAGGTCAGGGAAACAGAAAGAGTTAGTCGTTTTTGACCAGCGGACCAGTTGCGCCATCCCGCAGCTCCAAGTGGGCCTATACATTCTCTGGCCCACCCATACCACCCAGGCTAGGGGCACCTACATTGGGGAGCAGGGGCACAACTGCGCCTTCCCTTCAGTGCGGAAACCACATCTCGGTTATTGGTGAGATGGAAGCACCTTAACAAATTCATACATCGCCAACCAGCGTCCTGACCACGCCCCACCAGTTCCACCGCGAATACGTCTTCGACGGGCTGGAGCCGGTGGTCGAGTACGACTACGAGGACGGCCCCATCACGCCCACGCTGGTCAGCCACTACGTCTACGGCAACGGGCGCATGGTGCTCCTGGAACGCACGCCTGACGGCGGCCCCACGAAGAGCACCTGGTATCACTATAACGGGTTGGGCAGTGTCGTGGCGCTGACAGACGAGGCGGGCGTGGAGGTGTGCCGCTGGCAGTACGACGAGTACGGCAACCTGCTTCGAGACTGCCCCGACTCGAACCATTACACCTACACCGGCCAGGAGTACGACCCGGAGACGGGGTTGATGCACTTCCACGCGCGGTATTACGATGCGGACGTGGGGGTGTGGATAACACAGGACAATTATCGTGGCAGCACAATTGACCCGACTTCTTCTCATAGGTATATGTATGTGGCCAGTAATCCTATCAATGTAGTAGATATTTGGGGTTATGCTTGGTGGAATGATGCATGGGATGCCGTAAAAGATACGGCTAGTGATGCTTGGGATTCGGCCAAAGATGCGGCGAGCGACACTTGGAACGCCGTGAAAGATACAGCGAGTGACGCTTGGGATGCAGCGAAAGATACAACAAGCAATACCTGGAATACAGTTGTTGAGAAAGCACCCGAATGGGCAGATACAACAATAAGAGGTGTTTCAAAAGCTATCACAGTATTCAAACCTGTCCTTGAAGCGGTAAAACCAGGTATCAAAGTAACAACTAATGCAATTATCGATACTACTAGAAGTATGGAGGGAGGGGCAAGGTATATTCAAGTTCATAGTCATGGTTATAGGGGTGTGGATGACTTTTTCCATCTAAATGCTACCATCGGTCCGCTGGAAAATCTAAACCATCTCGAGCTCCCAGGAATTCTCAAGCACGCAGACAATATAGCCAAGGGTCTTGTAGTAGTCGGAATCGCTTTGGATATTTACGATTTAGGCTCTTCCGCTTACAAAGATTATCAGGAATCTGGGGGTAAACTGAATTTTGGAGATAATACAAAGCAGGCAGTAGGTAGAGTAGGAGGCGGTTGGGGAGGAGCTGCTGCGGGGGCAGCTATCGGTTCGTTGATTTGTCCTGGGATTGGTACTGCTATAGGTGGGGTAATCGGAGGTATCGGCGGTAGTTTAGGAGGAGAATGGGCAGCGAAGAAATGGTGGTGACAAGAGTATTCTTGAACTATTAGGGGAGGTAATATGGTAAGGAATTTTTTCAAAGGATTAAGGAATCGTCGTGAGGAAATTGAGCACCGGATATGGAATATTTGTATTGGTGATTTTCAGATCTGGCTCAGTCGCCCCGCAGTTTTCTTTGAATCTGATGTCGATATGAAGCTTTGGGGAGAAATACAGTCTAGAGTATTGAATGATTATCTAAGTAAAATTGTATTGCACAATCATTCTCCCTATATTTATATACAGTATAGGCCATTAAACTTAGCAGTAAGCGCTGATTCTTTAAAAAATAGTGGCGTAATGTGTGAAACCTCATTCGACTATGAAGGGCAACCTATTCTGATTTTTTCTGACTGCAACGATCCGAATCTGTGGGCTACATTATTAGCAACGGATGAAATTGCTCCTATGTCCAAATTTTTCTGTGCTTTGGATCATCAGCCGTCTAACTGGAAAAGCATTTTGTCTCATTATTATTCAGTTACCAGACAGTCATTTGACGAGTCATCCTATGCGCGTTTAGTTTCTGGGCTAACTGAAGGTCTGTATCTGATAGGTTATTCTGTTGATAATGACCTAGTTATAGAAGTACCTGAAAGTGATGCTTTAATAGAAATTACGATGGAAATCACCAAAAAATATAATCTAAATCCAATCTACCATAAACTTAAAGAGAAGGAGGAGAATTAAATAGATACAATGCCGCAGTGCAAAAAAGGAGCTAAACAAATGCATACCTTGAACCTATTGACCACCTTAACCTTATCCATAACCGTGCTATTGGCGCTTACCTGGGCCGTGGCATTACCCTCCGCTGCGGCCTCCGGCACGCACTACGTCGCACCGGGCGGGGAGTGCCACGGCGCAACGCCCTGTTACGCTACGCTCCAGGCGGCCATAGACGCTGCCTCACCCGGCGACGAGCTGCGTGTGGCGCAGAGCGTTTACACCAGCGTGACCGTGCGCGAGTATAACTTGACCTATCCGCAAACAGTCACCCAGGCCATGTTCATTGACAAAAGTTTGACGGTGCGGGGCGGTTACACGACCACCGACTGGACGACGGCGCGGCCGGTCGCCTATCCCACAGTGGGTCTCTGGGACTTTGCATGGCGGATTCACCGAGAGGTGAATTTTTCACCACGGATTACACAGATTGCACTGATTTTTTTATTTTTTCGCGTGAATTCGCGCTATTCGCGGTTGATTTTGGCTCAACCATGCAAAATCCTAAAGAGCCCCCACAGTCATTGACCCGCAGGGGAGTGGGCGCGGCGGTTTGATCACGATGCCGGCCTTTCATACCTCCATCACCGTGACGCTGGAAGGACTTTCCATCACTAATGGCTACACCACCTTTTGACGGCGGATGTAAAGGTTGGAACCTTGGCAGAAAGACCTGCTAATGTTGTCAATTTCAATCCTGAAGATTATCCGTTCCGTCGCGCAAAACATCTGTGGATAGTAACGGCGAGAGTATTAAGATTACTGCACGAACATAACATAACCGGTTGGTCTGCAAGACCGGTTATGTTATCTAAATAATGGCCTTGCAGACATTCAGCAGGAGAACTTCAAGAAAATGAAATCGGCAAAAATCCACATCACACTGACCATTTTGACATTACTCTTGATTGGCGTCGCGCCTGTCGCTCGGGCGTCGAACTTGCAACCTCAATCCATTGGTGACTGGCGGATTGAGTGCGTGGATTGCCCCAAATACTTCGACGGCATGAGCGACCGCAGTCTGCGGCTGGACGGCGACGGCCATCCGCACATCGCCTACGGCGGCGATCACCTTTACTACGCCTGGTACGATGGGACGCAGTGGCACTACGAGACGGTGGACGACGCGCCTGGCGTGGGAGAGGCTGCCTCGCTGTCCCTGGATGACGCCGGGAATCCACATATCAGCTATTACGATGACATCAATGATGACTTGAAATATGCCTGGTGCGCCGGGACGCTCTGGCACGTTCAAACGGTGGAGACGGGGATTGTTGCTGGTACCTCTAACTCGCTGGCGTTGGATGGGTACGGGAATCCGCACATCAGCTATCGTAGCTACCGCGATGCGGAAGACTACAACTACTCTTATCTGAAGTATACCTGGTATGACGGCAGCACATGGTACACGGAAACGGTGGATGAAGGAACGTGGCTGGGCGGGGAAAACTCACTGGCATTGGATGGCTCGGGCCGGCCACACGTTGGCTATACGGATGATCTCCAGGGTGTCATCAAGTATGCTTGGAAGGATGGCGACGGCTGGCACATCGAAACGGCTGACGGCGGTGGGGGGCAACATATCTCGCTGGCTCTGGATAGCGTCGGGCAGCCACACTTGAGCTATTATTACTATGACCAGAGCGTCAATAAGGAGTCGCTGCAACATGCCTGGAGGAATGTCACGGGGTGGCAGATAGAGACGCTGGAGTATCACGTTTCGTTTGCAGCAGGTGATGTCTCGTTGGCGCTGGATAGCGCAGATCGTCCGCATATTAGTTACCACGTCAGCGCTTCCGATTACAATCTCAAATACGCCTGGTATGATGGAGTGCAGTGGCACTCTGAGATAGTGGATAATGAAGAGTGTGTAGGACTTTACAACTCGTTGGCGCTTGACACTGCCGGTCAGCCTCGTGTGAGTTACTATGATTACACTAACGATGAATTGAAGTACGCCGCCCGCAAGGATGGGAGCTGGCAAATTGAGACTGTGGACAGTGTCACAGAAGTCGGAACTTATACTTCATTGGCGCTGGATGGCGTAAACCAGCCTCATATCAGCTACTACGACAGTACCAACGAAGATCTGAAATATGCTCACTACGACGGCATAGATTGGCAGCTCGAGACCGTGGACAGCGCGAAGAATGTGGGGGCTTATTCCTCGCTGGTCCTGGACACGGCGGGCCGCCCTCATATCAGTTATGACGGTGCGACCTATGGGGAGTTGAAATATGCCTGGTACGATGGCTCTAGCTGGCAGATCTTCGTAGCGGATGTGGATGTAGCTAGGGCTATGTATACCTCGTTGGTGTTGGGTAACGCGGAGCAGCCTCACATCAGCTACTACGATCCCGGTCCGCAGGATTTGAAGTACGCCTGGTACGATGGGACGTGGCACACGGTAACAGTGGACAGCGACGGATACGTGGGTTCAAGCACCTCGCTGGCTTTGGATGCGGCAGGCCGGCCTCACATTAGTTATTACGATTGGGGAAATTCCGATCTAAAGTATGCCCGGTATGATGGCGCTCTGTGGCACACTGAGACGGTGGACGTGCAGGGTGGAATCATGGGGACTTCTTTGGTGCTGGACGCGGCAGGACACCCGCACATCAGCTACCATGATATTACCTCTATCCCTCACCAACTGAAGTATGCCTGGCATGATGGCTCGCGCTGGCATATTGAAACCGTCGCAAGTGCTCCATGGATAGGGACTTCCTCTCTATCATTGGACGCTGCTGGACGCCCGCACATTGCTTATATTTACTCCGCCCAAGTAAACGGTGATAATGACCTCAAATACGCCTGGTACGACGGGACAAACTGGCAAATCACACCGGTGGACAGCGTAGGAAACTTAGGGCAGTATCTTTCGTTGGCCTTGGACGATTTGGAGCAGCCGCATATCGGTTATTATGACTCGAATACCCATGACTTGAAGTATGCTCATTTGCTGCCGCTTCTGTCTCTGGATAAACAAGTCACGCCGCGCAATAATGCGTACCACGGTGATATCTTGACCTACACTTTGACTCTCTCCGGTGCGGGCTTGAACGTGCGCTTGTGGGACCCGCTGCCGGCTGCCACGCAGTATATCCCCGATAGTGTCACGTCACCGGCCGTCTACAGTGCCACCGTCAACGCCATCACCTGGGAGGGGACACTGCCCACTGACACCACCAAATTGCTCAGCTATCAGGTCGCCATCATCGGCTCAGAGACGTTTTCCCCAGCACTCATCGTCAACACCGCCTGGCTGACTGACACGACGTATGGGCGGAGCGTAGCGGATAAGGCCTTCGTCAATGGGTGGGAAGTCTATTTATCTCTCGTCATGCGGTAGTGAATGGAGAAATTAACGAATGGGATAGCGGATGGAGGAACTAACGAATTGGACAGCGAATGGGTGCGCTATGCACGATGTCCTAAAATCAGATAAAATTAATTTTATTCTCAATTCGTTGCATAAATGATTATCCACAAAGAACTGAGCTATGCTGTCAAGGGCGCGTGCTTCGACGTACACAACGCGCTGGGGCCGATGTTGCCGGAGCGATTTTACCAGGCCGCGCTCGCCATCGAATTGGAGGCGCGGGGTATTCGTTGTGAGACGGAGAAGCGTTTCGAGGTGTATTATCGCGGCGTTCGCGTGGGTCTGTACTTCGTGGATATGTGGTTAGAGGACGGCAAGCTGCTCTTGGAACTCAAAGTTGCACCGGAAATCATGCCAAAGCACAAAGCGCAAACGCTATCCTATCTCAAAGTCACAGGAGCGGATTTGGGCATCGTGGTCAACTTCGGGGAGAAATCGTTGACCGACGAACGGCTGCCCAATTATCTGCGCGATAGGAAGGTCAACTTTGAATGGCAGTCGCCAGAGATTGACCAGGATTGGTTGTATCCGCAGCTAACCCAGCGATTGTTCGAGTCGCTGCACCGCGTCCATTTTGAATTGGGACCGGGCTTTCGGCACAAAGTCTACCGCCGGGCGACAATGGTGGAGTTACGGCAGTCAGGCATTGCGTATCGCTACATTAAAACCTTGCCAATTAGATACCGGGGACATTTGCTAGGAGAACAACCGGCTTGGCTTATCAACGTGGAGAACAAAATCTTGTTGACGGCGTTCGCCATCCGGGAAATAGACGAAGGGATGAAAGGTCGCTTGCGTGCCAGGTTGCGATTACTGGGGTTGCGTTTAGGTTTGCTGGCGAACTTCAGCGACACAGTGTTGCACATCGTCCCAGTGCGCGTGGGTTAATGCGCTCTTTTCTCAACATTCGTTCTTTTCCCAACTCGCTGCAAATGGACAGCTAACTTGCATCTTTCCCAATTCGCTCTTTACCCAACATTCGTTCCTTTCCCAATTCGCTCTTTACCCAACATTCGTTCCTTTCCCAATTCGTTGTTAATTCGTTGTTAATTCGTTGTTAATACTTAAAGGAGGAAACAGATGAAACAGTGGCATATCTGCACAGGTGTTTTCTTGGCGTTGGTCATGTTGGGATTGCTTGGTTTTGGGCTGCACCTTTCCGCAGCTCCCGCCGACCTGGAACCCGGCGGGCTGGCGATTCCCTTGGGCCAGGAGCAGGCCGGCTTGCGCGCGGCCTACCATGATACTTTGGCTCATCTCTACTCTGGTGGACGCGTCCACCGGCTCGCGCACGATGCTGTGATCACCGGCGCCGGCGTTATTTCCGGCCCAGTGACTCCCGGCGACCTCTACCTCCCGCCCGGCGAGGTGGATCCCACTACTTTCTGCCCCACTTGTACGAGCTACGAACTCGCCGGCGCCCTGCCCATCCCCCGCGCCTACGCGCTCTATCCGGGCCGCGTCGCCGTGTTGCGCTCCTCGGCCACCATTCCCATCGGGGAGGAGGGCGAAGGCATCGCCATGTGGGAGATCGCGGAAATCCGTCAGGTGCTGGATGGCTACCTGGGACACGCAGTGCCCTACGACATCCTTACCGAGACGCAGGTGGTGGATGACCTGGCCGGCTACGACCTGCTGATCATTCCCACCTTCCGTATGGATGCCTATGGCGATGTCATCAGCTTGTTAGATGAAGGCGGCGCACTGGCTGCGATTGAGGCTTTCGTCGCTCAAGGCGGTACCCTTTACGCTCAGAGCACCGGCCTCTTCGTCGCAGAGGAAGCGGGCGTGCTGCCCGCCAACACCGTCTCACCCTACGAGACCATCCATCTGCTCCCCCCCGACGACATCGTCAACCGGGGGCGGCTGCAAATTTTGAACCCCCAATCACCGCTGGCGACTTCCTGGCTTACCAATGAGCTCTACGTTTTGAATGACCCGGTCCTCTACCCCGACGAGGGTGGGGAGCTGGAAATCATTGCCGAGCTCACCAACACGACCGGCGAGGGGCCGGTACCGGCGGTCGTGCGCTATCCCTATGGCCTGGGGCAAGTCATCGGCGTCGTGGGACATCCTACCGACCCTACACGTCGCAACGAGCTGCCCCTTTTCATGAACGCCCTGCTCACCGCGCTTTCCGGACGGGCTGACTTCTACGGTGACGCCGTACAGACTTTCAACCCGGCCTATGACCCTCACGAGTTCCCCGCTTACGAACGGGTTCCGGTCAGCGTGACCCTCCACGTCGAGAATCTTTGGGATGCGACGTTGGGCGCTACCGTGGTGACGGAGACAGTTTCTCCCGGCTACACGGTTCTGACCAACACTGTGACGCCCGCGCCCGGTGACATTCTCACCACAGCCGGTGGACATACTCTCATTGTCTGGCAGCTGGGCGACTTGGCGGCACAGGCGCAGCTCACCCTCACCTACCAGGCCGAGACCGACCCCGAGGTGTTGGCTGCCGGCATCGGCACCTTCAGCCAGGGCACTCTGGCCTACTCCGATCCCGACGGCAAACCGGTGCGTATCCAGCATCTCCCCTTTGTGCTCACCGCGCGGATGGCCGCCCGGCTCGTCGGCGACCGCGACCTGGAAGCCGACCGCCATTACAGCATCCCCGAAGAGGGCATCTACTTAGACATCGCCCTCCCGCTGGAGAACAAGGAAGAGACGTTAGCCGTATCGCCGGTGCTCACCGATTGGGTCTATCTCATTGTCCCGATGGTGGATTACGCCGACCAGCGCGTCATCCTAAGCGATAATGCCGGCGAGACCGTTTGGATGCGCAACGAACCGTTCCTTTGGGGCTACGAGCAATATCCCCAGCCGGTGGGGGCGGTCGCACCCACCCAGACTTACACGTTAGCCGATTGGCAAGGCGACTGGTGCGTCTTCACCAGCACCCACGGCATTCATACCGACCCACCGCCCACGGTGACGCGGGTTCTGACGGACTACGGCTCCTTCATCACCATCCCGCCCACCTACACCGACTACATCAGCGTTACGGCGGATCACGAACTGCTGTTACCTTGTCTCCCGCTGATCTGGGAGGTGGGGGATTTCCCTGGCTACTGGTACGAGGAGCCAGCTGTGCGTTACGGCGTCCACTCCAGCGAGTTACTGGGACGCGAGGTCGTCTTCCACGGCACTCCTATTGAGAACGCAGCCGTGATCACCAACGACGCCGGTTCGGTCTACGTGCTGGCCGGCACGGATACTGTGCCCTTTCGCGAGAACCTGGAAGCGGCGACGCCTTACGCGGCAGCCCCTCCCACGCTCCCTCTGCTTGCCTGGCAGGACATCTGGTCGCGCACCCACACCATGACGCTGCGGGCTGCTTTCTACGATGTCTGGGATTGGGATTCCTGTTCCACCTGTGGCGGCAACCCGCAAGAGCAGCACGCCGGCGCCAACGTCACCTTCGGTCTCTGGGCCGACTTAGATGGCGATGGGACCTACGAGACCCCCGTGCGTGAAATTCCCACACGCCTGCCACGCACACAACTGCGTCTGTTGGGCAAGACCTACAGCGCGACCTTCGGCGATACCGGGCAGACGATCTCGCCTACACAAAACCTCATCGAATTGCCCATCTTCAAGGGCTTGGGAATTAAAATCCGCCCGGAGTACGGGGATTGGTGGTCATCCTACCGCGGTCTGGAACCGGGATACTCAGAGCTCATCAGTGTCTCGGAGCAGATCGCCTACGATCACCTGTTCTTCCAGCAGGATATTCCCCTGGGTTCCTCGGCGGCATTCGTGGTTTCCGCTACAATTGACACCTACGACTTCAACCGCGAGCGACTCTTCAAGCTCCACGACGGGCCACGGCTGGTTTACCGGCAGCTGCACGCCGGGCCGAACCGCTACGAGGTCTACGATGGGCATGTCCAGGCTGCCGAGGGCTACTCCAGTGATGGCGCCGTCACCAAGTGGGCCGGGCCTACCGCCGTGAGCGTGTACAGCGATACCTTGCTCTTCGACTATCACGTCTGGGACATGTACGACGCGCGTGACTTCGGCCGTGACTATGACCCTTACCTGAAGAGCTGGGGCTACGATGACCTGGTCTGGACGACCTACGCCGGCGGGCGCGAGGAAAAGACCCTCTTCCACACCACGTTGGGGCCGGCAGATCACACCCGCGTGCGTATCGCCTTAGATAACAACACCGGTCTTACTTTGACCAACCTCAGCGTGGCGCTGGATCTGCCGGCCGGCATCACCGCGACGTTGCTCTACACAGACCCCGCGACGGCGCCGGAACCGATCTGGCCGGAGCTGGCCTTTCTGAACCGCACCGAGGTGCCCGATGCCTGGCGCAGCGTCTGGTATTTCGATCTCGAAGTTGGTGATGTGGCTGCTGACCTGTGGGGCAAAGTGCTGGAGATTCCCGTCGTGGTCTCGGCGGATAATCTGCCGTCCGGGAACGAAGCGCCACCCGTCCGGTTGGCCCTCAAACGCGCCACCGACCCCACGCCGAGATTCATCTCCGGTCTGGCCCATGGTCTGGTCCTCACCGACGTCTTGCCCTCAGATGTTGTCCTGCAGGCCGCGATACTGGTGACCGATCCTACGGTGTTGACTGAACTGCAGGATGCTTTGGACGTGGATGCCGGCATGGTGCTTTCGGATACGGCCGGCGAACTCTTCGACACCCTGGTTCCCACGCGGGCCACACCTATTTCCTTCACCATGGACGGTAACGTAGTCACCTTTGACCTCCCGGAGGCGCAACGTTGGCTGCCCTCGGCGGAAGACTGGCACCTGGTCACCAAAGCCACGCTGATCCGTGCGCAACACGGCCCGAACGTGGTCAACGAGGGGCCGGTGATCCGTTACACCGATCCCTTCAGCGTTTCTTGGTTGGAGCAAGGCCCTGGAGCCGTCGTGGAGGCTCACGGTGCAGCCATCTGGGTGGAGTACTACTGCGAGGGAGGTTCAGCCGCGTCCGTTCTGCCCGCCTCTGCCAGAGTCACCTCCTACGAGGGTGAATGTACTATCCCCTCGGACGAGCCGGTTGAAATCGTGATGGATGTCACCGCCTACAATGCCGGTGATGCCATCGCGCGAGCTGTGACGATCACCCTGGAGCTGCCGTTCGGCGTGACAGTGACGGAATCCACGCCTCCGTGGGCTTACCTGGACGCATACCGGGTCACCTGGTTGTTGGGCGATCTGGCGCCTGGTGAGTGGCGGGAGTTCGTCATCATCTTCTGGGTGGAACCTGACGAAGGTGAGTGGGAGAATAATGAAGTGGGCTTCGACGGCAACTTTGCCCCCCATATCATGGGGCGGATACTGGCCGTAGACCATAGCGATGGGGAGTTCACCGACGATTACACTCAACAAGTGGTGCGCGGCCAGGTAGGCGGCGACTCCTGGTTCAAAGTCCTCTTCACCCCGCGTA
>Ga0190316_1000357_pt1 | contig 13383 bp, 12 predicted proteins | sample 48701112_MG_FD_161663 | JGI IMG/M metagenome (GOLD analysis project Ga0190316, IMG submission 161663) | Hydrothermal vent sediment bacterial communities from Southern Trench, Guaymas Basin, Mexico - 4870-11-1-2_MG | ecosystem: Environmental > Aquatic > Marine > Hydrothermal vents > Sediment ... | reverse complement strand
TAATTCCTACAAATTCTAACTCTTGAAAGATTAATTTCCATCTAAAAGGGGGTGTAAATATGGCTTTTAAGGCCTTTATAAAAAAGATGGTTACTTGACCTAGTTCAATGATAAATGTTTTTAACATAACTTTATTCTAAGAAACTGCCATTTTTTTTCAAGTAGTAATATTAAAAATTTCTTGTTTTATATATGGTTTCTGTGAAATCCCTTTCTTTCTCAGGAAATAAGCTTAAAGAAAAATAACCTCTTTTAAAACACTCTAATTTGGCATCAGGGTCCTCAGGACTAGCTAAAGTGCCTGTGTGAGGGTCTATTTTGGCGAATACTACGCTTGGTGGAATAGGGAAGGGTCTGCTAGGCAAGTCTTTTTCTACTTTTTGCATAAAATAAAGCCAAATAGGAGCCGCTGCCTGACCACCTGTTTCCCGTTTTCCCAAACTTTTCAAATCATCATAACCTACCCAAACCCCGGTGATATAATAAGGGGTATAGCCTATGAACCAAGCGTCGGTGTAGTTATTAGTGGTGCCTGTCTTACCAGCCACCGGTCTTCCAAAGGCCTTCACTTTTCTTCCTGTGCCCCTTTTTATCACATCTTCAAGAATATTAGTGATAATATAAGCCGTATCACTATTGATTACTGGTTGAGGATGAGGGATGTTCTCTTCCAATACGTTTCCTCGCCTATCTAAAATTTTTATAATTGGAGTGGGCTTAATATATTGTCCCTGATTGGCAAACACAGAGAAGGCGGTAGTAAGCTCTAATGGGGACACACAGCTGCTTCCTAATCCTAAAGAAAGATCAGGAGTTAAAGGCGAAGTTATTCCCAAACGACGAGCATAGTTAATAACATAATGAATCCCAATGTTATTTAATAATCTTATAGTTGCCACATTGCGGGAATGCACTAATGCCTCCCGTAGAGATATCTGCCCATAAAAACGATTTTCATAATTATGGGGCCGCCAGACCTTTAATCCTTTTTTTGCCTGATGCCTGTCTGCCGAACTGGCAGGTTGCACATAAATTATGGGATAATCATACACTATTGAGGCAGGGGTATAGCCTTTATCTAAGGCTGCTGCATAAACGATGGGTTTAAAAGCAGAACCAGGTTGGCGGCAGGCTTGCGTAGCACGATTAAATTGGCTTTTTTTAAAGTCCATTCCTCCAATCATGGTCTTTATCAAACCTGTTTGTGTCTCTATACAGAGTAATGCTCCTTGCATTTCCTCAGATTCATTCTGGGTTTTATGCCTGGCCTTAATTTCCTCAATACCTTTCAATAAAGCTTCTTGAGCCATGGTGTGCATAGCAATATTGGCTGAGGTATAAACAGAAAGACCTCCTTTATATGTCAAATCATAACCGTATTTTTTTAAAAGATATTGTCTGAGATATTCCAAAAAATAGGCGGTAAAGGGTTTTTTATACTCTAATTTATGAAGATTAATAGGGGTATTTAAAGCCTGTTCTGCTTCTTCAGGGATGAGATAACCGCATTTTACCATTCTGTTTAACACATATTGCTGTCTTCTCTTAGCCCTTTGAAAGTGTCTGTAAGGTGAGTAATAGTTTGGTCCTTTTGGTAATCCAGCTAACATAGTAGCTTCTGCCAAACTCAGTTCACTGACATGTTTTCCAAAATACACCCTAGAGGCAGCTTCTACCCCATATGCCCCGTGGCCAAAATAAATCTGATTAAGATAAATAGTCAAAATTTCTTCTTTAGTTAAATGTTTTTCCAAAAGATAAGCCAATATAACTTCTTTAATCTTACGAGAAATAGTGCGTTTTGGAGAAAGTAATAGTGACTTTACTGTCTGTTGGGTGATGGTACTCCCTCCCTGGATGATTGCTCCAGCCTTGATGTCTTTTATCAAGGCCCGCAACATTCCCAGCCAATCAAGACCTTTATGTTCATAAAATCTCTCATCTTCAGCCGCAATGAAGGCCTTAATAAGATAATGAGGCATTTGCTCCAATGTGGTAAAATAGCGTCGTTCACTAAAAAACTCCCCTAATATTTGTCCATCATCTGCATAAACAACCGTGACCAGAGGTGGTTGATAATCTTCAATATGTTTAATATTAGGCAAGCTAAGGAAAATATAACCTCCATAAATAAAAACACCCAATAGGCACAGACAAATAAAAATGAAGAGATATTTTATTACCCGCATCACCCCAAATATAGCACAGCTAAACCCTTTGACAAGTTTTTGTAAGCATGTTATTTGTTAGCATAGTGAAACGAAAAATTTTTGCTATAGTATCTTGCCTTATAGGTATTTTTTCCCTCTTTGTGGCTTCAGCCACTGTCTTTAGCCTCCCCTACCTGAAGCCCATCAGTCAATGGCTTGCTTTAAAACTTAAAAAAATATTTGGCTTTAGCCTGTTTTTTCTCCCTTTGCTTTTTCTCTATTTAGGCATCCAATCTTGGAAGAATTTTGAGGTTAAAAAAACTGTTTTTATTTTATTGGCTTTTCTATTATTAATCTTAGGCTTTTCTTCTATTTCCCATTTTGCCTTTAGTTCTGGTGGTGAAATAGGCGTATTTTTTCACCATTTATTAATAAAACGTTTTCCTATCTGGGGTGTGTGGTTAATAGAAATGTCCTTTATTTTTGCCGGGCTTATTTTATTAAAAGGGATAAATTTTATATGTAATATCTTTGACAAATTGTTTTTTTGGTTAAAACAACCCTGGATAAAGTTCTATAGTTGGTTTAAAACGGCCTTTAGTCTCAAACCATCTACTTACTCAGAACCAAAAATTCAGGTAAAAAAAGCTAAAACAGAAAAATTTCCTCAAATAAGTGGAATTTGGCATTTCCCTAGCTTAGACTTATTTAGTAGTGATAAAACCCTACGCCATAAATATCCCAATAATGCCCATTACCAGGCTACGGCCCAATTACTAAAAGAGAGTTTAGAAGATTTTGGTATTGATGGAGAAGTGACCCGAGTTAATCCAGGTCCAGTGGTTACCTTATATGAGTTTGCTCCTTCTCCAGGTATAAAAATCAGTCAGATTGCCTCTTTGGCTGATGACTTAGCCCTTAAACTAAAAGTAGGAAGTATTCGGGTAGTAGCTCCTATTCCAGGGAAGTCTGTGGTAGGAATTGAAGTCCCAAATGCCCAAAGGGAAATAGTGTATTTGCATGATATTCTTATTTCACCTCCCTTTCAAAAAACAAAACAAAAACTTATCTTGCCCCTGGGTAAAGATATCTTTGGGAATCCAACAGTAGCAGATTTGACTAAGATGCCTCATATGTTGATTGCGGGGGCTACAGGCACAGGGAAGAGTGTTTGCCTGAATAGCATTATCTGTGGTTTTTTAATGCGATGCACACCAGAGGAATTAAAGTTTCTTCTGGTTGACCCTAAAAGGATTGAGCTTTCTCATTATAATGGTATTCCTCACTTACTCTACCCGGTAATTACCGATATGGAAGAAGCTAATCAGGCTTTGAAGTGGGCGGTTTGGGAAATGGAAAAAAGATACGAACTATTAGCAGAAATGGGAGCAAGAAATCTTGAAGGATATAATGAGAAAGTCAAAGGTCTTTCAGCTGAAAAAAAGGAACACTTTCGTCCATTACCTTATTTAGTAATTATTATAGATGAGCTAGCTGATTTGATGATTATTGCCTCTAAAGAAGTGCAAACTTCCTTAATTCGATTAGCTCAGATGGCTCGGGCCGCTGGTGTTCATCTAATTCTGGCCACCCAAAGGCCATCAGTAGATGTGCTAACAGGTGTCATTAAAGCCAATTTTCCTGCTCGCATTTCTTTTCAGGTTTCTTCAAAAGTGGATTCTAGAACTATTTTAGATACTATTGGAGCAGAAAAACTTTTGGGTATGGGAGATATGCTTTTTCTTCCTCCAGGCACAGCCAGATTAAAGCGACTTCATGGGGCTTATGTATCAGAGGAAGAGGTAGTTAGGTTAGTAGACTTTTGGAAGTCTCAGGCCGAGCCTCAATATCTACCTGGATTTGATTTTGAAAAGGAAAAAGGACAAGCAGACTTAAACGGTGGTTATGATGACGAAAAGTATCAGGAGGCAGTGCGTCTAGTAGTGAAGACCGGAAAGGCCTCCATTTCCATGGTGCAACGTTATCTACGCATAGGCTACAATCGGGCTGCCAGGCTAATTGAAAGAATGGAACAGGAAGGTATAGTCAGTCCTTCTGATGGTGTGCGACCTAGACAAGTATTGATAAAGGAATTGAAGGAATAACTCTAATTTTTGGTAGCGGTGGCAGGATTTGAACCTGCGTCCTTTGGGTTATGAGCCCATTTCTATAGCTGTTTTTAATCTATATCTAAATGTTCCCAAAATCCGCGTTTGCCCTATAAGAAGCCCTGCAAGCCTGTCTGTGAGCAGAGATGTTAGAGTAAAAAATCAATCACGGATTTTGGGCCAGAGGGTTTTAATATCTGTTAAAAACAAATTATTTCGTGACTATGACGTGGTCCTGAGGGTAGTGTAAAATTTTAGGATTTGTGCTAATATAATAAAAGAGGGAATGAAGAAGAAAAAAATTATTTTTTTATGTTTTTTGACTTTATTTTTCCTGTTCTCTACTACCCAGGCACAAATGGCCAGGGTAAATGTCTCATTTATTGATTGGGAGAAAACAGGTTTCTTTTTGGGTGAGGAAGCAGTATATTCTCTTTATTCAGTTAATGCCAAAGTGCAAAATCTAGAGAAAACAGGAGAGGTACATGTTGTTCTTCAGGCTCTGGACCATGCCGGTAACGAAGTTGGCAGAGGAGAAATTTTTGGATATATAGAATTTGGTGATACCAAAACCCTCACTAGGCAAATTAAAATTTGGGGAGATCCGTGGATTAAAGAGTGGCGAGTAGAAAGGACTTATGTTATAGAAAGGTAGTTTTGATTAAACTTTAGTAACTGTAATGACCCCCTCTACAGGCTGTTGAAAAAAATCAGATGCACATTAAGACATTTTATTCCTTTCAACCAACTCTACAATGTTTTTAAAGATTAACGCCTAAATTCTGAAGAAAGTCCTGGATAAGTGGAAAACACAGGCAGATAGCTTAATAGAGAGAAAAATGAGCTGAGGTCTTTTTTTTCAGAATAGTTTGAGATGAAGTTAAAGTGGCTGGTTCTAAAATTTTCTTATTTACCCACAGTTTTTGGGTTAGCTGGTGATTTAAGGCATGACCTGCCTTATAGGCATCTATCTTGGCTATCAAAGGATGACCCAAAAGAGCTAAATCACCTAACAAATCTAAAATTTTATGCCTCACAAACTCATTTTGATATCTTAGTCCTTCTTTATTTATGACTCTAAACTTATCAATTACAATAGCATTGTCTAATGAACCACCCAGAGCTAGCCCTTGTGACCTCAAATACTCTACATCTTTTAAAAATCCAAAAGTTCTCGCCCGACTGATCTCCTTTTCAAATTGATTTGCTGAAAAATTAAAGGTATACATCTGCTTTTTTAATAATGGATGGTCAAAGTCTATTACAAAATGTATTCTTAATCCTCCTTCAGGAAAAGGTTTCATCCGAATCCAACTATTCCCATTCTTTACCCTAATCGGTTTTTTTAAAATTAGAACCTTCTTAGAGGCCGACTGAGCCTTAAGCCCTACACTTTTTATCAGATAGACAAAAGGAGCGGCACTACCATCCATGATAGGAACTTCAGGTGCACCTACTTCTACAATGGCATTATCCACACCCATACATAAAAAAGTAGCTAATAGGTGTTCTACCGTGCTAACAGTAACACCATTTTCACCAATAGTAGTGGCCAACCGATTATCAACTACATTATCCCTTAAAGCCTTAACTTCTGGTTTCCCAGGGAGATCAACGCGTCTGAAAATAATACCAGTATTTGGTGGGGCAGGACGAATCTTCAAATCTACCTTCTGACCCGAATGCAAACCTATTCCTGCACAGCTAATTTCGTCTCTTAATGTCTTTTGGGCCCAAATCATGTTGCTTCTTAAATTGCAAAATAAATGCCTAGTTTTTTATTTGTTTTATAATCCGCATTTATTGCCCAATTCTCAAGTCAGCCCTAAATTTCCTGTAAGAAAATTCACACAAAATATATAATTTTTGTGTTTTTTTTAACACAACTAAAATATGCGGGCAAAAATTTTATCTATATGACGCAAGCAATACTTTAAATCAAAAATTTTTTCTATTTCTGCTGGAGTGAGATAAACCTTTATTTCTTTATGAGATAAGACTTGGGTCTTTAAGTCTTGTTCTCCCTGCCAAACTCTCATGGCACAATCCTGTATCATTTCATAAGCCTTTTGTCTAGGCAGGCCTTTTTTGACTAAGGCCAATAACAAACCCTGGGAAAAAATAAGACCCTTAGTTAAATAGATATTTTTTAGCATCCTTTCCGGATAGACTTCCATATTGGCCAAGATTTTTTTAAGACGATGTAACATAAAATCACTTAATATGGTGCTATCTGGCATAATCACCCTTTCTACCGAGGAATGGCTGATGTCTCTTTCGTGCCACAAGGCTATGTTTTCTAAGGCCGCTATAGCATTGGTGCGAACCAGTCTAGCCAGACCACATAGATTTTCACATTGAATGGGGTTTCGCTTATGGGGCATGGCTGAAGAACCTTTTTGACCTTTAGTAAAAGGCTCTTCTACCTCCAATACTTCAGTGCGTTGCAAATGCCTTATTTCTAAAGCAATTTTCTCTATAGTTCCAGCCAAAATAGCTAAGGCAGTAAAGTAATGGGCATATCTATCCCTTTGGATAATTTGATTAGTAATAGGAGCTGGTTTCAGCCCTAATTTAGGGCAAACATATTCTTCTATTTCTGGTTCTAAATGGGCAAATGTTCCCACTGCCCCAGAAATTTTTCCATAACTTATATCTTCTTTCGCCTGTTGTAACCGTTTTTTATTTCGCCTCATTTCTTCATACCAAAGGGCCAGCTTTAGACCAAAGGTGATGGGTTCAGCATGGACCCCGTGAGAACGACCAATCATTGGTGTATCTTTATAGGCAAATGCCTGTTCTCTTAAAATAGACATAACTTCTTCTACATCTTCCAAAATAATTTCCATTGCCTCTTTTAATAAGACGGCATTAGCGGTATCTAAAATATCAGAAGAGGTCAGACCTAAATGTAAATATCTTCCTTCTGGTCCAATATTTTCTTCAACATTGGAAATAAAGGCAATTACATCATGTTTCACCTGGGTTTCAATCTCTGCTATCCTCTCCACAGAAAAACTAGCCTTTTCCTTTATCTTAGCTAAGGCTTCTTTGGGGATAACTCCCTTTTCTGCCCAGGCCTCACAAACTAAAATCTCTATTTCTAACCATTTTTGGTATTTATTTTTTAGTGACCAAAGTTTCGCCATTTCTGGGCGAGTGTAGCGAGAAATCATTTTTATTTAGCCTCCTTTTTTATTTCTATTTTTTCTCCTATATTGGCTTTTAATGTCTCTTTAGCACTACCCATAGACTGGGCAATTTCTAAGTGTTCACTACTACCCCAAATAGCTAAAATTTCTTTAGGTGGGACAGCAAGGTAATGCGAGGCAATAGTTTTTAAAACCACATTTTTTATTTTAATAGAAAAACCGTAATTTTTTACAAATTCTTGAAATTTTTGTCTAGAAATATTGCTGATCAGATTCCCAAAATGGTCAATATAAATTACTTCTCCTTTTAAAACATAGTCTTTTACTTTGGGTAAAGGCCATTCTAGGCGTTGAAAATCATAAATCTTTTTGCCCATTTCTTCACACCGTTTACCTAAAGAGAGATAACCAGCTATAGGTGCAAAAACATCTCGGCCGTGAAAGGTGAAACTTATTTTAGGTAAAAAATATTTTGGATTATTCAAATGGAAGACCTCTACTGGTTCTGTTTGGTAAATTAATTCTAAAACTCCATTATCTGGGGCAATAAAGAAATAGCTTGGTGTTTTTACTAACAGGGGGCGACGTTTACTGCCTACTCCTGGATCCACTACGGCTACATGGATAGTACCTTTTGGGAAAAAGCTATAGGCAGTTTTTAATAAAAAGCTAGCCTGTTTGATAGATTGAGGTCTAATTTTATGTGTTAAATCCACAATCTGCACATGGGGATTGATGTTTAAAATTACCCCTTTCATTATTCCTACATAGGTATCCTCCAGGCCAAAATCAGTTATAAGGGTGATGATAGACATCTTATTTTAAGCGCCGGACCCTTAAGGCTTCAGCACCATAAGCTGTAACAAGAAGGAAGGCACTGAGAATAAACCACATAATATCACTTTCCCCTAAAAAGCGAAAAAAATGCATGAGCAATTTTGCTCCTACAATACTAGTCACCAACCGAATAAGGAATTTGATATACCAAGGCATCAAAATTGATTAGTAGTTTTACATCTGGCGGTAAGGACTTGGGCCTAGTTCTTTCAATTGTTGAGTCATTTCAGTTACCACTTTAGCGAACTTTTCTGCTTCTGCTGCTGAAATCCATTCTAAACGAAACCTCTCTGGTTCCAGCCCGTAGTCTTCTAACATTAACTGAATGGCCTCTGCCCTATCCTGTGCTCTTTTATTACCTTCCAGGTAATGACATTCGCCCAAGTGTCAGCCCGCCACCAGAACCCCATCTGCCCCTTTGGTCAAGGCTTCAATGACCAAATTGGGGTGGACCATGCCTGAACACATTACCCGAATAATCCTGATACTAGGTGGATATTGTATCCTAGAAGTCCCTGCTAAATCTGCCCCAGCATAAGCACACCAGTTACATAAAAAACCAATGATAATCGGCTCAAATTCCTCAGCCATAACTGACATCCTCCCTTAGCATGTGAAATAGCATTTTCTTTATGACATAAACTAACCCCTTTCGTCAAGGTTTTCTCTGTAAAATAGTTAAAATATCCTTTAATTCTCTCTTTATTTCTCTTAAAACAGACTGTTGTTTTAAACGTTTTATCAGTTGTTTTTTCGCTCCTTGAACAGTGAATCCTTCTTCATAAAGTAATCTTTTTATTTCTAAAACTATTTCTATATCTTTGGACTTATATAGCCGATGAGAAGAAAAACGATAAGGGCGAATTTCTTTAAACTCCTTTTCCCAATATCGCAATACATAGGGTTCAACACCTACTATTTGACTTACCTCACTAATTTTAAAATACTTTTTATTTTTCTCTGCCATAATTTTTTCCTACCCAATTTAAATCAATTAGTCAAATCTTTTCAACTTGACGTTCATCACTACTCAGGCTATCTTAAAAGACTATTTGGTTCTTCTGGAAGTTGGAGTATAGAATAAAATGGCAAGAGTGCTTATTGCTAATCGTGGGGAAATTGCTATCCGGATTATGAAGGCTTGTCAGGCCTTGAACTTGGATTTTGTTATAGTGTATACTGAAGAAGATAAACACTCCTTGCATGTTAGGCTAGGATTGCAAGAAGGAGGGAAAGATAAAGTTTATCGGATTGCTAGTTATACTGATCCCAACGAAATCTTAGAAATTGCTGATTATACTAAGTGTGACGCCATTCATCCTGGTTACGGCTTTTTGGCAGAAAATTATAGATTTGCTCGCCGCGTAGCCATTAGACGACGTCCGTTAAAATTTATTGGTCCCCGCTGGGAGGTAATTAGAGAACTAGGAAATAAAATCAATACCAAAGCACTTGCTACTAAACTTAATATTCCTGTGATTCCTGGGTCTGAAAAGCCTATTTATAACGAAATCGAAGCAGAAAATATAGCCATTGAACTTTTCCATAAACAATGGGAAGAAGGGATCAAAAACCCAGCAATTCTAGTGAAGGCTTCTAGTGGTGGGGGAGGCATGGGAATTGAGGAAGTAAGACACCTAGAAGAATTAAGAAGTGTTTATCGCCGAGTAAAAAGATATGCTAAACGACAATTTGGAGATGAGTGGGTTCTTTTAGAAAAAAAGTTTCCTGTGTTCAATCATATTGAGGTGCAGCTGGTCTGTAGTCAACATGGAGAAAGAGTCCACTATAATACTAGAAATTGTAGTATCCAAAGCATATCTAGGCAAAAACGCATTGAAGTGGCACCTGCCTTTGACCCCAACTACTCCTATAATTTTAATCCTGAGGAGATAGAAAAGAAAATTATTCATTATTCTTTGAAAATAGCAAATTATTTAGATTATGATAATGTGGGCACCTGGGAATGGATTGTTACACCAGGTGGTGAAGTATATTTACTAGAAGTCAATCCCAGGATTCAGGTAGAAAGTGGTGTCTCGGGTCTAATTGCCCAAATAAAAAAACAACCCCAGGGAGTGGATTTAATTAAGGAGCAAATAAGGCTTGCTTTAGGAGAACGGTTGAAATACAAACAAAAACACTTAAGTTTTAATGGTGCCAGTATTGAATTTCGTCTAGTAGCGGAAGATACAAAACATGGTTTTAAACCTTGGACTGGAACTATTAATCACTTTCATTTACCCCAATATGAATGGTTACAAGTCCATACCCATGTGCCTCAAGACAGGTCATATTCTATTCCCACTGATTATGACCCAAATTTAGCCCTGGCCCTTATATGGGGAAAGGATATAGAAGAAGCCAAACAACGTGGGGAATGTTTTTTAAATGAACTAGAAATTGACGGAGAGAATAGTAAGGGAGAAAAAATCGTTACCAACATTGAATTTTTGAAAGAAAAATTAAGCCAAATTCAGAGATTTGTTTAATGCTAGTCTTAGAAAAAAAGCTAGATGTTTTAAAAAGGAGATTAATCTATCTATCTGATATTAAAGGAGAAATCTTTGGAGAGAGAATTCAAACTTTGGAGAATTGGCTAAATAATATTTCAGAACGCATTTATGAACTTTCTGAAGAAGAAGTAGCTGAGCAGTTGGAGAAAATTGCTACTCAGATTTCTTTTTATGAGAAAGAGGCTGAGCAAAAACTTACTCCTCTAGATTATGTGCGTATTGTTCGTCACCCATTTCGGATGACCTTAAAGGATATTTTGGAAAATGTATATGATGATTATGTAGAATTAGGAGGAGAAGAAGAATATAATATTGACCCTGCTGTAATTGCTGCCCGTGCTACTATAACCCGTCGCATAGGAAAAAGGGTTTACACTCACCAGGTGATGGTTATTGGTCATGAAAAAGGGCATGGTGAAGAATTTAGAAATGGTGGAAGTGCAAAACCTTGGGGAAATGAAAAGGCTTTAAGATTCATGCAAGTAGCAGAAACAGAAGGTATTCCTATCCATACTTATATTTTTACTCCAGGTGCCTATCCCATAGAAGACTATCCTGGGGCAGCTCAACAGATTGCCCGCAATCTATATGCCATGGCGGGGTTAAGGGTACCCATTATCTCTTTTATCTCTGAGGGAGGTTCAGGGGGGGCAGAGGCCATTGGTTTAGCCGACCTACGGTTAATGTTTTCACATGGTTATTATTCTGTAATTTCACCTGAAGGTGCGGCTGCCATAGAAGGTAAAGTAAAAGAAGGGGAGAAAGTTCCTCTTGATTTAATCCATTTTTGTGCTCAACAACTCAAGATTACAGCCATAGAAAATCTTAAATTAGGTACCATTGACAGAATTATCCAGGAGCCTCCTTTAGGAGCAAGAAGAGATGATTATGAGTTTTTTAATCTTCTAAAGCAAGAAATAATTAGGGCCACAGACGAAGTTTATCTTTCAGTAAAAAGTTTAAGTAGATTAAGGGCACGTCAGCTTAAAAAAAATGGATTAAAGGATACCACCAATATTTATGTGCATTGGGAGCTTGATAGTAAAGAGATTGAGAGGCTTTTACAAAAACGCACCCTGAAATATAAAAGTTTAACTAAAGATTTTTATGCTGATCTCCGCAGTTTTTGGCGAAAAAACATGGATAAAATGGAGCTAAAGTGGTTAAGATTGAAAACCTTTCTATTTTTTAACATCTTAAAACGCCCCATAAAACGCTTACAGCACTTTATAGGAGATGTCAAAGCAGAACTACAGGTAATTTCAAATTATGTAATAGCTCCTTTTTTAAGATTTAAGGAAAAAATTTTACCAAAGAAGAAAAGAATGATATCTTTAATCTCCGAAACTCCTGCCAAAGAAGAGGACAACTATTGGAGTGAGATTTATGTCAGTCCTCTAGCCAATGTGGATAAAACCGTGAGCTGTCCTAATGCTGAAAAATATGGTTGTTATGATATCTGGGTGCCTGATTTATATGGAGAGTTATGCGGTATTTGTCCTAATTGTGGTCACCATTTTCCTTTAGAATATCAATGGTATCTGAATTGCCTGTTTGATAAAAATTCAGTAAAGGAATTTTATAAGGAAATAGCCTCTATAAATCCTATCAATTATCATGGTTTTGATGAAAAATTAGAAAAAACTAGGGAAAAAACAGGGCGTTATAGTGCGCTTATCTCATTTGATGCAAAGGTAATGGGTATTTCTTTAGTAGTAGTTATGCTTTATAGCGATTTTAGAAATGGCACAGTAGGAGCAGCCGAAGGAGAAAAATTTATATTGGCATGTGAGAGGGCCAAATTATTACGCCGTCCTTTACTTGCTTATGTTCATGGAACTGCTGGCATCCGGATCCATGAAGGCACAGTTGGGGTAGTCCAAATGCCAAAATGTACCATAGCGGTGAGGGAATATATTAAAGCTGGAGGACTTTATATTGTGGTTTATGATAACAATTCCTATGCTGGTCCGGTAGCCAGTTTTTTAGGCTGTGCACCCTATCAATTTGCTATTCGTTCTTCTCGGATTGGCTTTGCTGGTCCTAGAGTGATTCGTGAAACTACCAATCAAGAAATCCCACCAGATTATCATGCTGCTAAGAATGCCTTAAAACGTGGTCACATCCAAGGCATCTGGGATAGAAGAGAATTTAGAAAAAATTTGTATATGGCCTTACTTACTATGGGAGGAAAACACCTTTATTACCGTTAAAAATGGAAAATATAGACAAAATTATTGCTGAATATAAGCAAACTCCTTTTGAGATATATGATATTTTTACCCCACACACAGGTATAGTCTCACTTATGGTTAAAAAGGGAGAAAAAGTTAAAGGAATAACGAGAGAAGGGTCAGAAAAAAAGGGAACTTTAATCTATACTATCTTGCGACAAGGCAATTTAAAAAACATTTATGCCCCAATTGATGGGGAAGTTGTAGAGATACTAGAAAAAGTGGATAGGCAGTTTGTTGAGGCCAAAACCAAAATTATGTCTATCAAACACACCCTTAGTAAAGAAGAAGTGGTCAATAAAGCCTTGGAGAGATTTTTATATATCTTTAAGGCTCCTGAAACGGCTAGGTATCACTTCACTCAGGAACTAAATAAAAAAATTGAG
>Ga0190316_1000356_pt1 | contig 13404 bp, 15 predicted proteins | sample 48701112_MG_FD_161663 | JGI IMG/M metagenome (GOLD analysis project Ga0190316, IMG submission 161663) | Hydrothermal vent sediment bacterial communities from Southern Trench, Guaymas Basin, Mexico - 4870-11-1-2_MG | ecosystem: Environmental > Aquatic > Marine > Hydrothermal vents > Sediment ... | reverse complement strand
ATTCGTAAAAATGGACACAAAAAGAGTCCAGTTACAAAGCAGGAAAACCATGAAAAGACCCCCTTCACACCTCCGACCCTAAAACACCACCTTAAGAAAGACGAATAAAAGCATGGCCAGACCCGCCGTGAAGGGAAGAGTGACGATCCAAGAAAGAAAAATGTCCTTTAAGATCCTCAGATTGAGAGCCCCAATACCTCTGGCCAAGCCCACCCCCACCACGGAGCCCACCAGAGTGTGGGTAGTGGATATGGGCATACCCAATCTAGAGCAGAGCAATACCGTAGTAGCGCAGCCAAATTCAGCACAAAACCCCCTGCTGGGAGTGATATCGGTAATCCTTCTCCCCACAGTCTCTATCACCTTGTAGCCCCACGTAGCCAGTCCCACCACTATGCCCAAACCGCCTATAAAGAGGACCCACAAGGGCACGAAAACCTTGGTCTGGACAGAGGCCGCCTTCACGGTGCTAAAAATGGCCGCAATAGGCCCTGTGGCGTTGGCCACGTCGTTGGCACCATGGGCAAAGGCCATGTAACAGGCGGTCATTACCTGGAGATATTTAAAGATACCCTCCACCTCCCTAAGCCTCTCCCGAACCTTGGCCCCTGGCTGGATCTTAAAATGACCCATGGCATAGGCAGTGAAGACCATCCCCACAAGACCCACCAACAACGCCACCACCAGGGCCTTGCTGAGTGGCAGATCTAACTTCAGATTTTTCAACCCCTTATAAGTGAAAGACATGGTGAGAATGGTGAAGACCAGGAGCACCAGAAGGGGAGCATAGCGCCTGGCAGCTCTTAAAGGATAAGGCTGCTCCAAGATCCTTTTGGAGAGCTGCCGGAAGAGAACAAAGGAGATAAGGGCCCCCATAACGGGAGATACTATCCAGCTAGCCACAATCTTTGTCAACTTTCCCCACTCTACAGCAGAGACCCCGTAAGACACCAATCCAAAACCCACCACAGCTCCTACAATGGAATGGGTAGTGGAAACGGGCAAACCCAAGTAAGTAGCCAGCTGGAGCCAGATTCCCGCTGAGAGCAGGGCCGCAAGCATACCCAAGACAAACTCTCTATGAACCCCAATAAAGAGACGAGGGTCCACTATCCCTCTACTTATGGTTTGAGTGACATGGGAACCCACCAACACCGCCCCCAAAAACTCGAAGAGTCCAGCCACCAGTATGGCCTGCTTCAGAGTTACCGCCCGGGAACCTACGGAAGTCCCCATGGCATTGGCTACATCGTTGGCCCCTATGTTCCAGGCCATGTACAGTCCACCGGCCAGAGCTATCCCCAGAACAACAGTGTCTACCATGGAAACCTCCTACTTAGAGAGGAACAGACGGACTCTGTTGCACATCCTTTCGGCGTAGTTGGCTATATCCCCAGTTTTAGCCACGATCTTCAACCACAGCCACAGTTCGCCAGGAGTGAACCTATCTTCATGGGCCAAGAAGTTCCGGGTCACCTTCCGCTGCACTTCGTCGGCATGATGCTCCACATCGCACACCTCATCTATCATGGAGATAACCCTCTGGGCCTCGGGACCGCTAAAGGAAGTCTCCACCAAAAGATCCAGCTCCTCTATAACCTTGGAAGCCACATCCACCACATCAAGCACGTTTTCCACTAGACTGAGGAGGCAATCCCGTAGCTTGGGGGCAACGGTGAGGTCCTCCTTCAAAGTCATGAGAACAGCCACATCCTCAGTTGCATCGGCTATGGCATCCTCATTGGCCAGGATCTCCAGGATATCGGCCCTGGCCACCGGCATGAGGATTCCTCTGGGCAAGGAAGCCCTCAGCCTGTTCTTAATCTGATCTGCTTCAAACTCCAAATGGGAGATGCGCTCTGCCATCTTCCTGAGCCTTTCCCTGTCTCCGTCTAGAAGGGCCTCATAAAGGGGCCTTACCTCGAAAGCACACTCCTTCACCTTGGCCATCATCTCCTGTAGAGGCTCAAACGGGGACTTGCGGAAGAGGTTAAAGATCCTCACTTACCACCTCCAAATTTTGGGCTTCTAAAACCTCCATTATCTCAGAACAACCCACCACGCAACACACCACTAGCCTTTAGCCCTTGGCCTTCCGGCTCCCGCCCTCATCCTTCGTATCTCAGTGCCTCCACAGGGTCCAAACGCCCCGCCTGCCTGGCGGGATACACTGTGGAGATGAGGGTGATGATCATGGCCGAAAGGGCAATGATCATCACGTCCCTGGGAATTATCTTCACCGGTAGGGTGGTGACGTAATAGACATCACTGGGCAATTGAATGAAGTGATACTTTTTAAGCAATAGGGAGATACCCAGCCCCAGAAGGGTCCCCAGGACCGTGCCCACGGTGCCCATGATAAGCCCTTGAAAGAGAAATATCCGGGTAATCACGCCCGTGGTGCATCCCATGGCTTTGAGAATCCCTATCTCCCGCTTCTTTTCCATGACCATCATAGAAAGGGTAGAGACAATATTGAAGGCGGCCACGATAATGATGAGGGTGAGAATGAGGAACATGGTTACTTTCTCCAGCTTTAAGGCCGAAAATAGATTGCGATTCATTGTCATCCAGTCCCGGGCGTAGAAGGGATAACCCAAACGGGCCACCAACCGCCTACCCACCTCCTTGGCCTTATAGATATCTCTCAGTTTCATCTCCACCCCTGTCACTCCATCCTGCCAGCCCAACAGGCGTTGGGCGTCCTTTATGGAGAGTAGAACCAGATTAGCGTCGAAGTCGTACATCCCCGTATCGAAGATGGCCCCCACCCGGAAGTTGCCAAACCTGGGGATGAGGCCCATGGGAGTGATGCGCCCTTCGGTGGTGACCAGGGTAACAGGATCCCCCAGCATGAGGCCCATTCTCTGGGCCAGCACTTTGCCTACAGCCACATAGCCCCCTATGGAGAGGGTCTTCCAATCCCCCTGGATGATAGAGGAGGGCAGAATGGTTACCTTACCTTCTTCAGCAGGATCTACACCCCTGATCACCACCCCCTGGTTTCCCAAGTCGGTCTTGAGGAGTCCCTGGGTAATGACGAAAGGTGCTGTGGCCACCACTCCTTCCACACTCCTGGCAGCCTTTACCACTTTTTGAGGATCCTTCATCTGCCCATGGTAACTGAGAACCACCAAATGGGCGTTGGTTCCAAGGATCTTCTCCCTCAGGTGGGTATCGAAGCCTGTCATCACCGCCAAGACAGCTATAAGAGCCCCCACCCCCAGAGCGATTCCCATGACAGAGATACCCGAGGTGAGGGACAGAAGGCCCCTGCCCCGCCGGGGGCGGAGATATCTCAGGGCGACAAAGGTCTCCAAACGGGACATCGGTTCTCTGAGCCCCCCTCCTCTCTTCTCACTTCAGGCCTCAGGGTGGGGAAAAGGATGACATCCCGGATAGAGGGAGAGTTTGTGAGGATCGTGACCAGACGGTCTATTCCAATTCCCTCTCCCGCCGTAGGGGGAAGACCATACTCCAGGGCCTTGACATAGTCCTCGTCCATGCGATGGGCCTCCTCGTCCCCCATGGCCCGCTCTCTGATCTGCTCCAAGAAACGCTCCTTCTGGTCCACAGGATCGTTGAGCTCGGTATAAGCGTTGGCCACCTCTTTGCAGGCCATAAAGAACTCGAAGCGTTCCACCAGAGACGGATCGTCCTCCTTACTCTTGGCCAGAGGAGATATATCCCGAGGGTAGTCATAGACAAAGATGGGCTGAACCAGGAAGGGCTCCACCCTTTTCTCAAAGATCTCCCCCAGGACCTTTCCAAAGGTGGTCATCCTTTCCTCTTCTATCTCAAGCTCCCGGGCATACTCCCTAGCCTTAGCCTCGTCCCTCAGAACCTCCGGGGGCACCTTGCCCAGTTCCAAAAGAGCGTCGTGGAAAGTGATACGCCGATAAGGAGGTCTCAGGTCCAGGGTATACTCTCCGTAGATCACCTGGGCGGCGCCCAGAATCTCTCTGGCCAAGGAGGAGATGAGCTCCTCTGTGAGATCCATGAGATCCATGTAGTCGGCATAGGCCATATAGAACTCCACCATGGTGAACTCGGGGTTGTGCTCCGTAGAGATGCCCTCATTGCGGAAGCACTTACCCAGCTCAAAAACCCGGTCGAAGCCTCCCACCACCAGCCTTTTGAGGTAGAGCTCGGGAGCGATCCTCAAGTAGAGGTCTATATCCAGGGCATTATGATGGGTCACAAAGGGTCTGGCAGCAGCCCCTCCAGGGATGGGCTGCATCATGGGGGTCTCCACCTCCATGAACCCCCGAGTCACCAGAAATTCTCTTATCTTGCGAACCACCTCACTCCGAACGACAAAGACCCTCCGGGACTCCTCGTTAGCAATGAGGTCCAAATAACGCTGACGATAGCGGAGCTCCACATCTTTGAGCCCATGCCACTTTTCCGGCAGAGGCCTCAGGACTTTGGAGAGAAGGGTCACCTCCCGAGCCTCAAGGGTGAGTTCCCCTGTTTTGGTGCGGAAGAGGGTACCCTTCACCCCCAAAAAGTCCCCCACGTCCAGTTTCTTGAAGATCTTATTGTAAAAGTCCCGGCCCACCACGTCCCGCTCCACCAGGATCTGGAGCCTGCCCGTGTAATCCCTCAAGTGGGCAAAAGAGATACGTCCATGGATACGAAGGGAGATCATCCGCCCAGCCAAAGTGAACTCCCCGGCAGCCTCCAGTTTGGACTCGTCGTACTCCTCTTTGTAAGCCTCCACCACCTCTCCCAGGGTATGGCTCACCTTGAAACGGTTGGGATAGGGATTGATCCCCATTTCCCGGAAGGTCTCCACTTTCTTCATCAGGTCCTGCCGAATCTTATCCAGGGTCTCTGCCATGGTCTCTTCTCCCTCTCACAGCAAAAAGAATGGGTTATGGAATAGCCCCTGGCCTCCGGGTTGTCAAAGGGTACCCTGTCTCTGTACACTTTTCATCATGAAAAAAGCCGTTGTGGTACTCCCCAATTGGCTAGGGGACTTCATCATGGCCCTTCCCTCCCTCCTGGGCGCCCTAGAGGAGGAGAGAACACTACTCTTGGGACCTAAGCCCTTTTACACCCTCTTAGAGGGACGATACCCACCGGGGTGCTACCTTACTCTGACCAAGAGAGGCTGGAGCAAGGTTTTCCAGGGATCTCGGCTTCTCCTCACCAGACCCGTGGACAGGGCTGCACTACTACCCAACAGTTTCTTGTCGGCCCTTATGTGCCTCTTGGGAGGGGTGCCCCGAACCTGGGGGCTACCCACCGACGGGCGGAGATTTCTCCTTCACAGAAGGGTGCCTCTCCCCCCTGGACCCATCCACCAGGCAGAAATCTACCGCCACATCCTTGAAAAGGCCGGCCTCTACAGACCCTGGGAAGGACCCATCATCCATACCTCCCACCAAGCCAAAGAGAAGGCCCAGGAACTGTGGGACAAGGAAGGGATGGAGGGAGAAAAGGTGGTGGTCATCCATCCTTTCTCCTCCAAAGAGCCACGAACCTGGCTACCCAGCCGATTCCATGAGCTCGTTAAGCGCTTCATCCAGAGGAATCTCAGGGTCATTCTCTTGGGAAGCCCCAGAGAGAGAAAAAAAGCCCAGGCCATCCTGGAGGGGCTGAGGGGGGTGGTGAACCTCACCGCCCTGGAATGGGGACTGGGAGAGGTGGCAGCCATCCTGGAGAGAGCATCACTTTTCATAGGCAACGACAGCGGTCCCGGACACCTAGCCGCCGCCGTAGGCACACCAACCATCACCATTCACGGCTCCACTGCTCCCCACCTCACTGGGCCCAGGGGAGAAAGGGCCCATCATATCTGGAAGGCCTTTCCCTGCTCTCCCTGCCGGGAGCGGTTCTTCAAAGAGTGCCAGCCGGCCCATGAAAACCGCCCCCCCTGCCTGGAAGCCATCACCGTGGAGGAAGTGTGGGAGGAGGCGGAAAAGGTCCTAAAAGGTGAATAGAAACATGGGTTGCGCATTGATCGTGGTGGACATGGTAAAGGACAACCTGAAGGGCCAACACAGGGTGGCCCAGGGTGCCAGGGACCTGGTGCCCAAGATAAACCGCCTCATAACCACCCTAAGGTCCAAGGGGACCAAGATCGTCTTCGCCTGCGACAGCTTTCTGCCAGAGGACTTCATCTTCCAGTCCAGGCTCACACCCCACTGCATCAGGGGAACAGAGGGTTGCCAGGTGGCAGAGGGTCTGAACTTGCAAAGGGGTGACATTATAGTGGAAAAGCGGCGGTTCTCCGCCTTCTTCAAGACCGACCTGGACCAGACCCTGAGGACCCTCCAGGTAAACACAGTGGCGGTCTGCGGCATCACTCTGCCCTACTGCGTCCTCACCACAGCCATGGACGCCCTGAGCCACGACTTCTCCGTAGTGATCCTGGAAGACTGCACCCTCTCATTCAGAGACGAAGAGCACAAGGCCCTGACCAACCTCTACAGAAAAGGGCCTCTTTACCCCCTGCTGAGGGTCATGTCGGCAGAGGAGTTCCTGGAGGAGCTGGAAGGGGAGGACAAAGGAAAGAGACCCAACGAGTAAAAATAAAAGGGGGAACCTGATTTAGGCTCCCCCGGGCTTTGCTCAAATCTGGATATTCAGTATCGATCAAGCCTGGCCATCTTCTCTTGCATCTTGCGCATCTTCTTTCTAGCTTTCAGCATTTTCCTGCGCCTGCGCTGCGTGGGCTTCTCATAGTACATGTTCTTTTTAATCTCTTTGATCAGCCCCTCCTTCTCTATCTTCTTCCTGAGCTTCTTCAGCGCAGCGTCCAGATCGCTCTCCACCTTAACAAAGGCGTTCACCACATTAGCCATACGAGCCCCATCCCCCCTTTCCATGCCAGATTAGTAAAGGCAAGCATAAATAACGTAAAATATGTAAACGGCTAAGTCAAGCCTTTTCCCAGCCCAAGGACGACATTTATTCCAAGAATCCCCACGCCGCCCCTGCCGGCTGCCTCTAGTACAGTCACCCCCAATCCCTGCGTCTTGTACATAGGGGCAGAAGTGCTTATAACAACTTCAGAAATCCATATCAAGGGAGAGGTTCAAAATGGAGAGGCAAGAGGCCCTGGCCCTGCTTAAAAAGCATGTAAAGAACAAAAACCTCCAAAAACATTGCCTGGCCGTCGAGGCCCTCATGAGACGGCTAGCCCAACACTTCGGAGAAGATGAAGAGTTATGGGGACTGGCAGGACTCCTCCACGACCTGGACTACGACGAGACGGCCAAAGACATGGCCCGCCATGGCTATAGGACTGTGGAGATGCTCCAGGACTCAGACCTGCCCCAGGAAGTTCTCCACGCCATCTTGGCCCACCCTGGCCACGTGGCCAGGGAGAGTCTCATGGACAAGGCCTTATACTGCGCCGACCCAGTAACAGGATTTATCGTAGCAGCAGCCCTCATCCATCCAACCAAAAAACTGGAGCCCCTGGATGTGAAGTTCCTCATGAACCGCTTCAAAGAAAAGCACTTCGCCCGGGGGGCCAACAGGGAACAGATCCAGGCCTGCCAAGAACTTGGCCTCTCCCTAGAAGAGTTTTTAAGCATGGCCCTGGAGGCCATGAAGGGTGTCTCCCAAGAACTGGGGCTTTGAGGAGGTGCACCAATGGAGAAAAAGCTGGGGAAGCTAAGCGTAAAGCTGGCAGAAGGGGATATCACCGAGTTGGCCACAGACGCCATAGTGAATGCCGCCAATAATCACTTCTGGATGGGGGCAGGGGTAGCTGGCGCCATCAAGAAAAAAGGGGGGGAAGAGATTGAAAAAGAGGCTGTGGCTAAAGGCCCACAACCTGTAGGGGAAGCAATTGTCACGGGCGCTGGCAAGCTAAAGGCCCGTTACGTCATCCACGCTGCCGTTATGGGCCAAGACCTCAAAACCGACGCAGAGAAGATACAAGCCGCCACTTACAACGCTCTTCTTAGAGCCCATGAGCTGGGGCTGAAATCCATCGCCTTTCCCGCCTTGGGAACAGGGGTAGGAGGCTTCTCCCTGAAAGAGGCAGCCAAAATCATGTTCCAAGCCACAGAGAAATTCCTCCAAGATCATCCCGACACCAGTTTGGAAGAGGTGGTCTTCTGCCTCTATGGAGAGGAAGCCTACAACGCCTTTGCAGGGGTCATGTCCACCTGGCGCTCCTGACCCAGGACCTTTTCCGCCATAGACAGTAGGGCATCCAGGCGGAAGGGCTTTCCCATCACCTCATGGGCTCCCAGGGCCAGGGCCCTCTTCCTGAAAGGACCGGGGCTGCCCGAGAACAGAACCACCTTGGCCTGAGGGGCTTCCCGTCTCACCTGGGGGATGATCTCTACCCCTCCTTTTCCGGGCATAACGGCATCCAGCATCACCAAGGCCACCCGGGGACCTTCTCGTTTCACCAGCTCCAAGGCCTCCTCAGCCGTAGCCGCCTCGAGAAAACGGCACTCCACCCTGGAAAAGACCACCCTCAAAAAGTCACGGACCATCTCTTCGTCGTCGGCCACCACTACCACCTTTCTCTCTTCCATCCTCCACCCCACCAACGCATTCTGAACTGAGCAAAAGACCTGGCAGTCCGTTGCCCCCCTAAACCTTTGCGTGTATATAAGCACCATGCATAAACCCAGTATTGATAAGCATTTAGCATCATTTTTGGTATATGTCAACCCAAAAATGGGCCTTTTGCAGGGGTTTTTTATGAAAAATTTCTATAACAATGGGGAGAAAAGGGCAACACATAAATCCTATGCAAACTCCCCTGTCTCCGACCACAACTATTTGAAATCCCTAAGAAAAGAGATTGGTTCCAGACTAAAAGAGATATGTAAGCAATCCGGGCTTAGCCAAGAGGCATTCGCCCGCTCTTTGGGGGTTTCAAAATCGGCACTAAACCGCTATATCAGTGGCAAAAACGAACCGAAAGCCTCGGCTATCAAACTGCTCTTGGAAAACTTCAGGGTAAATCCCACCTGGCTTGTCACCGGAAGGGGACCCCAGTACTTTAAAGGGGTGGAAGAAGAAGGCATCATTTATAGCGTCAGCGACAGAAAAAACGCCGCTTTAGAGGAAGTGATGAAAAAGTTGTTCCAACAACCAGAACTGGTCCAGATCCTACACAAACTCTTCAAAACAGATCCTTCTCAGAAAGAAACCATGGAAGCCTACCTCATGGCTCTGGAGATGGCCCTTCGAATGAAAGCCAAAGAAAAAGGGGGAGAGGATGAAGATTCTGGGCATGGTATGTAGCGCCCGCAAAATGGGAAACGCCGAGATAGCTGTAAAGGCTGGCCTCATGGGAGCCCAAGAGGCCGGAGCCCAGGTCGCCATGATGCGCCTCACCGATTACAGGATCGAGCCATGCAAGGGGTGCATGGCCTGCGTCTTTAAAAAGGCCCCCTGCCCCATTCAGGACCAAGCCCATCTGGTCTACAAAACCCTTCTGGAATACGATGGCCTCATCTTGGGCACTCCTACCTACATCCTGGGTCCCACAGGACTCTTGAAGACCCTACTGGACAGGGGTATGGGCTTCATGTACGGCTACGGCAGAAAACTGGAGGGCCGCCCTGCCCTATCCATAGCCACAGCAGGTATCCCAGGGTGGGAGCCCTACGCTTTACCTCTCAATGCCCTCTTCTTGAGAGCCCTGGGCTATACCATAGTGGACCAGTTTATGGTCTACGGCCAGGGACCAGGAGAGGCTGTGTATCACCAAGAGATCCTGGAGAGAGCCAGGGAGAGGGGCCGGACCATGGTGGAACAACTCTCCACGGGAAAGGTGGAGCACCTAGGAGAAGAAAATCCCACCAGCTGCCCCTACTGCCACAACTCCCTCTTGCTCTTCACAGGTGGAACAAAGGTTAAATGCCCCAATTGCGGAATTGTTGGAACCATCAAAACCATAGAAAATACGGCAGTGGTGGAGTGGGAGACCACCCCAGACAGGTGGGTAAAGGAAGAAGTGATCCGCCATTTCGAACACCAGGTTCTACCCTCCGGTCCCCGTTTCATGGAGAGGCGCCGGGAAATACGAGACAAGACTGCCATTTACCGAGATTTCTCCCCACCCCTAACAAAGACTGACTAATGGCCGCAGGCAGAAAAGGCCCCCTGGGCTTCTGACGTCAACGCCTCCAACTACCGGGTGGCAGCCAGGACAAAAAGTAAGCCATGGTTGGCCATGCTGGGTCTGGTAGTTTGTCTCCTGGCTCTGGCCGCCCTCATATGGCAGAGAGCCACCACCCACCCCAAAGAGCTATGGGTTTTGACAATCATGGTGGGACTCTCCTTTGCCATAAAGGCTGGCCACAGGGCCCTCACAGGCAGAAAGCTCCAGCCCACCTTCGTGAAGGAGAGGCAACTACGCGCCCCTCAAGAATAGTTTCACCACCCTCTGGGACAGCTGATCCCTGTTCTCCCTGGTCACCTCCCACAGAAGCAGAGCCTTCTTGAGCCTCACCACTAAAGGGTCCCGGGATTTGAGGGCTATGGTGGCCAGAAAGGGCACAGCGGGATTCAGGGCTACCTCCTCTATCCAGGCCCTGAATTTGGAAGAGAAGAGCTCCATCTTGCCTATCTCGTCCACCACCAGAACCTTACCAGGAGACCTCTCTTCCTGGAGCCGAGCCACCACCTCCTCCAGAAAGGCCAAACTCACCCCGTATCGGGAAACCCGGTAGGGCGAAGCCAAACCCACCCGGGCCAGCCATCCTTCCTCTCCCCAGGTGGTGATGAGGCGAAACCCCACCCTCTTACCTTCCTCCCTCACCTCCTGGGTGTAAAAGCCTAAAGACCTATCTCCCAGGACCTCCATCACTCTTTTCACTAGGGTGGTCTTGCCCACCCCGGGAAGACCAGTCAAAAGGAGCTTGACAGCCATATGCTTTATCTCCCTCACCTGCTCTTTAATCCAGCCCTTTTATCTGATAATACACCCTACCAGGGGGCCGAAAGATGGAGAAGAAAGGAAAGATAAATTTGGTAGTGCCCAGTGACGCTTTCCAAGGGTGTTACTCTAACCTGGCCACTTTCCGCCACACCGAAGATGAATTCATCCTAGACTTCTTCCTGGTGGTGGAGAAAGAAGGGAAACTGGTGTCACGCATCATCACCAGTCCCCGCCACGCCAAGGCCATTCTCTTAGCCCTGACGGAAAACATCGCCAAATACGAGAGCCGATACGGCGAGATAAAGATAATACCTGACGAAAAGCTCTTCTAAAACTTAAGGAGGTAAAGGTGGAGTACGAAGCCGTTATAGGTCTGGAGGTGCACGTTCAGCTCAAGACCAACTCCAAAATCTTCTGCTCCTGTTCCACGGAGTTCGGGGCACCCCCCAACACCCATACCTGTCCCGTGTGCCAGGGGATGCCGGGGGTCTTACCTGTGCTCAACCGAAAGGTGGTGGAGTACGCCATTAAAGCGGCTCTAGCCCTCAACTGCCGGATCAACCCTGTCTCGGTCTTTGCTCGAAAGAATTATTTCTATCCCGATCTGCCCAAAGGCTACCAGATATCCCAGTACGAGCTGCCTTTGGCGGAGCATGGCTACCTGGAGATAGAGACCCCCCAAGGCAAAAGACGGATAGGCATCACCCGTATCCACATGGAGGAGGACGCTGGCAAGAACGTCCATGGCGAGTTCGGCGATCCCCACTCCTACGTGGACCTGAACCGCACAGGCGTGCCCCTCATCGAAATCGTCAGCGAGCCCGACATCCGCACCCCTGAAGAGGCCCGCCTCTACCTCCAGAAACTGCGCACCATCATGCGGTACATCGGTGTCTCCGACGCCGATATGGAGAAAGGAGAACTCCGCTGCGACGCCAATGTGTCCATCCGGCCCAAAGGAGAAACCAAACTGGGAGTAAAGACAGAGCTGAAGAACATGAACTCTTTCCGCCATGTCCAGCGGGCTCTGGAGTACGAGATAAAACGCCAACAGAAGGTTCTGGAAGAAGGGGGACGTATCGTCCAGGAAACCCTCCTGTGGAATCCCCAACTAGGGGTCACAGAGACCATGCGTTCCAAAGAGGAAGCCCACGACTACCGCTACTTTCCTGATCCCGACCTGGTCCCCTTAGAGGTGAGCCAAGAGTGGCTGGAAGAGGTTAGGGCCACCCTTCCTGAATTGCCCGATGAAAAGAAGGCCCGATTTATGGAGCAGTACGGCCTATCAGCCTACGACGCCGAGGTCCTCACCTCCGCCAGGGAGATGGCCGACTTTTACGAAGAGGCGGTGAAAGCCCATCCTAATAACCCCAAGGCCGTAGCCAACTGGGTCATGGTGGAACTCCTGGGCCGCCTCCACGCCGAGAATAAGACCATCCAAGAATCGCCTGTGAAGCCCCAGCAGATCTCCCAATTGGTGGCTCTGGTGGACAAGGGAACCATCAGCGGCAAGATGGCCAAGGAGGTCTTCGCCAAGACCTACCAGACGGGCAAAGATCCCCAGCAGATCGTGGAGGAAGAAGGCTTGGTCCAGCTCAGCGACGAGTCGGAGCTGGAGGCCATTGTGGAAAAAGTCCTGGACGACAATCCCAAAGAGGTGGAGAAGTACCTGGCGGGCAAGACCAAAATCATTGGCTTCTTCGTGGGCCAGATCATGAAGGCCACCAGGGGCAAGGCCAATCCCCAGGTGGTGAACAAGCTATTGGTACAGAAACTCCAGAAAAGGGGAGGTCAACAGTGAAGCTCAAAGTCCATCCGGGAATCGAGAAGCTGGTGCCCTACGACCCGGGTAAACCTATAGAGGAACTCCAGAGGGAGATGGGCCTGGAACGGGTGATAAAGCTGGCCTCCAACGAAAACGCCCTGGGACCTTCTCCAAAAGCCCTGGAGGTCTTGAAAAAGGCCTTGCCCGAAATCCACCGCTACCCCGACGGCAGTTGTTACTATCTGAAACATAAGGCAGCCCGGAAACTGGGTGTGTCATCCCAGCATCTCATCTTCGGTAACGGCTCCAATGAAGTAATTGAGCTTCTCATGCGCACTTATCTGCGGCCCGGAGACAAGGTGGTTTACGGAGAGCCCGCCTTCGTCGTATACAAGCTCATCTCCCTGGCCATGGACATAGAAGGGGTGGGTGTGCCCCTAAAACACCTAACACACGACCTAGAAGCCATGGCCCAAGCCGTGGATGAGCGTACCAAAATGGTCTTCGTAGCCAATCCCAACAACCCCACGGGCACCATGGTGTCCCACCGGGAGGTTATGAACTTCCTGGAACGCATCCCCCAGGAAGTGATTGTGGTCTTCGACGAGGCCTATATTGAATTTGTAGAAAACGAAGGCTTTCCCCAGCTCATCCCTCTAGTCCTAGAGGAGAAACGACCCCTGGTCCTCATGCGCACCTTCTCCAAGATCTATGGCCTAGCAGGACTCCGCATAGGTTACGGCATCGCCCCCACCCAGATGATCAACTACAT
>Ga0190316_1000352_pt1 | contig 13425 bp, 16 predicted proteins | sample 48701112_MG_FD_161663 | JGI IMG/M metagenome (GOLD analysis project Ga0190316, IMG submission 161663) | Hydrothermal vent sediment bacterial communities from Southern Trench, Guaymas Basin, Mexico - 4870-11-1-2_MG | ecosystem: Environmental > Aquatic > Marine > Hydrothermal vents > Sediment ... | reverse complement strand
GGTGTCACTTTTCATCCTCTCGGTGATCGTTCTCCTTTCAGTTATCCTGTTTGTGAGCTGTGGAGGAGGTGGAATCAATATACCGTCTCTATTTGTTGAATGGAAAAAAACATTGGGAGGAAGTCATGGTGATGGTGCAGAAAGCATTCAGCAGACGGATGATGGAGGATACATCGTGGCAGGATATACATGTTCAAACGATGGAGATGTGGATGGAAATCATGGATATTGTGATTTCTGGGTTGTGAAACTGGATGAAAATGGGGCCATCCAATGGCAGAAATGTCTCGGTGGAAGTAGTAATGACCAGGCATACAGCATCCAACAGACGAAGAATGGAGGATACATCGTGGCAGGCTGGACATGGTCAAACGATGGAAATGTGAGTGGGAATCATGGAGCAGCTGATTTCTGGGTTGTGAAACTGAATGAGTATGGAACCATCCAATGGCAGAAATGTCTCGGTGGAAGTAGTGATGACCAGGCATACAGCATCCAACAGACGAAGAATGGAGGATACATCGTGGCAGGCTGGACATGGTCAAACGATGGAAATGTGAGTGGATATCATGGATATACTGATTTCTGGGTAGTGAAACTGGACCCGAATGGGAATATAGAATGGCAGAAATGTCTTGGTGGAAGTTATGATGATAGGGCATACAGTATTCAGCAAACGAGTGATGGAGGATACATCGTGGCAGGCTGGACATGGTCAAACGATGGAAATGTGAGTGGGAATCATGGAAATGCTGATTTCTGGGTTGTGAAACTGAATGAGTATGGAACCATCCAATGGCAGAAATGTCTCGGTGGAAGATATTTGGATTTGGCATACAGCATCCAGCAGACGAGTGATGGGGGATACATCGTGGTGGGAGAAACACGATCAAACGATGGAGATGTGAGTGGATGGCATGGTGGATATGATGAAAATGGTGATCCAAAGCCGGATATGTGGATAGTGAAACTTGACAGTAATGGAAACATCCAGTGGCAGAAATGTCTCGGTGGAAGCGATTATGATGTGGCAGAGAGCGTTCAGCGAACAAGTGATGGAGGATACATTGTGGCAGGATGGACAAGTTCAAACAATGGAGATGTGAGCGGGAATCATGGAGTATCTGATTTTTGGATAATAAAACTCAAATAAAGGGCTAATAGCTCTTTCAAGTTCAAATTAATCAGGATCTCCCATCATTGGAAGATCTTCTTGTATTATTTTCCTCATTTCCTTGTAAGCGTTAAATTACGTGGTGATAATCTGGTTAGGTATATTCTGTTTGTAATGAACGCGGATCTTTCAACACATATGTTTTACCCGATGATCCTTCAATCGATGCCTTCGTGTTCATCATTTCGTTGTATAATTAAGTTGGATTCTGAATCTCTCGGAGGTGTAAGATGGTTATGTTGGGGAATCATCCCTACGTGAGATGGGCTATAAGGGTGATAGAGAGCTACGTCAGGGATGGTATCATTCTCGAACCGGATGATGATCTCCCGGATGAACTTTTCAAAAGAAGGGCGGGTTGTTTCGTCACATTACATAGGTTGGATGGTAGTTTGAGAGGATGCATAGGAACATTCTTGCCAACGAGGGAAAATCTGGCACTTGAGATAAGGGATAACGCTATAGCATCCGCAACGAAGGATCCAAGATTTCCGCCTGTTTCTCCCGAAGAACTCGATGATATAGAGGTTACAGTTGATATTCTCAGTGAACCGGAGGAAGTGGACGATGTATCCCAGCTCGATCCCAAGAAATACGGAGTGATCGTTGAGAAGGGATGGAGAAGGGGTCTTCTGCTTCCGGACATAGAAGGGGTTGAAACAGTTGAAAGACAACTTGAGATAGCCAAGATGAAAGCTGGAATATATGAGGACGATTTCAAAATCTACAGATTCACGGTGGAAAGATATCATTGATGAGGTGATCGTGGTGAGAGAAGCTCTGTTTTACGAGGAATTGAACGATAATACGATAAGATGCACGTTATGTCCCCACAGGTGTGTCCTCGAAGATGGTAAAAAGGGTATCTGCGGTGTTCGAATGAATAGAGGTGGTGTTCTTTACACCCTGAATTACGGGGAACTCACCTCCATCGCCATGGATCCGATAGAAAAAAAACCACTTTTTCATTTTTACCCGGGGACGGAAATTCTGTCCATAAGCACGTGGGGATGCAACATGAAATGTAAATTCTGTCAGAACTGGGAGATATCACAGCAAAGGCCCGCGGTCAGAAGGGTGGATCCTGAGAGGATAGTCAGGATAGCCATGGAGCATGGGTCAAAATTCATAGCCTACACTTACAACGAACCCATAGTGTGGTTCGAATTCGTCTTGGATACCTCGAGATTGGCTGCCAAGGAAGGGATAAGAAATGTTCTCATCACCAATGGGTTCATAGAACCAGAGCCTCTGAAACTTCTTCTCCAAACGACTCACGCTGTCAACATCGATTTGAAAGGATTCAACGAGGAGTTCTACAGAAAGGAATGTCTTGGAGAGCTGGAAGCGGTGAAGAGGTCAATCGAGATGGTTTATGAAGCTGGTGTCCATCTTGAAATAACCACCCTCATCGTTCCGAACGGTAATGATAACGTGAATGAGTTGGAAGAGGAATTCAAATGGATCGCCTCAATAGATCCGGATATTCCACTCCACATAAGCAGATACTTTCCGAACTACAAATATACCGAACCCCCAACTCCAAAGGAGAAACTCATTTCCATATATGAAAGAGCACGTGAACATCTGAATTTCGTCTACATAGGCAACCTTTGGGATGAGAAATACGAGAATACCTATTGCCCTGATTGTGGAGAACTTCTCATAAGAAGGGTGGGATACGATGTCGAACTCGTTGGAATAGACGAGGAGGGAAGATGTAAAAGATGCGAAAGAAAGATTTTGAAACATTTGTAAGGGAGAGAAGATGGAGCTGGATATTGACTTACACTTTCATAGCCATCCTGATATTGATGGTTTTTTTCTTTTCTTTGAAAAGAGTACCGGGTTATTCCATCAAGGAGAGCGTTGTATTCGGCACGAGAGTCAAGATAGTGGTCTCGTCCAAGCTGGCTGGTAGGATAATCGAAGCGATCTTACAGGATATGCGGAGGATAGACAGGAAATTCGATCCATACGATGAGAGAAGTGTTATTTACAGAATAAATAACTCGAATGGGGAATGGGTCGAAGTCGATAACGAGGTGCTATTCGTTTTAAAAAAAGCTTTGTATTTCGCCGAGATAACGGGGGGGGCTTTCGATCCAACGGTGGGTGTGCTTGTGAAGTTGTGGGGATTCAACGATGGAAACTACAGGATTCCGTCGGATGAGGAAATAAGAGACGCTTTGAAGCATGTCGGTTATGAAAATGTTGAAATATCTGGAAACAAAGTCAGACTGAAAAACGGTGCTCTATTGGATCTCGGCGGTATAGCCAAGGGATACGCGGTGGACAGAGCCATTCAGATAGCCAAACGATACGATCAAAAGGCGACGGGATTCATAGATGCGGGAGGAGATATCGGGATAATAGGACCAAAATTCGGTGGGTCTGATTGGGTGATAGGAATAAGGAATCCAAGATACAAGGAAAATTCCGATGAAACCATCGATGTGGTGTATATGAAAGATGGAGCAATTGCAACTTCGGGTGATTATGAAAGATATTTCATCAAGGATGGGAAAAGATACCATCACATATTCAATCCCAAGACTGGATATCCATCGCATGGAATAATCAGTGCAACCGTGATAGCCCAATCCTGTGCAGATGCGGACGCATTAGCGACCGCGATATTCAATTTGGGTTTGGATTATTCCCTTATGTATATTCCAAGGTTTGGAGGGCAGGCTTTCATAGTTACGGAAGATTCAAAGATCCACAGAACGAAAGGATTCGGATACTTTGAAAAACCGCATTGATAATTTGAAACTGTTCGAAAAATACGATCTCTTGGTGATAATCCTCGTTTTGATCCTCAGTTTCTCTTTCGTTCTTGATGGGGGAAGGAATCTCAAGAAAGGTGTCGTTGTTGAGATAAACGGTAAACCTGCTTATATTTTTACAAAACCAGGGGTGTACAGGATAGAGAACGATGGAAGATGGTTGATGGATATCGAGTACGATGAAAAATATGGGGGAAGGGTGAGGGTGGTGAAATCGAGTTGTAAACTGAAAATATGTGTGAGGAAGGGATGGATAACGGATCCAAGGGACAGTATTGTCTGCGTTCCAAACAAGGTGATAATTTACTTCAAAGTGGGAAAAAATCGTGTGAAATTCGACGAAGGGGTAGACATTTATACATGGTGAAGGGATACAAAGACAATGAAAATTTAAAATTGATCATCGTTTTGATATCCTTGTCCGCTACGGTTAATTTTTTGGAAAACTTCGTCCCGTTTCCTATACCTGTTCCCGGGGGAAAATGGGGTTTTTCCAACGCATTCGTGCTTTACGCGATCGTGAACGGGGGATTGGGAATGGGATTGTTGATCGCGGTTGGAAAGAGTGTGATCGGTGCCATCCTCAGTGGCAGATTTTTTTCTTTACCATTCATCCTGGGTATCAGTGGCGTGAGCATATCGACGATCGTTGTTTATCTCGTTCTAATGTTGACAAGGGGTAGAGTTGGATACGTTGGTTTGAGTGTGTTGGGGGCTTTCGTGAACAATCTGATCCAGCTTTCGATCCTCGTGTTCCTCTTGAAGAATAGATTTGTGCTGTATCAACTACCATATTTCTCGATTCTTGGAACGGTATCCGGTACTGTGAATGCCTTCATAGCGTACGAAATGGGGAGGAGAATACCATGAAATACATTCTCGTCTCAACATCACCCCGTAGAATCGAGCTCATGAAGTTGATGGGTGTGAATTTCGAAGTTGTGAAACCGAAGGTCGATGAAGGAAAAATCGGGATTGCAGATGAGGATCCTGAAAGGTTCGTGAAAATTATGGCTGAAAGAAAATGTGAAAGTGTTCTGAAAGATTGCGGGTTCGATCTGAGCGATATTGTTCTAATCTCAGCCGATACGATAGTTTATCTCGAGAACAGGATCATCGGAAAACCGAGGAACAGGGATGATGCCATTCGAACGCTGAAGTATCTCTCCGGGAAGTGGCATTCCGTTTTTACGGGTGTCTGTGTCATTCACCGGAATGAGAGGGTGGAATTCGTCGAGAGAACGGACGTATTCTTCAGGGAGATAGATGATGAAACCATAGTGGAATACGTCGACTCAGGTGAACCACTCGATAAGGCGGGAGCCTACGGTATACAAGGCAAAGCCTCTCTCTTCGTCAGGAGGATAATCGGTGATTTCTACAACGTCATGGGTTTTCCCGTGGGAAGAGTGTGGGAGGAACTGAGAAGAAAGGGATGGATAGAATGAGAATGCTTCCTTCATCCCTTCCAAGAGAAAGGCTGTTGAAATATGGGGAAAAATCTCTGAGCAACGCCGAATTGCTGGCGATCGTCCTTAGAACGGGTGGTAGAGGGAAGAATGTTTTAGAACTTGGATCAGAGGTTCTGAGAAATTTTGATGATTCCCTGGTGAAGCTTTCCAGGGCATCGTTGAACGAATTGAGTGAATTGAAAGGCATGGGACGTGTGAAGGCTATAACGTTGAAGGCTGTTTTCGAGATAGCGAGGAGATACTACGATGAACTGTTGGGGAAAAATGTCAGAAAGATCGGGAATATAGAGGATGTCCTGTCTTTGTGCAGGGACATGATCTACATGGAAAGGGAAGTTCTGCGAATCATATCGTTGGCATCCAATTTAGTGGTTTTATCGGTGGATGATTTAACAGTTGGGACTCCCAATGCGACTCTCGCAGATCCGAAGGACATCTTGAGGATGGTCATAAAGAACGGTGCGGAAGGATTCGTGATGGTTCACAATCACCCATCTGGAGAGGCGTATCCGAGCAGATTGGACGTTGAAATATCCAAGAGATTGAAGAGAGCCTGTAAAACTTTGGAGATAGATTTTCTCGATCATGTTATCATTTCAAAAAATGGACACTACAGTTTCAAAAGGGATGGAAGAAATCTGAGGTGGTGAGTGCGTTGGAGAACAAGGACGAAAAGTTGATGAACCTTCTGAAATTGAAACAAGCGATTGCCAAAGATCTCGCCAAAAGTGGAAAGGTGATAAAGAGGGAGGAAAGAAGGATTGAACTTCCAAAAGAATTGAAACAGAGGAAGATAGAGGTTTCAAACGTTGATTTTTCCAAAGTTGAAACTCTGAGGGATATAGATATGCAGGATTACGATGCGCCAGATTACGTTGTCATCAGGGATCTCGAGAAATACCTTCAGAGGGAGATGGATGTTCTTCATTCAACAATGCTCAAGGGACTGTTGAAATTGCTCCAGTTGGACTACGAGTCCGCATCCCGGTTGTTCGAAGACATGGCGGTGGGAGGAAATTCAAAGGCTGCTTACAATTACGCTGAGTCTTTGATGTTCATGAATTATTCCAAAGGAGCCGTATCCTTCATATCGCAGTTTTCGAAGACTGTGGGCGCGGACGTTTACACTTATCTTTCCATCTTGGAAGTTATGACATATTTTTCCATATCCTGGGATAAGATGGAGAAGATCTTGGAAGTTTTCGCAAATCGTGATACTCCCATGGCTGGAGTTTTGAGGATGGCGAGATCCATGGCGTTGGGGAAATACGAGGAAGCTAAGAACGATTATTCCAAACTCGTCAGATCGGGAAAATACAAAGGTTTGCTGGATATATACTCCATGATGATATACGACAGACTCGATGACAAAGAACGTGCAACACAATTAGCCAAGATCCTGATCAACAAAAAACAACATTGTTGTAGTTTCGTACATTCTTCCACAATTCTTGGGAATCAAAATTTACCGTTGGATAAATTCCCTCACTGCAGATTCCTGAGGGTCGAGATAGCCAAGAAAAAGTACATGATGGGTGCGATGAATGAAGCGATGAAAACTCTCGAGCCGTTGATGAAGGAAAACGATCCTTCCGCCTTGGCTCTTCTCGGAACCATACACTTTTCGACCGGTGATCACGATGAAGCAGAGAGAGTATGGATGAAGCTTTCAGGAACGGTTCCAACGAGAATAATAGTTGGATCGACGAGAATGAGGAGCAGAGCGAATGGATTGGCTAAAAAACTACTGAACGAGAAGATGCTTGTAGTGGAGGAAGGGGTAACCACCAAAATGGAGGAAGAATTCAGAAAAATATTGCGCGATGGGATGAATCCGGATTTCAGAGTTGATCACGTGGATATCGAACCGGTGAGACTCTTCTTCGGTGAGAGAACGTGTAAGCGTATAAGTTTGGAAAGGGAGGGATGAAGGTGGATCTCATGGATAGGGAAGAAGCCCTCGCATTGGTTAAAAAACATGTGAAAAACAAGAACCTCGTGAAACATATGATCGCGGTTGAGGCAGTCATGAGGGAGTTGGCGAGAAGGTTGAATGAGGATGAAAGAATCTGGGGTCTCGCTGGATTACTTCACGATATAGATTACGACCTGACGTATGACAAACCAGAAAAGCACAGCATAGTTGCGATGGATATTTTAAAGGATTATAACCTTCCAAAGGAGATTCTGGATGCCATCCTCGCTCATTCTGGAAAGAAAAAGATTGAAACAAAGATAGAACGCGCCATATACGCTGCGGATCCAATAACTGGATTGATCGTCGCATCTGCTCTGATACATCCGGACAAGAAATTGGCATCCATAGATACGAATTTTGTCCTCAACAGATTCAAGGAGAAAAGTTTCGCCAGAGGAGCGAACAGGGAGCAAATAAAGAGCATAACCGAGTTGGGGTTGACTTTGGAAGAGTTCGTGGAACTTTCACTGAATGCGATGAAAAGTGTGAGCGATGATCTTGGGTTATGATCTGGGAGGTGAAACCATAGTGAATTTGAACGAGAAAATAAGAGAAGTTGTGGGAAGGTTCAGGAGAGAGTTCAAATATGTGGAAGTAATTCCGGATTCATCTGAAGTGAACCTCGAGAAGATTGGAAAATTGATAGATCAAACTCTTCTGAAGCCGTATGCCACAATTAATGATCTGAGGGTCTTCGTGGAGAAGTCACTGAACTACCCTTTTCACTCGCTGTGCGTCCCACTTTCATATCTTGAGGAGACGAAGAAGATCATCGAAAGGTCCGGCAAGGATATGAAAATCACCACCGTCGTTGGTTTCCCTCACGGTAACATTCCGACGAGGATAAAGGTGGAGGAAACGAGATACGCGGTTGATCATGGAGCGGATGAGATAGATATGGTGATCAACGTTGGATTTCTCAAATCTGGCATGTATGACCTCATCTTTGAGGAGGTCAAATCAGTTGTGGAAAATTCTGGGGATTTGATAGTCAAAGTCATAATCGAGACCTGTTATCTGACGGATGAAGAGAAGATAGCGGGATCGGTGATATCGAAGGAGGCAGGAGCCAATTTTGTCAAAACTTCGACGGGGTTTGGAGAATATGGTGCGAATACGAGAGACATAGAGATAATGAGATTCGCAGTTGAAGGAAAGGTTGGGATCAAAGCTGCAGGTGGTATAAGGGATCTCGAATTCCTTCTCAAGTGTGTAAAAGCTGGTGCAGAAAGGATCGGAACGAGTAGAGGAATCGAGATTCTCGAGGAGGTGAAAGATTGTTTGCAGAGAAGAGTTTGAGAGAATTTGTGGATATGGTTGCATCTTCTTCCCCAACGCCGGGTGGGGGAGCTGTCGGGGCTTACGCTGCTGCTCTCGGATCCGCACTACTCGAAATGGTTGCCAACCTCACACTTGGGAAGAAAGGATACGAAAACAAGGAAGCTGAAATGGAAGCAATCGTGGAGAAGATGAAACTCGAGAGGGAGAAATTTCTTTCTCTCATAGATAAGGATGTGAAAGCATTCGATGAAGTCATGAGAGCCCTGAAGATGCCGAAAAATACCGAGGAGGAGAAAAAAAGAAGGAGTGAACAACTCCAAAGAGCTCTCAAAGAGGCAGCAGATGTTCCGTATGAGCTCATGAGATTAACCGTGGGAATAATAGAAGACGTGCCGTTTCTATACAAATATGGAAACAAGAATGCAATATCAGATGTCGAGAGTGCATGTGAAATGTTGAAATCCGCGTTTTACATAGGGAAAGCCAACGTGGAGATAAATTTGAAGAGCATAAGAGATGAGGAATACGTCGAGAAGATGAAACAGGAGATGGAGGAACTTGAAGGAAAACTGAAGTATTGTTTGGAGAGTATAAATGAAGAGAAAGTTTGAGATTCTCGAAGAGGATGAAAAGACGGATGCGAGGGTGGGAATATTACGCTTGAAAAGTTGTAGCGTTGAAACACCCGTTTTTATGCCTGTGGGAACGAATGCCAACGTCAAAACCATGACAACGAGGGATCTCGAGGAAATGGGATACAATTTGATCCTTTCCAACACCTTGCATCTTTACTTGAAACCTGGCCACAAGATGATCGAAAGATTTGGAGGTCTTCACAAGTTCATGGGTTGGAATCGAGGGATTCTGACTGACAGCGGGGGTTTCCAAGTTTACAGCTTCAGGAAAATTAGAAAGCTATCACATGATGGTGTGTTCTTCAAATCTCCAGTGGATGGATCGGAGCATTTTTTGACACCGGAACTAGTTGTGGAGATTCAAGAAAGCCTTGGATCGGACGTTGCCATGGTTCTCGATGAGTGTCCTCCCCTGGAATCTGAGAGAGAATATGTTGTAAAATCCCTTAAGAGAACGACGGAATGGGCGAAGAGATGCAAGAATCTGCACAAAAAAGAAGATCAACTTTTGTTTGGAATAGTTCAAGGGGGATTTTTTGAAGATCTGAGAATTGAGAGTGCGAAGCAAATAACCGCTTTGGATTTCCCGGGATATGGTATAGGAGGATTGAGCTTGGGAGAGGAAAGGGAAACAACCGTGCGAATGTTGGAAGCCAGTCTATCACAGATTCCAAAGGATAAACCGCGGTATCTCATGGGAGTTGGTAGTCCGGATATGATACTTGAAGCAGTTGAAAGAGGGATCGATATGTTCGATTCCGTCTATCCAACCAGGATGGGAAGACACGGTGTCGCGTTGACTCACCACGGGAGATTGAACGTCAGATCTGGAAGATATAAAGAGGATGGGGAACCTTTGGATCCAAAATGTGATTGCCGTGTGTGTAAAACATATACAAAAGCATACATAAATTATCTCTTCTCAAGAAAAGAAATACTTGGTATGATTCTGTTAACGTATCATAATCTGTATTTCATGTCTAAATTCATGGAAAATGTGAGAAATTCAATAAAGGGAAATTTTTTTGGAAAATTTAAGGAGGAGTTCTTGAAATCGTACCTGAGCTCCTCATAAACAGGGGGGTTAAAGGTGAGGGCAAAGGAGAAGGTGCTGTCGTTTCTCATTTTGGGTTTCGCAATTTTGGTCTTCCCACATAATCTTGGTGAGATGCTCGAAGGTCGTTCCGGAATCTTCGTGGATGCTGGAGTTTATTCGGCTCTTGGAAATCCAGCGGGAACGATATTCACTGAGAACTGGGCGTTGACGTATGGAATGATGATGGAGGAGACTCCTGATCTTTCTTCCTCCGAACATAACATATTCCTCGTTCAACCTTATCAGTATGGTTTTGCGGGAGCCCTGAGGGTATGGATCAGGAGTGATTATGGAAAGATGGAGGATGAACCTGTGGACAACACAACTTTGGCACTTTCCTATTCCGTTTCGACATACATACTCGACAGAACTTCCGTAGGTCTTGGCTTCAACTTTTACAAAGCTGGGACACTGGAAGGAGATATCTATTCATTCAACACGAGTGTGGGATTCATAGCGCCAATACACGATTCTATATACTTTTCAGGTTCCATAGCTGGACTGCTTGGATGGTCCAATGTTCAGAATCCCTTCTTCCCTGATCCAATCAAAATTGGATTTGGATTGATAGCACTTGGGAGAAATGGAATTTTATACGTGGGTAACGTTGTGAACGCGCAACCGAAGGACAACGAGAAACCATGTTTAACCCTTGGGGGAAGAGGAAAAATCGGATTCCTTGACTTTGGACTTTACACTGATTTGGAGTACTCCTTCGAACCTTTCATCGAACAGAAGGATCTATCCTCTCTTCCATTTGAGGTGATTTCGGATGTATCCTTTGGTCTCAAACTTGGCTTCACATTCTCCGGAATAAGCACGGGATTCCTTGGGAAACTCGATTTGAATGATCTGAATGCGAAAGGGTTGAACGAGACACTCATGTCGAGAGGAGGACTGTATTTCTCCGTTGAATGGTGAATTCGAACATTACTACTCCGAAGAACCCAAGGTGCCTTTAAAATACAGGAGAATAAGGTTCGTTCTGTCAAATTCCAGGGTTTATCATTTCAAAACCCCAAGTGGTGTGTATTCGTATGGTAAGATAGACAAGGCAACCATCGTTTTGCTCGAGAATCTCGTGATTCACGGAAGGAAAATATTGGATCTCGGTTGTGGCTATGGGGTGATTGGGATCATCTTGAAGGGAGAAAATCCGGATCTTGAAATATACATGAGCGATATAAACAAAAGAGCTGTTGAATTTTCGAAGATAAATGCGAAGGATAACAACGTCGAAGTATTCATAAAACAGGGAAATCTGTTCGAACCTTGGAGAGGGATGAAATTCGATCAGATAGTGTCAAATCCACCCATAGTTGCTGGTAAAAAAGTGTGGCAGGCTTTGATAACGGGTGCAAGAGAGCATCTGGTTGATGGGGGCTCGTTGCAGATCGTGGCTTATCACAACAAGGGAGGTAGAAGGATGAAGGAATTCATGAGGAGTGTGTTTGGAAACGTCGAAGATGTCGTAAAAAAAGGTGGGATAAGGGTATATATATCATTTCTGAGATGAAAAGAATGTGTTAAAGGGGGGCAATCCTATGAAAGAGCATCCGTTGATAAGAGAGGCTGGCGAGAGAATGAAAAAAAGTGTGAGCAAGATCGAAGAGGAGTTGAGACATTTGAGAACTGGTCGTGCGTCACCCGCGATCTTAGAGAATATAAAAATAGATTATTATGGAACACCAACACCGATAAACCAGCTTGCATCCATAACCCCGAGTGGGGAAAGAACTTTGGTCATAAAACCTTGGGACAGAACAATGTTGAAGAGTATAGAAAAAGCCATCCTTGCATCTGATCTCGGTTTAACCCCCTTCAACGATGGCAACGTCATAAGAATAAATTTTCCAACTCCAACGACTGAGCAGAGGGAGAAATGGGTGAAGCGTGCCAAGGAAATCGTCGAGGAAGGAAAGATCGCTGTTAGGAATATAAGAAGGGATGTGATGAAAAAGATAAAGGATGCTCAGAAAAATGGGGATATACCGGAAGACGATGCGAAGAGGCTTGAAAATGAACTCCAGAAAAAAACGGATGAAATCATAGAGGAACTTGAGGATCTGTTTGAAGCGAAGAAAGAGGAGATAATGGAATTCTGATGAATCCCACCTTGAAGATCCCTCACCATGTTGCGATCATAATGGATGGTAACGGAAGATGGGCGGAAAGAAGAGGATTACCGCGTGTTGAAGGCCACAGGGTTGGTGTAGATGTGGTAGAAAATGTTATAAGATGGTGCGTGGAATTTCACATTGAATTTTTAACGTTGTACACCTTCTCCACGGAAAACTGGAAGAGGCCCAAGCAAGAGGTGGAATTTCTGTTCAACTTGCTCAAGGAGAGCATAAACAGTAGGATAGAGACCCTGAAAAAAGATGGAATAAAGTTGATCTTCATGGGAAGATTGGTTGATCTTCCTCACGATATATTCGAAACCTGTAAAAAAGCCGAGATGGAAACGAGGTTGAATGAAAAATTGAAAGTTGTGGTAGCCTTAAATTATGGTGGTAGAGCGGAAATAGTGGATGCGGTGAACAGAATGCTGAAGGAAAAGATTGAAGATCTGGATGAGTTAAAATTTAGGAAATATCTATACATACCGGATCTCCCCGATCCCGATTTGATAATAAGAACCGGAGGAGAAAAACGCCTGAGCAATTTCCTGCTGTGGCAATCCGCATATTCTGAGTTGTATTTCTCCGAGAAGATGTGGCCAGAATTCGACAGGGAGGAGTTCGTGAAGGCGATCGAGGATTTTTCGAGAAGGGAGAGAAGATTCGGAGATGTGAAACCTCCAGGGGACGGTGTTGAAGATGGGTGAAACGAAATTGAGAACGATCACCGCTCTCATAGTAATACCGTTCGTCATTGCGTGCTTTTTTTCGTATTCCTCCGTGATCGGTCTGGTCTCCGCGGTCGTTCTTCTTGCGAATTATGAATTGCTGAGAATGGCTCTCGGGAACCATCAAAATGTGGTTTTGAGATCCGGTATAA
>Ga0190316_1000347_pt1 | contig 13480 bp, 9 predicted proteins | sample 48701112_MG_FD_161663 | JGI IMG/M metagenome (GOLD analysis project Ga0190316, IMG submission 161663) | Hydrothermal vent sediment bacterial communities from Southern Trench, Guaymas Basin, Mexico - 4870-11-1-2_MG | ecosystem: Environmental > Aquatic > Marine > Hydrothermal vents > Sediment ... | reverse complement strand
CTCGTCCAAGTCCGTTTCGGTCCTCTCCCGCAGGAACTCCGGCGGGGGACCTTCCTGGGGCTCCAGGAGCTCGGGCTCCCGAGGAGTCCTGGGGATGAGGACTCCCTGGAAGTCCTCCAGGTTGTAGTAGTTGTCCGCCATGCGGATCAACTCCACCGAGGTGGAGACCCGGCCCGGGCCCACGATGGTTACCCGGCGGCCCCGCTTGGAAAGGAAATCCACCAAGGCGACGAAGTCCGAGTCCCCACTCACCAAGACCACCTCCTGGAGCTCGGGGTAGAGGTTCACCGCCTCCAGGACCAGCTCCACATCCATGCTGGCCTTCAGGCCCCCATCGGGGTGCTCCCGGATCGTCTTGGAAACCACCCGGAAGCCCATGAAGGCCAGGGCATCTATGAGCCGAATGCGACGGTCCTCGTCCCGCCGGTAAGGGACGAAGGCGATGAATTTAGCATCCTTTTCCTCCAGGTTAAATAACCTAAGGATGTTGTTCTTGAGGGCATCGTAACGCACCTCGAACCCTTGCCTCTCGAAGGTCTCCTGTAGGTTCTGGACATCGACGAAAACCCCTAGTTTCAGCATAATCAAACCTCCTTTTGATAAAGTCACAAATTAAAAGGGACGCGCAACCGCGTCTTGGTGGGCCCGCCTGGAGTCGAACCAGGGACCTCACGCTTATCAGGCGTGCGCTCTGACCACCTGAGCTACGGACCCAGCCGCAGGCAAAATATAGCTCCGCCTCCAGGGACGGTCAAGGCCACTATCTCAGATGAGATGCAGGATGAAATGCAGGTAGAAGTAGTAGGTCGGTATCGCGGCCAGGGTCCCATCGATCCGGTCCAGCATCCCCCCGTGGCCGGGGAAGATCCGCCCTGAATCCTTCACTCCGGCCGCCCGTTTGAGCAGGGACTCGAAGAGGTCACCGAGCTGTACGAAGCTCCCCACGAAGATCCCTAGCCCCACGGCATGGGGAAGGAGCCCCCGGCCCCAGAGATCCGGGTTTAGCAGGGCTCCCACCACGGCCAGCATCAACCCTCCAGCTACTCCCTCCCAGGTCTTGGCCATGGAGATGTGGGGGATGAGGCGGTGTCTGCCCCAGAGGCTCCCCACCAGGTACGCCCCGGTATCGTACCCCCAGACGATGAGGAGGAAGTGCAGAAAGTAGAAGAAACCACCTCGGAAGAGGAGGTAGAAGAAGCTCAGAAGCCCGGGGATGTAGAGGAAACCGAAGATCCCAGCTAGGGAGGACCAAAAGCCTTCTACGTGCCCTCGGCGCGAGAAGCAATAGATCACGGTCAGATAAACCACGGCCCATCCCAGGACCAAGGCATAGCGGCCCTCCCACAGGCCAGCGACGAGAAGGTAGACAGGGATGGCCGTGAGGAAGAGTTCTTTCGGGGGATGGGCGCCGAGCCTCCCCACGAGCTCCAGGTATTCCCATCCGGCCAGAAGACCCACTCCCGCCAATAAGATCCCCAGGATCCAGGGTGCCCGCAGCTCAGTGGCGGCCCAGGAAAAAAGGATCACCGCCGGGATGGCCACCGCGGCGGTGAGGAGACGCGCCCTGAGGGAGCTCATCGGTCCCTCACCCGTCCGAAGCTTCGCTCCCGACCCTGAAAATCCTTGAGGGCTAAAAGGAGATCCTCCTCAGAGAAATCGGGCCACAGGGTATCGGTGAAGTAGAGCTCGGCGTAGGCCACCTCCCAGAGGAGGAAATTGGAGAGCCTCAATCTCCCCCCGGTGCGGATCACGAGGTCCAGGTCCGGCAGGCCAGCCGTGGGGAGGTATGCTTTGAGGAAGGATTCATCCACTCCAGCCGGATCGATGGCCACGGAACGGGCGGCCCTCAGGATCTCCTGCACGGCTCGGCAGATGGCCCAACGCCCCCCGAAGTTCAGGGCAATGGAGAGAATGAGATCCTCGTTCGCTGCGGTCCGTTCCTCTAAGTCCTCGACGGCCTCCCGTAGCCCCGCGGGCAGGGGATCCAGGTCCCCGATGACCCACAGCCGCACTCCGGCCTCCACCAGCTCCTGGGCCTTGGTACGCAGAAAATCCCTCAACAGCTCGAACACGAACTCGACCTCATCCCGGGGACGGGACCAGTTCTCTGTGGAGAAGGCAAAGAGCGTGAGGTAAGGGAAAAGCCTCTCTCTAGCGACGAATTTCACGATCCTCTCCGCTGCCAGGGCGCCTTGCCGATGCCCTTCCCCCCGGGGAAGGCCCCGGGCCCTGGCCCAGCGGCCGTTCCCGTCCATGATGATCCCCACGTGTACCGGGAGCTCCCCGGCCTTCACCTCCTCAAGGAGCCCTGTAGAGTTCATGCCGTGCCTCCGCCACGGTGTAGAGGGAGCCGGTGACCACCAAGAGGTCGTCTTCTCCCAAATCCGAAAGTATGTCCCGCAGGGTCTCCCTCACCCCGCCTCCGAGCCGGTAAGTGACTCCCAAGCGCCGGGCCTGGTGCAGGAGGGCCTCTGAGGGAAGGGCCCTGGGGTTATCCGGTGCCACAAGCACCACACGGTGGAAATGGGGGAAGAGTATCTCGGCCATGGCCTTGATGGGCTTTTCCCTCAGGGTACCGAAAAGGAGGATCCTTCGTCCTGAGGGCTCGGGCAGTGACCGCAGCGATTCCAACAGGGCCCGAGCTCCGGCGGGATTGTGGGCCCCGTCCAGGACGATGTAAGGCCTCCGGGACACGACCTCGAACCGCCCCGGCCAACGGGCTCGGTAAAGCCCTTCCCGGATCGCTCCCTTGGGGATCTCCCATCCCCCCACGAGCTCCCGCAAGGCCCCCAGCACCAGGGCGATGTTTCCCCGTTGGTAGGCGGCCACGAGGCCCGTCTCGAACTCCCCCAGGTCCAGGGGATCCTCCCGGGAACGCCACACCGCCCGTTCCCAGGAGAGCTCCACCGGCTGGATGTCATCCGGATCCAAGAGGACCAGAGCGGAACCGGAACTCTTCGCTTCCCGGGCGAAGATGGCCAGGACCTCAACCTTCCGCTCCACGGTGAGGAAGGGCACCCCTTGCGCAGCGATCCCGGCTTTCTCCCAGGCGGCCCGGGAATACCCCGGGCCGAAGAACTCCGGATGGTCCAACTCCACCGAGGTCACCAGGGAGAGGAGCTTCCTGGGGAGGCAGTTGGTGGCGTCGAAGCGCCCCCCGAGGCCCACCTCCACCACCGCGAGGTCCACCCCCTCGGCGGCGAAATGGGCGTAGGCCGCGGCTGTCATGGCCTCGAAGTAGGTGGGACGTTCCTCCTCGGGGAGCGGTCCCACCGTCCCCCGCAGGATATCCCTCAACCTCCCCTCGGGGATCCTCTCCCCACGGACCCGGATCCGTTCCGTGGGATCCCCCAGATCCGGGGAGGTATAGGCGCCTACGCGGTAACCGGCGGCGATGAATACGGACTCCAGGAAGGCTACCACCGAGCCCTTCCCGTTGGTTCCCCCCACGTGGATGGCCGGGAACCGCCCCTGGGGTTCGCCCAGGGCCGAGAGCAACCGGCGAACCCTGGAGAGGCCGGGCTTCACGCGCTCGGTGGCCAAGGGGATGCCCAGGTCCATCATAGCTCCAGGTACCGTTTTATCCGCTCCCTGCGCTCCTGCAACTCCGCCGCCTCAGCCTCGGCCCGCTGAACGACTTCCCCGGGGGCATTGGCCCGGAAGGCGGGGTTGGCCAGGCGCGCCTCGAGGGCCGAGAGCTTCCGCTCCAGTTTCTCCAATTCCCGCCTCAGCCTCTCCTTCTCCTTGGCGAGATCCACCGTCCCCGCCAAGGGGATGAAGGCCTCCAGTCCCCCAACCACCACCTTGGCCGTCCCCGGCCCCGGGTCATACGTTTCCTGGAAGGAGAGCCCCTTCACCCGGGCGAGCCGTGAAAGCACTGGACCCAGCTCCAGGATATCCCGGGCCTGTTCCCGATCACCGCTGAGGATCACCTCCACCTGGGCGGAGGCCGGGACCCCGAGCTCCGCCCGCACCGCCCGGATCTCCACCACCAGCTCCCGGAACCGCTGGAAGGCTTCCTCGGCCTCGGGGTCCTCCCAGGAGGGCACTGGTTCCGGGAAGGGAGCCAGGGCGATGGTGTCGTCCTTCCCAAGCCGCTGCCAGATCTCCTCCGTGATGAAGGGCATGAAGGGGTGCAGAAGGCGCAGGATCACATCGAGCCCCAGCCTGAGGATCGCTTGGGCCGTGCGCCGAGCCCCAGGGTCCTCTCCATACAGGCGTGTCTTGGATACCTCTAGATACCAATCGCAGAAATCGTGCCAGACGAAGCGGTAAAGGGCCTCGGCCGCCAAATGGAAGTTGTACTTCTCCAATTCCTCCCGAACCTTGCCCGCTATCCAGGAAAGCCGCGAGAGTATCCAACGGTCCTCCAGGGCCAGGCCCTCCGGGAGGCTCCCGCCGGGGGTGAAGTCCTGGGTGTTTTGGAGAACGAAGCGGGACATGTTCCAGAGCTTGTTGAGGAAGTTCCTCCCCTCGTCGATGGCCTTCCAGGAGAGGCGGATGGAGCGGCCCTTGGCCGAGGACTGGGCCAGGGTGAAGCGCAACGCGTCCATCCCATGGGTTTCCTTGACCTTCAGGGGATCGATGATGTTTCCCCGGGATTTGCTCATCTTCTGTCCCTTCTCGTCCACGATCAGGGGATGGATGTAGACGGTGCGGAAGGGGACTTTCCCGGTGAAATGTAGCCCCATCATGATCATGCGGGCCACCCAGAAGAAGAGGATGTCGAACCCGGTGATGAGGAGGGAGGTGGGGTAGAAGACCCGGAGGTCCTCCGTTTCCTCGGGCCATCCCATCACACCGAACGGCCAAAGCGCCGAGGAGAACCAGGTATCCAGGACATCCTCTTCCTGACGCAGGGGGACATCCTCCCCGTAGTATTCCCGGGCACGGGCCTTGGCCTCGTCCTCGTCCCGACCTACGAAGATCTCCCCATCGGGGCCGTACCAGGCAGGGATGCGATGTCCCCACCACAGCTGTCTAGAGATGCACCAATCGCGGATGTTCTCCAGCCACTCGAAGTAAACCTTGGTCCAGCGCTCGGGGACGAAACGGATTTTCCCCTCTTTCACCACCTGGATGGCGGGCTCGGCTAGGGGCTTCATCTTCACGAACCACTGCGTCGAGATGAGGGGTTCCACTGGGGTATGACAACGGTAGCAATGTCCCACCGAATGTCGGTAGGGCTCGATCTTCTCCAGTAAGCCCTCCTCCCGGAGCCGCTCGACGATCGCCTCCCGGGCGGCGTAGCGGTCCATGCCGGCGAAGGCCCCCCCGTTCTCGTTGATCGTCCCGTCGGGATTGAGGATGTTCACCACGGGGAGGCCCTCGCGTTTGCCGATCTCGAAGTCCACGGGGTCGTGGCCCGGGGTCACCTTGAGGACCCCGGTCCCGAACTCGGGATCCACCTCCGGAGCCCCAACGATGGGGAGTGCCCTTCCGATGATGGGAAGGATCGCCTTCTTCCCGATCAGATGTTTGTACCGGGGGTCATCTGGGTTCACCGCCACGCCGGTGTCCCCGAGCATCGTCTCCGGGCGGGTGGTGGCGATCACCACATGCCCGCCATCCTCCAAGGGATAGCGGATGTAGTATAGGTGTCCCTGGACCTCCTCGTGCTCCACCTCGATATCGGACAGAGTGGTGCCGCAACGGGGGCACCAGTTGATCATGTAGTCGCCGCGGTAGATGAGCCCCTCGTCCCAGAGCCTGACGAAGGCCTCCCTCACCGCCCGGGAGAAGCCCTCGTCCAAGGTGAAGCGGAGCCTGGACCAATCGCAGGAGGCCCCCAGGGCCTTGAGCTGTTCCACGATCTCGTTTCCGTACCGCTCCTTCCAGGCCCAAACCCGCTCCAGGAACTTCTCCCGGCCGAGGTCGTGGCGGGTGAGACCCTCCTTGAGGAGCTCCTGTTCCACCACGTTCTGGGTGGCGATCCCGGCGTGGTCCACCCCGGGGAACCAGCAGACCTCGTACCCCAGCATCCGCTTGTAGCGGATGACGATGTCCTGGAGGGTATTATCCAGGGCATGGCCCATGTGGAGGCGGCCGGTGATGTTGGGCGGGGGGATGACGATGGAGAAAGGGGGCTTTCCGCTTTTGGGATCGGCGACCCAGAAGCGGCGCTCAATCCAATATCTGAGGATCCTTCCCTCTACCTCCCGGGGATCGTAGCGGGCAGGGAATTCCATCTCAGCCTCCTGTCCAGTGATCATCAGCCATCCCGTAATCCAGGATCTCCTCCGGGGAGAAAAAGATGGGAATCTCACGGGCTGAGGTCTCCGGGGAGTCGGAGCCGTGAATCAGGTTCATGGTGACGGAGAGGCCGTAATCCCCGCGGATCGTGCCTGGGGCTGCCTCCAGGGGATTCGTCTTCCCCATCATCTTGCGTACCGTCCCGATGGCATCGGGACCTTCCACCACCATGGCCACGATGGGGCCCGAGGTGATGAAGGATACGAGCTCCCCGAAGAAGGGTTTCTCGCGGTGCTCGGCGTAATGGCGCTCAGCGAGCTCCCGGGTAACCCGCATCATCTTCATGGCCACGATCTTGAGACCTTTTTCCTCGATCCGGGAGATGATCTTCCCGACCAAGCGCCGCTGAATCGCATCCGGCTTGAGAAGAACCAGGGTCCTCTCCATGGATTTCTCCTTTCACCACCGAAGAGGATAATCAGCGAAAGGACGAATGAGTTTAACCGGGAACGGCCCCCCCTTCCCACCTCATCCCCCACCGTAGGGCGTGAGATCCCAGAGCTTTATGGTGTCGTCAGCGGAACCGGAGGCAAGGATCCTTCCGTCAGGGGAGAAAGCCACCGCCAACACGCCCCCCAGATGCCCCCGGAGGACAGCGATTTCCTCCCAGGCCGCGGTATCGAAGAGGGCGACGTTGTGGTCCTGCCTCCCCAGGGCAAGCAGCCGCCCTGTGGGCGAGAAAGAAAGGGAATAGAGGCGGTAGTGGTATTCCGCCAGGACCCGCAGCAACCGGCCCGCGCGGGGGTCCCAGAGGAGGAACCTCCCCCCCAAGCCGCAGGAGGCCAGGGTTCGACCGTCGGGGCTGAACCCCAATGCCCGCACCGGGCCCCAGTGGCCGTGGAGGATACGCCGAAGCCGGGCTGATTCCACATCCCAAACGACAATGCTCCCCTCTTCGGAACCCGCCACCAGGAGCTTCCCGTCGGGGCTGAATTCAACGCAGAGGAGATCCCCTTGCCCGGGATCCAGGGTGGAAAGCGCCCGGCCGGTGGACAGGGCCCACAGGATCACCGTCCCGTCCCGGGAGGCCGAGGCGAGCGTTTCTCCATCCGGCGAGAAGGCCACCGAGTTCACCCGGGCCTTGTGGCCCCGCAGGGCACTGATCTGAACCCTGTTTTTCGGATCCCAGAGGCGCACCGAGCGGTCCCTAGCCCCGGAGGCTAGTACCCCTCCGTCCGGGGAGAAGGCGACATCGTGTACCCAACCGGTGTGTCCCCGAAGCACCGCGAGCTCCTCTCCGGAGAGAGGATCGAAAAGGCGTACGGTGCTGTCCCAGCCCCCGGCGGCCAGGACCTTCCCATCAGGGGAGAACGCCAGGGAGAAGACCCAAGCCGGGAAAGCCCTGATGGTGAGAAGCTCCCCCGCACCCAGGACGACCAAATGGACCGCCAGAAGAACCAATCCCAACAGAAGGAATCGCAAGCGGACCTCCTTTCGCTCACTTCCGAATGGTGATCCGACGGCGGCCGTCCTCCAGAACCTCGAGCTCCACCCACAGGGATCCCTCGGGCATCAGCTCCAGGAGCTTGTCGGCCCACTCCACCACCGTCACCCCTTCCTCCGGGGGGAGGTACCGATCGAGGCCCACCTCGAAGAGCTCCTGAGGAGAGGAGATACGGTAGGCGTCCAGATGGTGTAGGAGGAGCCGTCCCCGGTAGGTGCGAAGGAGCAAGAAGCTCGGGGAGGAGACCCTATCACGCACGAAGAGTCCCCGGGCGATCCCTTGGACCAACGTGGTCTTCCCAGCCCCCAGCTCCCCCACCAAACCCACCACATCGCCGTCCCGCAACCCCTGGGCGAGCTCGATCCCCAAGGCCACCGTCTCCTCGGGATCCGCGGTGATCACCACTCGTTCCATCTATCCCCGCAGCCGCACGTTCAGAGTCTCCAGGCGCCTCAGGATACGCCGCACCGCCTCCTCCACCTCCTCCGAGGAGAGGGTGTGCTCGGGATGGCGGAAGGTGAGCTCGTACGTGAGGGAGCGGTGCCCCTCGGGCATCCCAGGTCCCCGGTAGAGGTCGTAGAGGAAAGCCTTCTCCACCAATCCCTCCTCCAAGATGGCCTCCCGAATCCTCCCTTCGGGGACGGAGTCCGGTGCCAGGAGGGAGAGGTCCCTCTTCGAGGCCGGATAACGGGGTAAGGGACGGTAGGACTTGGGGCAACGGGCCCCACGCAGGGGAACCAGAGAGAGCTCGGCCATGAGGACCCGAGGGGCCCCGGGGATCTCCCCTGTGGCTTCCGGGAGCAGTTCCCCCAGCCAGCCGATCCGCTTCCCGCCGACAAAGATCCCCGCCCGGCGGTAGGGGTGAAGCCAAGGGTCATCCGCCTCCCCGATCTCCAGCCCCACGCCCAGGGCCGCGAACAGCGACTCCAGGATCCCCTTCAGATGCAGGAGATCATAGGTCTCCTTCCCCGAGAGGGGAACAGGGGTCCTACCGGCCAGGGCGATCCCCAGCCTGTCCTCCTCCACCACCCCATCCTCCCCGGGGAGGAAGACCCTGCCCACCTCGAAGATCGCGACCCCTTCGGCTTGGGCGGCGAAATTCTCCCGCACCACCTCCACCAACCCATGGCGCAACGAGGCCCGGAGCCCTTCCTGGCCGGCGACCATCGGGTTCCGCAGGCGCACCGCCGCCTCAGCGGCGGGGACGAGGCCCGGGGTCACCGCTTCCTGGAGCCCCAGGGCCGCACAGAGGCTTCGGACCTCATCCGCGAAAGCCTCGCGGGGATCCTTGGACCCCCGCCGCAGGGGAACCACAGGGGCCGAGGAGGGGATACGCTCATAGCCGTAGAGCCTGGCCACCTCCTCGATGAGGTCTATCTCCCGGAGGAGGTCCACCCGGATGGTGGGCACTGTGGCCCGGTAACCCCCGTCCTCCCGCTCCAAGGCGATCCCCAAACGGGAGAGACCATCCTCGATCTCACCTTCGGGGACTTCGACCCCCAGGACCTCCCGTACCCGTCGGAGGCGCAAGTGGATGGCCCTGGGAACAACAGGATCCGGGTAGACATCGGCGGCACCCTTGGCGATGCGGCAGCTCCCCAGGGAGGAGAAGAGGTGACAGGCCCGCCGGGAACCGATATCCGCCAGCTCCGGGGAGAGATGGCGCTCGAACCGCAGCGAGGCCTCCGTCCGCAGTCCCAGGGCCCGGGAGCCGCGACGGATCCGGGCCGGGGCGAAGGTCGCTGCCTCCAGGAGAACAGCGGTTGTCCCCTCGTCCACCTCGGTCTCGGCCCCGCCCATCACCCCCGCTAGAGCAATGGGCCTCTCACCATCGGTGATCAGAAGGACCTCCGGGGAGAGGGCCCTCTCCACCCCGTCCAGGGTCAAGAGCCTCTCCCCGGACCGGGCGCGGCGGACGTGGATCCTGCGGGAGGGGATCTTCACCAGATCGAAGGCATGAAGGGGTTGCCCCACCTCCAGCATCACGTAGTTGGTGATATCCACGATGAAACCCAGGGGCCGCATCCCCGCTTTGGAGATCCTGGCTCCCAACCGCAAGGGGCTCTCCCCGTTCCTCACCCCCAGGATCACCCGCGCTATGTACCGGGGGCAGTCCCGGGGATCCTCCAGGGTGACCTCCACTGGGACAGCCTCCCGGTCCTCCGGGAAGGAAAGGTCCAGCTCCCGCAGGGGCACACGGAAGATAGCCCCGATCTCCCGGGCGATGCCGTAGACCCCCAGGAGATCAGGCCTGTTGGAGGTGATCTTCAGAGTGAGTACCGTATCAGGAAACTCAAGCTCCCCGGCGAGATCCGCCTCGGCGGCATCCGGGGGTAGGATCCAGATGCCGGTGGATTTCTCCTCCAGACAGAGGTCCTGCCGGGAGAGGATCATCCCCTGGCTCTTCACCCCCCGCAGGTTCACTGCCTCCACCGTTTGCCCATCGGGGAGCCGGGCCCCGGGGATGGCGAAGGGGACGAGGGCACCCTCGAGGAGGTTAGGAGCCCCGGAGACCACGGTGTAGCCCTTCCCGTCGGCCTCAACCTCACAAACCCGGAGGCGTTGGGCGTTGGGATGGGGCGACACCGAGGCGATCCTCCCCACGACCACCCCTTCTAAAGGTCCGTAATCGGAGATTCCCTCTACCTCCAGGCCCGCCAGGGTCAGCCTCTCGGCGAGCTCCTCCACGGGGATATCGGGGAGATCCACGTATTCCCCAAGCCAACGCAAGGGTACCCGCATCTCACCGCTCCTTTCTCAGGGTCCGACACGGACGGAGTAGAAGAAGATGAGCCCCTGGAGGTTGGGCTGTGGCAGCAAGGGGACGACGAGCCCTCCCACCAAGGTCACTGGGAAAAGCCCTCCTAAAGCTTCCATGTGGGCGACGAAGGCCATCCCCCCTTCTCCCACCCAGGGCCCCTCGTTCAGCCGGGCGACGTGGAGGAAAAGGTATTGATCGACCCGGCTGAGAAGCAGTGCCCCTCCCAGGGAGTATTCGTCCACAAGCGGCGGAAGCCACAACTGGCCCCCGAGGAAGACCTTGGAGTACCCTCGTCCTTGAGCGGTGATGAATTCATCCAATCCGAAATCCAAACCTGCTGGCATCCCATATGCCCGACCGAAACCGAAGCTGAGGTCGAGATAGGTCCGGGGAGCCAGGGCCACTTCCTCGGTATCCCGAGCCCAGAGACGCCAGTGTCCCTGAAAATAATGCAAGGACAGTACCCCCGCTCGTACGGCGGTGATCCCCTCGTGCCAGTGGATCTCCGTGAAGGGGACGAACCCTGTATCCAACTTCAGAACCCCCAGCTTGAGCTCCCCGGCCCGCTCCCAGTACTCGCCGGTGAAGCCCGTGGCCGGCCGGTGCCAGAGGTACTGGGTCCAACTGATGCGCCCCCGGAAGCCATCAGCCGCCTGGGCGATCCCGAAAAGCTCCCCTGTTCGACCGTAGCGTATCCTCCCCGCCACCAACCGCTCCCCGGGGTAAATGGCCCAGGCGAAGCGATCCAGATACCCCCCGCTGACCGCCCCGCTCATGGGGTCCAGCACCACGAGGTAATAGGCATCCAAAGGAAGATCGTTCCGCCCCATGATCACCCGGAAGCGCCGGGGATAGGCGTTGTTGGAGCGGTCGGTATCCAGTACGTAGTGCCCCGGGTCGAGGATCACCCGGCGTGGGGGAAAGGGAAGCTCCAGCGAGAGCTCCTCCCGGGGCTTCTTCGGGTTCCAGGTGACCACTTTCCTCTCGTCCCCCTCCCCCACGAACTCCACCTCCACCGGCAGGGAACCGCTTCCCCTCCATTCCAGGCCCGTCCGGACCCGGTAACGTCCCTCGCCCAGGGGCTCTACCCGGAGGTAGAGGACCCGGTAGTCGGCCACGGCATCCCCCAGAACCCAGTCCGCGAAGAACCCTTTCAGGTCCTTTCCGGAGACCTTCTCCAAGAGCTCCTCGAAGGCCTCAGGGGTGATCTCTCCCCCGGCGTACTCCTTCCGCGCCTCCCTCAAGGCCTGGTAGAAGGTACCCTCACCCACGTAGTGAGCCAGGGCCCGTAATACGAGATAGCCCTTGTCGTACAGGCGTTCGTAGTCCTCCTGGTGGTAGCGTACCTCCCGGGAAGGCTTCACCACCGCTTCGTCGAAGCCCATGAAGGCCGTATCCATATAGGGGAGCTCGGTGAGGTGTTCCCGTAAGTTCACGAACCCGAAGTAATTCCTCAGGAGCTCCTCCCCTAGGCCCTTCCCCGAGGGGACGAAGAGGTTCCCCCCATGGGCGCCGTAGCGGTCCTCGAACCAGGAGATAGAGAGGTATTGGGCCATCCCCTCCGAGAGCCAGTTCCCCCGGTCGAAGTCCACCCCGATCCCTATCCCCCACCACTGGTGGGCGAGCTCATGAGCGAGGACGTATTGCATGGCCCGGGAGAGGGCCCCCTTGGCGGTGAGGTCCGTCCGGCTGAAGTACCAGCGGGAGAGGTAGACCACCCCATCGGCCGCGAAACTCGTCCCCTCCGTGTTGGGATGCTCCACCAGGAGCAGCCGCTTGTGCGGATAAGGACCGAAGCGCTCACCGTACCAGGAGAGGATCTCCGGGATGTAGGTGGCCAAGGCCCGCACCCTGTCCTCATCCCCCGGGAGGTACCAGGCCTGGATCTCCGGTCCTTCCCCGGCAAGTTCGAAGGAGGAAATGGAACCCTTCTCGGCGATGTAGAGCGAGATAGAGCGCACCGTCCTCGCGAAGGAAACGTGGTATACCGTGCCTTTCCCTTCCCTCTCCTCCGTGACCCGGTCCCCGGGAAGGGCCGCCACCCAACCCGGCGGCAGGGAGAGCTCAAGGGAGTAAGGATAGGCAGGAAGGTACAAGGGGAGTTCCTCCCAGTTCCCCGGGATCTCGGGGAGGAGGATAGGGTGCCAACCGAACCTCCAGGTGTGGATACCATCCAGCCAACCCGGTTCTCCCATCGCCTGATGGGGGAAGCGGGTGCGGAACCGGATTACAAGGGTCCCCGCCTCGCCACGGGGGAGCTTCACGGTCATGATGCCCTCTTTCAGAGAGTAGGTCTGAAGGATGAGCGGGAAATCCCGGAGATCGTAGTCCAGCGCCCCCTCCTCTCCCCCGCTCCGCCACGATACACCTTCTATCCGGGTCCAGGAGGGATCGAAGCCCCAAGGGTAGGTGCTATCCCGGGCCCGTGGCGAGATATACGGGTTCGGCTCCCGACCGAGGTTGGCCAACAACATGAAGGCGACCTCCCCTGGAGCGGAGGTGAACCGTACCTCCTCGGTCCCGTAGATCACATGCTCCTCGGGATCGAAAGCGACCTTCAGTGAGACCTCCTGGGCCATGCCCCAGGAGGCGAAGACAAAAGCAAAAGTCAAAAAAAGCCCCACCTTTTTATGCACCTTCTCCCCTTTCACTCCCCCTTCTTCTCCTCGTCGGGGAGCACCGTGATTTTAACCGAACGTATCTCTCGCTTGGTGGCGTCCTCCACCGTGAGCAAGGCCCGGCCGATCCGCACCCGGGCCCCAGGATCGGGGAGATCCTCCAAGGTGTGTAGGAGTAGCCCCGAGATCGTCACCCCCTCGTCCTCGGGGAGGTCCAGACCCAGGGTCCTGTTCACCAGTTTCACCTCGGCGTCCCCGTCCACAATGGCCTCGGTGGCCGAGATCCGACGGATGAGCTGCCTTTCCCGTTTCTTATCGTACTCGTCCTCGATTTCTCCCACGATCTCCTCCAGGATGTCCTCCAGGGTCACGAGCCCGGCCACACCACCGTACTCGTCCACAACG
>Ga0190316_1000343_pt1 | contig 13540 bp, 13 predicted proteins | sample 48701112_MG_FD_161663 | JGI IMG/M metagenome (GOLD analysis project Ga0190316, IMG submission 161663) | Hydrothermal vent sediment bacterial communities from Southern Trench, Guaymas Basin, Mexico - 4870-11-1-2_MG | ecosystem: Environmental > Aquatic > Marine > Hydrothermal vents > Sediment ... | reverse complement strand
ATGTTCTTGAATCTCTTGAGCAAAAAGGTTTTGTAATTGTTCAGCATGGAAGCCCTTTCAAATATGTTGCTGTTGAACCTGTTTCAGCATTTGAAAATTTGAAACTGAATGTTGAAAGAGAAGCTGATCAAAGAATTAAGAGATTGGAAGAATTGAAGAAAAGTGATATAATGAGAGAATTGGTCTCAATTTACAAAAAAGATTTGAAATTAATTTCCCCAGAGAATTTCACTGGACTTATAAAATCTAATGACAAGATAAATATGCAAATAAAAAATTTGCTAGCAAAAACAAGCAGTTATGTGAATATTTTGACTTCAGAAAAAGGTCTTGAAGAATTGACATATCATCTAAAACATTTTAGTAAGTTAAAGAAAAACAAGGTGGATATAAGAGTTGCAGCACCAATCACAGACAAAAACAAAGGAATCCTCTCAGAACTCTTGCCATATATGAAAATAAAAGATATAAGAGGTATAGAATCTCCTCTTGGAAAACTACATATATTTGACGGAGAACATGTAATTCTTGGTTTAGTGAATGATAGAGAAGTTGAGCCTTCTCAAGAAGTTGCATTCTGGACCAAAAGTTCACATGTTGCAAAGGAGTTGATGGAACCAATATTTAATAATATATGGGAAAGAGCAGCAGAAGTTCAGTTAAATTAAAGAATAACTAATCCGCAGTATCCAACGATGGTAGAAGGGTCGCGAGATACAGAGAAAGAGCTATCATAACCAATTTCTAAAATTTTTTTTCCATTTAATTTTTTTGTAATTTCAAGCAATAGAGTTATTGGTATATAACCACAAACTGTTAAATCTTTTTTCCTTATAAAAGAATAGAACTTTTTTCCATCAAATTCTTGTATAACTTTAATAATTTCTCTGTCTAATTTATTAACATAATCTGCTGGATTATAAATGCTCTCCTTTGGCAAAAATCCATAGGAAGAACCATAATGGGTGAAATCGCTGCTTGCAATAAAAAAATAATCTTCATCCTTTAGAACATCCCTGAGTTCAAGAATTTCCTGATATTGAAGACTGGGCAATTGTATTGGAACAAACTTGAAATCTTTAAAAACATACTGAAGAAAAGGCAATTGAACTTCTATTGAGTGCTCTTTTTCCATTGCAATTTCATCTTGAATAATTGCTTGCTCTCTTGTTATTTTATTAACAAATTCTATGTCTATTTTTGCTGTTCCTAAAGGGGTTATCCAATCCTGCTTTGATGTTGCAATTACATTTGTTCCATAGTGATCTACTCCTAAGATAACAAACTTCTTCTTTTTTATTGTTGAAATTGCTTTATAGGTTTTTGCAGCAACTTGTCCCGAATATAAATAACCGGCATGAGGAACAATAATTCCTAAAGCATCAGAATAAAATTCTGTTTGCACTTCAAACAATAAATTTAATTCTGCTAAAAGTTCTTCTTTTGTTTTTGGGTAAAAAATTCCGGCAGAAGTTGGATTTCTCATAATTATGACAAATAAATTATTTATGCTGTCTATTGTTATTCCAACTTATAATGAATCGGAAATAATAGAAGAGAGTGTAAAAGAAATATTGAAGTTGAAAAATATTGAATTAATAATTTCAGATGGTGGGAGTACTGACAATACCTTATTAAAAATAAAAAAATTTAAACAATCTTATAAGAATGTGAAAGTTATAGAGAACAAAATTAAAGGTAGAAAAGGTTTTGATATAGAAAATGGAATAAAAATCTCTTCTTCTAAATTTTGTATTTTTGTTGATGCTGATTTATCTTGCGGTATTTCTGGGATTCTAAAAGTATCAAAAGAATTGAAAAACTATGATTTAGTCATTGGATACAGGGTTTCAAATAAAAAAAGAACATTTCTTAGGAATTTCTTGACAAGAAGTTATATTTTACTCATAAATTTCTTGTTTAAGATGAAAATAAAAGATTATCAATGCGGACTTAAAGGTTTTAGAAAAGAAAAAATACTTCCGATATTAGAGAAAATAAAGAACAAGGATTTTTTTTGGGATACAGAACTTATTATTAGATCTCAAAAAAGTAATTTGAAAATAAAAGAGGTTCCTGTAACTTGGATAGAAAAGAGAAAAAGCAAGATAAAGGTGCTTAGAACTTCTTTAAAATTTCTTCTAAAAATTATAAAATTTAAACTTTTGTATTAAATTCACATTCCTTTTTTTCTTCTAAAAACTTTGAACAAATTTTCTCTTTAAGTTCTTCTCTTGGCAGATATTTTCTAACAATCTCATCTTCTATAACAAGGGTTGGAAATGAGGTGACATTATAAGTTTTTATTAAAACATCAACCAAAGGCTCTTCTTTGAAATCAGCATCTATTGGAAAAACCAAAAGGCTTCCATTGAAATAAATTCTGAGATTTGTTAAAATATAACCCTGCAATTTGCAGATTTCACATTTTTCATCAAAAAAATAAATAACAGGAACATAATTGCTGTTACATAATTCTCTGCTTTTCTCAACCAATAAAAAATATCTAATATTTGCTTGAATATACTCTCTCTTTAGTTTTATGTACTCAATACTGTTCTTTCTTTTTTCTCCTTCCTCATATTCTATTAGCTTTGCTAAAATAGGTTGCAAAGTTTTCAAGTTGTTTTTAATAACTTCTTCTATTGCATTGCAACTTTGGTTTTTATTCATTGAATAAATAAAAAGTGATTGAATGTGCAAACTCTGTAAATCAAGATTCTGTTTTTCTATAACTTTTTCAACATAGTTATATTTCAAAGAATCTACAAAGGAACCAAAAAAAATTCCAAGAAGAAAAATAAATAAGGTTATTACTCCAGTAATAAGATAACGGGTTTTGTTTGGTTTTTCTCTTTTCATTATTTTATCTCACAAAAAAATAAAGTTTCTCTTCATAACTTGTAAAATTATAGTTTTTTTTCATCCATTCAATCAACCCTCTTTTTTTATTTTCACATTCTTCTGTGTTGCAAGGAAAAGAATCAGAAAAAAATATTTTTTTTGGTTTCTCTTTCTTTATAAATTCCTCAGCCTTATCTAAGGTTGTGTATATTGGGATTACTCTTGCATCAGAAAAATAGGAAATTAGAGGGGTTGTTGAATAAATAAGTTCACCCTTGCTGAAATTTCTGTAAAATTCTATTTCTCCTTTTTCATAGTTGTTTTGTGAAAACGATATGTTTGTCCAAAAATTGAAAAATAATGGAATGAGAAGAAAAATTATTAGAATTTTTTTTAGTGAAAAAATGCCCTTGCTTGAAAGTAAACATAAATAAGGCAAGAAAATCAAAGAATAACGCAATTCTTTATGAACTATTATAGAAAAGAAAACAAAATAGGATATTAAAATTAATGGAATTAAAGTTCCTTTTCTCTCTTTAAAGATGTAATAAAAAGAAGGCAAAGCAAAAATGAATAAAAAGTTTTGGAAAAATAATTCCTTAAAATAAAATAAAGGAGAGTATGAATAGAGCCAATAATATTCTGAAATTATATTTGAAGCTTTGATAAAAGGTTTAAAAATAGACCCATACCTTAAGAAATTGAAAATCAAATAAGGGGAGATTGTTAATAAAAAAATAGTTAAAAGAGAAATTGCATTTTTAAATTCTCTCTTATAAGTTAAAAAAATAAAGTATGGTAGAAGTAAAAGTCCTTGCGGAAATCTTGTCAAAAAAGAAATTCCTAAAAAAAATGAAGAAATTGAAATATTTTTAAAGTTTCTCTCTTTGATGAAAAAATAAACAGAGATTAAAGCAAAAGTTGTTGAGAGCATTCCTGTCAGTAAAAGATAACTGTAATTGTAATATAAAGGTGTGAATGCAAGAAATAAAGAGGAAAGAATAGCAATCTTTGAATTAAAAACTTTTTTCCCTATCAAATAAGTAAGATATATAGTAAATAAGCTAACTAATAGAATTACTATTCGGCCTGAAATTAGAGGGTCTAGTCCGATATACCAAAAAGCTCCTAAGAGAACAGGCAAGAGTAAAGGTCTTATTTGCTCAAACAAACCTATTGTTCCATTAGAATAAAGATATTTTCCAATTCCTATGTAAACTGCTTCATCCCACCAAATCAATCTATAGTTAAATAATGATATTGATGAAAGAAAAGCAAAAATAAGAATGATAATAATCAAAATTTTCTCTGTTTTTACCATTTTTCCCTTTTATTAGTTAATAAGTGATAGAAGGCAATTAAGGTAATAAAACCTGTTAAAATGTAAAAGAATAGAAAGAAAAAAATTCCTGGAATTATATCCTTTCTCTTAAATTTCTCATTTGAAACTTGATAGGCTTTTTTTCCGGCAAATATGAACAAACCTAAGTAAATAAAATTCAAAAAAATTGTTGAAAAATTTAAACCTAGGAATGTTTGAATTATATCTGGAAACGAAAACAAAAAGGAAAAATTTGTAAGAATTAATGTTGATAGAGAGTTATAGATTGGTAAGAAAAGGAATTTAAACAAAAAATAAAGCGTAACAAAAGGCAAAATTAGTCCGAAAAGATTCATTGGTAATTGAAAAAGACCAAAATCTCCGTATTTTGGGTTGAAAATCAGGTTTTTGTATTTATAAATTGTCTGGATAGTTCCTCTTGCCCACCTGTTTCTCTGCCTGTAAAATTCTTTGAGATTTATTGGAGCTTCTGTATACACTTTTCCATCATCACTCTGCTCTATTTTAAAATGGTGTTTTTGTAATCTGTAAGCTATTTCTTGGTCTTCAACAATGCTTTTTTCATCAAACCCGCCGATAGATTCTATTATCTTCTTTCTGTAAACTGTGAATGGTCCGGGAGTAACGAAAATTGAGTTTATTTTAGCCATGCACTTTTTTATGAAAATATAAATCATATATTCTATTGCTTGAGTTTTCTGTAATATATTTTTCGGACTATGGACTTCCATTAATGGAGTAACTGCTGCTGTATCTTTATCAAAATGCTTGAGTATTTTTTTCAGACTATTTTTGTCTACATAGGAATCTGCATCCAAACAAGCAAAAAATTCTCCTGTAGAAATCTTTAAACCATTATTTATTGCTCTTGCTTTTCCTTGATTTTCTTGATTTATTAACTTTATTTTGTTGCCAAAACTCTCAGCAATTTCTCTTGTTCTATCTGTTGAACCATCATTTATAACAATAACTTCAAGTTTTTCCTTTGGATAGTCCAGATTGAGAACAGATGAGATGCATTTTTTTATTGTTTTTTCTTCATTATAGGCAGGGATTAAAATTGAAACTTTTGGTTTTCTTAATAATTTTTTCTTTTTTTCATTTCCTTCAAAGAACAAATTTAGATAAAAGATTAGAGAATATAATAAAATAAACTCAACAAAAAAAAACATCAGTGTTTCTATTGTTAACATAAATTTAGTTATGAGAAAAATATTATTTGTTTTTGTTGTGTCTAAAGGATTGTAAATTTTGTTTAGATAGATACCTATAATTAATTGATTAAAGAATTTAGAAATTAAAACAAATTAAAAGAAAACAAAAAGGAAAAAATTGTTTTCTAGGAGGTTATTACTCAGTTACCTCTGTTACTTCGTAAGGAGCGGCAGTTCCTGTTACTTTCATCAAATTGCCTGTAAGTTGGTAATCTCCTTTTGTTCCGTCTGCATAAGTGTTTGCTCTTTGCAATACTGTACAAGCTGCTTGTGTGTTCTCAGCATTTAATCCCGCAACAACTAAAGCAACTTTTCCTGTTGTGAAAGCATCATTAATCAACTGAATTCTTGCTTCTCCTGTGTGTGTTCCATCCAACCAATCACTGCAACTTAAGGTTTTATTCTCGTTTGCAAGCACTGCTACTAAACTATTAGCACAAGGACCACCAACCAAAATCAAATTCTTCTTTATTTCTCCATTTATTACTTTCGTGTTGAATGCATCTGTTGCCAATTTTGCAATGTTGTCTGTTACTGGGATAACCTGTTCATAGGTTGTTCCTGTTCCTCCTGTTGTTGTAGTGCTTGCCCCTTCTGCTAATACAAATACATTTGCTGTAACCTGTTGGTCAGGATAATATATTTTTACTGTGTCTTGGCTTGATGTGTCTCTTACTGCATAGACTCCATATAGGTCTACATAGTTATAGACATTGGAGTTGCTTCCTAATGTTACTCCTGTATTTGCTGCAGTGTAAGTAAAGTCTGGTGCTCCTGCTATTGCCACTTTGTTTGAACCTGAAGTCTCTGTAGATGCTTGCACAGCTACAGAATATACATTACTTGCGCTATCCTTCTCTTCTACTAGTAATATTGCTGGTTGTGAATATGCTGCTGCTGATGACCCTCCAAGGGTTATATTAATCTTATCTTTACCTGCGGCAGTAATGTTGTAATATACTGCCCCTGTTGAGGTTCTTCCTAATTTGAATGCTTCTGTTTTTCCTACATCTGAGGTATTGAAGTTTGTTAAGGCACTTGTCATTGTTGAAGTCTCGCCATCCTCTGTAGTTGTTGCACTTATGTTGTAAATTCCATCTGCACCTTCTGCTACTACAAGAGCTCCTGTAGGTAATTCTATTTTCAGTCCATCACTCAACTCTACTTGAGCGTTTGGTTTTGTTAATGCATATTCTTCTCCGTTTTTACCCTTTAATACAGGGAATACTGTAATATAATCTCCTTTGTCATTTATACCTGAGCTATCACCCCAAGTAACTGCAAAGGTTGTACTGCTCTTATTTACAAAGTGATATGCCTGTCCATCAATGTAATATGTTTCATTATTATCTGCTCCAGTTGTGATTTTTGTTGTAACTCCTGAGAATACATCTCTTAACTCTATGCTTGCTGAAGTAGTTCCATCTAAATTTACACTAGATACTTCAAATAAGTGGGTAAATCCACCAGAGTCTAATAGAATATATTCATCTTGTCCTACTGTTTCTCCTTCTACTACATGATATACATCTCCGCTATCATCTGCCAAACTAAATGTTGTTGAGGAACTTGAAGATTTGTAAGCCCAATTTATTGTTGCTGTCTCACCTTTATCATCAGTGATTGTTGCTTGTAATACATTATCTCCAGAGTTTGCTATATATAATACTGACCTAGAACTATCTGTAAGATCTGGTGAGATTGAATCAAAGCTTATCTTGAAGCTCTTCCATACAGGGTCTTCGTAATCCTTGCCTAGTGAGATATAATCATCTGATGATGATTTACCTCCAACATATATTCTGAATGCTGATAACTTATTACTTGAAGTTACTAATTCAACATAAGTTCCTGATACAGGGTCTTCTGAATCACCTAATTTAACTTTGCTTCCATGTTGCAATATTATCTTCTCTGCACCTATCAATAACTTAGCAGAGTTTTGTGACTGGTCCTGGTTTGAAAGATAGAATACTGCATCTACATATACATCTAAACCACCTACTCTTGCTGAACGTCCTTGTTGAATTGTTTTTTGATCATTTCCTACTCTTACTACAGCATGTGTTGTATCTGAATCACCTACCAAAGTAACTTCATAATCTTTTCCTCCAATTGTAACCTTTGCTGTCTCTCCACCGCTTAATGTCTTTGTTGCTGAAGAACCTGCTAATACTAACTTATCAGAAGTTGTTCCTGCAAAAGAATCACTTGTATCAGAATGTATTGTATATGTTTTTCCAAATAACTCTATTGTCTCTCCTGCTGCACTAGAACCATTTATTGGCTTATCAAAGCTCACATATGTACTATAGAAATAATTGCTTGTTGAAGGTGAAGTAGGGAACCTACCAAAATTGTAGGTTGGGTCTGCTGAAGAACTACTTCCTGGTTTTTCAAACTCTAATTTGTAATTAGAGCTTGATTTATTGCTAGGGGTTAAATAGATATATTGCTGGTATTTGTGTGTTGATCCTGCATCTGAATCTTGGAATGTTCCTGTTTTCAATAGAGTAGGCAAATCGTCTTTTGTCATTGTTGTCCTTAATCCACTCTTTCCTAAACTATCTCCCAAGTAAATTTTTGTGTTGGTGGTTGCAACAGCTCTTCCTTCTCCGGTAACTGTAGTTGTAGTTCCTGTTGTCCCAAGTTCTTTTGTTTCACCAGGTTCGCTTCCTAATCTAACAGCAATGTTAATTGCTCCAACAACATCTGCTGGGTCTGCTTTTTCTCCAACAACAATTAACATGTCTGTTGAACCGTCTGTTACAAATGGTGCTGGATAATCTGCTAAGGTATAGTTTTCTGCTATTGCTGCTGGAACCAATAAACTGGCTCCTACCATTACGGCTCCTAGAAAACCTGCTCCTATTCTTTTCAATATTTTCATTTTTTCACCTTTTTTATGAGAGTGAATCTCCCCAGTTATTTAGAACTGGTTCCTGGATTCGGTGCGTCGCTATAAATATATATACAAAAAGAAGTATATATTAGTTTATTGAAACAGTTTCTAACAAAAAATAGAATAAAATTTTATTGATTTATTTGTGAAATTAAGCAAAATTATTGAATTTAAAAGTTTCTGAACTGAAATATTTGTTTTAAATTATATTTAATCTAATTATTTTTAAAATCTCAAAAATCAAAAATTAGAGATTCTTTTTCTCTTATTTCAGAAAAAAACTTTTTCAAACTTAATAGTTTTTCAATAATTATAATTGTGTGGAGCTAGACCGGGCTGCTAGGCGTAGCCTGTAACCTGAAATCGTCTACATGCAGGGGTCGAAAATCCCGGAAGGTAACTGAAGTAGCAGAGGCCTCTCTAATTTAACTATGAAGTCCAGCCCCAAGAGGTGGTTTTCATTATGAATCCCCCAGGTTCGGAAGAAAGCAAGGGTAAGTAATGGAAACCATGCTTTTGGGTAAACTGGGCGGAGGAGAGTTAGAGAGTAAACTTCTGTTGCTTTTGTTATCGACCGGGAACTGCTCCACACACCAAAAAATCTAAAAATATTGTAAAAAAGGTTTTATTTATAAATAATTTATATTTATTTATGGTACTTGAAAGAATTTTCGGGAAGAGTTTAAAAGATGTTGAAGAAGAGGATGAAGAATATATAGATTTTAACAAAATAATTGAAAAGCCAAAAAATGTGGAAGGAAAAATGGAAATTAAAATAGAAAAACTTTCAGAATTTAGAGATGCTGAAAAAATACAAAGAGAAGTAAGAGAAGGGAAGATTGTTCTTGCTGAGACAGAAGAATTGAAAGAGAAAGATATTGGAGAATTGAAAAGGGCAATTGAAAGAATAAAAAAAACAATTATTGCAATTGATGGAGATATAGTAATGGGTCCAAAATCTATATTAATTGTTTGCCCAGGTTCTGTTGTAATTTCAAGGAGAAAATAATGACATACACATGCGTTCGATGCAGAGAAAAAACAGAAAAATTAGAAGAGGGGATTATATGCCCTCATTGCGGTTACAGGATTTTAATGAAAGACAGAGCAAAAAAAATTAAAAAAATAATTGCAAGATAATGGACATTCTTAAATTGATAATTGATGGTTCAAGTTTTCAATCTGTTTTAAAAGAGATTATTATTGAAGAGGGTCTTGACCCCTGGAATATAAATATTTCAAGTCTTGCAGATTCTCTATTGAATTATCTTGCACAATTAAAGGAAATAAACTTCAGAATTCCTGCAAGATTTATTTTGGTCTCTTCTATTTTATTAAGATTGAAATCAGAAAGTTTGATAGAAGAAGAGAAGGAAGAGAGGGAGTTGGAAACAATAAATATTGATGGTTTGGATATTCTTGAACCTCCTATTAAAAGAATTCCAACCAGAAATATAACTTTTGATGAATTAGTGCAAGCTTTAGAAAAAGTGATGAACTTTAAAGAAAAAAAAGAAAAAATTAAGTTCAACCGAGAAGAGAAAATAAAAGAATTGCAAAAAATTTTTGAAATAAACATTGAAGACTATGTAGACAAAGTTTTCAGAGAAATCTCAAAGACAAACAGAACAAGTTTTTATGAACTCACAAGTAATTTCAATAATTTGGAAACTGCAAGATATTTTATTGCACTTTTGCATTTAGCAAACCAGCAAAGAATAACAATAAAACAGGATAAATTGTTTGAGGACTTTTATATATTCTTGAGATAAAGTTTTTAAATTGAAAATTATAACAGTGTAATAATTTATAAATTAACAGGTTTGGAGGGGAGAATTTAAATTATAACAGTGTAATAATTTTTCAACTCATGAGTTTCACCATAATTAGAGTGTCTAATTGTTCAACTTATCAAAAATAATTATGGTTTGCAAATGTGGAGGAAAAGTTTACTTCAGAAGAAAATATGAAGGAACTGAACTATGCAAAAAATGTTTTGTTAGGTCAATAGAAAAGAAGATAAAAAAAGAGATAAGAATAAACAATTTGATTTCTAAAAATGATAGAATCTGCGTGGCAATCTCTGGAGGAAAAGATTCAACAGCTTGTTTATACATTTTGAATGAGATTGTCAAAAAAAGAAAGGATATGGAAATTTTTGCAATTTCAATAGATGAAGGGATTGGAGAATACAGAAAGAAAACAATTTCAAAAGCAAAAGAGCTTTGCGAATTGTTAAATGTTCCTATAAAAATTTACTCTTTTAAAGAAGAATTTGGAAAAACTCTTCCTGAAATTTTGAATCACAGGATAAATGCATGCACTTATTGTGGTGTTTTGAGAAGGTATTTATTAAACAAGAAGGCAAGAGAAAACAAGGCAACAAAACTTGCTTTTGGATTTAATTTGAATGATGAAGCTGAAAGTGTTTTCTTAAATTTTGTTTTTGGAAACTTAGAAAAATTTTTGAGATTGGGAGCAAAGATTGAAAACAAAGAAATAAAAAAATTTGTTCCAAGAATAAAGCCTTTAAGAGAAATTCCTGAAGAAGAAGTTTTTGCATATTGTAATGCTTTAAATTTGCCCCACTATCCAAAAAAAGAATGCCTTTATGGAAAAGAATCTGTAAGGAAAACAATAAGAAAATTTTTGTATGAGCTAGAGGAGAGATATCCTGGGTCTTTGTTTCAGATTGTTAAATTTGCTGATTTGTTAATCCCTCCTTTAAGAAAAGAATTCTATAAAAAGGGGAAAATAAAATATTGCAAAATCTGTTCTGAGCCTTCATCAAAAGAAATTTGCAAAGTTTGCGAATTGCTTGAAAAAACTAATCTTTGACTTTCATAACTTGCACCTCTAATTTATCAATTGATTTCTGGACTAAATCTATGAGACCATAGCCTGTAACTTTTGTTTCAAAAACTTTTCCTCCAGCAATAATTCTTCCATCAATCTCATAAAGTGGTTTTCCGGTTTTCCTGAGTTTTCTCAAATGGAATTTTATTAAATTCGGTTTTAAAATTTTCTGTATTTTCTCTGCAAAGTTGTTTAAATCCTTATAAATTACATCTGTATAGATTCCTTCTTCTAAATCAAAACCAACAAGTTCTATTTTTGTTTTTTCTTTAAGTTTTTTTAACCCTCTAAAGATTGTTTTTGGTGTTATTATTTTATCCTTATAAACAACAAAATAATTTTCTTTGATCAAATTAAGCAATTCATCAGTTTCTATTTTTGAATCTACTTCAACAAATCTCTTAACAAAATCCGATATTTTTATTTCTTTTTCTTCTTTTTTATCAGGGGATAAAATCCTGTCTTTTTTTATTGATATAATTTTTGCTAAAGAAAAACAATCAACTGCCCCAATAATTTTATTTTTGTCAGAAATTAGCAAAACATCTCTTTCACGAAGCAAATTTCTTGCAACACCAATTGTCTCATTTGCAGAAATTATTTCTGTTTCTTCGCAAACTTTGTTTAAATCTATCTCTATATCTAAGGTTTTTAGAAAATCAATTAAAAGAACAATTCCGGAAAAAGAATTGTTTAGAAAGAAAGGGAGAACATTATAATTTGCAAACTCTTCTTCTCCTTTTTTTTCTGTTAAATGTGGAACATCTTTCACAAAATTCTTCAGTTTTGCATTAGCATCCAAGTCTCTTATAACAATATCCTTTAGATAAACCATTCCTTCATATTTATTAGAGAAAACTGGCAAAGCTTCTATTTTCAATTCCTGCATTTTTGAAACAGATTTTCCTATCAAATCTTCTATACTTAGAGGTTTAATTTTTAGAACAATATCCTTCCTCATAATATAAGTAATTTTAATTATGTATCGCTATTTATTTGAGGAAGAATGTTTTAATAGGGTTTTTGAAGTAAACAAAAAAATCAATTTTGAATTGCAGAGAAAAATAAAAGAAATAATTGCAAATCTTTTGGAAATAAAAGATGAAGAAGTTAAGCTTGTGTATTATAAAAAAACTGAAAATTCAATAGAAGCAAAATTTGAGGCAACAAAAGAAATCAGTAAAAACTTTGTTTTCAGGATTATTCTTGTAATAACTGAATTAGAAACAACCCTAATTTCTTTAAAAACCTTTATTTCAAGAACTATTCCTGTTTATTTAGCCGGTCCTGTTTTAATAGAGGATTTGCTCTACAATATAATGCAGGAGTTCTCAAAAAAATCTTTTTACAAAGATATAATGTCGGAATACAAATTAAAATACGAGGAAGTAAGCAAAAGATTGTACGAAGAATTGGAGATTTTGTTTAGTTTTGAAGATAATTTCTCAAGTCAACAGAGATAGCCAGAAAGGATGGAAAAAATAAACAATGGATAAATTAAACAAAAAATTTATTAAAATTCCAAAATAATCTATTATATAATTTGATTGCGTCAGTTTTCCTTTTAAAAGATATGCAGTATGCCCAAATAAAAGAACAACAAACATTATTAGAATCAAATCAAGATTCTTTAACAAAATAACAATTAAAACAGAAAAAATATTTATTATAAGCCCAAAAACACTTCTTACTAATTTAAATTCTTTGTTTGTTATCCATCTATCTCCTAAGAAAAAGTTTATGGTAGCTGGAAGAATATAAAGAACAAAAATACAAAATAAAATAGAAGTAATTAAATCATATTTTATTGCAACCAATAATATGGATATGGTTGTAAATTCTATCCCATGAATAATTTTTACTCTTCCAAGAATGCATCTATCAAATATAACCAACAGAGAAGCGAAAATAATCACATTACCTCTTATAAGATATATGAATATAATTGACAAAGATAAAATCAGAAAATAAATAATGGGTTTGCTCATATTAACAACAATTGCATCCAGAAAGAATGGAAAAAATAAACAATGGATAAATTAAACAAAAAATTTACTGAAATTCCAAGATAATCTAAAATAAAATTTGGTGTTTTCAATCTGCCTGCTAAATTATTCATTATATGTTTGAATATAAGAACAATTAACATTATCAAAACAATATCAAATCCTCTTAAAAAATATATGATAAATACGCAAAGAAAATCAACAAGATTTCCAAAACCGATCGTCATCATCACAAAATCTTTGCTTAAGACAAATTTTTCTCCAATAAAACTGTTTATTATTGTAGGAATAATTAAAGGCAAAAAAATAACAAAAAGAATTCCTGTAACTAATCCATATTTTAAAACAACTAACAATGTTGCCAAAGTTGTAAACT
>Ga0190316_1000342_pt1 | contig 13555 bp, 14 predicted proteins | sample 48701112_MG_FD_161663 | JGI IMG/M metagenome (GOLD analysis project Ga0190316, IMG submission 161663) | Hydrothermal vent sediment bacterial communities from Southern Trench, Guaymas Basin, Mexico - 4870-11-1-2_MG | ecosystem: Environmental > Aquatic > Marine > Hydrothermal vents > Sediment ... | reverse complement strand
ATCCCTCAGGTCGTAGTGGGCATCAAAAACCAGGATTACTGGTTCTCTGTATCTTTCCAATATGGGGTTCACCACCCCAAGTGTTATTGTATGCTCCCCACCAAGGAGTATGGGGAACTTATCATCCTTCAGGATGTCGTCCACCTTATTCTCAACCCATCCAACCATCTTTTCTGGTTCTAAAGGCGGCTCATCTTCGGGCATGGTGTAAATCCTGTGAGTAATCCTTTCACCAGTGTCCATATCATAATACTCAAGCCCTCTGGAAGCAGAGAGAAGCACACCTGGACCAAACCTTGTTCCGGGAACAAGTGAAGTGGTTGTATCAAATGGAACGGGTAGTATAACAAACTTTGAATCTCCGTAATCTGTGAAAATATCAATAAATGTATTCATAAAATAAAGACCGCTGCTGCAATCACGGTTGTCCAGTAACCCCTCCTGTCACCCCTTGCCGATGCAGTAACATTGGTGGTTGAATAAATCTTCCCGCTGATTTTCCATATCTCCTTTCTCTCATCATAGTTTGCATCAGGGTCAAATTCAACACCAAGTATTGTGGCAAGCATACTTGCTGCAAGATCTTCTGCATACTCTCCAGCCTGTTCAGGGGGCTGACCAAAGGCATGGTGTTCGGAGAGATAACCATACTGTTCTGTATCCCTGGGAATGGCAAGTCCAACTGATGCACTTATCAATCTTTCTGGTTCATTTGTGGAATTTTCTGCCATAACCGTAAAAACAATCTCCCCTTTGTTCAACATTCCTATACCCTTCTCCCGTGAAATCAACTTGCATCCTGGTGGGAATATACTTGAGACCTTGACAAGATTGAACCCTGCAATACCCGCACTCCGCAATGCTGCTTCAAGGGAGGCAAGTTTCTCCCTGTGCACACCAATCCCCTTTGTCAGAAAAACATATCTTGGTAGTAGCATAATAAAAATGGCTGGGGAGCAGGGACTCGAACCCCGATTCCTGGATCCAGAGTCCAGTGTCCTGCCAATTGGACGACTCCCCATTTTAATAGCGGCACGGGGATTTGAACCCCGGTCTCCTGGCTGAGAACCAGGTATCCTGGACCTGGCTAGACGATGCCGCCGTGTGTGAATATAATATTAAAATTAACCCTCATGTCAAGGCTTTTTCCATCCTTGAAAATCAATTAAGGCATGGATTTTTGTGATAAAATATATTGAAAGAGATTGGATTGCTTATTTTTTGCACATGGATAGAGGGATAAAAAATTTATCTCTTAAAAAGATGTTACTTGTTAATGCCTGACCCCCTGACCTCGGTTTTCCAGATTTTTTGTATTTCTGGTATAATTTTTGTATTTGTTAACTAAATTTTTCTCTTTACTTTTTCACCTTTTTCTTTTATTATGCACTTAAACAGGAGGTTTGCGTTGCGGAACATTCTTTTTGTCTTTTTACTGGTTCCTGCCATTCTACTGGCAGACTATTCCCTTGTATCCATAAAAAATCCCTCATCTGATGTACTACGTATAGGTGAATTACTCAAGGTGACTCCGGATGGCGAACACATATTTATCTTCAATAAGTATGAGATGGACAAACTGAAGAAGTGGAACGTGGGTTATCGTGTCCTTATTCCTGATATGGAGGCATACTATTCAGCCAGAATGAAGGGAAAGGGTTCTCAGGGTGATTACTATTCCTACGCAGAGGCTGACTCAATCCTCCATTACATCCACACACAGTATCCTGACCTGGTGACAGATACATTCTCCCTTGGAAAATCATGGGAAAATCACGACATATACTGTGTGAAACTCACAAACACAAACTCCACCTATCCCAAAAAGCAGGTTTTAATAGATGCAATGATACATGCAAGGGAACCCATTGGTGCCAACCTCACTGTGGAGTTTGTAAGGTACATGGTGGAGCACTACAATACAAATGCTGAGATAAGGTACCTGCTTGACCACAGGGAGGTATATATCATACCTGTACTGAATCCTGATGGATACCTCTACAATGAGGCAAACTATCCCAATGGTGGAGGCTATTGGAGAAAAAACAGAAGGGACAATGGTGATGGAACATATGGTGTTGACCTGAACAGAAACTTTGAATACATGTGGGGTTATGATAATTCAGGTTCAAGCCCCTATACAAGTGATGCGACATATCGCGGCCCTTCTCCTGCTTCAGAACCTGAAACACAGGTCTCTGAAAGCCTTGGTGTGGCAGACAACTTTGTCCACTACCTGAACATACACTCATACAGCAACCTGATTATTGTCCCATGGGGTTATGTGAATGAGTGGCCAGCAGGCTATGATAGTGTAATCTACGAGCAGATGTCAATAAGGATGAGGAGAACCAATGGTTATACCTATGGAACTGCTGGGCAACTCCTCTATGTGGTGAATGGACCTGCCACTGATTGGTACTGGGGTGATAGAGGGGCGTTCGCATTTGTCATAGAGATTGGAGAGACCTTCTGGCAGGAGGACCAGATACCTGCACAACTTGATGAGGCAATGCCAATACTATACTACCTCACACAGGCAGCAGGCCCACTCCTCTCTGTTTCCAGTAATACCATGAATGAAATCAGTGGTGACGGAGACCAGTATGTTGACCCTGGTGAGGAATGGGGAATACATCTGTTTATGGAAAATATAGGTTCTGTTGATACCCTCACATCAGGACAGGTGGTTCTCACCACTGATGACCCATGGATAACCATTGGAGAACCTATCCACAGTGAACCCAATATTCCTCCCTTCACACAGCACGAAGACTCTTTCAGTATAAATGTTATGAATGGAGCACCTGCTGGACACATTGTGCTTATTTATGCAAAGTGCTATACAGAGGGTGCTGTCTCGGGGATTGATACGATCTCTTTCGCCATAGGCAATCCTCCTGTGGATACAATATTCTTTGATGACTTTGAATCTGGGACAGGGAAATGGGTCTGGGAAGGAACATGGGATTTAACCACATCAAGTTATCACTCACCTACAAACTCTGCAACAGACAGCCCTGGCGGTGATTACAACAACAGTACAAGTTATGGTATTGAAACCAATGTGAGGATTGACCTTACCAATGCCTCCAATCCAAAACTCATATTCTACCATAAGTATGAAATAGAGGAAGACTGGGATTATGGAAGGGTGATTATCAAACATGGAACAGAAACCGATGTTCTCCAGAGTTATACTGGGTACAATACCACATGGACGAGTGATACCTTTGACCTTTCATCCTACATAGGTGATACAATCATTGTGAGATTCCAGCTGAATACTGATGTATATGTAACATACGATGGATGGTATATTGATGATGTTCTCATCAGTGGATATATCCTTTCAAACCTTCCTCCTGACAGGCCAACACCCATATCACCTGTTGGGGGTGCAAACACAGGTAATAGACCAGTTCTTGTGCTGTCAAACACAACAGACCCTGAAAATGACCCCCTCACCTATGGTTTTGTTGTTTACTCTGATTCACTCTGCACAAGCATTGTGGTTCAAAAGGACAGCGTTCCAGAGAGAACAGATTCAACATACTGGCAGGTTGAAAATCCGCTCCCTCCAGGAACCTACTACTGGAGAGGTTATGTCTATGATGGGCATGACAGGTGTCTTCTGTCTGATGCGGGTTCATTTGTGGTCGCAACAGGTATAAAAGAAACAACAGAGATGGTTATGATTGACAATGTTCTGGGCATTGTAAAACCGCTCAATTCTAAAGCAACAGGTTTTGATGTACAGGTCAGAGACCAGATTGGTAGGGTCATTTATACCGGGAAACTTGGAACTGGAATGTACATGAAGAAACTCAACCTGCCTTCAGGAATGTACTTTGTGTCAATAAAAGGCGCTGGTTTCAGAAAAGACATTAAGATACTCAACCTCCTTTAGGAGTAACAGACCCCACTCCGTATGGGGCCTACTTTTATGATTACAAAAAATACGGCAAATGGACTGAGAATATTCTTGATCCTTGTTGTAATCACAATAACACTGATCCTTGTCTTCACAGTTACAGAGGAGACCGTTTCTGCATTAAAGAAGATAAAATGGATTTACCTGTTTTCCTCAATCATTCTACTCCATGCTTATATACTGCTTGAGGCCACCAGGATAGAACTCCTTTCAAAGACAATCTCCGGTCACTTTATAAGGTTCTCCTCCTCTGTTCCTTTCATATTTTGTGGTGCATTCCTCTCTGCAGTGACACCATTCCAGGCTGGTGGTGCACCTGTACAGATGTACATACTGAAAAAAGAGGGAATGGAATGGGATAAAATACTCACTCTTCTATTAATGAAGGAAATACTGTATATCTTCTCAGCACTCCTGCTGAGCATCATATTTATAAGGGATTTCCTTTCATCTATCCCCTATTCTATTGGAATGCTTTCATGGTATGCTGTTATAACCTACGGAGTGATATTTGGATTCCTCATAATACTTCTTTTAAAACCAGTTGCACTGAAGAGGTTCTTCTTCAGGATAAGCATGCCACGGGGGAGGAGAACAAGGCTCACATACATATTACTCCCTGTATCAAGGGTGATTCACGGAATGGTGAAAACATTCAAAACAATGTGGTCTGATAAACCACTCCACATAATTGGTCTTATCTTTTTCACCTCTCTTGTGTATCTTCCTGACCATTCCATTGCATATATGATTCTCAGAGGACTGAATCAACATCTTCCCTATGCCTCTGTTATCCTGAAACAGATTTTTCTCTTAATGGCTGGTTTCTTCTTCCCACACCGGGGCAGAGGGGATGATGGAGGGAGGCTTTTTACTTCTATTCAAGGGTGGAATTCCGCAACATATCATAGGAATCTTCACCATCCTGTGGCGATTTGTTACATATTATGGAGTTGTAATTGCTGGTGGAATAGCCGCTCAGTTTCAGTTCAGAAAAAGAGAAGATTGAATCCCACCCATTTTTAATATGGAACTTTTATAAATATATGTTATAATAATCCATGCTGAAAAACATTTTGGGTGTTCTGCTGGGATATCTCATAGGTTCCTTCCTCCCCGCTTACATCTTTGGAAGGTTAAAGGGGATTGATATAAGACAGGTCGGGCAGAGGAATGCAGGCACTGCAAATACATTCTTTACCCTTGGGTTATATGCTGCCATTCCAACGGGGATAATAGACCTCTCCAAAGGACTTCTCAGTATGTGGGTTGCCTACAAACTCGGTGCATCCTTTACATTCATACAGATTGCTGGTTTCTCAACCATACTCGGGCATGTATTCCCCTTTTATCTAAGATTCAAGGGTGGACAGGGTGTTGCCACATCAATTGGTATCCTCTTTTACTACCTTTACTTCTACATTAACATACATGCAATATATTTATCTGATATTCTCTTCCTCCTTGTGATTGTACTTTTGATATGGTCTGCCGCAAGGGAAGGCCCCGTTGTTGGAATCATTGTTCTTCCACTATTTGCATATTCACTTGTGAGGAATGCCCCTCGGTTTTACCTCAACCCTTTTCTCATATCCATCATAACTTACATATTCTCAATAAATCTAATCAATACTATTGACAGAAAACTCTTTGTAATCAGGGATAAGGAATTCAAGAGACATATGTGGAGAACAATCTTGAGACCCGCGGCTGTTGTGTTCGTATTTTACTACTTAAACACGGACAAGGTATCAACCCTATATCTTATTGGTTCGGTTACTGCTGTGTTCCTTCTCCTTGACCTGACAAGGTTATTCATAAAAAGGGGAAGGGATGCCCTCAGGTTCATGTTCAAGGAAAGGGAGGGGAAAACATTCTCCTCAATGACAACATTCCTCATTGCATCCTTCATTATAATCCTTTTATTCAAAAAAGACATAGCAATCCTGTCTATCCTTTTCCTCATAACGGGTGACATCTTCTCAAAAATCTTTGGCCTCTCTTTTGGTAAACACAGGATATTCCAGAATAAATCTGTGGAGGGAAGCACTGCCTTTCTTGCAGGTGCCCTTATTGTAAGTTTTATTTCCATTCCCCACCTTGATATTCCGTGGCTTATAATGCTGACAGGTTCAATAACAGCAACCATTGTTGAGATGTTACCAATGGGTATTGACGACAACTTCACAGTTGGTATTATCTCTGGAAGTGTTATGGAACTTGTGAAACTGTTTTTACACTGAGGAGGCAGTATGGAGATTAGGGATATAATGGTTAAACTTGACTGGATGGAATCCATGCTGGAACAGAGATTCCTTCCTGATACAGATGAAGTGCCATTATTAGAAGGGATTGAAGAAAGGGAGGATATTGTTGTATCCATATACAATCTAAAAACAGAGGCAGGGGTGATAAGAAAGGGAGATGCCTTCAGGGTGATTGAAGAGTTCATGCTCCCAATAACAGACAACCATGGTATAATCATTGAACACACCCCTGCCATCATTGGGATAAGGCTATGTGACAACAAAAAGTTCCTTCTCTACAGGGACACTGTTAGAAGCATCCCTTAAAAACATCTATATCAAAAGAGGGCTCAGCCAATCACCTTCTTAATCTTCTCAAATGCCCAGTCTATCTCATCCTTCCTTATAATAAGTGGAGGAGCAAAACGGAGCACGTATTCATGGGTCTCCTTACAGAGAAGGCCCTCCTCCATCAGTGCCTCTGCATACTTCCTTGTTGGTTCTGTCATTTCAAGCCCTATTAAAAGGCCTCTCCCCCTTACCTCCTTGATTGAGGGATTCTTCAATGTCCTGAGTTTATCCATGAAGTAATTCCCCATCTCTATTGCCCTATCAGGAAGTTTTTCATCTATCAGGACATTGAGTGCCTCAATTGCAACTGCACTGCCAAGTGGATTTCCACCAAATGTTGAACCATGGTCTCCGGGATTGAAAACCTCGAGTATATCCTTCCTTGCAGCAACAACTGATACAGGGAGAATTCCACCGCTCAATGCCTTACCAAGGATTATCATATCGGGCTTTGCATCCTCCCATTCCCATGCAAACATCTTTCCTGTCCTCCCCAATCCTGTCTGAATTTCATCCAGGATGAAGAGTGCATTGTTCTTTTCGCAGAGAGACTTAACCTCTTTAAGATAACCCTCTGGCGGGATTATGATTCCACCTTCACCCTGAATGGGTTCAATCAAAACACCTATGGTGTTCTCATTAAAGGCATTCTTTATCGCCTCAATATCTCCATATGGAACCATCTTAAATCCAGGTGTGAATGGGCCAAATCCCTCCCTATACTGTTCTTCGGATGAGAAGGATATGATCGTGATTGTCCTGCCATGGAAGTTGTTCTCTGCTACAATAATCTCCCCCTTGTACTTCTCCATTCCCCTGACTGTGTAAGCCCATTTCCTTGCAGCCTTAATTGCGGTTTCAACGGCCTCAGCACCTGTGTTCATGGGTAGTGCCATATCCATACCTGTAACCTCACAGACCTTCTTGAGGAACAGGGGGAGTTTGTCATTATGGAATGCCCTTGATGTGAGTGTCAATCTTGCAAGTTGCCTCTGTGCAGCCTTAACTATCCTTGGATGATTATGCCCCTGATTGAGTGCAGAATAAGCGCTGAGCATGTCCATATATTTCTTACCCTCAACATCCCACACCCATACGCCTTTGCCCTTCTCTATAACAACAGGAAGGGGGAGATAATTGTGTGCTCCAAATTCATCATTAATCTTTATCAATTCACCACTTGAAAGTTTTCCCATCTCACCTCCTTTTTTCCTGAAATCTATATTTAAAAAAAACAATGTCAAGGGAAAGGGATTTTGTTCTCCTGTAGTTTTTTATAAATCTCATTCTGATGCATCCCAATTTTTCTAAACCCTCTTATCAAACACATCACAACCCCTTTCTTATCAAAATCATTGAATGAATCGTATTGCCTCATTAAACAGGCAAGAATCTTTCTTACAAGTTTTTTCTCTGAAGGTTGAACAACCCAGGAGTTCAGGGAAAACACACCTTTCAGGGAGTAAATGACATTCCTCCTGTAGTTTGAGGGTGGTTTTAGCATTAATATTTTCAGTCCTTCCTTTAATGCCTTCCCTATTTCTTTTCTTAAATCCAGATATAAAACATACCTCTTATAAATCTCCCATGCCTCTTTATCCGCATTTTGTGGTTCTTTAATAATAAAATGAACAGTGTCTGAAATGATTTTGGTTATTCCATGCGTAAAACTTCTTAAAGATATTGAAAAGTAATATTCTCCTGGTGGAATGCATCTTTCTCCTATTTTACCGTCCTTCACAAATTCATAACCTCCATAACTTACCAGGGGCAATCCAACAATGGGTATTGGTTCATAAGTTATCGTCTCTCCAGGTTCTACCTGCACCACAGGAGGGTTATATTTCTTCCCTTTCTCTACTGCTATTGTCCCACTTACAATACTATGGTGAACCCTTTTATTAAAACTATTCCGCATCACAGCATCTTCAGAATACAATTTCTCCACAAGTGTAAATTTTTCCATTAACTCCGCACCTTTGCCCTTATTTATAATGGTGAGCCCTACAAAGATATTTTCACCCACTAAATATTTGTTTTTATCTGTAAATAGATGAACATAAAGCACTGACAGGATTATAAAGATCATTTATTACCTCCAGTTTTCAATGTTTATCCTGATTATATGACCATCATTCACACCAGGATAAAGATACTCCTCTGTGACAAAGCATGAATAAGCCAAGCAGAATAACCAATCTTTTATACTTCTTTATAACTCCCAATGCATTCAATATACACCAAACAACCTGTGTTCCTGGCCCATGCACAAGCGATGATTTTTATGATTATAACACCTGTGGATGATGCCTGTCAAGATGAATTATCTTCCCCTTATTTTATGATTAAAAATCCTGACCCACCTTTTGACAAAAATTATTATATGTTTTACAATCGGGTATGGTTTCTGGACTATTTGAGAAAAAAGAAGAAATAATCTATGTGAATGCTGCATCCTCAGGCCTTATGAGCGTACCTGCAATGAAGGCAGCAGAGGGAATACTAAAAGAATATAAGGAGAGGGCTGAACTCACTTTCATGTGGAGGTTCCAAATGGCTACTTGGTCCTGGTGGAACAGGTTTTCTATGGGTGAGCAGAAAGGTTCTCCCGGGACTTAAAAAGGTTTATTCTGGCTGGCTCGGTGCTCCATGGAAGGATCTCAGTGATTTTCCCAGTCTGCCACAGCCTTACAATGACCTCCGGACATTTGAACTGAGGACAAGAAACCTACCCGGGATAGCATGGCTCAGAGAAAACATAAAAATATTGAATAATATTGGTATTGAACATGTCAACTCCCATATCCTATCACTTAAAAACTCCCTCTTACAAAAAATAAAATCACCGGGATATAAATCCTGCTGTGAAAACTCACCTTCAGGGATAATCAGTATCAAGCATGAGGCTGTAAACATGAAAAAAATGAAAAATTTATTGGGATTATAAAAGGGGTTGACAAAAAAGAGTTTTTCTGATATATAAAACACTATGAAGTTTAGAGAAATCTTTAAGTCTTTGAAGGTAGTTCTTGATATTGATGCATCTTCCAAGGATGATGCAATCAGGAAACTTGTTGATTATCTTCCTGTTGAAGAGACAAAGAAGGAACTCCTTTACAATGCAATAATGAAAAGGGAAAGCCTTGGGTCTACTGGCATCGGTGATGGAATTGCTGTCCCACACGCAAGGAGTCTCATTCCAAAGGATGTATGTATTGTTGTAGGGAGATTGAAAAATCCAATAGACTTTGATGCACTTGATGGTAAACCTGTTAAACTCATGTTTCTCATTGTTGCTCCTCCACATGATACAAAGAACAGATACCTTATAACACTTGGAAAGATTGCTGAACTTTCAAGGGAAATCTCCAGAGACAAAAGGATATTTGAGGTTGAAACAGAAGAGGAATTTGTAAACGAACTGGAAATACTACTTGATAAAAAGTCATGAATGATGATCTAAGAAAACTTATATCACTCCAGGAACTTGACCTTTTAATCAAAGAGAGGAAAAAAGAAGAGGAAGCAGGTTTTCAATTACAGGGAGCAGAGGAGTTCAAAAAGGCAAGGGAAACTATTATTTCATTGCTCCCTCCCCATCTTTACAGAAAATATCAGAGATTGAAGGAGCGATACGGAAATGCCGTTGTTCCTGTGGTGGGGGGGATATGTCAGGGATGCTTTATTTTACTTCCCACTTCACTGGTCTCCCAAAAAAACAAGAATGAAAGAATTCACACCTGCCCCAATTGTGGAAGGATCCTCTACTGGGCAGATGAATGATTAATCATCTTCCTTAAAAGGAGATTTTTCTTCCTGTATCTTCACGGCCCTGATTGTCAACTTCCAGCAGAAGTAAAGTAGCGGTATGATGAAGAATGCAAGGGCAGGTATTTTTGTCATAAGTAAAAAATCGTATAAGCCATGAACAACGGAAGGAACAACAAAGGAAAGAATTAAATTTTTTCTCCTCCTCCCTGTAAACTTTGCAACTCCCATAAAATATCCCATAAAAACACCAAATATTGCGTGGCCTGGAATGGACAGGAAAGCCCTCAGGACCCCCACATAAAAGCCACCCCTGAAAACATAAAAGATATTCTCAATAAATGCAAAACCAAGAGAGATCATAACAGCATACATTATCCCATCATATGGTTCATCAAACTCTTTGTTATAATACATCAGGCCGAACAAACCAATAAACTTCAACCCTTCCTCAACAAACCCAACACCAATGAATGCATAGAGGAATATGATAAAAATGTTCGTTGTAACCGGTGTATACATGAACAAGACTGCGAAGGATTGCTCAAGAAAAAGGGCGGGAACTGTGATAAGAATGCCAATGAGGAATGCCTTGATAAGGAGTGATAAAGGCTCCTTTTCATACCTGTCTTTGTGGTAGAAAAAGATAATCAGCGCTATTACAGGGGCAACAGCAACCAGTAACAGGTACATCATTCAGGGGATTTCAGCCTCTCTATTATCTCCTCAACCTCCTTTGCTCCCTCTTCATAAAACTTATACTCCTCAGGTGCAATTTCCTTCAAAAGCCTCAAAAATTCACCTGCGTGCACCCGTTCTTCATCTGCAATATCTATCAGCACCTCTTTTGCAAGTTTATTTTCTGTGGATTCTGCAAGTTGCATGTAGAGCTGGACTGCCTCATACTCTGCTGATACAAGAAACCTTATTGCACGGACAAGTTCAGAATCTGATAACTTCCTGTCATTCCTCAAACCAGAAAAGGGATTACCAAAATCAGGCATACATACCTCCTTCTTTTTGTGAAAGTATACCAATTTATCATTCGTATGTCAAAACATATTCAGTCCTTTCTTTGAATTATAAGTTGAACATCAATATTGACACAAAAAATTATAGAGATATAATATACTGCAAAAAATGTTTGGTATCCCTACATGTTATTATGGCAAGGAGAACTCAAATAGTATTGGTAATATCCTTTTTACCCTCTGCGCGCCCATACGGGTTTATAGGGTTTTGGAGAGAAAAGAGGATACCTGTATCTTTGGCCGATCTAAATATGGAAGATACGGAAATCTGTGAAAAACCTTATGTCTGGTTTATTGAACGACCTTTCATCAAAAAAGAGAGTTTCTTTTGAGGAGTTAGACAATGATAAGGGATGATTATATAATGCGATTGATTGAAATGTTTACTGAGAGTATGAGGAAAATTATAAAGATGGAGAAGGAGGGTAAGAATGAAGAGGCTCTGGAAGCCATAGGTGAAACTTATCGTAATTTACTTGGTCTAAACCCCGAAATTATACACATCCTGGAAGTTGAGGACTTAAAGAATTTGATGGAATACACAGGCATTATAAATGACCAAAAGATGCAGATTTTAGCAGAACTTCTCATAAAAGAAGGAGATCTAATGCTTCAGGCTAAAAATAAAAATGTTGCGAAACAGAGATATCTCAAAGCACTTGAGCTACTCTCCACTATGGAAAGAAATGATAGAATAAAAAAATTGAAATTGCAGGTTAAGGAAAAGATTAAAGAAGTTGATGATTGTCAAAAGTAAAACTCTACTGCCCCGACCTTGACAATCTAAAAAATCGTTTTATATTGTTCCTATGGTGACTGACCAGTCAGTCAAAAAGGACAAAAGAGAGTGTATATTACAGGCAGCAGCATCCCTTTTCATGAAGGAGGGTTATTTTAAGGTTACCATGGATATGGTCGCTGAGAAGGCCGGTGTTGCCAAAGGGACTTTGTATCTCTACTTCAAGAATAAGGATGAACTATTTGCGTGTGTTATTCAGTCAAGGGTTCAAAAAGTTATTAATGATGCGGTTCGGGTTGTGGATGCTTCCCGGTCCCTTGATGAATTGATTGAAAATCTATTTTTGATTACTGATAGGATTGTAAAGGAAATGGGGGTTTATAAAGGAACAGGGGAAAGATTTATGGAACTTCCAGTTGGGGTCAGGAAGAAAATTAAGAAAAGAATACCCGAAAGGGTGAAGGCCTTCAACACATATATAGGCAAAATGGTGAAGGGATTTGTGCCAGGTGTCGGAATGGAGCCCGAGTATATAGGCGAAGTGATATTAACCCTTACCATCAGGTCTTCAATTCTTGGGGAAAAAGGTTTTAAAGAGGCAGTGAAGAGATTCATTAAAACTGGATTAGAAAAGGAGGAGAAATGATAGGTCTATACCTTGTGCTTTTTATACCTACCCTTACATTTGACGAGGCAAAGGATATTCTTCTGGACAGGTCTCCCATATTACAGAGTGCAGCAATAGATGTTAAGATAGCACTGGAGAGGTATCACCAGATGAAGGCATCCTTTTACCCATCAGTCACCCTTCAGTCTTCCTACACAAGGCTCACCAATGTTCCTGTTGTTGAGATGCAAACACCACAGGGAACCATGGAAATGTCCATGGGATGGCCTGATAATTATCAGAACGCCCTCTCCATTTCGCTTCCCCTGTTTACTTCAGGAAAAAGGCTCATCATGAACAAACTTGGTGAGATAGGGGTGGAGACTGCCGAACTCCAGAGAAAGCAGCTTGAGAGAGAAATGATTGACAATCTTGCGCAGATTTACTTTAGTCTCCTCATGTCCCAGAAGGCAAAGGAGTTGTCAAGTGAGGCACTGGAGAATGCACAGGAACACTACAATGTGACAGAGGCACAGTTTAAAGAGGGAAGCGCAACAGACCTTGATGTTATAAGGGCAGAGAAGGATGTTTATCAGGCAAAGTCAAACATTTTACAGGCAGATAACAACATAAAGAACCTGTACAGGGCACTGAATAACCTTTTGGGATTTCCTGTTGACACCATCTATCCCCTTGAAGATGGTGGTGATTCAATTGCTATTGATATTCCAGTCGACTCCCTTGTTGAACTTGCCCTTAATACAAGGGTGGAATTGAAATCCATAGACAGGGCAATTGAAAGTGCAAAACTCAACATAAAGATGAACTTGGCTTCATTTCTTCCAGATATCGCCTTCTGGAGCAATATTGGATACAACA
>Ga0190316_1000341_pt1 | contig 13566 bp, 19 predicted proteins | sample 48701112_MG_FD_161663 | JGI IMG/M metagenome (GOLD analysis project Ga0190316, IMG submission 161663) | Hydrothermal vent sediment bacterial communities from Southern Trench, Guaymas Basin, Mexico - 4870-11-1-2_MG | ecosystem: Environmental > Aquatic > Marine > Hydrothermal vents > Sediment ... | reverse complement strand
TGTATTGGTTATTAGTGAAAAATTAAAAAAATGAACTTGTCTATTATTTCCGAATAATTTTTGTTTCTTTCTTTTTTGTGAGAGTCAATAATAATTCTTTTAGTTGGCTATCTGAAATTGGTTCATTAATCTGGCCTTGTTGATAAATCTGGATTAAATATAATTCTATTTGTTCTGCAAGTTGAGGATTTGCAATTCTCACATTTGACAATCTTTCCCTTGCTTCTTTTGTCAAGCATTCTGCAAGAATTTTTCTTTTTAACTCTTCTATCTGTTTTAATTGTTCCTGCTGTATCCTAAATTGAGTTAATTGATCTAGCATATATAAATTTTATCCTAAATTTTATAATGTTTGTAAATAAAGAAAAATGTTTGAGATGCGGAGGATGTGTTTCTGTTTGCCCTAAAAATGCTTTAGAACTGACAGAACAAGGAATTATAAGAGATGAAAAAAAATGCATTAATTGCGGAATCTGTGAGAAATTCTGCCCAGTCGGAGCAATAAAAGTTAAAAAAGAAAAATGATAAAAAATTTGTTATTACTCTGAGCGTGCTTAAACAAATTATGAAAATCGAAAAGAAAGTTTGGCCAAAATTTTTTCAAAAAATTCTAGATGGAGATAAAACTTTTGAGTTGCGTTTAGCAGATTTTGAATGTAAACCTGGAGATATTTTGGTTTTAAGAGAATGGAACCCTGAAACAAAAAAATATACCGGCAAAGTTATTGAGAAAAAAGTAACTTATGTTATCAAAACCAAAGATGTAAAATTTTGGCCTAAAGAAGAAGTTGAAAAATATGGCTATCAAATCATTGCTTTCAAATAGACATCTCTCTGTATCATACTGTGCATCCTTTTATGGCAAGTTTTTCTTGCCTAATTTTCCAAATTTGCTCCACTTCATTCCGCAAACTTCTCTTAATCGCATAGGGTGCAATATTACTCGGTGAACTCGCCTTCAAAAGATATATAAATGATTTGTTAAATCTTATTTATAATGGAAAATATACCAAAGATTGGGGTCGGGGTAATAGTAATTAAAGATAATAAAGTTCTCCTTGGTAAAAGAAAAAATGCTCATGGTGAAGGTTCATGGGGTTTTCCAGGAGGACATTTAGAATTTAATGAAAAAATTGAGGATTGTGCTATTCGCGAGGTAAAAGAAGAAACAAGCATTGAAATCAAAAATATTAGGATGGGAACCTTCACGAATGATATATTTAAGAAAGAAGGGAAACATTATGTTACTCTATTTGTAATTGCTGATTATTCTTCTGGAAAAGTTAAAGTTATGGAACCAGAAAAATGTGAAAAATGGGAATGGTTCGAATGGGATAAATTACCAAAACCCCTTTTTATACCAATACAAAATCTTTTGAAACAGAAATTTAATCCATTCGCGTAATGGATCTCTCACCTACGTCATTTGTGCTTATGCTTCGCTTCGGTAGTTTTCTTGCCTAATTTTCCAAAATAACTAACTTTTCTTTCTTGATTTCCTTGATTTTCCAGGCTGAGAAATTTTTCTATGTCTCGCGCAACTCAAGCAGAGATAAAGTTTTTTTGAGGGAAGCATTAATCTATTTTTTGAAAATTCTTTTTTGACAGTTGGGTCTGATATAGAAAACCCCCCTCTTTTCGTGAATGTTTTGTATTTTGGAACTTTTTTCCCGCAGAAAGAACAGACAACTGTTAATTCGTTTCCTCTTCTTTTTGTATGCTTATAAACCCTTTTATAAGGTGCATTTCCCATAATTAATTATGATAAAAATGCATAAATGTAATATTTGTGGCAAGAGATTCAAAGCAAATGTAACTGGAAGATTACAAATAATAAGGAAAACAGAAAAAGGAAAAAAGGAAACTTGGATTTGCAAAGATTGCGCTACTTCTGTCACAGAAAAATTAAAAGAATTAAATTTGAAGGTATAATTATGCCTTGGTAGCTCAGTGGTAGAGCGGCTGTTTCGTATGAATACCGAAAGAACAGCAGGTCGCGAGTAAGTTTCATAAACTTCGCAATCAAATCTCGCCCAAGGCTATAAAAATTTTTAATTTTTTTTGTAAAAATATTTAAAAAATTTATGCAATTTTTTTAACAGATTTCTTGCATAACTACTACTCTTCTTTTTCTTCGCTGACTCCTTTGAAAATGTTTCTTATTAATACTATGTCTTCAATAGATTCAACAGAAGAATATGGAACAATAACTCCTTTCTTTTCTCCGCCCAAAATCTCAGAAAGAAAAGTTCCTCTAAAAACTTCTACAACTAAGGAAGTCACTCTAAATTTATTTAAATCTACTTTAAAATCTTTGACTTTTCCGCAATACTTTCCATCTAATGTGAAAACATCTTTCCCAATAACCTCAGAAAAAGACTTTATATTCACTGCCATAATATATAATAAAAGTATTTAATATTTAAATATTTGCACAATTTACTTAGTTTTTCTACTTTGTTCAAGTAATTCTGAAATTTGTATGTAACTTTTTTTATAAATAAAGAGGTTACCAATTGCTTACAAAATACACGTAGATAAACAAATTTGCATCTACAAATATCATTTTTACTTATCAAAATTTTCCCATTCCTCTTCAAATTGGGACTCATAAACTTTTTTCAAATCCACTTTAGATAAATCTTTTCCGTATTTCTTTACCCTGTCTTTTAACCATTCTACGAAATTTTCATCTTTTCTTATAAAAATTTCATTGTCTTTAATGCCTATTTTTATTCTCATTTCAGGTTTAATTCCAATTCTTTTTCTAAATTCTTCTGGAATAATTATTTCTCCATTTTGTCCAACCTTTCCTTTAAATTTTATTTCAATGATTTAATTTGGTTTTAATAAACTAACTAAGGCGTACAGGCACAAGTTATGTAAATAGAAGTACCAGCAGCATCACATCTATATCCAATAGATCCATAAGCAATCCACTTAATATCAGAGTAAGCAAAACACCCATATTGACCATAGTCTTCACTGCTAGAGGATGTCCAGCCATTACAATTGGCATCTATTTGCCCATATTCATTGCTTCCAGACCACCATATTCCAGGCTCAACAGTAGTTCTAATATTACCATTCAGCATATCTTCCCACCCATAAGCTATTAAAACTAATTTTCCACTAGCTTGATAATAATAAACCGGTTTGTCAAGGGCATAACCATACTTGCTTGGCATGTCCCTTATCTCATCGCTATCACTCACACTAATAAAAGCATGGATATTGTTGCATTGTAATTTTGATGGTTTCTCAGACTCGCACAAAGCATCTGCTCCTGCCCTCCCACCAAGGTTACCATTATGAGGACCAACTCTAAAGAGTATAGTGCCAGAACTTGAAGCACTTGAGTCTGCTTTCCAGGGGTCTAGATCAATTCCTTTAAGGTCGCCGTCTATTTCACAAAGTTGATAATAACTAATATCTAGAATTCCATCCCCATCAATATTATACCCTATAATAGTTGGATCTGTATCATCTGGATCAAAGCCTGTAACAGGGGAATCGCACCAATAATCTGTTAAATGGAGTGCTAAATAGTCAATAAATCCATCTCCATCTCCGTCACAACTTCCGTCTGGTGCTCCAAAAAGATTAGGATCGGTATCATCACAGTCAAAAGGTTTCACATCTTCACATGTGCCTTGGGTTGTAAATCTTGGAAATCCGTCACCATCTCCATCCTTCCATAAGTCATAACATAAACTACTTCCTCCGCCAGCAAGCAAATCACTTGCATCATAACCATCAATCTTATCAGCATTTAGATTTGTTACCTTGTTTGAGTGTGCCCATTTAGAAATGTCTGCTGTTCCAGTAACAATTATATCAACAAATTTCCAAAAGCATTTTCCTAAAGCTAAATCAGTTGAAGAACAGTTAAAAGTTCCTGGACCTATTTCTCCTGGATAATGCCCTGGGTTTGGATATTGTAAACCTTCTGGTGAATTCATATAACTTGCAATGGCTAAATAACTCAAACACAGAATAACTGTAAAAGAAATTCCAAAGATCAATTTTGTGTTTTCCATAATATTTATAGTTTTGCTCATAATATTTTTTGTTTTTAAATATAAAGGTTTTATTTTGGAAAAAATTTAATTTATGCAAGTCTTTGTTGGAACTTCTGGCTGGTACTATGAATGGAATAAAGATAAAAATTTGAATTGGTTTGTTAAAAACTCAAATCTAAATGCAGTTGAACTAAATTCAAGTTTTTACAGGTTTCCATTTAAAAATGTAATTAAAAGTTGGTCTGTGAAGGGAACAAATCTGAGATGGAGTGTAAAAGTTAACAGATTAATTACACATAGACACAAATTTAATGAGAAAGCTTTTGAAATATGGAAAAAATTTGAGGAAACTTTCAGAGCAATGGATAAATTGATTGATTTTTATCTTTTTCAATCTCCTCCAAGTTTTAAAGATTGTAATTCGGTTTTAGAATTTGCAGACAAAATAAAAATTGGAAGAAGATTTGCTTTTGAAATTAGAAACAGGGAATGGTTAAAGAGTGAAGAAAATTTTGATAAATTAAAGAAAAAAGTTGTCATTGTTTCTGTTGATTCTCCAGATTTTTATTCTAAAATTATTGAAGACGAAATTATATATCTTAGGATGCATGGTAGAGAAAATTGGTACAGCCACAATTATGTATCACGCCAAACCTCTGGCAAATAAGGAAATTGATGAAATTGTTGGAGAGCTAAGCAAAGAAGCAAAGATTCCGAAACCAAAACTTTATTTGGTAAGGGAAGAGCAGCCAAATGCCTTTGCAACAGGAAGAAGCCCAAAGCATAGTGCAATAGCTGTAACCTCTGGCTTACTAAATGTTTTAAATAGAGAGGAGATGGCTGGGGTTCTAAGCCATGAAATAGCCCATATAAAAAACAGGGATATTCTAATTTCAAGTGTAGTAGCTACGCTAGCAGGAGCAATTTCCTATTTAGCTGAAATACTATGGTGGAGTTCCCTATTCGGAGGGGAAGGAGAAGATAGCAGAAATTTACTCCTTGCCTTACCAGCAATAATTTTAGCTCCAATAGCCGCCTTGATAATTCAACTTGCAATTTCAAGGGGGAGAGAGTTCCTGGCTGACAAAACAGGAGCAAAAATAAGCAAAAAGCCTTTAGCCCTGGCAAACGCTTTGAGAAAGATTGCAAATTATACAAAAGAAATTCCGTTCTCTACTGGCTCTAAAGCAACCTCTCATTTGTGGATAGTGAATCCATTTTCTCAAGATTTTCTTGCAAAACTTTTCTCAACCCATCCTCCTATTGAAGAAAGGATAAAAAGATTGGAAAGGCTTGCTTAGTTTCCTTGTTTCCTTATAAATACCTTTTAAGGAAACAAAATTATGAGGATTCCTGTCAAAAAGGAAAGGGTTTTTAGGGCAATAATCCTAAGGGAAAATTTCGGTTTTAAGGAAATTTTGAAAGAAACAGAACTCTCAAAATCTTTTGTCTCAAAAATACTTTCAGAGCTTGAAGAGGAAAATCTAATTTTGAGCACCGGAGAAAAGTTTAAAGTTTTGGATAAAATAGAAGTGGTAAAAGCCTGGGCTTCCTTAAAAAGAAAAATCCTGTTTGGCTTGAAACCTTTCAAAATTTTTATGTTTGTAAAGTCAAAAATAAAAGAACTCAAAAACTATACTATTTCCGGAAGCTTTGCGGAAAGCTTAATAAACCATCAAACTCGGGGAGAGGAAATGGTTGTTTATGTTCCGAAGGAAAAGTTGGAGGAAGTGGTAAGAATTATGGGAAAATACAAAAGCAAAAATCCGAACATCTTTATTTACGGCTATGATGAGCATCTATTTAAATACTCCTGGAAGCTTAGAGGATGGAACCTGGTTTCGATTCCGGAGCTGTGCGCAGATTTAATAGCTTTAGCTATCCATGCTGATGTAGGATTGGGGTTATTTAAAAGATGGTTATCCCAATCCAAAAGGTGAAAAAATGCTGGTAGAGAAAGAAATGGCTGGGATATCATTTCTAGAACTTAAAAAATTATGGAAGCAACTAAAAAGTTTAAATTGTGTTTTGGTTGGAGGTTGGGCCGCCCATCTTTTAGTTTCGGAAAACTTCAAAAAAGAAAGAAATAGAGAATACATAGGTTCAAAGGATATTGACTTCGGCATTCTTGGAAAAGAGCTTTTAGAAGCTTTCAAAATAGTAGAAAAGGAAGATTATTTTCCCCTAAGTTTCAGATATTGCAAAATCTTTTCTATGTCCCTGAAAAGGTTTGTAACCGAAGAGGAGTCAAAAAAATTGCCAATTCATGAGCTTTTCTATCTTTTTGTTGATTTTATTGTGGATGAAAAGCCCCCTAACCTAACCCTAACAATTTTTGAGGATAGACTAATAAAATTTGTACTTGAAAACTCCCTGCTTGTCGAAAAGAAGGGAATGAGAATTATTATTCCGGAAATTCTCGTGCTTTCGAAATTGAGAACCCTCAAATTTAGAGATGAAATGAAAAGAATAAAAGATGTGCTAGATGCTTTGATTGTCTTTTCATTCTCAGAATTTGAGAGCAAGTTATTTTTTGAGCTTTCCTCAAGCTTCAATTACGATAAAATCTTAGTCAAAAAGACCTTGGGAAATATTGACATCTATCTAAAAGAGTTGGGATTTTCAGAATTCGAAATAAAAAATCTTAAAACCAGTTTTCTGTCAATTTTAAAATAAAACCAAAAATCAACCCGAACAAACATACGCAACAGCAACATAATCTGCAGTGCTGAGAGGATTGCTATCAGAATCTGCAAAAGTTACATCTGTAAAGGCAGATTTCAAGGTTGTAGTTAAAGTTGCACAGTTTCCTACTTTGATCGTATCTACGCTTGCTTCTCTTAAACAATGCTTTGTTGTTGGGTCATAGATTGGATGGTCGGCTGGACAATAAACACAAACATTATCCGCATCGTCCTCCTTAATGAAAACCTCTCCAGCTCCTGCGGAAGGACAGCGAGGTTCTGCATAGCAAACATTATCCTCTTCATCATAGTTTGGATAATCTTCTGGGCAATATAACACTTTAGCACTAGCACCATGGAATAAATCGTAATCCTTCCAGTAAGCAGTAGTGGAGGTATATATCCAATGAAGTACGCGTCCTGATATATTTACTGCACAAAAAGTTGCTTCTGTGCTACAGTATGTATGCCAAAAACAACCATTTTTTACATTTGGATATCCTTCTGGACAATCAAAGTAAGAAGCATCAGAACAGGTGCCATAAAAACTATTCATTTTTACATATAAATAATTATTTTCACTATAAGCCTCTTCAGGTCCACATGCTGTTTCTGGATGTATTGCCAAACAGGATGCACTTGCTGATTCAATAATCATATCAGAACTATCACTCCTTGCTTTTTCTATCCTCGGCACAGGGTCTGCCCCAATTATTAACTTGGTTGGCGGCTTATTACCATAATCGCAAACCGTAATTTTTACATCGCAATTTTCCTTTGGCAAGGCAATGGGAACTGAAGAAATTCCGTAGTTGTTTGCATTATCTCTCAGAACAATTACTCCCTGCAAAGGCATTCCTCCAACTCCGCCTCCAGCAAGCAAATCACTTGCATCATAACCATCAATCTTATCAGCATTTAGATTTGTTACCTTGTTTGAGTGTGCCCATTTAGAAATGTCTGCTGTTCCAGTAACAATTATATCAACAAATTTCCAAAAGCATTTTCCTAAAGCTAAATCAGTTGAAGAACAGTTAAAAGTTCCTGGACCTATTTCTCCTGGATAATGCCCTGGGTTTGGATATTGTAAACCTTCTGGTGAATTCATATAACTTGCAATGGCTAAATAACTTAAACACAGAATAACTGTAAAAGAAATTCCGAAGATCAATTTTGTGTTTTCCATAATTGTACTTTGTAAAGACATAAATAATATTTCTATAAAAAAATATAAAAGATAAAAAAACTTTAAATAATTTTAAGTAATCCTTTCTAGATATTTTATTAAAAATGAACTTCACAAAATTTCATTTTTGGACACCCCCTTATTTCATGTGGAACTTTTAAGTTCATTTTCTTTAGTTCAAAAATTTTTAAGGTTTTAGGGCAAATAAAGGAAAATATTAAAGTTCACATAATTTCGGCAAATGCCATATTGAATTTCGTCATTTATTGTGAACTTTGTTAATGAATAAATATATATATGGAACGCAAATTTTATGATCTGAACATCTCATTTGATAAAAATTTTGTCCAGAGAGCAAAAAAGTTGGGGTTGAGTGGAATTTGCCTTGTAGCAAATTCAAAAGAAAATATTGAAGATTATTTAGAAAAAATAAAAGAGATTAAAAAAAATGAAACGAATATAGATATAATTACAGGTATTTTAATTGATGAGAAAGCAGATAAAATTCTTAAAATAGCAAAAAATGTTAGAAGAAAAGTAGAATTAGTATTGGTCGCTGGAGGAAATTATGAAATTAACAGAATTGCTTGTTCTTCTGATTATATTGATATTCTTTGCCATCCAGATAAAGGAAGACAAGACCCTGGAATAGATCATATCTGCTGCAGAGAAGCAAGGGAACACGATACAATAATTGAACTGAATTTTAGAGAATTGCTTACAGCAACAGGAATGGAAAAAATAAGAGAGTTAAACAAAATGAAGGAAATAATAAGACTTTGCAACAAAACAAAAGCAAAATTTATTGTAAATTCTGGAGCAAAAAATATTTTTGAATTGAGAGGTGGAAGAGAACTGTGCAGTTTATCATTTTGTCTTGGTGCAAGTTTGTATGATTCTTTGCTTGCCAATTCAGAAATTGCTGAAAAATTAATTTTAAAAAATAGGGAAAAATTAAATAAAAAAATTGCAGGTGTTGAAAATGGAAGATAGAACAAAAACTTTGCCTTCTTCTTACAGAGAAAAGAAGAGGTATATTATTTTTGAAGTTATTTCAGAGCAGAAAATAGAATTTGAAGAACTAATTAAAGCAGTTTTTAGTTATACTATAAATTTGATTGGTATTTTGGGAGTTGCAAAAACAAACTTCAGATTCTTGCATGACTTGTATGATAGAGAAAAACAAAGATTTGTTTTAAGATGTTTGCCGAAAGATGTTGAATTAATAAGATTTGCTCTTTCCCTGATTACAGAAATTAATGAAAAAAGAGTTTGTATCAGGTCTCTCGGGGTTACCGGAACAATAAAATCAGCAAGGAGGAAATATTTGGAGAATTTTGAATACTAGAAAATATATTTTCTACAACCGAAAATTATAAATACTTTAAATATGTTATTATATGGTGGTGAAAATGACAACAACAACCTTTGTTTTGGAAGCCGGAATTTCAATTTCCTTAGTTTTTCTCCTGTTCAATTTCTGCATGAGTATAATTAATTCAAGCATGCAAATGACGGACAATCTTCTAAAAGACATTCAAACAGGGGATTTTAAAGCAATTAATGAAGATGAAGCAAAAATGGACAATTATATTAGAGGAATTGGAAGTATATCAGTAAATTTCTTGGACAACTCTGATTTTAAAAAGGATAAATTAACAGAAGAAAATATTAAAAAACTAAAAGAAGCAATCGGAAAATATGAAGAAACTAAAGATTTAAAAGAATTAAAAAATATTTTAAATCAAATAAAAAAGTAATCAGAGAAATTTATATTTTGAAATTTCAAGTTTAAAATTTTTTGCTTTTTCTCTTAAAATTTCCAAGCTCCTCTTAAGAATTTCTTTTTCTGTCAAGGCAGAGCAACTTTCAATTTCAAGATTTATTTTTTCTGGGTTTTTGTAATTATAACCAACAACAGCGCACTGCCATTTTGCATGTTCTCTCCCTGTTCCAATTTTTGTTTTTGCAGTTAAATCAATCTTTTGATTTTCAAGTAATTCAACAATAGGGATTTTTTTATTTACAATCTGCACATCTCCTTCTATTGCTTCTAAATTTCCTGATTCAACACTTAATGGTCCTTCTACCTGCAATTTTAATGTACCCTCTCCTTTTACAGGAACCAATCCCAATCTATGAGCCAAAAGTTCGTCTTGCAAAGCAGAGTTATTATCTTTTATATAAACTTCTTCTATTGCTGAGATTGGAACCTCACTGATCATTATTCTCCTGAGAGCATTTACAAAACTTGGTGATGTATCTTTTAATTCAACTTCTAGTTTTCCTTTTAATTCTTTTATTTTCATTTCCATTAATTAAAATACAGAAAATTTTTATATTAGATCTCTCTCAATTTAACCTCAATATTTACTTCTTCAGGAATCTGTAATCTCATAATCTGATGCAGAGCTCTCTCACTTTCTCCAATCTCCAAAACTCTCTTGTGAACCCTCATCTCCCAACGCTCAAATTTTGCATTTCCATGCCCTGTTCCTGTTTTAATCTGTTTCATTACATAAAGTCTTAATTTTTTTGTTGGTAGCGGAATTGGCCCCCTAACACTGGCTCCAATTTTCTCAACCATTTCTTTAATACTCCTTGCTGTTTCTTCCAATTTATCCTTATCTCTGCTCCAAAGTTTTATTCTCGCCCTCTGCATAAAAATAACTAAAAATTTTAAATGTTAATAAATGCTCTAAATAATTCTTTTAAAGTTTTCTAAGTATATTTTATTAGTATGAACGGAATTAACCAGCCAATATTGGTTTTGTCTGAAGATGTCTTGAGGCAGACAGGAAAAGATGCTCAGAAAGCAAATATTACAGCTGCTGTCTCAGTTTCAGAAATGATTAGAAGTACTTTAGGTCCAAAAGGAATGGATAAGATGCTTGTTGATTCTACAGGAGATATAACAATTACAAATGACGGAGTTACAATTTTGGATGAAATGGAAATTAATCACCCAGCAGCAAAGATGATAAGAGAAGTGGCAAAAACACAAGAGCAAGAAGTAGGTGATGGAACAACTACAGCAGTTGTTTTAGCAGGACAACTTTTAAAAAAGGCTGGAGAATTATTAGACCAAGGAATTCACAGGACAACAATTGTTAAAGGATACAGGTTGGCAACAAATAAAGCAATAGAATTACTGAAAGAGCTAGGACAAAAGATTTCATTAGAAGATGAAGAAGAATTAAAAAAAATTGCTCTAACTGCAATGACAGGAAAAGGAATTGAAAGTTCAAAACAAAAACTTTCTGAAATAGCAGTAAAGGCAATAAAATGCATTGCTCATGAAGAGGATGGAAAAATTATAATAAATCCTGATGATATTCAAATAGAAAAGAAGCAGGGAGGTTCGGTTTCAGATACAGAATTAATTGAAGGGATTGTTGTAGATAAAGAAGTTGTTAATCCGGCAATGCCAAAACTTGTTAAAAATGCAAAAATTGCCTTAATAAATGCTGCTTTAGAAATTAAATCAACAGAGACGGATGCAAAGATTTCAATAACAGACCCTGAAAAGATGCAGGCATTTGCAGAACAGGAGTCTAAAATGCTAAAAAATTTGGCTGACAAAATAAAGAATTCTGGTGCAAATGTGGTTTTCTGCCAGAAGGGTATTGATGATTTAGTACAATACTATTTAGCAAAATACGGAATTCTTGGTGTAAGAAGAATAAAGGAAAGTGACATGGAAAAATTATCAAAGGCAACAGGGGCAAGAATAGTTTCAAATATAGAAGAGATTTCAAAAGAAGATTTAGGAGAAGCAGGAATTGTGCAAGAAAAGAAAATAGGGGAAGATAAAATGGTTTTTGTAAGAGAATGTAAAGAACCAAAGGCTGTTTCAATATTGGTCAGAGGAGGAACAGAACATGTTGTTGATGAAGCAAAGAGAGCAATGGATGATGCAGTTCTTGGAATTTCTTCAACCTTGGAACTCTCATCATATGTTTATGGAGGAGGAGCAATAGAAATAGAATTATCAAGAAAACTTAGAGATTATGCTGCCTCTATCGGAGGAAAGGAACAACTTGCAATAAATGCTTTTGCAGAATCTTTAGATATAATTCCAAGAACTTTGGCTGAGAGCGCTGGAAAGGATGCAATAGAGTTATTAGTAGCAGCAAAAAGCGAACATGAAAATGGGAATGTTAGTTATGGAATAAATGTCAATGAAGGAAAAATTGATGATATGGAAAAATTGGGAGTTGTAGAACCAACAAAAATAAAATTTCAGGCAATTTCTTCAGCAACAGATGTTGCGGAGATGATTTTAAGAATAGATGATGTGATTACAGCAGGAAAATCAACAAGCACAACAACACCTCCAGGAGGAGGAATGGGCGGAGGAGAATACTGATTTTTTATTTTTTATTTTTTAGTAATTTTGGGAAAAACAAATTAATCAGTTGAAACTCCGATCTCTGTTTTATAAATTTTGCAAAAATCTAATTTTTCAATTATTTTTTCTTCCTTTTTTTTATCAACTAAAATAATTGCAACGCCTCCTTTTCCACCTCCGGAAAGTTTTGCTCCATAAGCCCCATTCTCCATCGCAACTCTTACAATCTTATTTAGTTTTGGGTGTGAGACTCCGAGTTCTTTTGCAAGAAGTTCATGGTTTTTAAGCATCAGATTCCCCAATTTAATAAAATCTTTGCTTTTAATTGCCCTTTCCCCTTCCAAAACCAGTTTTTCAATTTCATCAAAAATTTCTTCATAACTTCTTTTGTCTAATTCATATCCTTTTCTAACATAACTCACCGTTTCGGCCGTATTTGCTTCAATGCCCGTATCTGCAATTAAAATTGGCAATTCCAATTTTCCGAGATTTTTGTATTCAATTGGATTTATTTTAACTTTGTTATATCCTCCAAAAGTTGATGAGAAGAGTTCAACCCCTGAGGCAGAGCCGCCGTGAATTTTCCTCTGAAATGGAATTAAAAAATTATAATAATCTTTTTTATCCACTTTTGGAAAAACTTTGTTTAAAGCATTTAAAACCGAGCAAAGAACTGCTGTTGAAGAACTCATTCCTCCAGAATCCTTTGGTATATCTGAACTGATTTTTAAATTTATCCCCTCTTCAATTTTAAATTTTTTGAAATAGGTTGAAATTAAATCCTTTATTAAATCCATCTTGTCTCTATATTCAAAAATTTCTCCTAATTCTTCAATTTTTAATTCAAATTTTCCATAACCCTCAGAAGAAACATTTATAATAGAATCTTCTCTTTTTTCAATTTCGCAATATGTTTTCATTCCTATTGCCGCAATAATCCCGGTTTTTCCATAAACAACAGCATGCTCTCCAAAGAGAAAAATATTTCCGGGAGCAGAAATCTGGGTCATAATGTATTTTCAATAAATTCCTTTAATTTATCTAATATATTTGTTGAGAGATGAATTGTTGGACTAAACAAGTTATCTAACTTTTCTCTAATTTTTATTCACTACACTAATCCTAAAATTCTATCCCCTGTTAAATTGTTTTCACTTATAAATTTTTATCTCTCCTTTAGTTCCGTCAACTTCAACTACATCTCCGTTTTTCAAAATTTTAAAAATGTCTTCTTCCGGTTTGTCAACGCAGGGAATTCCAGCAAGGATGACTCCGGTTGCGACAATTGTTTCTGTTTCAAGATTTATTATCGCTGCCGGCGCA
>Ga0190316_1000339_pt1 | contig 13608 bp, 13 predicted proteins | sample 48701112_MG_FD_161663 | JGI IMG/M metagenome (GOLD analysis project Ga0190316, IMG submission 161663) | Hydrothermal vent sediment bacterial communities from Southern Trench, Guaymas Basin, Mexico - 4870-11-1-2_MG | ecosystem: Environmental > Aquatic > Marine > Hydrothermal vents > Sediment ... | reverse complement strand
ATCCCAAAGCAGATTCTCCGGAATCACAGGCGGAATTGAAATAGAATCCATCTCTCCTGAAATGCTTGACTGCCTGCTGAAAAACTTTTCATCATGCCTCCTTAAACGACTCCCCGATTCTCCCTATCTCTTTTTCCTCTTTCTCCTCATTTCAAAACATTATCTACCACTACAGGTGGTGAAAGACGGGAAACTTCGCAGAATCCTCATGAAACACATGCGCGGGCTTCTTTCAGAAATTTCACCCGGTCTTCTCAAAAAACAGAAGTTCAGAAAATATGACCCCCTCTGGAGGTGGCTGCTTACCCTGTTTGTCAACAGCGGTGCGGATGCAAAAGATATAGATATAGAATTCATAGCACACGACTGCATGATGATTGAAAACTTTCCCATAAGCGTTTTTCTCTTTTATCCCTCAATCAGAAAACTACCACTCTACGAGAAAATACTTTCAAAAACAGCCTCCTCAGCAAGGGAACTCTCCCACTACATGTTCTTCCACAATATCATCGCCTCTGAACCCTTCATACCGAAAAATTACAGAGCAGAATACGATAAAATCACTGAAGAGGTGTTCAGAAAAGTATCACCCGCTTCACTGAAAAACCTTCTCAAGAAGGGATATGTGCCTCCAGGTGTTGAAGAAAAAGTGAAACTTCTTGCAGCACTCTCAAAAGAAAACTTCACATACTATAAACAGTATGCAATGCTCAAAAAAGCAGGCCTCACGCACGGAAATCTTGCAACACTTCTTGACCACTTCCTTTCCAGAAACAACGCACTTTACTCTCTATACAGACTTCTCAAATTTACAGAAAAAGTTGCCAGGATAACAGATGAAAAGGAATTTGATATTTTTGCCAGAATGGTTGACTTCTTTGCCGCTTCGGATTTTTTTGGACATTTTCACATTTCGGATAAAAAGAAGGACATTCCGTCCTTCCTTGAAGATATAAATCTGGAAACTGCCCTTTCTCTTGTGGAAAAACTCAAAAAGATTAAAGAAAAGTAAAAGTCTATTCTTAACAAATCACTTTAAAAAGGAGGAAATCAGTGTCTGAAGAAGTAAAGGAAAAAGCAAAAAATGTGGTTGAAGTGCTTGTAAAAACCTACTTCACGGAAGGCTACACAGGGTTGAAAAGAGCAGTTCAGCAGGAAGATGTCTTCAAAAAGTTTTACAGAGAAGTGTTCCTGAGACTTAAGGAGAAAGAAAATGCAGCAAAAAAGGCAGGTGTGGTGTTTCCTCCATCCGCCTCCCACACGTGTGAAACGATTTTCAAGCGGATACTCTATAACATAAAACACTTTTCCCACCTGATGCGGAACTCAGCCATCGTAAACTCACTTTACAACACACTTGCCCTTGCCGTATCCTGCGTTCCCGAATACGAAGAGGCAATGCCTGTTTCTCCCGGCACGAATCCTTTCTTTCTGATGTCCTCCATAGGGCTGAGAGAAACGGATGGTGAGGAATTTGAGAAAGAACTTGATTCTCTCCTCTCAGACATCACGCAGTTTCATCAGAAAAGAGGATTCCGCACGTATTATGTATCCTGTGCAGGAGCAATAATACAGTTCATGGAGGAATATGTAGAGGCTGCAACCCTTTCCGTTAACAAAGACGTATTCGCCCGGCTCCTGAAGAGAATGGAAAAAACAGATACCGGTTTTCTTCCTCTTCTGCTCTTTAGAAGCGACGTCCCCCTTTCCGGAGACAGCAGGAAAAGGGAGAAGGAAATAAAAGAACTTACAGCGTTTTTTCACGGTCTCATTTTCCTTGCAGTGGCAGTATCCCTTCTTTCTGAAAAAACGGTTTCTGAAATGGAAGATGAATATGCATCCTTTCTTCAGAAATTCATCAGGAAAATAAGCAGAAACGAATTTGTTTTTAAAAAAGACGTTCTTTACCCTGAATCTCCCATCATCCCTCTGTTTTTTACGGTTCTTTTCGGCTCATTTCCGGGAAGTATAAGAAAACTTGATGGAGAAATCCTTGAACTGGTAAAAACACCCCTCGGAAGATCCCTTCTCAGCTTTACAGCAAGATTCTACCCCTCCCTGCTGAATGAAAAAACTTTTGTCTCCCTTGTTCAGAACATTGAAGATAACGGAAAAAACATCAGAACGTATCTTCCCGTGTCTCTGATGAAAAAAATACCGGGAAATGTCCTTTCCGGTACAAAAAATAAAGCAAGAGTGCTGAGAAGCCTCATCCATAACAGAAGTCCCGTGAAAAAACTGCCTCTTGACGGAGACATCACGGATGTTCTTCTTGAGCTTACACCAAAAGGCGTCGTATCATTCGTCGATTTTGCCCTCCACAGTGTCTCTGATCTTTCAAACATCAGCTTTGATTCTGACAGGATTGAAAAAATCGTGAATCTCCACATGGTCTCCACCGGAGACGTTTCAGCAAAGCACAGATTTGAACTTCTCAAAAACTTTGCTGGAAAAAGCGAAGATGCAATCATACTCACCATTCTCCGGAAAACAGATGAAGTCATCAGAAAGAAGATTAAGGAAGTCAATTCCAGAAGACAGCTGAAAGAAATAATTAAAAAGGTTCAAACTGTGGTGGGAAGTTATAACTCCTTCTTCAGGTACCTCTACTGGCTGTCTTCATGTGAGGAGCTTCATCTTCCGGAAAAAGACGGAGTCCTCAAAGGAATGATTGATCCTCAAAAAAGGACACTCCTGATTGATATCTATCTTGACATACAGGAGAGGCTACAGGAAAACCTTTAAAAAGGGAGGAAGAGAAAGCAATGTTTTCATTGCCCGATGAAGTAACAGAAGCAGTTACAGAAATAACCGAAACAATCCTTTCCATTTACTTTGACGGAGGTTACACCGGAGTCAAAAAGGAGATACGGAAAAAAGATGAAATACTCAGAGTATTTCAGACTGAAGAATCTTTCAGTCTTGACATTAAGTACACCTGCTGTGACGCATTGTGGAAGTGCTGGAAAAGGCTTAAAGGTATAGAAGACTCCTCTCCTCCCGACCGGCATCTATACTGGGGTTCTTATCCTGTCACCTCCCTTTACAACACGCTCATTCTTGCCATAGGCACTGCAGGTGGAAGTGACAGAATACTGTCTCTTTATCTTTCAGATGCCTCCTTTTTTTCCTCCCTTCTTTCCTGGGACTGAGAAAAACAGAGGAGAAAGATTTTGAAGAAGAATACACCTCCCTTCTGAACGATTTCATACACCTTCACACCGAATCCAGGGAGTATCAGATTCCCAGTTACCTTTCAATCAATGAGTTTCTTCGCTGGTACCCATTCCTTACAGAACACCATGTTGAGAAAAATATTTTCCTCACGCTCCTGAAAGATGCAGGGAAAGATGTTGAAAAACTCGATCCTGAAATTTTCCTTCCACTTATCGAAACAGGTGAAATTAGCCTTCCTCAGGATGGGAAAAGAAAGGAACTCACAGTAACCTCCCTTTACAGAATCTTTCTTCTTGCAGCAGCACTGCCCCTTCTTTCAGAGGAAACAATTCATCAGACAGAGAAAGAATATGTGGAGTTTCTCAGAATACTTATTGAAAAACTGAAAGATGATGAAAAGCTTGCAGGAACGGATGCTTCTCAATTCAGCTCATCCATCATTCCCGTTCTCTTTACACTGCTTTTTGGCTTCCTTCCCGTTGAAAAACTTGATAGAGAAATCTCTGATTTTGCCGGAAAAACCTTCAGCAGATCCCTTTTCAGATTCGCAAAGGAGAAGTGTCCTTTCCTGATAAATAAAAGAGTCACATGTTTTCTTGCCAGAATCGCTGAAAAACACGGAAAAAGCATCTTCACCTACCTTCCCCTCTCCCTCGTAAAAGAACTCCCTGAAGATACACCTTTTTCACTTAAAAACAGGGTGGGGATACTGAAAAAATTCATCAGACACAAAGAACCCATAAACAGACTACCTCTCAGCGGTGACATTACAGAGGCACTTCTCAAACTCTCCCCGAAAGAAGTCGTTCTCTTCATTGACACCACCCTTTACAGGATAAGAAATCTTTCAAACATAAGCTTTGATCTTGATAGAATCAGAAAAGTGGCAGAAGTATATGTCACGGCAAGTCACGGCTGTAATGCGTCTCTTATAAAATACAAACTTGAACTTCTTGAAAGCCTCATCGGAAAAAATGAAACCGAAATAAGAATCACAATTCTGCAGAAAATAGATGAAGCCCTCAGAAAGGGTATTGCAGAGACGGTGTCAGAAGAACAGCTCAAGGAAACAATACAGAAAGTATGTTCCCGGACAAAAAGCAGTTTCAAGGTCATCTTCACAATCCTTTACCTTCTTTCCCTCTGTAAGAATTCCCATACTGCTGGATTTCTCAGCACGATAGAAAAAGGAACCATGATAAGACCCACAAGGGAGGAGATGGTTGACTTTTATCTCAACGTTCGAAAAGTCGCGAAATAAAAAAACCCGTCCGGGTCTAAATAAATCAGAACCCTGAAAAATAAGATTCTTAAAGTAATCAAAAATGCCTCTAACCATACAGTTTGGAAAGGATAGAATCACCAGCTGGTGGGTGCCGTTTGAAAGGGCACTCTCCATCGTTAAATTGACAAGAGGGAAAACGTGGGATAGAAGAAACAAAGTCTGGAACATCCCCTTAAGCAGGGAAAATTACGAAAAAATAAAACCACTTTTCACACCTGACAGAATCAGAACCTACGAAAAGCTTTTCAACAGAACTCTTTCTGAAATCAGAAACAGCTTTCCCTTTCTGCGTCCCTATCAGGTTGAAGGTGTTCATGCAGCTCTGCAGGGAAAAAGACTCGTCGCACTTCCTCTTGGTTCGGGAAAAACCCTCGTTGCCCTTTCATGTCTCAAACTTGTTAATGCAAAAAAGTCACTCATCATTGCCCCGGCATCCCTTCCTTACCAGTGGAAGGGTGAAGCAAGAAAACATTTCAATCAGGATGTCACCGTTCTTGAGGGCGACAGAAAAGAACGCTACAGAATCGTTTCAGAACTGAAAAACAAACCCTCCTACCTTCTTGCTCTCAACTACGAAAAAACAATTCTTGAGGACGTTAAGTCCTTTCTTCTTTCAACTCACTTTGACCTGGTTATTCTTGATGAAGCACATAAAATAAAAAATTCATCAACAAAAACACACAGAACACTGAAGAAAGTTAACTCAACCTTCGTGATTCTCCTTACAGCAACACCGCTTGTTAACTCACCGCTTGATATATTCAACCTCGTTAACTTCATCTATCCCGGATTCTTTGACTACCACGAATTCTGTGAAAGGTATATTGAATGGAAGGAGGTGGAGATAAGAAAGAAAGACGGAACCACAAAAACAATAAAAGTTCCGGCAGGAGCAAAAAACCTTCAGGAACTGCACGCAAGACTGAAACCCGTGGTCTTTTTCAGAACAAAGGACGAAATTCTCAAAGACCTTCCTCCAAAAACCGAACAGGTCTACTGGGTTAAACCCACAAAAACACAGGTTGAACTCTTCAAGTATTACTATGCTTTCCCACTTCAGAAAAAAAATGAAGACAAAGGAGTATTTCTTGCCTGTGCAAATCTCATGAAGCAGGTTGCTGACTCAACAGAACTTCTCCTCACGTCGGATTCTCCCTACAGGGTAAGACCTCCACGAATTGAGCATCCGAAAATTGACCTTCTCAAAGAGGAAATACCCCCCTTCGTTGATGGAAAGGTCGTTATATTCACGGAATACAGAAGAATGGCTCAGATACTGCAGAGAGAACTCAAAGAGTATAAACCCTTCCTTCTAACAGGAAAAGCAGGAAGCGGTGAAAAAATTGATGTCATACTTGATGAATTTGAAAAATCGGATTCAAAAATTCTCATATCAACGGATGTGATAAGCTTCGGGAAAAACCTTCAGTTCGTGGACATGCTTATTCACTATGACCTTCCCTGGAGCCCTGCTACAGGGCTTCAACGTGAGGGAAGAATACACAGAATAGGACAGAAAAATCCCGTTACCATAATCAAGCTCATCACCCTTCACTCAATTGAGAAAAAAATATTCGACGTTCTTTACAGCAAAACAGAGCAGTTCAGAACAGCCCTTGCAGGCGGGAAAAGTATAGACATAAAAAGGGTAATTGAAATCGTATGGAGAAGAAAATTAAAGAAAAAAGCTGATAAAAAAAGAATTTCCTTTAAATTCCTGCCAGAAGCATCTCATACCTAGTATTTTCTCCTCTTGACCTGATGTGAAGTGTTTTAATAAATTTCAAAGTCTAAAAAATAAAAAAATTTCACATAAAAGGAGGTGCCTATGAGAACACTTGCAAAAATCATGGTTTGCTTTCTTTCCATCGTGTTTGCATTTTAGAGTATGAGCTGTGCAACGATTCCCGAAGCAATTGAATACAGAAACTTTTACACAAACTACAAAATGAGCGACACCATCTTCCTTGATGTGATGAAAAAGCAAAAGTACAGAAATATCTTTATTGACGTGAGAAATACTTCACAGTTCTAGGAAGTTGACACGGAGGCACTGAAAAACGCAATAGCAGAAAGGCTTGCAGAAAAGGGATACAACATACTTTCCAGCCTCTCCGGAGCAGATTACATACTCCAGGTCAACATCCTTTACTTTGATTATTTCAGAAAAACAGCAGCAAAAGAAGCTGCTGCTAAAGGGACAATAGCAGATGGTGTTGCAGGAGGAGCAGTAAGAGGCGATGACACAACAGCACTCATACTTGCAGCACTTGGAGCAGGTCAGGTTATATGGGAGGTGCACTTGTTGGTTCTGCAGTTAAATTGAACCATTTATAGAAGTTATTGATATATAGAATAGGAAAATGAGATCCTGAAAAACTGCACTGAATAAAAGAATCAACAAGGTTTTTTCTTACAAAGAGAATAGAAACTGAACAAAGGTTGTTTGAATAGATTCAAAAAAATTGTTGTGCTTTGTTACAAATTAAAATTATAAAAAAAATGCTTATAGGTATTTCTTCTTTAGTGATAGATCATCACATAAAAAATTTTTTTACAAATAGCTGGAATAAAAAAACAAAAGATATGAAGAAATTAAAAGTGGTTGTGAAATTATTAGGAATATTCTCAAAAATCAATTCAAAATTTTTAGATTATATTATATAAAACTATATAAATAACAAAACTTCAAAATAAATCAGAAAAATAAAAATAGAAAGTTTTTTCGATTTTATTTTTTTTCGATTTTAATTACTCCATTTCAAAGATTCTATATTCATCAATGTCATAATCATATACTTCTATTTCTACAGAGTCACCATAACGATAAATTGATTCAACTTCAACATTGTGATATGAATTATCACTATAATCAAAAATTTCAATATCTTTTCCTTTTCTAACCAAATTTCCTTTTTCAATTTCAATATATGTACCTCTCTCCCAATCATATCCATCCCAAGCCCATACAATTCCTGTCAAAGAAAAGAAAATAATTGTAATAAAAAATAATAATTTTTTCATAATTCCTCCTTTCATTTTGTTTTATTTTCTTTTCTCTTTAGCTATTTATTACTATTTATTAATTATTCAAATTATACCATAAAAAAAATTTTGTCAACTTCCATTCATTAATTGTAAATATTCATTTTGAATTTTTCTCATAACTTATATTTCCAGAAATTTACTATCTTAATACTAATAAAGTTTCAAAAGCAAATTTCTTTAATAAATAATTAATAATCTATTTCATAAAAAATTTATTATTCTTGTAAACCAGATAAAAATAGCTATTAATATTCAAAATATTTAAATAAAAATTCTAAACCATAAATGAAATCATCCTAAAAGCACATAAGCAAGTTCTAATTATCCGATTGTATTGTAGAAAATTTCTGTCTAATTATAAAAAAAAATTCACAAAAGGAGAAAGGAAAAAATAAAAAACGATTATTCTGTAGCGAAGAAAGGCAGAAGAGTGGTTGTTTTTTCATGGTAAAAGACAGATATCAAAATGATACAGTTGTATATGAAAAGGGATAAAACTTACGGAGGAGGAAAATGAGTATTTTCTTGCTGAGAACAGGAAGAAGATGGAAATATTTAATAAACAGAATATCTAAATGGTTGATGAAATACATACAGAAGGATTGGTAAAGAGGAAAATGAATACTATGTAGCAGTTGAAAACAAAAAGAAAGCCATCTTCCGTGTAAGCGGCAAATAGATATTCCCGCTGGGTTGATCACATTTTCTCAGAAGGACTGATAAAAGGTGAAAATAAGTATTATATAGCAGAGAAATAGGTAAAAATATGCAATTTTCAATAAGGAAGGAAAGAAGATTTCACGATGGTTTCATGTAATAGGAAGGGATTTGGTATCTCGGAAAAAATGAATATTTCACTGAAAAGGATATAAGAAAAGCTGCCATATTTAATGGAACAGGAAAGAGAATATTTAGATGATTCCAGTGTATAGAAGGAATTGGATTACTAGAAGGAGAAAGTGATTGTTGCATAGCAGGAAAGATGAAAAAGTAACAATATTTTACAAAAGCAGAAAACGGATTTCAAAATAGCTTAATAAAATCCATGATAGGATTTTCTTTGAAAAGAAAAGACTGACAGGAAGAATGGCAAGGGAAAAAAATCAATTATTACATAACCCGGGATAATGGAAAATTTTTTCTTTTCAAAAAAGAAATCCAGAATCTACAGCTGAAATTAAAGATCAATAAACTGGTGAATTTTCTGGATCATCTTGCAGAGGAGGAAATAAAAAAAGATAATAACAGAAAGAAAAAAACGTTATAAGTAGATTGCCGGCGGTTTAAAATTAATAAAAAACTGCACAGATGGGGTTATAATGAAAATAAAAGTAAAAATTAAAATGAATTTATCAATTTTTCCCTAAACATATTGACTTAAATACGAAAAAAATGACAATTGAGAATGGTAAAAGGAATAAAATATTATAGTGATTTAGAAAATAAACCTCACTCTTGGTATGTTTATTTCATACAGGGCAGAACAATCAACAAAAGCTGGTGCAGAATTAACTGAAGAGGATAGGAAAAAGGAATTACAGGAAAAAAATACGTTGGAGGAACAGTTAAAAATTGTATAGAAATTTTGAAAAATCTTGGGTTGGGAATGTCCACCCAAGTATGTAGATTTTAAAAAGGTAGTAAAATGAAAAAATTACAAGAAGAAGGGTGGGCACATGGCAAAAGTTAAGAAAGTATTTAATACTGATGAAGTGCAGGCAACAATTAAACAGCTTGTTGGCAAATTCTTAGAGAAGCTCTTGAGGCTGAATTAAAAAATTCTCGGGTTATAAAAAGTATGAAGGATCAAATACTGAGAACTATCGAAATGGATATAGTTCTAAAACTATTAAAATATCTTCTTGAACCTTTAAAAATAAAAGTTCCACGAGATCGTAAAGCCGAGTTTGAGCCTCAAATAATAAAGAAATGTCAAACTATGTTGGATGAATTTGAACATCAGATTATAGCTCTTTACTCTAAAGGTATAACCACCAGAGATATTCAAGAAATTCTTTCAGAAATGTATGGTTTTAATGTAAGTCATCATTAATCTCCAAGATAACAGATAGGATATTTCCAAAGATAAAGAAGGTTTTAGCAGACCACTTAAAGAGAAATATTTTTTAATTTGGGTAGACTCTCTTTTTTATAAAATTCAGGAGAAGAGGTAGGTTAAGAGTAAGGCTGTTTATGTGACAATAGGGTTAGATCTTGAAGGATATAAGGAAATTTTAGGATTTTGGACAAATGGGAGTGAGTCGAGTCGATTTTGGGTAAAGTATTAAACGATTTTAAGGCAAGAGAGATTAAAGATATTTTTATATTCAGCATAGATAGTTTAAATGGTTGGAAGAAGGCTATAGAATTAGTTTATTCACATGTAGATATTTAGAGGTGTGTGATACATCAAATTAGGAATTTGTTGAAATATGTATTTTGGAGCATCTACTTTGGAGGAAGCAGAGAAGGAGTTAGAGGGATTTTCTAAGAAATGGGGTAAAAAAATATCCGCATGTAGTAAAAAGTTAGGAGACAAACTGAAAGGCACTTACAGCATTTTTCAGATATCCATTAGAGATAAGGCGGGTTATGTATACTACAAATATTATAGAGAGTGTAAATAGCAAATTTAAGAAAGCAACAACAGGTGGGATGGTATTTCCCACAGAAGAATCTTTGTTAAAATGTTTATATATGGCAGCTATGGAGCTGGAACATAAATGGACCAAGATTAAGGATTGGCCACATATCTACAGCCAGATAATGATTTTATTTGAAGATAGGCTATAATAAAATTTACACAAATGGATGGACAGTCTTTTATTAATACCCTTATTAATATAAATCCAAATCTGACATTCTTATCAGATATTATTGCCTTTGAAACAGCAATAGTTGCTATATTAATACCGTTAAGCATAGAAATTATTTCAAGAATTTCTGAACGTTATAATTCTGAAGTACTCATCTATGTATTTCGAAAACATCGGGGATATAAAATTTTATCTCCGTTACTTCTTTTTAATCTTGTTGTATTAATAATATTAAAATTTTTTATGACAAAGGAGTATACAAATAGTCTTGTATGGAAAATTATAGCATGGATTATGTTATTTATTTTTATTTTTATTACTATTATTGTTTGGCGAGTAATAAACTATATCATAAAGTTCGTAAGCGATCCAAAATATGTACTTGATCAGTTATATCAAAATGTTAAAAAGAATCTGGAGTAAAAATAAAAAATTATCTGACAAACAAAACGTGCTTATTAAAACTTTAGAGGGGATAGGGGACATTTTAGTGTTTGAAACTAAAAGACAAAAGAATAAATTGGTTTTAGAAGGGTTACAGAAAATAACAGATATTATAAAAAAGCTTTTTGATATTAAAGAAAACGATCCTGAAAAATTTAAACAGTTAGTTTTTAGCCAAGAATTTCTTGAGTTTTACAAGAAAGACGAAAAAAACGCTAAATTTCTTTTGGGTTTTGATCCTGAAAAATATTTAATTAGTTTTTCAACAGCAATAAATCAAGTTACTCGTGTATATGACGCTGCTATAAATTCACAAAATGAAGAAATTAGTAGATTTGCTGTTTATCATATCAATTGGATATTAGCAAAACTTACTAAAAGACCGAATAATGACCTATTTGTCGAACAAATTCTTAGAAAGCTTTCTGAAATTTCTAAAATAGCCATCGAAAGAAATGATAAATCAATGTATGCTTCATCAATCCATTGGTATACAGATGTTGTTTTTAATCGCTTAGGAAGAGAGGAGGGAGATTTTGATTTAACATATCTCGAACTTTTTAATAAATATTTCTTTTTAACGGTTAAGCATATTGTCTCTGAAGATCATAAATCCCTTTTTCATGCTCTTGTTTCTTCTTTAGTAGATGGAATAAATATTCCACTTTACAATCAAGGGAAAGTTTGGAATTATGGATATTTAATTTTACAGAGTGATTTTAAAATATACAAAAAACTTGATGAAAAATATAATCTTGAAAAGAAAATAAATGAATTAGTTAATTCGGAAACCGATTTGGATTCAAAAGATAAATTAGAGACATGGCTTAAAAAATTTGATGAACTTAAAGCAATTATTGAACCTAATCTTACACCTGCTCAAAGAAAAGAGGCTAAACAATTGGAAAAAGAAATAAAGGAATTTGTGTTATCCCAGTTCAAATATAATAATCTTCTGAAAATTATCTTTGCCATAGGAGCTTATTGCTTATTTAAACAAAGAGCGTTATATATAAAATATCTTTGGGAATACAAACAACCTCCAGATGCTGATGCTGTATGGATAGGACATGATATTGTACCAACAACATTAGATGAAGTTATTCGTTTATATTTTAAAAGTGAAGTTTTTAAACAAAAAATTGAGCTTTGGGAAGGTCATCACGGAAGTGAAAAATATTATAAACAATACTTTTTATTATTATTAGCTCGTGTATTACAGAATGTGCGTGCTGATTTGGAAGGTAAATTTCCACAAATAGAAAATTATAAGTTACCAGATTTACATATTTTTATATTGAGTAATTTAGAATATTCTGTGGATGAATTTATTCAACTTGCTACCGATTTAAAGAAAGAAAAAACTCTTCTTGCAGAGCTTGGTTTTGATACTGAACACTTTAATGAACTTTTTGATAATAAATTAATACCTTTCTTGAGAAAGTTAAAGGAAGAAGCAAATAAACAAATATCAGTAAAACATAGATCGCAAAATATAAGTCTTAAAAGGATTGAAGAATTTAAGGAAGATTTTTTGAAAAGTTTCTATGAATCTGCATTGTTGCGAGATATTTTTATTAACTATTTAAAACTATATGAAGACAGAACAAAAGAAAAAATTATAAATCAAAAAGAACGCTTGGGAATTAATACCGTTGATGACAAAGCTGCTTTCTTTGATGAGTGGTACATTCATTATGCAGGCTATGGGAAAAATTATGGTCGCGATTTAGCCTTTATTGAAAATTCATATCTTTTTGATGTAATTGCCAAAAGCTGTAAAGAAATTCCTAAAGAAAAATTCGAAGTTACTCTATCGAGATTTGAGAATCTAAACGATATTATTATTTTGTCTACAAATACAGCATTATGGAATTTTTTTAAAAATAATGCAAATTTTAAACCTAAGTGGTATAAAAACGCTAAACAACTTAATATAAAAAGTTTTGAGGGTTGGTATGAATTCAAAAATAAATTAATTCCTATTTTTAGAATTCGCCATCAGAAAATAGATTTTCAAATATTGATTTTAAATAAAAATAAAATTGGACGTTTAATTCAGCTTTCGCCCTTAAATGAAGGAGAAAATGAAAAGTTAATTAAAGATATATTTTATATAAATGTACAAGCTTTTTTTGAAAATAAAAACTTAATGGAGCAATTTATCAAAAATCCACCAGAATGGTTAAAGAAAAAAGGAGATGAACAAATACAACGAGAATATCTCCAAAAACAAGTACTTATACAAATTTTTGAAAGATTTGAGTATAATAAACCTAAAGATTTTGAAGGGTATAAATTGATTTTAAAAAAGTAATTCATTTATTGGGTAAGTCTGAAGAAAGAAAGTTAACAGCGAGATTATATATACTTTTTTTTGAATGGTAGTATAATTAAAAGTGTATATGGAATGAGAGAGATCAATAAATAGAAATTTAGCAGTAAAAGAAACTTTCGAGTGGATATAAGTTTTTTAAAATAAAGAAAAAACACTAGGAGGGAGATTTATTTGTCAAGAGAGAAAGTACTAAAAACTGGAATTCTCTTGTTTGGTCTGATAAAGGGATTAATCATACAGCATACATTTACCAAGAAGTTAAATAAAATTTTTATTTAAAAGAGATGTAATAGGTGCTGATTAATGAGATGGAGGAGACCCATTAAGAATTAGGCATTAGTATATGGTCAAATAGCGATTATTTTTGAAGATAAGGCTATAATAAAAATTTACACAAATGGATGGACAGTCCCATACAGAACCTCGTATTCTTTCTACACAAAGTCTTTTCGTAAGATTCAGAAACTCCGTGAGAGAATAAAGCCCCTGACTACTTACTT
>Ga0190316_1000334_pt1 | contig 13656 bp, 18 predicted proteins | sample 48701112_MG_FD_161663 | JGI IMG/M metagenome (GOLD analysis project Ga0190316, IMG submission 161663) | Hydrothermal vent sediment bacterial communities from Southern Trench, Guaymas Basin, Mexico - 4870-11-1-2_MG | ecosystem: Environmental > Aquatic > Marine > Hydrothermal vents > Sediment ... | reverse complement strand
TGGGGTGACTGAGATGAGGGGATTTTCAAAGTAAAATGAGCATAAGACTGGAATGTTTTTAATCAGACAGGTATAATGAAATTCAAATCTCCGAGCCGTGCCGTGTCAGGGGCATTTGTTTTTGGTATTTGGAGTCCGGTTTAGGATTTTTTCTTGAGTAAAGGGGGGAATAAATGAATATTTTACTTATAGGTTGCAGTGCATACATGGATCAGGGTTACGGATGCCCAGGTGAATACAAGTGTATCAAGGCAGTGGCGGAAAAGAACGGGGAATTTGCCCAATACGACAACCCGGTGCTGGTCGGTTTTCTGCGCTGCAAGTGCCCTGGAAGGGCCACGATATCCAATATAGGGATGGTCAAAAAGAACGTCCAGATTGACGCCGTGCACCTCAGTAACTGTATGATCAAGGCCATACCCATGTGCAAGAATCATGACTTTGACGAGTTTAAAAAGATAGTTGAGAAGAAGTTCGGTGTAAAGTGTGTCCTGGGCACACACGCCTATGACTAAATGAAAAAAGGAGTTGCCCCTGACACCGGCATTCTATCAGGCCCAAGTGCAAGAAAAGGCCCAAATGGCTGCAAAGATCTGCGAGGTTTCCGGCCTCCGTGACAAGAGGTTTGTCTTCAGGGACAGGGAGGTTGCCGGGAAGGTGCTCTCGGATGCCGACCGATAAGACCTCAGCAGGGATGAAGTCCTGACCAGGTTACAAGAGGCCGGATTCCCCGAGACCATGAGGCGGAATCATGTATAATCTGGATTTAAATATTCGCTAAACCGCTCCTGCGGCAGGGCACGGACGGCAACCGTTTACACATCCCCATGTCAAAGGCCTTAAGAAAACAAGGGGCTGAATGGTGGAAGTGAAAAGAAATGTCCCCTTCCGTGAACGGTTACGTGGGACCGCGGGTTCACCGGATATTTACGTTCATTGAATATTTACCTGGACTCAGGCAATAGCCAGCAATACAGGGAGGTTGGCAAATTCGATCACGCGCTCGGCAACGCTTCCAAGCAGGATCCTGCTTACACCTCTTTTTCCCAGCTTTCCCATAACAATGAGATCAGCACCCCATCTGACTGCCTCATCAAGAACTACCTCGTGGGGGGTTCCCTCCTTGAGGACCATAGAGACAGGAATGTTCTGCCGGCTTACCTCCAGGGACATATCCTCCAGGAAGGCCCTGGCACTTCCTTCCATGTCAGCCCTGACTTCATCATTGGACTTGTTGCTGAGTCTGCACAACTGCTCGATCACTTCTACATCCAACACATGGAGCAAGAGTAACTCGGAACCCTGGATTTCTGCCAGCCGCCTGGCAAGTCTCACTGCCTTCAGGCTGAATTTTGAGCCATCGACAGGGATCAATATCCTGGCAAATAACCTGTTATCTTCCTTCACTGTCTGCGTGTTTCCTTTTCGGGTTGCGGGTTGCGATAGCCTTTTATTGTCCCTGGCCATATTCCCCGGGATTTCTTTCTCACATGTTTAAGCTGAAAAAGCGCTTCCCGCTCTTTCTCCTCAAGGGTCTCTTCCATGGCCTTGATTGTTGCCAGGTAAGTCGGGACATATATATGGGCCAGGGCATTTATACGCTTAAGCGTCTTTTTCAGCTCTGCCATAAGGCGCTCAATGCCTACCTCCAGCTCTGCCAGCTCTGACACAACCTCCATGGCTCTGTGCACGGACTCGGATGCGGCGTCCATGGACTTGCCTGTTCCATAGAGCCCGTAGCCCGGCTTGTGTGGTGGAAGGTCTATTCGGACCAGGGGAAGCAGTACTCCCATAAGACTTCGTTCCCTCAGCACGACACTCTCCCCGCTTCTTACTCCAAGCCCTGCGGCCTGGACAGAGGATTCGCCGTATTCCAAAAGGGCTTCTCTAAGAAAGGTGTAGGCCCTGAGAAGGCGTTGATTTACTTCCTTGCGCACCTGATCCGCCTTTGATGCCAGCAAGCCTATCCGATTGATAAGGATCTCCTTCTTCTGGTCCAGGAGCTCAAGCCCTTCCTGTGCAAAGGCCAACTCTTCTTTAAGGTGAATGAGATTACTTTTAGTTGCGGGCACTTGGATATGTTCCATGGCTATACTCCGGATCCTTATCCGGCTGAAAGAATTTTATCAGCACTTGGAGTTCTTTTCCTGCCGTATTGATCGATTTCTTCCGGCCTCACCCGGGTGAGTTCCTGCTCAGGAAGAAGCATCGCCAGCTCCCAACCAATGTCCAGTGTCTGAGTAATGGTGCGGTTTTCGTCTGTTCCTTGCCGCAGAAAACGCCCATGGAATTCCCTTGCAAAAGTGTGATAGAGTTTGTCAGTTGCAGAAAGATCCTCTTCTCCTATGATGGATGCAAGTCGCTGTACCTGCCGTGCACGGGCATAGGCAGCATAGAGCTGGCTTGCGAGGTTCCCGTGGTCCTTTCTGGTCCTTCCCTCACCGATACCATCGCTCATAAGCCGGGAAAGAGACGGCAATACATTTATCGGGGGATAGATGCCCCTCTGGGCCAGAGAACGATCGAGAACTATCTGGCCTTCGGTGATATACCCTGTCAGATCGGGGATAGGGTGAGTGATGTCATCGTCCGGCATGGTAAGAATGGCTATCTGAGTAATAGAGCCCTGCCTGTCGATTATGCGTCCGGCCCTCTCATAGATGGAGGCAAGATCACTGTAAAGGTATCCTGGATAGCCCTTGCGGCTCGGGACCTCTCCCTTGGAAGTGGCCACTTCCCTCAGGGCCTCGCAGTAATTTGTCATGTCAGTCAGGATCACCAGGACATGCATTCCCTCTTCAAAGGCCAGATATTCCGCAACAGTGAGGGCGATCCTGGGAGTTATGAGCCGTTCAACCGTCGGGTCATCCGCCAGGTTCAGGAACATGGCCACATTCTTAAGGACCCCGTTTTCCTCAAAGCTCCGGCGAAAGGTCTCTGCCTCGTCATGACGTACCCCCATGGCACCGAAAATCACCGCAAATCCTTCATCCTCGGTGAGGAGCCTTGCCTGCCTGACAATCTGGGACGCAAGGTCATTGTGCGGCAACCCGCTTCCGGAAAAGATGGGCAGTTTCTGGCCCCTCACTAAGGTATTCATGCCGTCTATGGCGGATATGCCTGTCTGTATGAAGTCCTGTGGGTAGGCCCGCGCCACCGGGTTTATGGGCAGGCCGTTTATGTTCCGTCTCTCCCCCCCTAATGGGACCGGCCCGCCATCAAGGGGCCGGCCCAGGCCGTCGAAAATCCGTCCCAGCACCTCCTCCCTTGATACAATTATCTCAAAGGGCCTCCCAAGGAAACGCACTCTGGTGGCAGGCTGGACAAGGCCTGAGGTCCCTTCAAAGACCTCCACCACAGCAACATCTTCGCTTATAGAGAGTATCCTGCCCTGGCGAAGAGGGCCATCCGAAGGGACTATCTCTGCAAGCTCACCAAAACCGACACCTTTAACGCCGCTTATCACCACCAGGGGGCCGCTTATCCTGTCAAGGCCTATGTATTCCAAGGCACCTTTCATAGCACGATCCTGTCGCTTACAGCTCGGTGGGTTGCGGTAAAACGGGCGCTGTAATCCCGTAAACGGCTACCTGTTTCCATATTTCTACCTATGACTAACAGCCAGGCAGGGCTCAACCGGGAACCGTGAACGTTAAACCGCTCAGCCCATATCCTGCCTGTGGAGAAGGGCGTTGATTTCATTGTCTATTCGTTCCTTGATGGATATGAATGGGCCCGGGTCATCACCCCGCTGGGTAAACTTCAGCCTGTGGATCTCAATTACTACCGGAAGCTCCGTTGCCCTGAACAGAGGCACCCTGGCCTTTACCACATCGGCCAGGCGTTCAATGAAGTATAATATGACATCGAGCAGGAGGAACTGCTTTTCCGGGCCGGCATAGGTATCCACCGGATCAAAGGCGCTCTGTTGCAGGAAGTCGTTCTTTATGAGCCTTGCTCCCTCGATAATCCTTTTCTGATCATCGGGCAGGGCCTCTTCTCCCAGTAATTTCACGATATTTTGCAGCCTTGAGTCCTCCTGGAGGATGTTGATCGTCTTTTCCCTGAGGGACTTCCAGGTGCTGCCCACCTTCTCAGCCCACCACGGCTCTACCATTGAGACATAGGCGGAATAGCTCTGAAGGTAGTTTATGGCAGGAAAATACCTGGCGCTTGCAAGTTCTTTATCAAGGGCCCAGAAGCACTGGACAAAGCGCTTGGTGTGCATGGTTACAGGTTCAGAGAAATCTCCACCCGGAGGTGAAACCGCACCTATGAGGGTCACTGAGCCTTTTTTGTCCGCTAAAGACACCACCTGTCCCGCACGTTCATAGAACGCGGCAAGCCTGCTTGCCAGATAGGCAGGAAAGCCTTCCTCGGCAGGCATCTCCTCCAGCCGGCCGGATATCTCTCTCAGGGCTTCGGCCCACCTTGAGGTGGAGTCTGCCATGAGGGCAACGTCATAGCCCATATCACGATAATATTCTGCTATGGTGACTCCGGTGTAGATGCTGGCTTCCCGGGCGGCTACAGGCATATCCGAAGTGTTGGCAATGAGAATGGTCCGTTCTATGAGGGGGTGCTGGGTCCGCGGGTCCAGCAGTTTAGGCAGGTCCACAAGGACCCCTGTCATCTCATTTCCCCGCTCTCCGCAGCCGATATAGACTATGATGTCTGCATCCGCCCACTTGGAGAGTTGGTGCTGGGTGACGGTCTTCCCGGTCCCAAAGCCTCCTGGTATGCCTGCAGTGCCACCCCTTGCCAGGGGAAAGAAGGTATCTATTACCCTCTGCCCGGTTATGAGTGGCTCAAAAGGTACCAGCCGCTCCTGGTACGGGCGGATTTTTCTTACCGGCCACCTGTGGAACAGCTTGAGTTCATGAATCTTATCAGAGGGGGACCGGATTACTGCGATGACATCATCAAGGGTATAGTCTCCCTTGGGTACGATATGTTCCAGGGTCCCCTGGACCCAGGGGGGCACCATAATTCGATGTATAATGAGCCGTGATTCCGGCACTTCACCCAGGATTTCGCCTGGTGAAACCGTGACACCAGGCCTCAGAGACGGGGTAAATTGCCATATCCTGTCCCTTGGAAGGGCGGTTCCGGTCTTTCCCCTGCGTATAAAGTCCCCCCATTTCCCTCGAAGTACCTCAAGGGGACGCTGGACCCCGTCAAAAATCTCACCTATAAGTCCTGGTCCGAGTTCCACGTACAGGGGTAGGCCCTTGGCAAATACATCTGCCCCGGGCCGCAGGCCGGTTGTGTCTTCATAGACCTGGACAGTAGCAATATCTCCATCAAGATCAATGACTTCACCTACCAGCCGTTCGTCACTGACCTCCACCATCTCGTTCATTGAAAACCTGTGAGCAGGACGGACCTGCACTACAGGGCCGCTGATCATGGTGACAAGGGGTTGCTGTATAGCGGATTCCGTGCCTGATACCGGTCTTTTTTTACTCACCGGCCTTACCTTTCAGAAATTCTGTTGCCATTAGCTCCTTGAGTCTGGGCTCTGCTCTTTTAAGCAGGGTGCCGAATGAAAAATCGGCAAGGATTTTTTTACCGGCACTAAAGACAAGGCATCCCCCGCTGATGTCCGCCGGCTCAGGGAGGAGTTCCGCAGCTTGTCCCGTCTCCTTTGATATATCTATAAGCATGTCTTGAGAGAACAGACCTTGATCGTTTTTCCTCACCTGTATCCAGCAATGCCCTTCGGGAAGACTTGAAACAGCTTGAATTGCAAGAAACTTTAATATATCGGGATATTCCGGTTCGTCCCGGAGGGCTGAAAGCCTCTTTTCCGCCTCTTCGAACACCTCTTTCAGGAGTGCCTGTTTCGCGGCCATCACCTGTTGTCCGGCCTTCAACTCCGCAGCACCGACGACCTGATGGGCGCGCTGATATGCAGATCGGCGCTCCTGGGAGATACGCTCTTCGAGATTCCTCTGCCTGTTCTCCCTGGCTTTCTGCAAGATATGATCTGCCTGTTCCCTGGCCCCGGAGAGGATCTCTCCGGCCTCTTTCTGCCCCTTTTCACTGATTGCCCTGCATAGCAACGATATCTGGTCAGGCAGCGGCACGACGTTTCTCCTTTTCTACCTCTGGTTTCCTGTGATGTATCCTAATCCAGGGTAAATATCCGGTAAACCCGTTATATCCTGCCTTGGAGCGGTTACCTTTTTCCGGGTTTCAAGGCTCGCTCATCGCGGACCGGGGAGGCAGTGCAATCCGGCCCGCTGCCCAAAACCCTGCAAAAGGCAAACCGCTCCTGCGGCAGGGCACGGATGGCAACTTCCACAGCGGACCACGGGTTCACCGGATATTTACAATCCAGGAGCTGCACTCAGGACCCTGTGGCACTTTTCGTGCGCGAGACCGGCAATTGCTTTCGTAAAGATCCAAGTGTCCCTTCTTTGTCTGCCGATCCAGGAACGGCGGATTACCACCAGCTTATTACTTCATCGTTTTCGAATATCAGTTCGACCAGTTTGTCGTAATCCGTATCCTCATAAAGGTTGAACCATGTCGGCTCACGGTCTTCTGCCAGTTTTTCAGCAAGAAACCTGGTGTAATCCGCGGGCTTGCTCTTAAAAATATGCAACTGCTTCATTTTGCTATTCCTAAAAAGGCACGATTAGCTGGTAAGTCCTGATCTTGGGGATCATGTCTTCCAGTGAAAGGTATTTAACATGATCATATTTGTCGGCATCGGCCTTGACGTTAGTGTAGATCTCCGCTTCGAAGTCCACTGCAAAGCTCTCCAGGTGCTCCCTGAACTCCTCCTCCGATAATTGGGAGTAGTGTATTTCTATGTTGCACCCAACGAAAAAGACACCGCACCAGAGATTATCCACCATACATCCGAAGGCACTGCGCAGGGCCTGCCAGCAGTTCTCGGTTTCGTTAACAATGAAAGCTACTTTTTCAATATTCATGGTCTGTTTCGCCTATAGAACGATATAACGATCAGATTCCTTCATTAGCTCTACGTTCCGCATCTGGGTGCCGAAGTCCTTGTCTTTGACAACCGGTACCGGCTTGGCAAGCCTGAAAAGTTCAAAGCACAAGCTGCAAAGGCTTATCCTGCAGATTCCCTCCAGTTCGACAAACTTCTTGTTTTTAGTCAGAAGTACGCCCCGGCTGGTAAGGAAAATGATCACTTCTTTTCCCGCCCTGTGCGCTGCCTTGGTGATGCCGATCAAGTGGTCGATGTATCTGTCTGAACTGACCAAAATGCCTAATTTGTCATTCATAACTCCTTTTTTCTCCTGTTGATAGAAAATTATAGACTATTTGGGGAAAAACCTGACTTCCTGCCGTAAATATCCGGTGAACCCGCGGTCCGCTGTGGAAGTTGCCGTCCGTGCCCTGCCGCAGGAGCGGTTACCTTTTGCAGGGTTTCGATCGCGGGCCGGATTGCACTGCCTCCCCGGTCCGCGATCGAAACCCTGCAAAAGGTAACCGCTCCAAGGCAGGATATAACGGGTTCACCGGATATTTACTTCCTGCCACCCTCTTTGGGATGATATCTATAAACCCGGATTACGCGGTTGCCAAGGTTGCCGAAGGAAGGACTGACGATTTAATCCTTCAAGCTAATACCGTTTTCAATCATACAAAAACAACCATCGTGTCGCAATGGATGTCAACAGGCAGGTCCCGGGCTTTTTGAGCGGAATCGTATTTCAGGACTTTTTGCGGTATAATCATTACCTAAATACTGTTGTGTTTTGGTTAAATACGTGATAAAGATCGATCCCGGATAGTGCCCCGGAGTCGTTATGAGTCTCTGAACCCCGAACCTTTAAACGGCTACTTATGAATAATAGTCTTTTACGTATTTTCGTCCTTTTTTTCGTCCTTTTATGTGTCCTGTCACTCTATTTCTGGATAGACGATTACAGGTTTCGGCTGATCTCGCGCGCAGAGAATACATTTACATCAAAACAGGCCGATCCGGTCGAAAACAGAGATACTGAAGCTGTCACCGGCTATACGGCGAAAATAGAACCGGCTGTCATAGTCAAGGGTACTATCAGGTCCGGCGAGACATTTTCCCATGCCCTGGAAAGAAACAAGCTGGTGGATAGTGCCCTGGAATCTCAGGTAATTAAAGGGCTTTCAACGGTCGTTGATTTCAGGAAATGCAGGCCCGGGGATTCTTTCCGTGTATGTCTGGACGATCGCGGAGAGCTGATTCGATGTACCTATGAAAAAGGGCCGCTTGAAATATTTACATTAGAGCCCGGTGAAGATGGCACAGGTGAATTCCATGCCTTCAGGGCCACGGTTCTGCTGGAATGCCGTTTGACAAAGCTATCAGGGAAAATAGAAAGCTCCCTGTTTTCTGCCTTCACAAGGATAGGGGTTGGCAGCAGGCTTATCATGGCCTTTGCAGATATATTTGCATCAAGGTTGGATTTTAACACTGAAACCATGCCCGGCGACCAGTTCGACGTAATCGTTGAAGAATATTTCAAGGACGGTCGTTTTGTCGGCTACGGCCGGATAGTGGCGGCACGGTACAAAAACCATTACAGGGCCTTTGATGCCTATTATTACAAGCCCGAGGGTCAGGCCAATGGAAAATACTATGATTCTGCCGGCAGGGAAATCGGGGCATCTTTTTTGAGATCCCCTCTTCCTGTCTATAGAGTTTCATCCAGGTTTTCCAAGAGACGTCTGCACCCGATCCTCAAGGTCTATCGTCCTCACTACGGCGTGGATCTTGCCGCTCCTGTTGGTACACGCGTGATGGCTGCGGCAGACGGCAGAGTCAGTTTTGTCGGCTGGCAGAGGGGTTTTGGCAGGATCGTTATCTTAAAACACCCTGGAGGTTACAAGACTTATTACGGGCACCTTTCCAGGTTTGCCAAAGGCATAAAAAAAGGAGTCCGTGTCGAGCAGAAACAAATAATAGGTTATGTAGGGTCAAGTGGTTTATCGACCGGACCGCATCTTGACTACCGAATCAAGGAAAACGGTGTATTCAAAAATCCCTTCAACATGAAGTTCAAGCCCAAATCCAGGCTCTCAGGCAGGGTACTGGATGACTATATTGAAAAACAAAGCGGCTGGAAACAACTCCTCAATAATGATTCAGGCCCCAAAACCCTGCTGATTGAAACAAGAAAAATAAGGAAACGTCCGGATGGATGGCTGGGTTAGGTCTCCTTTAGCTCTTCTTGTTTTTTTCTTCCTTTCCTCTCTTATATATCCTGTTTCGTGTCCTGCCTTCAGGGCCACGAATGCCTCTATCTGGGAACCTCTCATAAAACATTTAATAGAGGACGGGGAGGACGAAACGACAATTCGCGGCATATTTGCCAGACGCGAAGTTCAATTTGATCCCGGGGTCATGCCGCGCAAGCTCTCTCACAAGGAAAGCGAACTTGATTACAGTAAGTTCCTCAGGCCTGAACGTCTCTCAAGGGCCAGGGCCTTTCTGGATACGCATAGAAAGGTATTAACCCGGATAGAAGATGAATACGGTGTACCCAAGGAAGTAGAAGTGGCAATTCTTCTTGTGGAGACAGACCTTGGCCGTTACCTGGGCTCGGGTCGCGCCTTTAATATATTGGCGAGCATGGCCGCAGCTACTGATATAGACAGTGTGAAACCATGGCTTTCCCCTGAACTGCTTAAATCTGCCGAGAGAGAACGCCTGGAAAAAAAGCTCAGGGATAAATCCCGGTGGGCCTATGAGGAACTCAGGGCGCTTCTCATCTATTCCAGGCAAAACCAAATAGATCTCCTGGAAATCAAGGGCTCAATCTTCGGGGCAATAGGACTGTGCCAGTTCATGCCTTCAAACGCCCTTCGCTTTGGAATTGACCAGGACCATAATGGCAAGATAGACCTGTTTTCAAGGGCCGATGCCCTCGCCAGTATGGCCAATTACTTAAGAAGCCACGGATGGAAAGACGATCTCGACCGCAATGAGCAGGAGGCGGTCATCCTCAGATATAACTACAGCTTCCCATACGCAGGGACTGTACTCGATGTGGCAGAAAGGCTTTCAGGCAGTAATGAAAATAGATGATACTCTATAGGCGTTTGCAGATTCGAAATTAAGCCTTTCTACTGCTTGCAATTACCGATGCGCCGGCCGCTGAGGTGTTGAGTCATTTCCATGCCCTCTTTCATTGTCATCTTGATTGTGCCCTTAAAGGTGTTTCCACTGTATATTATTTTACCGGTTGCCCTTGTCTTGCCTTGCGGACTATCGCACTCCATGGTCCATGTCACTGTATCACCCTCCATTTTGGTCCTGGTGATTTTGCACTCCTCGGCCTGTTGAGGAGAGCCACTGGGAACCATGTCTTCATTCGTGATGCACTGAGTGTGTGTCATCGAGGGCATGTTCATCGGCATGCCGGGCATTTCCATTTTAACAGTGATCTCCCACAAGCCCTCCTGCATGTTTGGCCCTGAACCTGCAGAGGAAATTGAAACGGCGCTCAGTACAGCCGTCGTAAAGGCAATTATCAAAGTGGCGAACGGTTTTTGTCTGTATGACATTTGTATTCCTCCTTACCAAATAGCGAAGGATCAAAAAACTGTTGCTTTATGACAGCTAAAGTCCTTCCCTTTTCAACTTAAGGACCAGCTCCCTCTGTTTAGAGGTCAGCCTGGCCGGCACTTCAATCATTATTCGAACATATTCGTCTCCACGGCCACCAGTGGCAGTTGGGAGACCCTTCCCCCTCAGACGCAACTTCTGTCCACACCGTGTACCTGCAGGAATCTTGAGCCTCACCATCCCTCCTTCCACAGTCGGAACCTCCACTTCTGCGCCCAGGCATGCGTCGGTAAACTTCACAACCTTGTCCACTTCTACATCTGAGCCGCTTGAACGAAAACCAGGATCTAACCTGAGACTGATCAGCAGGTAGAGGTCTCCTCTGCCTCCGGGTCCCTGTGCCCCTTTACCTGCCACCCGGATTTTCTTTCCCGGGCTGATGCCTTTTGGTATATGCACGGAGATTCGCTCAGGCCTCCCGCCTGTCTGGATAGATATCAATTTGTGTGAACCCTTAATGATCTCGTTTGGGGAAAGGGCCAATTCCAAAACCACATCCTGTCCGATTGGTTGTGAATACTGAAAACCTCGTTTAAATGCATGTCCACCATGGCCTCCGCCCATCGAACCAAAGGCCTGCCCCAGGATTTCATCAAAGGAGACTTCAGCACCACCTCGCCCGCCAAAGAAGAATTTGCCGATTCCAATGTCCTGAAAAATATCGGAAAAATCAAAGTTCCGGAAGATGTCTTCTTGTGTAAATCTGCGATGAAATTCCGTAGAACCGAAGGTATCATACTGACGGCGTTTTTCAGGATCACTCAAAACTGCATAGGCCTCGTTGATCTCTTTAAAGCGTTCTTCAGCGGTTTTATCCCCTTTATTTTTGTCCGGATGATACTTGAGCGCCATTTTTCGAAATGCCTTCTTTATCTCCTCAGGAGAGGCATTCTTTGTAACACCAAGCAGCTTGTAATAATCTTTTCTTTGTCCCATATTTTTTATCTCACTGTATATTTTTTCTGGTAATATTCCATAAATGTACGCTAAAGTACTATTTAAAAATATTGTACTATATATTCTCAAATATGTCGCCCGCGCACAATCAAAGGCGTTATCGAGAGACTTTTTGGCTAACCGCCCTAACCCGGACAAGCCGGAACCAAACGGGCTTGAAAATAAAGAAATTGATCACGAAGGCACGAAGACCTGCTTTCGTGCTTTCATGATCGTGTTTCAGGATTTTTGCCGGGGAAAATACGGATTTTGGAACTAACCCTCTAAAAGTAAGATAAAATTAATAAATACCAAGATAAAGTCAAGGAAAGTGTGCTCTTCAATCCATACCAGGTCCCGCCGTGCAGCGCTTTTTGCTCCCTCCAGCCCGCCTGAATCAGAAAAGCTGGAGGCAGGTCTTAAGATAATTGAAGAAAAAGCTCCCTGGCTGGAGATCACAAATGATATATTTCCTGATCAGACCGAATATATGCCTTCCCTGCCCTATCTTGCAGGTAAAGACCAACTCCAGGCCGACAGATTTGCAGATCTTCTCTTGGATACATCTATAGATATCGTATGGTGTTTGAGGGGAGGATACGGCTCCTTTCGTTGGCTGAGCATGGTGCCGTGGGACCGGATTGGAAATGAGGCTCCGATACTGATAGGTTTCAGTGATGTAAGCCTGCTCCACTCAGCTCTTGTTCAAAAAGGTCGTCTGTCAATACACGGCCCCCTTGTCTCAACTATGCCGGATACGACAGAACCTGCAAGAAAAGCACTATGGACCTGCCTTGACCAAGGAGAATTTCCCGGTCTTTCCGGCACCGCCCTCAGTACCGGCAAGGCGAAAGGTCCACTCATTGGGGGAAATCTGACTTGTATTACACATCTTATCGGTACGGCCTATGAGCCAGGGTGGGATGGAGCGATTCTCTTGATCGAGGATCATAATGAGGCCCTTTATCGCCTTGATCGGATGCTGACGCAGCTTTTACTCACAGGAAGGCTATCCAGATTGGCAGGAATTGCTGCGGGCTATCTCCTCGGAGACGGAAAGCCTGAAAGGCTATTGCACATACTGCTGCAGGACCGGTTCGGATCCCTCGGGATCCCGATAATTGCTGATCTTCCCGTAGGCCATATACCTGACAATTATCCACTGTTAATTGGCGGGTACTATGAACTGGATGGAGACAAGGGCCTCCTGAAACCAATGACAGGACTGCCTGGACTTCGGCGCCCCTGAACCTCCATCTCAAGCAATATCTTCCCTTCCGAAACCCTGCTGCCAGGCCCTGTCATTACGGCAGTCACCACACCTGTGCACGGAGCTGAAACCGTGCAGAAAAGCTTCATCCTCTCCAGTGTCAAAAGCTCCTCACCTTCCTTTACTTGTACGCCGGGCCTGAGTGAGGGGTTCATGTCCACCACGGTACCAGACATTTGGGCCATGATCCGGACTATATTTTGAAGGGCCATGATCCGGGCTTCTTGTATCCTTCATAGAGTGGTTTACACTTTGTTCATCTTATACTTTGGCATTGAAATTTGAAACCTGAAATTTGAGTAAATATTCTTATGAACCCTTGGTCCACTGTGCAGACCGTTCACGGGAAGGGGATATTTCTTTTCACTTAACACTTCAGCCCTTGTTTTCTTAAGGCTTTTGACATGGGGGAGTCTTGCCCCCTCCCCGTTCTCCTTCGCTGCGCTCAGGCGATGCAGTTTCTCCCACAGCAAAAGCCAGGAAAACTTGCGGGGCTGACGCAAATCGTCTCCATAAAGAAGCTCCCCTGTGACCGGTTTTAAGTCCACTGTGCAGACCGTTCACGGGAAGGGGATATTTCTTTTCACTTAACACTTCAGCCCTTGTTTTCTTAAGGCTTTTGACATGGGGGAGTCTTGCCCCCTCCCCGTTCTCCTTCGCTGCGCTCAGGAGCCGGGGTTTCCCCCACAGCAAAAGCCAGGAAAACTTGCGGGGCTGACGCAAATCGTCTCCATAAAGAAGCTCCCCTGTGACCGGTTTCAAGTCCACTGTGCAGACCGTTCACTGGCAGGGGATATTTCTTTTCACTTAACACTTCAGCCCCTTGTTTTCTTAAGGCTTTTGACATGGGGGAGTCTTG
>Ga0190316_1000333_pt1 | contig 13679 bp, 16 predicted proteins | sample 48701112_MG_FD_161663 | JGI IMG/M metagenome (GOLD analysis project Ga0190316, IMG submission 161663) | Hydrothermal vent sediment bacterial communities from Southern Trench, Guaymas Basin, Mexico - 4870-11-1-2_MG | ecosystem: Environmental > Aquatic > Marine > Hydrothermal vents > Sediment ... | reverse complement strand
CCATGCACTGCCGAAGCTGCGGTCAGGATATTGGTGGAAAATGGATACGATTTAAACGGAAAGCATTCCGTAGTCATAGGAAGAAGCACAACCGTTGGAAAACCACTCGCATTGATGCTCCTTCTGAAGAAATACAATTCCACGGTCACGGTGTGTCATACGGGAACGAAGGATCTTTCACTTCACATCAAACAGGCGGATTACGTTTTCGTTGCGGTCGGGAAGGCTGGCTTTTTGAGAAGGGAGATGGTTTCAAGGAGGAACGTTATCGTAGATATAGGAATAAATTTCGTGGATGGGAAATTGGTGGGTGATGCGGATTTTGAGGATCTTAAAGATTTTGTTGAAGCGATAACTCCCGTTCCAGGGGGTGTTGGTTCCGTGACGACAGCTATTCTCATGGAGCATTTAGTGAGATCCGCGGAGAGATTGCTGGAGGAAGGAAAGACATGATTTGGGATTTCGAGGAAAAACCGCACATATACACTGTATCAGAGGTTAACAGCATTGTGAAATCCCTCGTCGAAGGTGAGCCGGAATTTCACAACATAACGGTCGAGGGAGAGATCTCCGATTGGAAGATCAGAGGGGAGCACGCGTATTTCATACTCAAAGATGAAGATTCCACCATGAGTTGTGTCATGTTCGGTGCCATCAGAAGGCTGAGGCACGAGATCAGGGATGGCTTTCACGTTTTCGCCACAGGAGATATAAGGGTTTACGAGAGAAGAGGAATATACCAGCTTTATTGTCACGACATAAAGATCGTGTCAAAACTTGGAATCCTCTATCAGAGGTTCGAGGAACTCAAGAGGAAATTGAAAGAGGAGGGAGTGTTTGAGAAGAAAAAGAAAGAAATCCCACGCTTTCCCAAGAGAATAGGGGTCGTCACGTCCAGAGATTCCGCCGCGTTGAGGGATATACTGAAGGTGATAAACAGAAGATATCCACTTGTGGAAATCTTTCTATTCCACACTTCCGTTCAAGGTGAGGATGCGAAGTATGAGATCGTTAAGGCTCTGGAAATGGCTGATAAGTTCCATTTAGATGTGATCATACTCGCCCGTGGTGGAGGATCCATCGAGGATCTTTGGCCATTCAACGAAGAGATCGTTGTGAGAAAACTCTGCGAGATGAAGACCCCGATCATAACCGGTGTTGGACATGAGATAGACGTGACCTTAGTTGACTACGTCGCGGATGAACGAAAACCCACACCGACGGCGGCGGCATCGACCGCCGTTCCAGATGGAGGGGAACTGAGAAGAATCGCATGGAACAACCTCAGAAGTCTGCACAGGATGGTGACGAACAAGTTAAATCTTTTCAAGTTGAAACTCGAAAGGATGTATTCTTCTTTGGAAAAGAATTCTCCGTTCATCAGATTGGAGAGAATGATGGAAAATGTGGAATCGAAGTACAGATCCATACGAGATCACCTGGATTCGAAGCTGAATTTCCTCGATCTGAAATTGAGGAATCTTCAAGAAAATCTCAAGAGGATGAACCCATTGACGAGGATCGAAAAGGAAGAGATCAGATTAAAGAGTATCGGTGAGAACTTGAAGGGTGGCATCTCGAAGATCCTCGACGATGAGGAGAATTCCTTGAATCTGATCGAATCGAAGTTGAATTCCATGAAACCGGGAAAACCGTTGTTGAAGGGATACACCTTGGTGAAATCGAAGGGAAGAATAATAACGAGGGCATGTCAACTTGAAGAGAATGATGAGATGGAGATAAAATTTGTGGATGGAACTGTGGTGGGAAGGGTCGAGGAAGTTCAAATGAATGAGGATCAAGGAGAAGTCGAGTTTGAACGAATTGGAGAAAAGAAGGAATGACGCGATGGTATGAAAATGCTTTCTTTCTTAGCTTGGATTTTTCTTATGCTAAAATAGTCCTGAGGAATCGGTGAGAAGAGGTGAACCCATGGAACTGAGCGATGTGATAAATAAATTTCCCGACGAGCTCAGAGAACCCATTTTAGCCCTTGTCGAGGTTATAAGAAAGGAAGATATAAGGCTTTTACGGGAGGATATGGAAAGAGGATTTAGAGAACTCAGAGAAGCCATACACGAACTCACGTTGGCGCAGAAGAAATCAGAGGAGAGATTGGCAAGACTTGAAGAGGCAGTTGAAGGGCTCACGCAGGCGCAGAAGAAATCAGAGGAGAGATTGACGAGACTTGAGAAGACGGTGGAAGAGCTTGCAATGGCACAGAAAAGGACGGAGGAGAGAGTTGAAGAGCTCACACAGGCGCAGAAGAAATCAGAGGAGAGGTTGACGAGACTCGAGAAGGCGGTTGAAGGGCTCGCAATGGCACAGAAAAGGACGGAGGAGAGAGTTGAAGAGCTCACACAGGCGCAGAAAGAGACGGAAGAGAATCTGAACAAGCTCATAAAAGAACACATCAAGACGAGGGAGAAGGTTGAGAATTTATCACACAACTTTGGATTTTTACTTGAAGATCGTGCGATACAATCTTTGCCGGAAATCTTGGAGGAAAGAGGAATAAAGGTTCTAAGTAGATTGAGAACGAAGAGGATGATATACGAAGGGAAGGAATATGAATTGAACATATATGGAATTGTCGAAGAAGGAGGAAAGAAGAAAGTACTCGTTGGGGAATGTAAGAGCAGGATGAGCAAGAAGGAGGTAAACAGATTCACAAAAGTGATTGATAGGGTGAAGGATAGGTTAATGGAGGAAGAGAGAGCAGACGGTGTATATTTGATGGTTGTTGTGCATAGATTGAATATGGAGATGGAGAAATATTTGAAAGAAAAAGGGATAGATTTTGTTGAATCATACATGTTGAGAATATAAATAAACTCGCCAAATGGAAGAGGTGAAATGAATTGAACGATGAATTGGATTTTGAAACTGCATTCAACAGGTTGGAAGAAATCGTGAGAAAACTTGAGAATGATGAAATTAGCTTGGAGGAATCCTTGGAACTGTTCCAAGAAGGTGTAAAGCTCTACAGATTCTGCAGGGAAAAACTCGAGAAAGCCAAGTTGAAGGTCATGGATGTTCTGAAAGAGATGGAGGAAGGTTATGAAAGGATCGAAGATGAACAATCTCAGGAAACTTCCGAATCCCAAGGAGGTAGAATTTGATGGTTTTCAAGAATGAATACGGGAGGATAGAACTTTCGATAGATGTTGTCAAAGCCCTTGTTTACAAAGCCATGATATCCACCTTTGGGTTGGTGGATGTATCGGTTCAAAACCTGATAATAAAATTCTTCGGGAAAGAGGAAGAAAAAGGGATAAAGGTTATAGAGAGAGATGGAAAGATCACGATAGATCTGTTCGTCATCTTCGAATACGGTGTCGTGATACCACGGGTTGCCAGAAACCTTCAGGAAAATGTTTATCACGAACTTTCGAGGATGATAGGATCCCCCCCGGAGAGTGTCAACGTTCACATCCTGGGTTTGAACCTCGAGTGAGGTGAATACCCATGGAAAAATTGGAGAAACTGGATGGCAGGCTCTTCAAGATAGCCTTCAAAAAAGCAACTGAAGTTTTGATGATACACAAGGATGAGATAAATGAATTGAACGTCTTTCCCGTTCCAGATGGGGATACGGGATCAAACATGCTCGCGGCGATGGTTGAAGCATGTAGAAGGTTGGACGAACTTAAAAGTGATTTCCTTCCCGACGTTTTGGATGCCATAACCAAGGGAACCTTGATGGGTGCGAGGGGAAACTCCGGTGTGATTCTGTCCCAAATATTCAGAGGACTTTCAGAGGCGCTTTCGAACAAGAGTGAGATAAGTGTTGAGGATTTTGTGTATGCTCTGGACAACGCGAGAAGGATAGCATACGGTGCGGTTATAAAACCGGTTGAGGGCACTTTGCTGACCTTGATAAGATTGCTCGCCAACTACGCGAAGAAGGAGTTGAAATACTTCAAAGATTTCAAGGATCTCTTCGTGAAACTTCAGATAGCCGCCGAAAAGATAGTGGAGATGACACCGAAGTTTCTCGACAAACTTAAAGAAAGTGGAGTTGTGGATGCGGGTGCAAAGGGATTTTACTACATAATACAAGGATTCAAGGAAGCTATACTCGGTGATACGAAGGTCAGAGAAATACTGCTTGAAGTTGATACTGAAAAGCTCTTCAAGATAGCGAAGGAAGACATAAAAAATCAGTATTGCACGGAAGTTATGATAAATTCCACGATGAGGGGTGAGGAACTCGAAAGATACGTTGAAGATTTGAAGAAATCCTTGGTTGAAATAGGGGATTCGGTGGTCGTGGTCAACGCGGGTGGAATAGTGAGGCTTCACGTCCACACAAATCATCCAGGTGTGGCAATAGAGAAATCCTTAGAGATTGGTGAGATAATCAAAGTCAAGATAGACAACATGAAAATACAACACACGGAACTCATGATGGGTGAAGTCGAAGATAAAAAGAAGAGGAAGAAGTATGGAATGGTGACAGTTTCCCCCGGAGAGGGGATAACGAGGATAATGAAGGGACTCGGTGTGGATAAGGTGATATCCGGAGGTCAGACGATGAACCCAAGCACGGCGGATTTCAAGGAAGCCATAGATTCAGTCGAGGCGGATACGATCTTCGTATTCCCAAACAATTCGAATGTCATCTTGTCAGCCCAAAGAGCTGCTGAGATGACCGAGGATAAGGAAGTAATCGTGATCCCCACGAGGACGGTTCAGGAAGGTATCTCCGCCATAGTTGAATTCAGAGAAGATTTAGAGAAGGGTGAATTGTTGAAAAATATCAAGCAGGTCATAAACAAGGTGAGATCAATATCGGTGACTTACGCGATCAGGGACAGCAGTTTCAACGGTGTCAAGATAAAGAAGGGAGATTTTCTGGTTTTTCTCAACGATGAGCTGGTGGGCAGTGGAAAGCATCTGTTCAAGCTCATACGTGAATCCCTGAAAATTGGGAAAGGGGAAGAACACGAACTCGTAACGATATACTACGGCAAGGATGCGAGTGAAGAGGAAGCGAAAGCTTTAGCGAGTTTCATAGAGGAGAATTTTACGGATCTCGAGGTGGAGATATACGAAGGTGGACAACCACATTACAAGTTTCTCATAAGCCTCGAGTAGTTGGTGAGCCTTCGGTGCCGAATCTCTTTTACTCGAATCTCATCGATCTGAAAAGAATGATGGCGGAATTCGATGAACATGAGGTCAGGCATATGTTGGTCCTCAGGATGAAACCTGGGGATTTTTTGAGATTCACCGATGGCGATGGCAAAATATTCTCCGGGGTTTTAACGGAGATCGACAGGAAGAAGTTAACTTCGAAAGCGAAAATCCAGGGGATAGAATCTTACAGGAGAAGGCAAGAAAGATCCCTCGGACTGTGCATCCCTCATTCCAGATGGAGTAGAATGAAATTCGCGATTGAGAAGTCGGTGGAACTCGGAGCAGATCTTCTAATCACCTGCAGGATGGATAGATCGAACTTTGAAGTCGGTGAAAGGAAGATAAAGTTGTTCGTGAGGAATGTTATAAAACAGTGCGAAACCCCATTTTTTCCAGAGGTGTTGAATTTCAACAACCTTGCTGAATTGCTTGATTGGTGCGACGAAAACGCCACAACCTTGGTTCATCTCTCCAAAGATGGTGTCAGTCCGAGAAAACTGCTGGATTCAGTGAATGGAGGAAATGTCGTTCTTCTGGCAGGACCGGAAGGTGGATTCTCCTTTAACGAACTTCAGAAATTGCTCGAAAGATCCAGAGGGATGAACCTCGGCTTCAGGACCTTGAGATTCGAAACCGCACTTTTGACTGCTCTGATAATCCTCTCCTATGAAATGAACCTTCTTTGGGGCTTCGAGAAAATCGAAGGTTGATTGTATCTGTTTTCACTTTATCTTTCGTTTACTTTCATTTCTATGGAAAAATATTTACGAATAATGCCCTCGATGTGATAAAATATTTTTTGACTCACATCATAACCTTGGGGGGTGTTATCCATGAGGAAGTTTTACCTGATCCTTTCCCTTGTCTTCGTTCTTATGGTGATTCCCGCTTTGAGTTTCGCACAGGAGGATGTTCCGGTCAAAGTGAGGCTCAGGATGCTTGTCGCGGGAGATCAGAACATGGTCGATTTCTTCCAATACGAGATAGCGCCGTTGTTTGAAAAGATGTATCCCAACGTCAGGGTCTACGTCATAGGCACGGGACCAGGTCCTGCAGGTTCAAGGGCAATAGTTGATAAGCTGAGGATAGAGAAAGAATCCGGCAAGGACAAGTGGGATATAGACGTAGCCATTCTGCACGAAATTGGAGTGGTTTGGGCTTTGAAGGAGGGACTTCTGAGAAAGTTCACGGACTTTCTCATAGCGAAAAGACTGACTGTGAGAAACACCGACAAGATGGCTCTCGGAGTGAACATAGATGGATACGTCATGCCAATGTTCCACAGTCAAACCGCCCTTGCATACAATCCGGATTACGTGAAAGATCCTCCCAAATCGTATGAGGAGCTCGTTAAGTGGGTTAAGGAACACCCTGGAAAATTTGGATACAACGGTATAAAACATGGTGCATCGGGTATATCCTTCGTCGCGGGCTGGCTGTACTGGAAATCGAAGAATCCGGATGTTCTGATGAACGGACCATACGACAAAAAATATGAGGAAGATTGGGAAGCCATATTCAAGGAACTCAAGGAGTTCAACAAATACGTCACCATGACATCCGGAAATGCGGGAACCCTCGACATGCTAAATCGTGGTGAAATATGGATGGGACCGGTGTGGGTCGACATGTTCTACACCTGGATAAGGGAAGGAAGAATGGATCCGAAGATAAAGCTCCTCATCCCAGCGCCCGGTATGCCTGGACAACCGATGCACTACACGATTCCGTTGAAAGCCAGGAATGCGGATTATGCTCTGAGATTGATAGATTTCGTCTCCTCCCCGAAGATACACGCTAAATTCATAGTTGAAAAGTTCAACTGGTATCCTGCGATAGGTGATGAATACGTGAAGCCGTATCTATCCAAAGAGACATTGAACAGTCTCTACAGAGATATAAAACCGGATGATCTTCTGAAGTACGGTAAACCATTCCCACTCACCGGATATTTCGAGGACATGCTGGAGGCATACGAGAGATGGGTTGAAAAATGATCCATCCTCATGGGGATCCCATCTTACTTACCCGGATGGGATCCCCATCTACTTGGTAATATCAGGGGTGATTCAATGGACGAAAGAGAGAAGAGCACGGTGGGTTTTCTGTTGATCTTACCTGCGTTGACCATACTTGCAGTCCTTTACATATATCCTCTTGTGAGATCCATAGCTGTGAGTTTCACAACGGATGAGGGAGTCCTTACCTTTGCCAACTATAAGAAGGTTTTCGATCTGTATCTGAAGGACATACTGTATACCCTTTTCATAACCGCGATAACGGTTGGTATAACCTTCGTGATCTCCATAATCATATCCAGTTATCTGAGATTCAAGGAGTGGAAATTTCTGGATTACATGTATCGTCTTCCGCTCTTCATCCCATTTCTCATCGTGGGACACGCGATGAGAATATTCTTAGCACCACACGGCACACTGAACTCCCTTCTCACGAGGCTACTGGGTATGAAGGAATTGCCTGGATTATCCGGATCGTGGGTTGGTCTTGTGATAACCTTTGTCTGGGTCATGACACCGTTCTCGACCCTCATAATTCTCGGTGCATTCAGGGCACTGGATGATTCTTACATAGAAGCCGCCATAAATCTTGGGAGTTCGAAGTGGAAGGTGATAAAGGACATAATGATACCGTTGACGAGACCATCCATAATGGTAGCACTGGTTCTAACATTCGTCAGAACGATAAGCAGTTTGACGATCCCTCTGATGGTCGGACCAAACAAACCGAACATGATAACGGTAGATATGATGTTCAGAGTCAACTACTTCAGGGATTGGGGTGTTGCCAACGCTCTCGGAGTCATATCCTACTTGATAGTTCTCGGATTGGCAGTCTACTATTTGAAATTCATGATGGCTGAAAGAGGGGGATTGAAAGCTTGAAGATGAATCCGTGGAGAGTAACGCTCAGGGTGATCGCCATCCTTCTCATCCTGTTCATACTCATAGGCCCACTCGTGGGAGTTGTGCTGTGGAGTTTCGCGGAGAGGTGGTATTGGCCCAGCCCTATACCACAGGATTTCGGTTTGAGATTTTGGAAACAGGTCTTCTCACAGGGAAGAGTCCTCGACTCCATATTGCTCAGTCTGACGATAGCAATCATAACGGTCGGGTTTTCGCTTGCTCTGGCAATCCCAGCAGCTTACGGTTTCGCTCGATACAGAATACCGCTTGAAAGAATCTTACTCGTTCTTTTCCTCATGCCTCAGGCTTTTCCACAGCTACCTATATTCATAAATCTGGCATCCACGTTCAGCAAGATAGGATTGGGTGGAAACATGTGGGGTATAATACTCGCTCACACGATGGCATCCTTAGTGTTCTCAGTCTGGATAGTCACAGCAACTTTCAAAGCCATACCAGTCGAACTCGAACAAGTCGCCAGAAATCTCGGAGCGAGCAGGTTCAGAACTTTTCTGACCATAACTTTACCCTTGGCAGTTCCAGGATTGATCGCATCTTCCATCTTCGTTTTTCTGTGGTCGATGGGTGAATTCACCGCTGCTTTCTTCATAGGTGCACCTTTCATCCAAACCGCAACGGTGTTGATGTACACCGCGAGTATGGGATACAATCTTCAGATAGCATCCGCGATAGCCATACTCCTGATCATCCCATCGATAATATTCATGGTAATAATAGAGAGATATCTGAAGGCGGAATACATAGCAGGTTTGGGAGGTTGAAACGATGGTTGTTCTGGAAACGAGAAATTTGAAGAAATACTATGGAAAAGTGCATGCTCTGGATGATGTTTCCATGGATGTTGAGGAGGGGGAACTCCTCGCGGTCATCGGTCCGAGTGGATCTGGAAAGACAACCTTTCTGAGATCGATCGCTGGCTTCGTAAAATTGGATGCGGGAAGTATAAAACTCCATGGAAGGGATATAACGAATCTTCCACCGGAGAAGAGGAATGTTGCCATGTTCTTTCAGAATTACGCCCTTTGGCCTCACATGAACGTGTTCGACAATGTCGCGTACGGTTTGAAGCTGAGAAAACTGCCGAAAGATGAGATAGAGGAAAGGGTTCACAAGATTCTGAAACTTCTCGACATAGAGGATCTGGTGAACAGGAAACCGAATCAATTATCGGGAGGACAGCAGCAGAGAGTTGCACTCGCCAGAGCCATCGTCGTTGAACCGGAGCTTCTCCTTTTGGATGAACCTTTGTCCAACCTGGATGCAAAGATAAGAATGAGGATAAGGTTCGAGATAAAGGCTCTCCAGAAGAGGTTGAACCTTGCGACCATATACGTCACGCACGATCAAGAGGAGGCGTTGAGTATAGCAGATAAGATAGCGATCATGCATCTTGGAAAGGTCTTACAGGTTGGGAAACCCGAGGAAGTTTACAGAAATCCAGCCAATTTCTTCGTGGCTGATTTCATAGGAACGAACAGCGTCATAATTGTCCACGGAAAGGATGGAAAGGTCCAAATCGGGAACAGAACCTTTAATCTTCCCGCTGGTTCGAAGTATGCGAGGATCGTCGTAAGATCGGATGAAGTTACCATATCGTCTGAAGAACCGAAGGAAGAAAAAGGTTTAACGATAAGTGGGAAGATAATGGGTAGGTTGTACATGGGTTCAAAATACAGATACGAGATAGAAATAGAGGAAAGCAATGATCCGCTTTTTGTTAATTCCCAGAACATTTACGATGTTGGAAGTGAGGTCTATGTGATCATTCCAGACGGGAGTTTCTTCGTATACGAGGTGTAAGATTTGGCTGTATATGCCATAGGTGATGTACATGGATGCCTTGATTCACTCGAGAAGCTCTTCAACATCCTTCCGTTATCTTCGGAAGATGTGTTAATATTTCTCGGTGATTACATAGATAGAGGACCGGACAGCAAAGGTGTCATAAATTTTCTGATTTCGCTCTCCAAAGAATACAGATGCATTTTCATCCGGGGAAACCATGAAGAAATGTTCCTGAACGCGGTTCTACATGGAAAAGATGTTGAACTGTGGTATTACAACGGTGCCTTCGCAACGGTGAGAAGTTACGGCTCGATCGCCAGCATACCTGGGGATCACATAGATTTCATATCGTCCACCATCTACTATCACATCCTGGGCAACTTTCTCTTCGTTCATGCGGGTGTTAAACCAGGTATTCCTCTTGAGGATCAATCAGAATTCGATCTGACATGGATAAGGGATGAGTTCATATACAGTTCGGATCCCCTTCCAGGTTTCAAGATCATCTTCGGACATACTCCATTCGAAAAACCTTTGGTGATGAAGAACAAGATCGGTATAGATACTGGATGTGTCTATGGAGGCAAGTTGACCGCCTTGAAGATCGAAAACATGCGTTTCTATCAGGTCGAATGCAGGTGATAGGATACAAGGGGAAAGGTGAAGTGAATGAAGATATGTGGCCACATGATCTTTCCTCTGGAAAAATTTTACCAAATTGAGTATAATTCGACTTCGATGGGTCTTTGAAGATCACAAGAGGATCGAGGAGGAGGGATAGAATGACAAAGCAGGAAATACTTCAGACCGCGAAGGGGATAATAGCTGAGAAGCTGAATATTGAGGAGGAAGAAGTGAAACTCGAATCTTCGTTCATCGATGATCTTGGAGCAGATTCCCTCGACTTGGTTGACTTGGTCATGGCATTCGAAGATGAGTTCGGTGTGAAGGTGGAAGATGAGGATGTGGAAAAACTGAGGACCGTTAAAGATGTGGTTGAATACATATACAAGAAACTTGGAAATACGGATTCCGACGATGAGGATGATGAGGAAATAATAGAGGAAGATTATCAAGAAGAGAGAGAAGAAACCCTCGATGAGGAATTCTGAGAGAAAGTATCTACTCTTGGATGTTGGGAACACACATACTGTATTGGCAATTTCCGATGGTTCGAAAATACTGGGTAGATGGAGAATCAGCACGAGAAGATTTGAAACTGAAGATGAGTTTTTCACGTTGGTTCACAATTTCGGCATAGATGATGGGATAAAAACTGTCGCAATATCATCGGTCGTTCCAAGTGTGGACATCGCACTTGAAAGATATTGCAAGAAATATCTGAAAGTTGCCCCCCTGTGGGTGAACGCGGAAGATTACGATGAAATAAAGTGGAATGTCAACGTGAGACCATCTGAAATAGGAGCGGACAGGGTGGCTAACGTGATCGCGGTTCGGGAACTGTTTAGTGGTGATATCATAGTTGTGGATTTCGGGACTGCCATAACTGTGGATGTTCTCGTGGGCGATACTTACGAAGGGGGGGCGATCCTTCCCGGTTTCCGAACCTCCATTATGGCTCTCTTCACCGGAACTGCCAAACTTCCACAGGTTGATCTGAAGGATCCCGGTAGATCACTCGGAAAAGATACGGAGGACAACATACAGATAGGAGTGGTCAGAGGCTTGGTGAAGGCGGTGGATTCCATAATTGATGACATAGAGAATGAAACATCCAGAAAATACAGGATCATCGCGACTGGTGGAAATTCTCACCTTGCAGTTGGTTTGTCGAAACATATAAAGGAAGTGGATGAGGATTTGACGATCAAAGGGATACTCATATTTGCGAAGAAAAGGATGGAAAATCTGAGATAATGCCCAAGAATCTTCTCTTCATAAATCCGTGGATACACGATTTTTCAGCTTACGACTTTTGGTTGAAACCGCTTGGACTTCTCTACATGGCTTCCTTCATGCGTGAGCATGGATACAATGTGTTCCTTCTGGATTTCCTCAACAGATTTTCCAACGATCTGATCAATTTTCTGGGTGATAAGGAAAGGAAAAGGATAAAGAGTAGATATTATGGAATGGGTAGATTCCCCGTGGAGGAAGTAGAGAAACCAAAGTTTTTAGAATTCGTTCCCAGACGATACAAAAGATACGGTTTTCCGAAGAAACTGGTCATCGATACTCTTAAAAGACTCAGCGGTGAATCGTGGGACGCGGTGTTCATAACATCGACTATGACGTATTGGTATCCAGGAGTATGGGAGACCATATCCACGATTAAGGAATTCATGGATTCTCCCATATTTTTGGGGGGATTGTATCCTTATTTCTTTCCAGACCATGCCAAAAAAAGCAGGGCAGATTTTGTCATCACCTCACCACTGATGGATCACATAGCGGAAGAATTATCCAGAATCATGGGGTTTGAACCGAAGATGGAAATGGTGAAAGGATGGTTCAACGAGTTGAAGCCCATGTATGAACTGTATCAGGACAATTCCAAACTCGAATATGCGGTGATTCTGACGAGTCTTGGCTGTCCATTCAGATGCACATACTGTGCGACTCCCGTTATATATGGTGGAAAATTCCACGTGAGAAAAGTGGATAAGGTGTTGAGCGAGATAGAGGAATTATTGGAACATGGTGTAAGAAACATAGTTTTTTTCGATGACGCATTTCTCATACCACCGGATAGGGCAAAAAAGATTCTGAGGGGTATAATAGAGCGTGGATACAACGAAGCTTTTTTTCATCTTCCGAATGGAATACACGTCAGGTTGATTGATGAGGGAATAGCTTATCTGCTGAAGAAAGCCAACTTCAAGACCATAATCCTCGGGGTTGAAACGTTGGATCCTTCCCTCCAAAAATCCACAGGAGGCAAGGTGAAAAGTCACGAACTCGACAGGGCTGTTCATCTTTTGAAATCGGCGGGTTTTGATAAGGAACTGAGGCTCTACCTGATGATAAACATGCCAAATCAAAGTTATGAAAGCGCGAGGTTGTCCATAGAAGGATGTATGGAATACGGAATCAGGATACATTTGAATGAATACACCCCTATCCCGAGGACGAAGGATTGGGAAAGATTGGTGAAGGAAGGAAAGCTCGATCCGGATATCGATCCTGTTCTTTTGAACAACACAGTTTTACCCTACTGGTGGAAGAACGGGTTGAATGCGGATGAGGTTGAAAAACTCAAAAGGATCGTTGGAGATTACAATAATGAATTAAAAGTTGATGATCACGGCAATGATGAATCGGAGGCGATATCTTGAAAAAACTTCCAATAGGAATACAAAGTTTTGTGGAGATGAGGACGGGGAATTATTACTATGTGGACAAAACACATTTTGTGAAAAAACTCGTCGATGAGGGAAAGTATTTTTTCCTATCTCGTCCGAGAAGGTAAGGTTATGATATTCCGTTGGAAAAAGAGATTATCCCGGATAGATTCATGGAACTCATAGAGAAGCTTCACAAGAAATATTCAAAAAAGGTGGTCATACTCGTTGACGAATACGATAAACCAATATTGGATAACATAGAAATCCCGATGCTGCGATGGAGATGAGGGAGGTTTTGAGGAACTTCTACTCCGTCGTAAAAGATTCAGATGAACACATCGAGTTTGCATTCATAACGGGTGTGACCAAATTCTCAAAGGTATCGTTATTCTCCGGACTGAACAATTTGAAGGATATTACCCTCGATCCCAAATATTCAACCATCTGTGGGTATACACAGGAAGGCAGTGTACAATAATTGCTGTAAAAATGAAATAAGCCC
>Ga0190316_1000332_pt1 | contig 13681 bp, 13 predicted proteins | sample 48701112_MG_FD_161663 | JGI IMG/M metagenome (GOLD analysis project Ga0190316, IMG submission 161663) | Hydrothermal vent sediment bacterial communities from Southern Trench, Guaymas Basin, Mexico - 4870-11-1-2_MG | ecosystem: Environmental > Aquatic > Marine > Hydrothermal vents > Sediment ... | reverse complement strand
CACCAAGGCTAATCCGAGCATATCCGGGGATGTTGTGAGGAAAAAGATGGAGAAGGTTTGGATTAAGACTAGGAATCGCATAGTCATGGCAGCGGAGCGTTCAGTGATTGAGCATATGGTTTCATGTCCTGCATAGAAGTATAATGAGAGGAAATTCATTGCGAAGATTAGAGTTGCGAAGAACGCTGAGGCCTTCATTGAGCGTAGCCATTCCCTCTGAACTTTAGCCAAGAGGACTATGGGCATTTGGATTAAAAATAGAATCAGGAGCGGGATGATATTATTGAATATGATGGCTGAGGAGAAGAGTATGCATACATAGATGAATTTTGCTCTAGGATCCATCTCATGAATGGGTGACGATTCACTTCTAAATTTGAAGCCGTCAAAGATGCTCATCTTATATCACTTAATCGTTCATATAGGATGTTTGCGGCTTCGTAGAGATCTATTACTTTGCTTGGAAGCCCTAATGCGCTTAGCTTCTTGAATATCTTGGCGATCTCGGGCATGGAGATTGAAGCTTGATATAGGAGGGGCTCGTCGGTTAGGATCTCCCTTGCCTCCCCCTCAGCTATGATTTTGCCTTCCCTCATCAGCAGTATCTTAGGGCTGCATTCAGCGACGAATTCAACGTCATGCGTGACTATGATTATCGTTTTTCCCTGCTGATTTAGCTGCATTATAAATTGCCTAAGCCTCTCCTTCTGCCTGTAATCTTGGCCGATAGTAGGCTCATCGAGTATTATTATGCTCGGATCCCATGCTAGAACCGACGCTAATGCGACTCTCTTCCTTTCACCCCCACTTAACATGAATGGAGAGACATTCCTATATCGCTCTAGATCAAGCAGGTTTAGGGCCCAATCAACCCTCTTCTTAATAGTCTCCTCGTCGAATCCGAAATTTTTCAGTGCGAATCTAATCTCGTCTTCTACAGTCTCGCTGAAGAGCTGGTGATCTGGATTCTGAAATACAAGTCCAACTTTTCTTGCAAGTTTAGCCACGCTCACCTTTGTGGTTTCTACGTCGTCTACTAGAACTCTTCCTCTGGTCGGTTTGAGGAGGCCATTCATATGCTTAACTAGGGTTGTCTTTCCAGCTCCGTTCTGTCCCATAATGGCTATGAATTCTCCATCCTCAATCTTCAGGTCTATCCCTCTTAGAGCCTCAACGCCATTCGGATAGGTGAAATATACGTTTTCCATAACTATCATTTGCTCATCGCTTCCGCTATTAGCTTGCAGGCTTCATCCGAACTTAATGGTGGGCCGTCGAGGCTTATGCCCTTAGCCTTTAAGGCTTTATAGAGTAGAGTAGCCTTTGGAATTCCAACTCCGATTAAGCGGGCCTCATCCGATGTGAGAACCTCCCGTGGATCACCATCTAATATTATCTTACCCTCATTCATCACGATCATTCTATCCGCATATTTTGAGATTAGATCTAATCTATGTTCAACGAGGATCGTCGTTATGCCCAGATCACTATTGAGGCTATTGATCACCTGGAATATCTGCTCCGCTCCCAGCGGATCTATGAAGCTCGTCGGTTCATCTAACACTATGACCTTCGGATTCATCGCTAATACAGAGGCTATTGCAACTCTTTGCTGCTGCCCTCCGGATAGCTCATGTGGGGCCCTATGCCTCAGATCATACACTCCAGTTATCTTGAGGGCCCAGTCAACCCTTCTTCGGATCTCTTCTCTTGGAACCCCTAAATTTTCAAGTCCAAAGGCGACGTCCTTTTCGACGGATAAAGCGAAGAGTTGATTTTCAGGATTCTGGAAGACCATGCCCACGTGCCGAGCGATCTTGTGAATTGGATTCTCCTTAACGTTTAATCCGCAGACTTTTATCTCACCTTCGAGTCTTCCACCATAGAAGTGGGGAATTAAACCGTTAAAGCATCTGCAGAGAGTCGTCTTTCCACATCCGCTTGGACCAGTTATTATTATGAATTCTCCCTCATCTATTTTTAGATTCACATCTTTGAAGGCTGGCCTTTCTCCTGTAGGGTAAGTGTATGTTAGACCCCTAGCCTCTATTATCGTCAATCCCGTTCACTTCGCATGGAGCCGCGTCTAGGTTGTAAATAATCCATTAGATGTAAACTACGCGATCTTAAATACTTAAATTAATTGTATTTGACGCTCTCTCCACTAAAGTAGGAGGCTTTCCGGCGTCAACGATGTAATGTTCTAGTCTGTTCGTATATTGCTTGATGATTATTGATGGTTTATCCAATAATCCTCTTGTTTAACTCTCCGACTATGGGTATTTTATGCTTGCATTTTGGGCATCTCTTTTCCGCTGTGAGCTTGCATTTTATGATTGTATAGCCGGATCTCTTGATTAGCAATTCTCCACAGTTTGGGCAGTAAGTATTCTCGTATTTATGCCCTGGGACATTTCCGATGTATGGATACTCGACTCCTGCCTTTTTAGCCATCTCATATGCCCTTTCAAGAATCTCTATCCTCGTTGGGGGATTCGAGAATTTATAGGCTGGATAGTATCTCGTGAAGTGTATCGGAGTCTCCGCTCCAGCCTCCTTCATATGTCTCTCTATTATCCATTCGAGGCATGTCTCATCATCGTTTACTCCAGTAACTATCAGGTTGACAACTTCGACGTGTAAGCCCATTCTCTTGGCCTCGTGAATGTTTCTCCATACTTTCTCGACATCTACTCCTCCGCAGTACCTCTGATAGACTTCAACGTCTCCCTTCATGTCGATTTTTATCGCATCCATCCCTGAATCTTTAAGGAGCCTTAACGCTTGAAGTGTCATATAGCCATTTGAGACATAGCAGCAGTATAATCCCCTTCTGCTTCCCTCCCTGAAGAGGTCAAGGATCCAATCCGTTAGAAGCGTTGGCTCCTGAAAACTTGCGCAGAGCCCCCTATCCCCCTCTATGAGGGCTTGACTTAAAACTTCTTCTTGGCTGATAAATGAGTCTCTGAATGGATTTGGAGTTCTCCTTGAGAGATGGTAGTTTTGGCACCATTGGCATTCAAAATTGCATGACCATGTTGAGAATGTTAGGGCTGTGGATCCCGGCCAATAATGGAAGAATGGCTTTATCTCTATGGGTCTGCTTTCCAGTGCGCTTAAATTGCCATAAACAAGCGTGTATAATTCTCCGTCGATGTTTATTCTCGTCTTGCAGAACCCCATCTTTCCGTTTTTGATTATACATTTCCTCTCGCATAGTCCGCATCTTACAGTATCATCTGATAGTCTCTCGTATAATACTGCCCTATGAACGGTTGGATAATTCAATAATTCACGTGATCCTTCAATCATTTTAGATGTTATTGACTATCGATTAACCGTTGGGAGGAGATAGCCCTTGGGGTTTAATAAGATTTTCACTGGAGTTCCCGCTCATATTTCTCGAAAAGGAGTTCGAGGGCTCTTCTGAAAGCTTCAGCCCTGCTCGAGAAGATCCTCTTTGTGCTGATTAGAGTATCAAGTTTCCTAAGCCAATCATTCGAGAGGGTTAGTTTGACCGTTATCTCCTCATACTCTTTCTCATGTTCCTCTTTTTCAGTCAATTCTCTTCGTCAATTAAGGATATGAATAATGTATATAAAAGTTGCCATTTTTCCATCTAAAATATACTTTCTAGAATGATAAAAGTAATATGTGAGGTTTACAAAATTCAAACCTTCGGAAAGCTTTATATTTCTTTGCAAATTATATATGGATGAATCTATCAGGTTGATGGTGAACATTTGCTTGTTGAGGGATGGAGATGAGTGAGAACGTCGTTGTAGAATCAAAGGTAGATGTGGAGGAGATAGCTAAGCGGGCGATTCCTCAGATAAGCGTCTTCGGCATCGGAGGAGCCGGATGCAACATAGTTTCATGGATGAAGAATAAGGGGGTTACTGGCGCCAGGATATACGCCCTAAATACTGATGCTCAGCACTTAAGCATAACGAAGGCTGATGAGAGATTATTAATTGGATATAAGATTACTGGAGGATTGGGATGCGGCGGATTCCCCGAGCAGGGAGCGAAAGCAGCTGAGGAGAGCGCTAAGGAGATTGAGGCGCTTATAGATGGCTCCGGCCTGGTTTTTATTACCGCGGGTTTGGGCGGTGGAACTGGAACTGGAGCCTCCCCGGTAGTCGCAAGATTGGCTAAGGAAGCCGGTGCGCTCACAATCGGTGTAGTCACTATTCCATTCCAAGTTGAGAGGGCCAGGCTCATTAAGGCTAAGGAAGGCCTAGAGAGGCTCGTAGATGAATGTGATGCTGTCATCGTGATCGATAACAATAGGCTTAGGAAGATAGCTGGCAATCTTCCACTTGCAGAGGCCTTTGCAGTTGCGAATGAGCTTATAGCAACCTTCATCAAGAATATATCTGAGACAATCTCGATACCGAGTCTCATCAACCTAGACTTTGCGGACTTGAAGGCTATTATGATGGGAAGCGGGGTGTGCGCTATAGGTTTTGGCGAGGGTCAGGGAGAAACGAAGGTTGAGGATGCCGTTGAGAAGGCTCTTGACACGCCGCTTCTGGATATAGGCGACATTAGAAAAGCTGAGGGAGCGCTCATCCACATTGAGGGTGGAGATGACATGACACTAGAGGACGTTAATAGAGCCGGCGAGATAGTCATAGAGAGGATAGCGCCCAATGCCAAGGTATCTTGGGGCGCTAGAATAAACAGTGCACTGCAGGGAGTTATAAAGGCAACAGTTGTCTTAGCGGGAGTTGAGAGTCCATTCTTAGTGGAGGAGTTGAAGCCTTTCGCCTCTCTTAGGAGGGAACCTGAGGGGAAGCCTGAAGAAGTCGATGTTGTAAAGCAGCCACTTGAAAGCGAGGAGGAGAAGAAGGGCTTTTTCGACAGGATCTTCGGCCAATAAATTCCCCACTATTTTTGTAAGTCACTATTTTAGGCTTTCCAGCATGTTTATGAGGTTGCGCATGCAGATCTCAGATGCGTATTCTCCAAGTCCAGAGAATTCTCCGCCTCCAGGCCTTGATATTTGATCCCACGGTATCTTCTTGCCGGGTCTCCAATGCGTCTCAAGCGATAGGTATCCCTTGTATCCATCCATCTTTAAGGCTTTAAGCTGCTCTGGATAATTCACTTCTCCATCCCCGATCGGCAGGAACTCTGGCTTTCCATCCCTGCCCCTACGCACACCATCCTTAACATGCACATGGACAATTCTGCCTTTTACATATTCGTATCCATCCGGATATGGCTTCTCACCGTTTGGATCCCAGATGTCATTTCCCGGATCCCATATTGCACCAACATTCTTCGAGTTTAACTGGTTAAGGAACATCGATAGTTCCCTTCCATTCCCCACGAAGGTGGACGGTTCATTTTCTATTCCAAGCAGCACACCTTCTGATTCTATGATCTCCAGTGGCTTCTGGAACTTCTCGAGTATACTCTCCAGATACCCGTCAAGTCCGCCACTTCTTCTCCAGAAGGTGAAGCCCCTAATTATGTTGGTATCGAGACTCTTTGCCAAGCTGATGCATCTCTTAAGTATCTCAAGATGCTCCTTATATTCCCTTTCGTTTTCAATATCCGCCTTGAAGAAGGGGGATGCTATAGCGCTGACTTTTAGATCATACTTCTTGAGGATGCCTTTTATATCATCAACTTTATCGACGAGATCTTGAGGACTCTTGTTCCATACGGTTCTTATCTCAACGCCGTCTAGTCCAAATCTATCTGCAAATTTAGCCACTACGTCGAGGTCTTGGGAGACCTCATCTGTGATGACTGATAATTTGAATATCATCCGGAATCTTCTCCTTATAGAGCCTTTACATCCTATGATATCATAAAGTCCAAGAAGAAGATATAATTATCTTTTATGATGACCATGCACTTTACCAGTCTGCAACGGATCCATCTTCATGCAGCAACTGTGGATTTTGCCAGTCGCCTTTATATCTCTTCTCTATCACAGAATCTTCGTCGAGTTCGATTCCAAGTCCAGGCTCGCTTGGCACTCTTACGTATCCATCCTCGAGCTTAAATGGCTTCTTAAGATAGCCTTCTCCAAGAGTAGCATGTTCTTGAATTAGGAAGTTCGGAGTGCACGCGTCAAGTTGCAGGCACGCAGCTAATGCTATTGGCCCGAGTGGATTATGTGGGGCGATCGCGGCGTAGTAGATCTCAGCCATCGCCGCTATCTTTCTGCACTCGAATATTCCCCCTGCATGGCAGAGATCAGGTTGCAGGATCGATGCAGCCTGCTTTTCCAGAACCTCCCTAAATCCCCACCTTGTGAATAATCTTTCCCCCGTTGCTATTGGTATCGACGTCGATTGGGCAACTCTAACCATGGCATCAACATTTTCGGGAAGACATGGCTCTTCAAGGAACATTGGATGGTACGGTTCGAGTGCCCTAGCAGCCTGTATGGCCATTGATGGACTTAGCCTTCCATGACAGTCTATGCCGATGTCTACGTCGTCTCCGACGGCCTCCCTTACAGCCGCGACCTTCTCGACGGCCTCCCTGATCTTTCTAGGAGCATCAACTATTCTCATGGCATTGAATGGAGCAATCTTTATGGCTTTAAAGCCCTCTTTTATGCGTTTCTCAGCCTTTTCAACGCATTCCTCAGGAGTTTCGCCGCCTACACCAGCGTATAACTTAATCTTATCTCTTACGGCTCCTCCTAGAAGTTGATGTATGGGCTGACCGAGGTATTTTCCAAGGATGTCCCACAGGGCCTGCTCAATTCCGCTTATGGCGCTCATTATTATGGGACCTCCCCTATAGAAGCTCCATCTATACATTGCCTGCCAATGATGCTCGATCCTTCTGGGATCCTTACCTTTCAGATACTCAAAGAACTCTCTTACGGCCATCTCGACCGTTCTGGCTTTACCCTCCAGTATCGGCTCTCCATAGCCGATTATTCCCTCATCCGTCTTGAGCTTCAAGAAGAGCCATCTAGGCCTAACATGTATGAGCTCCATGCCTATAATCTTCATTTTATCTCAGATTCACCATAACGTACGCTCCTTGAAAAGTTTTCGGATGTCCCTCCTCTTCAAATGGCGCTCTATTAGTATAGAATTAGAGTTTTACTGCTTTCTCATCGGCATTTCTCTGTTCTGACTCAATCCATGAGTATCCCGTGGAAAGTCTACTGTTCGATCCATCATAGCCTCAGTTAATACTATTTTATTTTCTTCATCCGCCTTGTATCATGCGCTTTTTAAGACGCGGCCAGTCATGACGCTTACAAAACGTATTTATATTATTCTGTTTGACCCTTGAAATGATGTTGAGACGCTGGCTGGAGGAATATAAAATTGAACGTCAAGCGTATGAGTTTTACGGTTCCCTATGACGAGTTTGGTCCGGAGAAGGTTATCATTATTAAGGAGCCAAGCGTGGACCTCACGGGTTTTCTTGTTATTGATAATACTGCGCCGGGGCCTGGGAAGGGCGGATTGAGGATGGCTCCAGACATTACGGTCGATGAAGTCTTCAGGTTAGCGAGGATTATGACTTGGAAATGCGCAATTGCCGGGGTTAGGGAGGGATTACCATTTGGAGGGGCGAAGGCTGGGATTAAGGCTGACCCGAAGAGGATCTCGCCTGAGAGGAAGAAGCTCCTAATTAAGGCTTTCGCTGAAGCCATTAGGCCATTCTGTCCACAACATTACATTAGCGCCCCAGATATGGGTACGGACTCGTCCGATATGGATACTTTTGTTAAGGCGATAGGTGATAGAAATGCTGCTACTGGGAAGACGAAGAGTTTAGGTGGAATAGAAGAGAGGCAGGGCGCGACTGCCCGAGGCCTATTATACACGATCATGTATGTCCTCGATTACTATGGTGTCGACCCGAATGAGTGCACGGTTACGCTTATGGGTTTTGGTAAGGTGGGAAGGCCGACTGCTCGAATGCTCTATGAGAGGGGATTTAGGGTGATAGCGGTTACTGACAGTCGGGGCGGAGTATATGATGAGGATGGACTGGACGTTTATGATTTGATAAAGGCAAAGGAGAGTGATGGAACAGTGCTTGGATATTTGAGGAAGATGAAGGATTCACATCCGAATGCTAAATCCATAACTAATGAAGCCATGCTTAGATTGAAGAAGAAATCTAAGGATGAGAAGAGGATATTCATACCAGCGGCTACTGGAGGGGTATATGATGCGGAGGCGGCGAAGGAGATCGTGGCGGACTTTATCTTTGAGGCAGCTAATGATCCGGCTAGGAGCGTCGAGGCTTATCTTGTATTCCACAGGAGGGGCATAATCGACATAAATGATTTCCTCGCTAATAAGGGAGGCGTTGTGGTGAGCTATGCGGAGTTGAATAGGCTACTTCAGCCTGAGACTCTTCTAATAGAGTCGGTTGAGAGGGTTCTTGATAGGATACTTCCAGTGGCGGAGGACAGGAATGTTCCGCCCAGGACTGTGGCACTTGAATTGGCCACCAATCATATCAGAGGGAAGATGAGGGAGAGGGAGAGGCTCCGAGGATATTAAGGATTCAGACCCCATGTACTCGTCCTTCAAGTTCCCAAAGTACGCTGCATCTATTCTATTCTGCATGTAAAATGCGGATAATCCTATGAGCCGCAACCAGGATTATATTTTCGTTTTAACCTTCAAGTTTATTCACCATCAAAACTGATTTAGCCCTAATTATTCCTGAGCTTTCTCTAGCATCTGCGGGTATAATAATAAAATTTTTTATTTTAGCCTCGAACTTTAATTTATGGAGCCTCATATTGGTAGGTTAGCATTTAACATAGGCATGGTGCTTCTTGTTCTATGCGTATTCTCCCTTTTGATGGTTAGGTGGGGAAGCGCCGAATACTATATTGATTTAATATCGCTTGGAATAATCATATTCTTTTTGAGCCTTGTAGTTTGGGATGTCAGAAGGGAGGCTAAAATGGCAGTAAGAGATTCTTGATCGGCCGCTCTCAGCCATGTTCATCACTTGCCTTATCGCCATAACTTACTCCGTTGAGGCTCTAATGCCGGTGAACTTCAGGATGTTCACCTCAAGAGGCTGCTACTCAGCGACATTCCATACGATAGCCGTGAAGATCCTCGATAGGACGATATGATGATCCAAAATGGAGCATCAATAGTTTTAAATTCGAGATCTTCCAGTAATGACCTCAGAGGATGATTGCGATTGAAAATAAAGGATTTAAAGGCTGCAGTCTTCAAGGTTCCCCATGTGGGCCCATCAGTTATTATCCGCATAGAAACAGATGAGGAAATTTATGGTTATGGCGAAGCGCACTGTCCGAGAGAGCATGTTCTCAATCTGAAAAGGCACATTATCGGCTGCGATCCGACGAACATAAATGCCTTAATGATGAGGATCCGACATTTAGGCGCATTTAAGCCTTGGGGCTCAGCCGTAAGTGCAGTTGAGATGGCCCTCTGGGACATAACCGGGAAAGTCTTTGACAAGCCGATACATAGCCTGCTAGGCGGGAGGATTAGAGATAAGGTTCGAGTATATGCTGACTGTGGTTCAGGAATACCATTAAGCGAGGATGATCCATCCTCGGCGTATACCCCTGAGGCTTACGCCGAGAAGGCTAGGAGGATGAAGGCTCTCCCGGAGGGCTACACGATCCTGAAGTTTGATATCGGCCTGCATGGAGGTCAGCTTCTAAGCGTTAACGGAGGAGTCATTGAGGCTAGCAGAACATATCCAAGCAGGGGGCACGTTACTGAACGGGGACTTAAGGCTGAAATAGCCATAGTTGAGGCATTAAAGGATGTCTTAGGGGATGAGGTGGGCTTAGCGTTGGATTGCGGGCCTGGACAGAGCTTTCCGTCGGCTGTTAGGCTTGCGAAGGCTCTTGAACCATTCCATCTCATGTGGGCTGAGGATCTACTCACCGGGGACTATACGCCATACACTGAGATAAGATTGTATCAGAGGCTCTCTATGATGACGAGCACTCCTATACTCACGGGCGAGCAGATCTACCTTCGACATGGCTTCAGAGATCTGATAAGCCAAAATGCCGTTGACATAGTCTCTCCTGACGTCTCTGATGCTGGGGGCATATCTGAACTTAAGTGGATCGCTGACTTCGCTGATCTCTACGATGTCCTTATAGCTCCGCATAATTGTGGGCTTCCAGTGGCCTTCATGGCAACTGTACATGCATGTGCTGCTATGCCAAGAAACTTTATTGCCTTTGAGCATCACGCAGCCGATGTGCCTGGATGGGAGGAGTTCATTGAGGGCGTAGATAAGCCACTAATAAGGGATGGATTCGTTAGGGTTCCGGAAAAGCCGGGATTGGGCATAGAGATCAATGAGAAGATCGCTAGGAGATTCCTGATTGAAGGGGAGGAATTCTTCGAGTAGAACCTTTAGACTCTAACGTAATGGAACCCTGAAGTCCTCTTTGACAACGTTAAGGACAACGTTTGTAACTGTTCGTTTTACATAGGGCATCTTTAAGAGAGTCTTTATGAACTTGTTCATGTCGAATCTATCCTTAAACCTGGCGATTACTGCCACATCAAATTCTCCTGTGATGTCGTATACCGAGATTACATTATTCACCCTCGCGATTTCACTTTCAACCTCCATGAGATGTTTTCCCTCGGCTTGGATGAGAATTATCGCCGTTAATTGATATCCAACCTTGACTGGATCTATTATGGCGGTGTAGCCTCTTAGAACCCCCTTCTCCTCCAAGCCTCTTATGCGATTATAGGCCGTTCCAACTGATATCCCAAGTTCCTTCGCTATCCTGTTGAAGCTCAGCCTAGAATCTTCCTGAAGCAAACCTATTATTTTAATGTCGATCTCATCTAACTCTGCAAACGGGTTTTCCTCCAGATCTACTCCCCCAAATCAAAAGTTCAAATTCATTCAAAAATTTTTGCTTTATATAAATATTTCTCCAATAGAAATGAAAATATTTATATATAAATTATTCATAACGTATTCGTTTATTGAATAAAAAATGACATTTGAAGATCCGATGCACCTAGCATTAAGCTATCACTTGACGGATCTGATCGTTCATCTACGCTGTTGAATGGAGGTAATGTAATTGGCTTGGATGCATGAATCCGCAGACTTGGAACCGAGGAATCCGCATTTGACTATTCATTCACGATCTCTTAACAGTCTTATCTTGGGAGGAATGGACGATTGGACTATATGGAATACTTTGGCAGGCTCTCCTTGAAGGTTGAACCCCTAATCGATGATACTACATTAAGAGATGGGGTTCAGATGCCTGGTTTAGCGGTTTCCCCGAAGGATGCAGCTGAAATAGCCCGTCTCCTCGACGAGATAGGGGTTGAGAGGATAGAACTGCATCACTTTCATGATGCAGACAAGAAGGCTGCAAGGCTAATTCATGATTTAGGCTTAAATGCCAGAATTGCAGGCTGGTGTAGGGCCTTAAGGGAGGACATAGATGATGCTATAGACTGCGGATTTGAGGAGGTCGGCATATCCCATCCGGTTTCTCATATACACTTTAGGGCTAAGTGGCCGGATAAGAGCGAGGATGAGCTTCTCAGAAGAGTTGTTGATGCCGTTGAGTATGCAGCGAAGGATCATGGCTTAAGGGTCTTCGTTCACGGGGAGGACAGCACAAGAGCCAACTGGGAATTTGAGAGGAGATTCATAAATGCTGTTGCTGAGGCCGGAGCTGAATGCTATAGGATCTGCGATACTGTTGGTATTGGATTGTCGGATCCAGCCGCTCCGCTTCCTAACGGCATACCAGCGAAGGTTAAGGCAATTAAGGCTGAAACCAAGATTGAGAGCATAGAGATTCATGCACATGACGATTTTGGAAACGCCGTTGAGAATACCATGGCGGCTATACGAGCGGCCTCTGGACTCTGGGATAAAGTCTATGCGAGCACGACCTTCCTTGGGATTGGAGAGAGAGCTGGAAACGCCGAGACAGAAAAGGTAATTATGAATCTTTATTTGCATTACGGCGTGAAGAAGTATGAGGGTAAGACTGGGCTTCTTAAGAAGCTCGCCGACTTCATTGGACGTGCAACGGGATATATTATTCCACCGAACAAGGCCATCGTTGGGGATTATGCCTTCGCCCATGAGTCGGGCATACATACGCATGGCGTATTGAAGGATCCATTAACATATGAGCCCTATCCCCCTGAGCTCGTGGGGAATAGGCGGCGATTAACCATTGGGAAACATTCAGGGAAGGCCATAATCAGGTTTAAGATCAAGAGCTTAACTGGGAGGGAGCCCTCTGAGGATCAGATTGCAGCTGTCGTCTCTAGGGTTAAGGCCATATATAATGGTGGAAGAAAGGCATCTTTGAGGGAGGAGGAGTTCAAGAGGATACTCAACGAGGTTGGAATAGAGATTTAAGCATGATCCACATAACATTTTCATCGGCGAATCCAATTTATTTTTGACTTGGAGGACAGGTGATGGATGAGAAGTATTTTCCTAGACGCTTAAGTTTCCCGAAGATCTGCGATGTTCTGATAGCATATTTGAATGCTGGAGCGGATAAGGGATACGTTGGAGTTAAGGATGTAGTTGAGAGGACTGACGTTTCACTTCATAATATAAGCAGAAACAATAATTTCTTTAGGAGCTGGGGGTTCCTAGAGGAGAGCGAGGAGGAGCCGGGCAAGTATACACTAAGCCGAGAGGCAGCGGAGTTCGCGTATGCATATAGGATCGATCCCAAAGGAGAGAAGACTAGAGAGTTACTTAGAGCGATCCTCTCGAAGGATGAGGTTCTCGTGAAATTCATCGAGAGGGTTAGACGGGAAGGATTAGGCAGGGATGATATACTGATCGAGCTTCCCAGGATCTATGGCGATTTAAGGGCGGACAAGGTTGGATTGAATGCTTTTCTCGACATGATCATGTATGCCTTCGGATTGGAGGGGAAGACCGTTGGGGCTGAAAAGCCAATTAGGGAGGTTAGGAAGCCATCGGCGAAGGCTGCGATCAAGCCTTCAGAGATAAGGGTGGAGCTGCCAAGCGCGAATTTCACGATAAACATTAATGTCTCGTCTGATGTCTCCCCGGAGAGGCTTAAGGAGTATGTGAAGGCCATTCTCGAGGCGCTTCGGGGAGGCATCGAAGGCTCCAAGTAGAATCGCAAAATTCAATCTACGCCTTTACTGTATCTTGAGATCTCTTCCTTAATTAGTGCGCTTACCATTCCCGCATCAACTCTCCCCCTATACTTCTTCATGATCATGCCCATTAACGGTCCGAAGGCCCTCTCCCCCCTCTCCAGTATCAGCCTCCTGTTCTGGTCGATGAGTTCCTTAACGATTCTTTGGAGTTCATGTTTTGAGAGCATGGCTAAACCCAATTCTTTTATGGCCTCCTCTGGATCAGCTCCTTCATGCCTTGACAGCCACTTGAAGATCTCTGGTAGGGCCTCCTTCGATGTCCTTCCGGAGCCTACAAGCCTGAAGACCTTAATTATCTGCTCTCTACTTAGCCTTTCAATCTCAAATCCCTCGCGTTTAAGAGACTTGAGGGTTTCAGTTAACGTTGCAGCCACGAAGGTTGAGGGGACACTTGTCTCTTTAACTATTATCTCGAATAGATCATCATACTCAGAGTCTTGAAGCTGCCTTGCGAGCTTCTCATTTATGCCGTATTCTCTTATGAGCCTCTCTACTTTACGTTCAGGCATCTCCGGCAG
>Ga0190316_1000331_pt1 | contig 13713 bp, 13 predicted proteins | sample 48701112_MG_FD_161663 | JGI IMG/M metagenome (GOLD analysis project Ga0190316, IMG submission 161663) | Hydrothermal vent sediment bacterial communities from Southern Trench, Guaymas Basin, Mexico - 4870-11-1-2_MG | ecosystem: Environmental > Aquatic > Marine > Hydrothermal vents > Sediment ... | reverse complement strand
TAAAGTGAAAATTGGGGTTGAAGTACATGCGCAGTTGAAGACGAGGACCAAACTATTTTGTAGCTGCAGCACAGAGTATGGAGCTATACCTAACTCACAGGTATGTCCAGTATGTTTGGGTATGCCTGGTACATTACCGGTTTTGAATAAGCAAGCAGTTAAGCTGGCTATCAAAGCAGCGTTAGCCCTGAACTGCCGTATAAACGAGTTCTCACTATTTGCACGTAAGAATTACTTCTACCCTGATTTGCCAAAAGGTTATCAGATAACACAATATCAGTATCCGCTGGCTACTAATGGATGGGTAGATATCGATGGCCACCGTATCCGTATACGTAGGGTACACCTTGAAGAAGATGCTGGTAAAATCATACATATGGGTGATAGAATATTGATAGATTACAATCGCTGTGGTATACCATTGATTGAAATAGTGACTGAACCTGATCTCACATCTGGTGAACAGGCATATAAATATCTGGTCTATTTGCGTCAATTGTTACGCTACATAGACGTATGTGGTGGCGATATGGAGAAGGGTGAACTACGATGTGAACCCAACATCTCCGTAGAGGTTGATGGCCTAAAGGGTGAGCGTGTCGAGATCAAAAACCTCAACTCAATCCGTGCAGTAGAAAAGGCCATCAACTACGAGATAGAGCGCCAAATCGCAACATTACGTGCAGGTAAGAAAGTAGAGATGACCACTTTATTATGGAACGAATCCACCGGTAAGACTGAACCTATGCGTGTAAAGGAGGAAGAGGCTGATTATAGGTACTTTCCGGAGCCTGACCTTCCACCACTTATCGTAAAACCTGAGGAGATAGCCATGATACGTGCGGAGTTGCCTGAGTTACCACAGAAGAAACTCGAACGCTTTGTAAAAACCTATAAGCTATCGGATAGAGATGCACGAATATTGGCGTTCAACCTACCACTTAGTGAGTACTACGAAAAGCTTGTAAAGTTGGGAGTTTCGCCACACAGAGCGAGTAGTTTCATCATATCCGAGGTGTTGGCATTACTTAAACGTGAGAAAAAGAGTATCGAGGAGCTAAACGTGTCACCGGAGGCGCTGGCGGAGTTACTGAAATTGGTGGAAGCTGGTGACCTTACACTCAATATTGCCAAAACCGTATTTGTGAAGATGGAAGAACATAATCTATCCGCACGTGAGGTGCTCGAACGTGAAGGTATTGTCCAGATACGTGAAACCGATAAATTAAAAGAGATCATTATGGAGGTGATGCGAGAAAATCCAAAAGCGGTGGCCCGCTACCGTGCAGGTGAAAAGAAGCTGATAACCTTTTTCATGGGTCAAGTGATGCGTAAAACACGTGGTCAAGCCAACCCCCACATAGCGAGACAGCTTCTGGTAGAAATGTTGGAGGGTGGATGAAACGTCGTGAATTCATAATCAACTTGTTATTAATAATGTTAGGAATATTTGTGATCACCGTCTTGGGTAGATTTATCTTCAACCGTCCACGTAGTGGCTGGCCTCGATATGGGCCATCTAAGCTCGCAGGTTAGCCTCCCAATATTGTGATACGTTTTACAACTTCGTGACCTAACCTATTGTTTAGTTTGGCTTTTATCTCATCTTTGAGCATCATCAATTCCTGTCGCCAAACAGGGTGCCCCACCTTAACATATAGGGTGCCACGCTGTATGCACTTGACTTTGGTGTGACGTGCAATCTTATCACCCACAACATCTTGCCAGATATGTAGTACCTGATACTCCATGAACCTGGACGTAAGGCCAAGCTGATTCAACACCGTAGGTAATATTTCACCTATGTGTTTCATCGTGGTATGCCACCCATACTGAAGTGGAACTCCCAACCCGGTTTGACACGGTTCCATCCGTACGCTATGTCAAACCCAATAATACCCATCATCGGTATTTCCATCCTTACACCGATACCTACGCTTTTCTTGAGCTCATTGAGCATCGCACCACTGAACGAGGGCCATGTGTTACCTGCATCAAAGAATATCAATGGATATATGTTAGGTTGTGCCTCGTACCGTAATTCAAATGTCGTTGTAATTGCGAACTGCCCACCTATGGCTTTGCCACCTACTTTGGGGGTTACGGAGAATTCAGGATACCCACGTAACCGCCACGGATGCATGACACCACCGAGGAAGAACCGTTCATATATTGGAATAACATCTGATGGTTTATAACCCGCAATCAACCCCAGCTTCGTCTCCCATGCTAATGTTAGTTTATCCATCAACTTGTAATATTCGCGGTTCTCAAGTATGTACTTCTGATAGTTTACCGTACCACCAAGTAACCCACCCGCATATTCTGCACTTATGGAACGATAGCTGCCCGCGGTTGGGTTAAATGGACGGTCACGTGAATCCCTAACCAGTGATATCCACCACACACTACGACGTTCGTTACGTGCATATTCGGTAGCTACCTGGGTAGTATCTACAGGGGTTACATTTACCAATTCATAAGAATACATTGTGCTCACCGTAGTGTATAGCAGATGCGGTATAGGACGCGACAACTTGATATCACCACCTGTACGTCGTTCGTTGAAATAGTACCTGTAGCGGTTGGTATGATAGAGGTCAAACCCCACTGTGATAGGTATATCGAATATCCATGGCTTGGTATACCCGAACAGCGCATTCGTTATCTCACTACCTTTCTCGAATGATGCTTGTAAACGTTCACCTCTACCACGGAAGTTGGGTATCATCACACTGATAGTACCCACAAGTTTGTACAGCTCACTATAACCTATACCAGCGTTTATGAGCCCCGTCTGTTTCTCCTTTACCTTTATTATAAGGTCGACAAGGCTATCAGAATTGTCTACTGGCTTGAAGTCGAGCCCAAGGCTATCGAAATACCCGAGCTGGAACACACGACGTTGACTGGCTATCAATTTATCTCGTACAAGTAAGTCACCGGGAAATATCGATAGTTCACGCCTTATCACCACATCATGTGTACGATCGTTGTTTACGATGTCAATCCTTCGCACCCTAATAGGGAGGCCTTCCTTTATGTTAAACGTGACATCAACCGTATCTCCGTAGATAGTGTACTCAGGTATAACGTTGAGATTAAGGTATGCACGGTCACCATATAGTGTATAGATGGTTTCAACTGTCTTGTGTAATTTATCTTCAGAATATAGGTCCCCTTTTTCAAATGTGACAAGGTTACGTAATTGCGTATCGGTAAATACGGTGTTGCCAACAAACTCAACATCACCAAAGTAATATTTGTCACCCTCATGTACATAGAAGATTAAGTCAACCTCGTTATGCACTGTATCCCAAACAACCTTACTGCTATCGAGCCGCGCTGCACCAAACCCCGATGCTCTATAGAACGATAGCAATCTACCGCGATCCTTGAGATATTCATCATAGTTGAAGTCACCTTTCCAGAAATAGCATTTACGTTCTTTGTTTTTCAGGTGCTGTTTGACGATGTTGGGTGCGATTGCATTTGCACCCACTATCTGTATGCTATTGATGTGTACGTTTTTGATCTCGTGGATGATGAATGTGAGTGCAAGTGAATCACTTTCCGTCTCTTGTTTTACTTTTACGCTTGTGAAAGGCATACCTTCTTTCGTGTAGAGTTGTAAGATCTTAGTACGTGCCTTCTCTATATCGTGTTGGGCAACCGGCATCCCCACAGGTAAGTTTAGCTCTTTAAGTAATTTCTTAATCTCTATAGCTTTATTACCTATGATTCGTAGCTCACGCAATGGTGGACCCTCCTTCACAACATATGTGAGTTTAACCCCTGTGCCAATTCTATCGGACTCGATTTTTACGGTTTCGATACCACGTAGGGATAATATTCGTTTGATTGCACGTGACAGTAGGGAGGGTGTGATCTCATCACCTACTTTTATGCCGGCAATAAGTTTAACCTCTCTCGCTGAGTAGTAGCGTGTACCCGTAACCTCGATATCCACTACAACCTGTGCTGCATAGAGGTTAACAGCTATCGCAAGTAGTAAGATAGTAGCTAACCTACGCATCTATAAAAAGTACATTATATGTGGTTTACACAACCCCAATACTTGTCATTTGCTGTGGGTTGCTTATTTTACAAGTATGATTGAGGGTGTAAAAATTAAATCACTTCGTGTGATACCCGATGAACGAGGTAGGTTGATGGAAATATTGCGTGCGGATGATGAGCTGTTCATTAAGTTTGGGCAAGTATACGTGACAACCGTGTACCCAGGTGTGGTTAAGGCATGGCATTACCACAAGAAACAAACGGATAACATCACGTGTGTACATGGAATGATAAAGCTTGTATTGTATGACGCAAGAAGTGGTTCACCTACATATGGTGAGGTTAACGAGCTCTTTATAGGAGTACATAACCCGCAGCTTGTGCAGATACCACCACTTGTTTATCATGGTATAAAAGGTATAAGTGTTGAGGAAGCGATCGTTATCAACATACCTACAGAACCGTATGACTACGAACAGCCGGATGAGTATAGGGTTGACCCATATTCAGGTGAGGTACCGTATGACTGGCGTCGAAAGGATCGTTAATGCGTGTGCTGCTGACGGGTGGTGCAGGGTTCATTGGCAGTAACTTTGTCAACTGGATAATCGAAAATACGGATGCAGATCTATTTGTGATAGATGCACTCACATACGCAGGTAATCTCGATAATTTTACCCCATCCGTGTGGGGTAGCACACGTTTCCACTTCATTAAAGGCAATATATGTGATAGCGATGTGTTGTATCCATTGCTCAAGAAGGTAGATTATGTGATACATCTTGCTGCTTGGACACATATCGATAGATCCTTGCTTGATATAACGCCATTCATAGAGACTAATATCAAAGGTACAGGTGTGTTGCTGGAGGGGTTACGTAAATATCACGTGAAACGGTTGGTACATGTTTCAACCTGTGAAGTGTACGGTGAAGCAAAATACTTACCCATAGATGAACAGCATCCTAAGGAACCGCTTAGCCCCTATGCAGTTAGTAAGTTAGCGGGTGAGCAGTTAGTTCAACTCTATCAGAAGCTTTACAAAATACCGGTTGTTATATTGCGACCATTTAATATATTTGGGCCACGACAGTATCCGGAGAAGTTGATACCATTTTTCATAATCAATGCGATGCTCGATAACCCATTACCTATTTATGGTGACGGTACAGCCAAAAGGGACTGGCTATATGTGGATGACTTGCCACCTGTAATATGGAAGATTATGGAGATGGAGGGTGTTGATGGTGAGGTGCTGAATATAGCCACAGGTAAGGGTATGACAATCAATGAGATCGCAGATTGTATATTGAATACGCTGGATAAGCCCAAAACACTGAAACGTCATGTGGAGGAACGTGAGGGTCATATTAAGCAACTTATCGGCAGTTACAAAAAAGTAGAACAACTACTGGGGTGGTCACCTACGGTGGAGTTCAACCAGGGGTTACGTAAAACAATAACCTGGTACAAAGAGAACCGCGAGTGGTGGACCAAAATACTACGAAGAGATAGTTATCGCAAATTTGTGAAAAGCTGGTATAAGGGACGGATACAATTGCGTTTGTGATATATGGATGAGCTCATCTCTGGGTATTTAACCCGAATAAAGCTGGGGCGCTTTCTACGTGGTTTCTTAAAACAGTCTACCATATATGGAGTGGGTCAGGTCTTGGTTAAGTTTGCACTTTTCATACTTGTACCTGTATTTGCACGTGTGTTTTCACTTAAAGAGTATGGTATTGTTTCACTATACATGATATTCTGGTCGGTAATACACCTCATATATACATTGGGTATACCACAGGCGTTTCTGCGATATTTCTTTCCTGAAGATAAAGTGCTTACAGAGGAGGAACAACGTTCGGTGTTCTCAACCGCCTTCTATATGTTGACATTTATAGCTGTGTTGATATCGACATGCATTGCAAGTACAGCGGATCAATTGGCACAGCTCATTTTTAAAGACAGAACCTATGCACCCCTTATATGGGTGATGGCAATAGCATTGGTGTTTGAAGCCAGCTTACAGGTATCACGTGCATTGTTACGGGCGTTGAAGAAACCCAACCTCCATGTAGGGTTGGATGTAGGTAGACATTTTATGGCAGCGGGATTAATTATTTTGATGCTGGTGAAGTATAAATTGGGAGTCATAGCAGTGGGTTATGGTTTTCTAATAGGTGATGCAGTGGTATGGTTTATCTCACTATATGTGGTAAGAAACTACCTGAGGTGGAGGTTCGACTTATCGTTATGCCCAAAATTTTTGAGATTCGGTATACCGCTTGTACCCACAGCGCTCGCGATGTGGGTGTTGGGGTTCGCTGACCAGTATATATTGCGGGTGTTCAGGACGATGGAGGAAGTAGGTTTGTATGGGTTAGCATATAGGGTTGGAATGATAGTGAGTTACTTTGTGGTGGCACCACTTAACCTCACATGGTCGGCAGCTCAGTTTGAGATCTATCAGAAAGAAGGCAAGAACATACATACAAGGTATTCGAAGGTATTGTTTCTGTTTGTATTTGTGAGCTTAAGTGTAGCTGTTACGTTGTCAATATTTAGCCCAGAGATTATCAAGATATTGGGGACGGAGAAATTTATGCCAGCTGTTGGTGTTGTGCCACTTGTGGCGTTGGGTTATGTGTTCTATGGGATATATCTTGTCGATACGGTAGGTATAAGTCTTGCCAAGCGGACAGGTTATCTGGCGCTGTTGACTGGTATTATGGCAATCTTTAATGTATTGCTCAATTGCTTATGGATTCCTAAATGGGGTATAACGGGGGCAGCAGTAGCTACGTGTATATCATATATGGGGTTGGCTCTACTGGGGTACTTGTTCAACCAGCGTATATTTCGCATAAACTTCAGATGGCGTGAACCAATATTATCCATAGTGATAGGTGCAACCTTTATAACCTGTGCAACCTTTATTAAACCAATTGGCTGGCGGGTGGGGTTATGGGTAGGGTATTGGGTGGTTATGGTGATGGTATTCTTTCGTGATATATTTGGTCAAACTATCAAGGCTTTATTCTTATCACATAAGTAGGTCTCAAGTATGATAGCTGCAGATAGTGAATCGACATCGCTTCTGTTGGTGGTTTGACTTAAGCGACGTTCTGCTTCCTTAGAAGTCAATTTCTCATCCACCAGTTTGACACATTTCCCGGTACGCTCTTTTATTGTACGTGCTATCGTTCGTATCTTGACACTACGTGAGCTATCGGTGCCATTAAAGTGTAACGGTAGGCCAACGATTATCTCATCGATAGGATATGCTTCTAATAACTTCATGAGTTCGTCCCAAAATGCTTCACTACTTACGGTTTGGAGTGGCATTATCACACCATTTAGCTCTAATGCGAAACCTATGCGTTTCTCACCCCAGTCTATACCGAGGGTAACCATCAACCACGTATTGCTTTAAGGATTTTATCGGCAACCAATTTACCGGAAAGTAACATACCACCAAAGATGGGCCCCATTCTTGGTGCACCAAATACTGCATTGGCAGCCATCCCCGTAACATAGAGACCGGGGTAAACTTCACGTGTGTTATCGGCTATTTTCTTCTCACCTATGTCTGCCCACATCGGTTGTTCACCTATGAGGTCGCCAGTGGGTGTGGGCAGTTTGACATCCAGTTTTGCCTTTAATTTACGTACAAGTGCGGCTTCATGACCGGTGGCGTCGATTACTGCCTTGGATTTGATGCAGAGTGGATCGACATGTAATTTAGACATCCACACCGCAGACCAATTTATAACGACACCTGTGACACGATTTTCACGTATCATTAAGTCTTCAATCTCTATGAGGTTGAAAATCCTTACACCGGCACGTACTGTCTTATGGATAATGGTAGCTGCAAGCTCTATGGCTGAAGTTACGTAATATGAAGGTGCGTAGAGTTCGTAAGCAACATCTAAGTCGTCAAGTATGGGTTTACCTTCATCACCAACTACTATCTCGTTGAACATCATACCGCCACCCCATATGCCGCCACCCAAGCTGGCACGTTTTTCAAATAATGCAACTTTTACACCAGCTTGCGCAAGATAGTACGCGGCAACAAGCCCACTGGGACCACCACCAGCAACGACAACATCAGGCTCCAATGTATCACGAAGCCGCGTAAGGTAACGCTCAATGATGGCTTTTGATACGATTTTTTCGTCAATCATGATTTTAAGATACAACCATAGAGTATATGTCAACCAAAGATCTGTTCGTAATCGATAAATTATCTCTATAATATGTTTATTTTGTGGATAAATTTTCAATTTTAATCTGCTATTTGGTTATTAATTTATGTCATAAATCCTGGGATATAAAGGAAATTGGGCATAAAAATTGGACAATTGTTCCAAATTTACTTGACTTTTTCTGGGATAGGATATTCTTTTAGGAAGAAGGAGGGATGATGCTCAAGAAAATTTACCTCATGACACCAGGACCTACCCCTGTACCGGACGAGGTACGGTTGGCTGAGGCACAACCCATCATCCATCATAGGACTAAGGAGTTTACGGAGATATTTAACCAAGTGAGTGAAGATATTAAAATAGTGTTTAAGACTAAGAATCCTGTTCTGATATTTGCATCATCTGGTACGGGTGCTATGGAGGCAGCTGTTGTAAATACTTTATCACCCGGTGATAAAGTATTGGCAATAACTGGTGGTAAGTTTGGCGAACGTTGGCGTGATATATGTAAAGCGTTTGGGTTAAATACACTCACGATAGATCCAGAATGGGGTGACCGTGCCGATCCCAAAGATGTTGAACGTATGTTGAACGAACATCCTGACATAAAGGCAGTATTTGCAGTATTATCCGAAACGAGTACGGGGACACTTGGGCCAATAAAAGAGTTGGGTGAAATAATAAAAGATAGAGATAATACCATATTCGTTGTTGATGCAATCAGTGGGCTTGGTGCATGCAACATAGAAGTAGATGAATGGGGTGTTGACATATGTGTTACGGGTTCACAGAAGGGGCTGATGATGCCGCCTGGCTTGGCATTCGTTAGTATAAGTGATAAAGCGATGAAATTTGTCGAAACTTCCAAGTTACCAAAGTATTACTGGGATTTTAAGGCGATGCTCAAGTCAAAGGCGAAAGGTCAAACCGCATATACGCCTGCAGTATCACTTATTGTAGGGTTAAAGAGTGCACTCGACCTCATCAAACAAGAAGGTATGGATAACATTTTGGCACGGCATCACCTTTTGGCTGAAGCCACCCGTGAAGCGGTTAAAACTATAGGGTTGGAGTTATTCAGCAAGTATCCCGCGGATTCGGTAACTGCCATAAAGGCACCTCAAGGTATAGATGGTGAAACCCTCAAAAAGCAGATGGACACAAAATATGGTGTAAAAGTAGCGGGTGGCCAGGCACACCTGAAGGGTAAAATAATAAGGATTGCACATCTCGGATATATGGGGCCATTCGATACAATTACGGCGATTGCGGCACTTGAGATGGCACTCAATGACCTTGGATACCCAGTAGAGCTGGGTAAAGGTGTAAAGAAAGCATTAGAGATCATCTATAAAGGGTGGAAATAACCTATCATCGATCATCAAACGGGAGGAAAGATGAAATTAATCATCGCTGATCCTATTGATGAAGCAGCAAAAAATGAACTTATGAAGCTCGTGGAGGTGGAGGACCTTTCCGATATACCTAAGGATGAGCTACCGAAATATGTTAAAGATGCCGACATAATGGTGGTACGTAGTGCAACAAAAGTAAGACGTGATATGATCGATCAGATGCAAAACATGAAACTCATCATACGTGGTGGTGTAGGTATCGACAACATAGATGTGGAATATGCACGTGAAAAAGGTATCGAAGTACGTAACACACCAGCTGCCAGCAGTATAACGGTGGCGGAGCTTACGATTGCACATATGTTGGCGGTGGCAAGACACATACCCTATGGGACACAGAGTCTCAAACAAGGTAAGTGGGAGAAAAAGAAACTAAAGGGTATAGAGCTCTATGGTAAGACGGTTGGTATAATAGGGTTGGGCCGCATAGGGAATGAGGTTGCCAAACGTGTACAAGCACTTGGTATGAAGGTTATAGCATACGATCCATACGTTAAAGAGTCAGCGGTTGCGAAACTCGTTGACCTCGATACTTTATTGAAGGAGGCTGATATCATCACAATACATACACCGCTTACAGCTGAAACACATCACCTCATTGGTAGGAAAGAGATCGAGAAGATGAAAGATGGTGTTATCCTCATAAATACTGCACGTGGGGGTGTGATCGACGAATCCGCAATCATTTGGGGGTTGGAAACAGGCAAAATATATGGAGTGGGGCTCGATGTATACGAGCAGGAACCATTACCGGCAGATCATCCATTACTTAAGTTTGATAATGTATCGCTTACACCACACATAGGGGCACAGACGGCAGCCGCAAGGAAAAGGATAGGTCAGGAAGTTGTAAAAATAGTGCGTGAATTTGTAAGCAAGTGATGGCAGAGATTAGGCCCTTTCGTGGATATCGTTATAACCTGAACAAAGCGGGGACTCCATCCAGATTGGTGACACAACCTTACGATAAGATAACACCCGAGATGCAAAAATCCTACTACGAGATGAGCCCATACAATTTTGTGCGCCTGATACTAAATGCGAGTGATGACCCATACGAGGGGGCAAAGAAGACACTTGAAAGATGGATAAATGAAGGAATACTTATTCAAGACGATAAACCTGGCATATACCCATATTACCAAGCTTATAGGACACCATGGGGTGAACACCGTATCAGACGCGGGTTCGTGACGTTATTGAAGCTCGAGGAGTTCACATCAAAGGTGGTGCTACCACACGAGAAGACGCTACCTAAGCCAAAAGAGGATCGATATAAGTTGTTGAGTGCAACGAAAGCACACTTGGGACAGATATTCATGTTATATCCGGATAGGGAACTTAAAATAGTGGAAATGATTGACAACAAAATTAAGGATACGTCTCCACTTATGGAGACGGAAGAACACTATGAGCCAGGTGTAACCCACAGATTATGGTACATAGACGATGAAGAACTCATAAATGAGATACGTAAAGAGATGTTGGACAAACATCTATTGATTGCAGATGGACACCATCGTTATGAGACCGCTCTACTCTATAGTAAAGAGCACCCAGGTGCAAATTACGTGATGGTAACACTCGTGAGTATGGACGATCCAGGGTTACTGATATTGCCCACACATCGTGCGATCAAGGGTGTACAGATTGATGAGAGGTTCTGGACTAAGTTAAGGGAGGTTTTCAATTATCGTGAGGTATCCAAATCAGTATTACAAGAGGCTATGCGTAAAAAGAAGAAAGGGATATGGGGGCTTTACGTAAACAGTAAGTATTATCTGTTGGAGGTAAATAACCGCAACAGGTTAGATGAGCTGTTACCTTCGGATATGAGTGATACATGGTGTGACCTCGATGTGGCGATATTGCATAAGGGGATACTTGAACCTATCTTAGGCATACCTGAAGAGCCTGGTGAAGCCAAAAAATATATCGATTATCTACGATATGAAGATGAGGGGGTGAAAGGCGTAGACGAAGGCAAATATACAGCATTGTTTTTGCTCAACCCGGTTTCTATCAAAGAGGTGGAACAGGTAGCACTACAAGGGGAGAAGATGCCACCTAAATCTACGGACTTTTATCCTAAACTCATAAGTGGGTTGGTACTTTATAAATTTGAATAGGAGGGTGTATGGACCTTGTTATAAAGGCAAGACACTTTGAATTACCAGATAATCTTAAAGAGTTTATAGAGAGAAAGATGCGTAAATTGCTACGGTATTCACAACGCATAGATAAAGCCGAAGTTATATTGGAATGGAACTATCCACGATACTTTGTAGAAATTAACCTACATACACGACATGAATGGTTCAACAGCAAAGCGGAAGGTACTGATTCGTTTGAAACCGTGTTTGAACATGCACTCAAGAAGATGGAACGCCAAATCACGGACTATGAACATCGGCTTAAAGAGAAGCCATAATGCATAAGTTGATATTGGATGGAGAGACACTTAACCTTACGTCTCTCATATGGGCGACGTTCGACGAAACCGTAAAAGTTGAAGTAGCAGAGAAAGCATGGTATAACTTACAACGTTCCTACGAAAATCTCAAGCGATCCGTCAACAAAGGTACCCAAATATATGGGGTAACTACGGGTGTGGGGGCAAATGAAAGTATAACCCTTAAAGAAAGTGAACGACTTAACTTTCAAGAAAAGATCATTAAAAGCCATAGTGTGGGTGTGGGCAGCAATGTACCAAAGGACATAGTACGTGCTACGTTGATATTGAAGATTAATAGCTTGATAAAGGGGTATTCAGGTGTACGAAAGGAGGTCGTCGAATATCTGACTGCATTCCTCAACTCTCACATGTACCCAACGATACCCGAGAAGGGGTCATTGGGTGCATCGGGTGACCTCGCCCCATTATCACATATGGCGTTACCGATAGTTGGGCTGGGTCAAGTCATGTACGATGAACAACTTATAGAAGGTGCAGAAGCATTGAAAATACTGGGGTTAAAGCCACTGAGGTTGGAGCTTAAAGACGGGTTAGCACTTAACAATGGGTTACAGTATTCGTTAGCTTTGGCAGCCTTTAATATAGACGAGAGTTTGTTCCTACTCGATGAAGCTATAAAAGCGTTTGTGTTGAGCTTAGAAGCGATATTGGGGTTTGGTGAAGCGTTCAGGTCTGAGGTGGCTAAAGTCAGAAATATACCGGGAATGCAATATGTAAATAGCCGAATATGGGAGTATATCAAAGGCAGTAAACTTATAGATACAGGTGCTGGACACAAACAGGATCCATATTCGTGGCGTACCTTCACACAGGTAGCAGGTACTGTATATGACAACTTACAATATGTGAGAGCTACCATTGAAAGGCTACTTAATAGTGTAACAGATAACCCACTGGTGTTCACGGATGGTGTGGTGTCAGCTGGTAACTTTCATGGTGAGGATCTGGCACTTGCTATGGATTTTCTCGCACTAAACATAGTCTCACTGGGTACAATATCTGAACGACGGGTATTTGCATTGTTGTCAACACATATGAATCGCGGGTTACCACCGTTCCTTGCTAATAAACCTGGTGACAATGGACTTATGATGATACAATACACGGATGTATACCTTGTGACTGAAAATCGACAACTGGCCACCCCAGTTGTAGGACATTCCATACCTACATCGGCGGATCAGGAGGATTACGTTAGCTTATCCGCGTTATCAGGCTTAAAGGTAAGGAATATGTTACAAAACCTGTACAAGATAATAGCTATCGAGTACATAACAGCGGCACAAGCGATAGATTTTAGGGGACGAGAAGATTTAGGTGAAGGTAGTCGCAAAATCTATGAAGAGGTACGACGGGTCGTACCATTTATTAAGGAAGATTGCGTGTTATACAAATATATAGAGGAGATGGCGACACATCTTCGTAACAAATATCGTGAATATGCGGTACAAAGAGGCAGGTGTTGACCTCGACAAAGCTAAAAAGGTTGTGGGTATTTTGCAAAAAATTAACCCACAAATAGGGGAGTTCGGTGGGCTATTCCCTATAGACAGAGAACGATATCTTGTCGCCAGTGTTGATGGTGTGG
>Ga0190316_1000330_pt1 | contig 13731 bp, 14 predicted proteins | sample 48701112_MG_FD_161663 | JGI IMG/M metagenome (GOLD analysis project Ga0190316, IMG submission 161663) | Hydrothermal vent sediment bacterial communities from Southern Trench, Guaymas Basin, Mexico - 4870-11-1-2_MG | ecosystem: Environmental > Aquatic > Marine > Hydrothermal vents > Sediment ... | reverse complement strand
ATCCTCGCGTATCCGCCTCGGATAGCGACTCTCGGATTTATGAAGTAGACTCCATCGACCTTGCTGATGCTCATGTAATTGTGGTGTCCACCGTTAAAGAATGCGTTTGCCCTGCCATGAGGCTTATGCGGGTTATACGTGCCTTTAAGAATCTTTATTAGCTCGTTTATCTCAGCTGTGTCCTGCGGCCTCACATCCGGAGGGCACCACATGTGTGCATGGGCAAAGACAAATTTTATTTCATCCGGCTCATCGAGTAGTCTCTTAAGCCACTCTCTCTCCTCGATTGGAAATGATCTCTCGCCTGACCATTCATAGTATCTCTTCATTCCAGTGTGGGTCTTCCTCGCTCCCTTGAATGATCATAAATCTAGAACGATAAAGGTTACCGTCATCCCACTGCATGAAAGCCTCCAAGAATAGTATGAGCGTTTCATATTGAGTAGACGCTTCCACTCCTCAACGCAGCCTAAAATCTTACACTCATGGTTTCCAAAGACATAGTAGCATGGAGCAGTCCTCTCGATCTCCTTGAAGATATCAGAGTATCCGTCTTCGAATCTGGCGTCAACATCGCCATTAAAGATTATGAATGATGGAGCGGGCTCATTGGAATACTCATCTTCACACTTAACTTCCTTAAGCATCTCCAAAAGGACATCCTCGGTTCGGGCTCTAAATCTCTCATCTGGATGAGGCAGCGCCTCCACATCGCTGACAAATAGGAAATCTATCGAATCCATACTGGATCTTAGGGATCCGGTTCTACTCGTTTCGCCGAGGGCCATCTCTTTTTAGCTCAACCTCCTCATCCAGCCTATCTAAATATCGCCTCTCAAATCATGATATTCCGGGAGAAGACTATCCAATCGCTTGAGGAAGAGATCTAACTCCTCAGCAAACTCCAATAAGAGAACGAGCGTCTCCTTCACGAATCTTTGAAGATTCCTGATGGCCTCCTCCCTCTTGCCAGCCTTCATCCGCTCAACGGATTCCCAATCCAAAAACTTTTATGCGGTCAAGCTCTATCCTCTTGGATTCCCTCCAGACCTCCCTTGATCTACACCAGTCCATCTCAACCGCATGCTCAACTAGTTCTGGATGAACCGCGTTCCACTCATTCTCAATCGTGTAAAGGTTACTGACGGCTCGAATCCCATCCGTTGTCTTCTCGGCAACCCAGTATCTCCCAGCCGCCTCCAAAACCCAAGCCTCATAGGCATCGGCAATAAGGAAATTATTGTCGTATCTTGCCCTTCTAAGAGAGTCCGGACTATACTTCTCAAGGAGATCTATTATTACATGCATAGATTCGTAGGACGACCTTACTCTCTCCAAGCCCGATCTGACGAGATTCATACCTATCAGGCCGGCTTTACCCTCAGGAGACTCAAACGGCTCCTTTGAGTGTACCGCGGCATTCCCTATGGCCATTCCAAAACTCGTTGACCCCATGCTCAAAAACCCAGCACCAATAGAGCCTCGAACCTAAAACCTCAAACGTAACATCAACCTGCGGTATCTCGATCAGCTGATACTGAGCTTTCATCCTATGTTCCCCCTCGGATAGTGAACGAGGAGCTGAGGCTCATTTGGGGACCTATCACTATTCTTCACAAAGATTAGAGTTCCGTTCTTAGTTGCACCTCCGACAGCAACTATTAAATCGCGCATGGACGCCAGCCTACACTGATCGTAAGGCAACCTCTTCTGCCCTTAAATCATTTATGATTATATGAATGATCCATATTTTGGAGACAGCATGAGGTGAGGCCGTCCTGATCATCAAGTTTCCATATGGTAAAGAATTCGTTAGCGTGGACTGCCCAGACGAGAATCTCATATCAATAGTAACTCCTTCAGAGATAAGGGCAGCCTCAAATGAGAAGGGGGAAGTCAAAAGAAGCCTGAATGAGCCGATAGGAAAGGAGAGACTCAGCGATTTAGCCGCTGGAAAAGAGAGTATCCTACTGATAGTCAGCGACTACACGAGAGCCGTTCCAAACGAGAAGATTATTCCACCAATAATAGATGAACTAGAAAAGGCGGGATGCAAAAGAGAAGATATAGCTGCTTTAGTCGCGAATGGACTTCACAAGCCGATCTCGAAGAATGAACTTGCACAGTTCTATGGTAGTGACCTATTCGGAGAGATCGAATTTGTGAACCACGATGCTGAAGATGAAAACCAACTCATCAAATTAGGGAAGACGTCATTCAAAACTGAAGTTTCAGTTAATAGGTTAATAGTTGAAAGTGATCTCGTAATTGCAACTGGTCTCATAGAGCCGCATTTCTTCGCAGGCTACAGCGGAGGGAGAAAATCGATACTTCCAGGAGTTTCTGGAATAGAGAGCATCTGTCAGAACCACAGCTTCCGCATGATAAACCATCCGCTCGCGAGGAGCGGCGTCCTCAATGGAAACCCAATACATGAGGATATGATTGAGGCCTCAAGAATGGCAGGGCTAGACTATATTCTGAATGTAATCGTGGATCGCTGTGGGAGAGTGGCTAGGGCCTTCGCCGGAGACCCGATTGAGGCGCACAGATGCGGAGTCTCGTTTCTTGATGATAGAGTCAAGGTTGAAGTGGCATCGAAGGCTGATATTGTGATTACATCAAATGGGGGATATCCGCTTGATAGAGACTTATATCAGGCCGTTAAGGGCATGTCCACGGCCGAGGCAATCGTGAAGAATGGAGGAACCATAATAATATTATCCGAGTGCATCGATGGAATAGGAAGGGGACATGAAACATTCTACGAATTGATTGCCGAAGCAAAAAGTCCAGATGATGCGTTAGAGAGGATAAAGAGGGAGGAGCCGATAAAAGATCAGTGGCAAGCCCAGGTCTTAGCGAGGATACTTAAGACCGCAAATGTGATAGTAGTCACAAGGAACATTAAGCACAGCATAATCGAGGATATGCACATGACACCAGCATCGAGTATCGATGAAGCAGTAAAGATGGCCCTAAGAAACGCTGGATCTAATGGCAAGATCATAGCCGTTCCAGACGGCCCTTATGTCATACCATACATTAGAAGGGAGGGCTAAGGTGAAAGTTGATGGCTGAGATAGAATGGATTCGAACAGTCGTGCGGGATGGATGGCATAACGCCTTCACGGATCTATGCTATTGGCGCGGGTTCTATTGGCTTACATACAGACGTGGATCAGCACATATATCTCCAGACGGCGAAGTGATAGTTATGCGCTCAACAGATCTGAAAAGATGGAGGGAGATCATAACATTAAATACCGTTGGGGACGATAGAGATCCAAAATTCTGCGTAACAGAGGATAGACTATACATATATTTCGGAACTAGATTTACAGAACCGAATGGGAAAGTCTATTATTACTCGTATGTCGCTTTTAGCGACGACGGAGTCGAATGGTCAAGGCCAACCCGCATCTACAAGCGGAACCACTGGCTCTGGAGGGTGCGCCGCCAAAATGGAAGATTCTATTCCCCAGCCTACGGATGGATGGAAAATAAGAGAGGCAAGAAGTTTTTTCTGGATCTGCTCGTAAGCGATGACGGATTGAATTGGCATAAAAGATGTAGAATAGGCGGGGAGAACCTTTCACCCAACGAGGCTGACATATGGTTCTGGCCCAAAGAGGCATGGTGCATCGCCCGCTCCGCCAGGGAATCAGGCCGCAGCATCCTTTTCCATTCTAAACCCCCATATGACGAATGGAAGAGCATGGATCTGGATCTAGCCATACACTCCCCGGTATTCTGTATGACCGATGAGGATCTCTATCTCGCCGGACGATTACTGATTAATGGCGATCAGATGGACAGAATGTATCCGGGAGGAAGAACTGCCATCTTCAGAGTTGATAGAGGAAGAGTTGAAATTATAATTGTCCTTCCGTCAGGAGGAGATACGGCCTATCCAGGCCTCATATCAAGAGACCCAAAGAGACTTATTGTTAGCTACTATTCTCAGCATGCATATCTTGGCGGAGTGATAGAGCCTTACTCGCCCAGTCGATCGGACATATACTTGGCAATGATAAAACTGAATTAAGAAGATGAAAGACAATCATGGACTAAAAAGATATGTCAGTGATTCATAATGCTTTTAGATGCCCAATATAATTTATTTTATTGGAGGGGGAGGAGTAGGGCATATTTAGGAGCGAAGGGCGCGCTCTACCCTCTCTTTATTTCTACTTCTATCATGGCTCTTAATGCCGCCCTCTATTATAGCATTGACCATCAAGATTATGTAGGGTTCATTTGTATCATTACAGAATCCGTGAACGGTATGGGGCGGAATTGTAGATTGCATCTTCCCTTTTAACTCTCCTAATTTCATCCCAACGGTCAGCAGGCTTTCACCTTCAAGTATATAGTATATCCGCTCGTGTTCCTCATGGCTATGATGCACCAATTGCTCCCTAGAATTTACAGTCGTCTGCCAGAACCCGCCTAAAGCTCTCAGAACATCATGCGTCTCTAGATAGCCATGGACATCCTTAAGCATAAGATCTACATCACTATGAAGGCGGAAGTATCAAGATAAGACAGTTCCATTAAAAAGCATCCCTCTCAGCCTCCTATTCCCATGAGGGAGCTCATTCGCATACCCTAGCGGAGAAGAGTTATACTCCCTTAAATCTTCTCACCTGCTGCCTCGTGAGGATTATATAATCGTCGCCGTACTCGACGCTCGGCTCTATCTGACTCCCCTCAAACCACTCATTCCATGTAGTGACGAATATCCAGTCCGGATTACATGACAATGCTGTATTCCAAGATTCAATATAGTAGCCTCCGTCCCTTCTAGGCTCAAGTGTGCGGGCTCTAACCTTAACATCATCGTATCCTGGAGTCACGGTTGCGGCGAAGATCTTCTCAGCCTCATGCAGGGCCCGAGAGATCCTCTTGTAGAGTGGGGATAGATCTACTCCGCGAGTCGTGAATGCTATTGGATTGTATGTGTGGAGGGCATCCATGCACTCGATGTATGCTGGATCTAGACTGTCCCCCACGAGAAAGGGATTATGGCCCTTCTCCATCAACTCCTCCCTTATGGCCTTCCACTCCCCTATATCATCATCGCATGCCTCCCTCATCTGATCCATGACCCTCCCATAAATCACGATTACCGGCCTGTCCTCCACCCTCATCCATCGAGGGCTAATACAATACTCCATGCAGATACGCTCGAGATCCTCACGGACGTTTTCCGGAATGGATTTCTCACCATACTTCGCCGTCTCATAATACAGGGTTACCTCGAAATTTTCTGGGGATATCTCAAGTAATCTGCGAAGCGTGGCATCGCTGCTTCTGACCGTTGCGCTGTCTCCAACTCTATCTGGAAAGCCCCACCATGAAACTATGAATCCATCTAATCCAGCCTGCTTTGCCTGGTAGATGTGCCTTCTTATCGTGTATTCGCTACTTGAATCATAGAGGCCATCTAGAGGATGGCAGGTTATCGCAGCCTCTCTTCTGCCGCATGTCACGTTTTCTGGATTGTAACCATTCGAGTTCCATCCTGCCCATTCATGTAGGACACCGGTGCCCCATGGGGTTCCATACCAAGCATAATAGAAGGCCAAAACTTTCTTTTCAGTCAAATCTGACACCTCATGTAAAAATCTGCATTGAGAAACTTCACTTGATAATTATATAAGCTTTTATCGATAAGGGAAGCCTTCATTTATAATCATGTAAAATCTAGCCCCTGCATGAGACTATAATGGAACAACTATTGGATGAGGTGAATAGCATAATTCATAAATGCTAAATACCGGATTGATATAAAACCATTAAGGCTGAGTTCTCGAGGTTATGATGTGAAGCAGTATCATCTTTGGGAGAATGATAAGCGATGTGCGGGATCTTTGGATGCTTATCCAAGAATGTGAAGGCCGCTCCGGTAATACACGCCGCTCTTAAGAGACTTGAATATAGAGGATACGATTCTGTGGGCATAGCGACCATCCACAATGGAAAAATATACATCAAGAAGGATAGCGGAAAGATAGATGATGTTCATAAACTTTTAAATCTGGATGATATGCCTGGAAACTTGGGCATCGGCCATACTAGATGGGCAACTCATGGAGCTCCATACCAAGTTAATGCACATCCACACACTGACTGTAAAGGTGAAATCGCAGTAGTTCACAATGGCATAATCGAGAACTTCTCCGAGTTAAGGAGCGAATTAGAGGATCTGGGACATAAATTCAAATCTAAGACTGACACTGAAGTCATCCCGCACTTAATTGAGGAGAACATGAAGAAAGGCCTCGGATTAGTTGAGGCAGTACGCGAGGCATTAAAGGTGGTTAGGGGATCCTATGCGATAGCCGTCATATCGAGTAGGGAGCCCGACAAGATAGTATGCGCGAGAATGGAGAGTCCATTAATCTTGGGGGTTGGAGAGGATGCCGTTTACTGCGCCTCTGATATTCCAGCCTTTCTGCCATTAACGAAGAGAGCTGTGGTCATTGAGAATGGAGAGATCGCCGTTATAGGTCCTGATGGATATGAGATCCGCAGAATCTCTGATTGGAGCCTCGTAGAGAGGGAGCCTGAAACAATTGAATGGACGGCTGAGATGGCTGAGAAGCAGGGCTACCCTCACTTCATGCTTAAGGAGATACATGAGCAGCCTGAATGCCTCAGGAACACTCTTAGATTGCAGGATAAATACCTCGATTTGATGGCCACATTCCTTGACAGAGCACGTGAGATCTTCCTTGTTGCAGCTGGAACCTCCTATCATGCCTGTCTGGCGGCATCATACATGTTCTCTAAGCTGGCTTATCTCGCAGCTCACCCGGTTATCGCCTCTGAGTTCATAGAGCAGGAGGGAATGGCAGTTAACATTAACAGCACGATACTAGCCGTAAGCCAGTCAGGAGAGACCGCTGATACATTAGAGGCAGTTGAGTATGCAAGGCTTAGGGCGGCAACCATACTTGGACTCACAAATGTCGTTGGATCAACATTAACTAGGATCTCGAGGGTTTATATTGTCCAGCAGTCAGGTCCGGAGATGGGGGTTGCAGCGACGAAGACATTTACGTCTCAGCTCTCAGTTCTGGCCCAGCTAGCCCTTAGAGTTGCAAAGATACGTGGGAAGGTTGGGCATAGGCAGATGGAGGAGATCGAGGAGAAGATGATGGAGCTCCCAGATATCGTTGAGAGGACCATAAGAGAGAATGAAGAGAAGGTTAGGAGAGTCGCAAAGAAGCTTAAAGATAAGAGGATATTCTTCTTTTTGGGTAGGGGAATAAGCTCAGCTACGGCTATGGAGGCAAGATTGAAGCTCATGGAGATAACTTACATTCCGGCGATCGCATATCCAGCCGGTGAGAGTAAGCATGGACCCATAAGCCTAATAGAGCCGGGCTTCCCAGTAGTGTTCATCTGTCCAAAAGACGAGACGAGAAAAACGATCGTTGGAAATATCATGGAGATGAAGGCCAGAGGCGCGATGATCATTTCAGTCATAGAGAAGGGAGACGAGGAGATCAAGAAGTTATCTGATGAATACTTTGAGATTCCGGGTAGCCTGCCTGAGGTCTTGTCGCCCATAGCCTTTATAGTTCCACTCCAGCTACTTGCATACTATATTGCGGTCGAGAAGGGACTTGATCCCGATAAACCCCGCAACTTAGCGAAGAGCGTCACCGTCAAATAAAACAGAAAATTTTAATCGTCCAAGCGGAAGCCGTTTTTGTATCTTCATTTTCCTTGTATTATTCCCATCGAAGTATCTTCTTTCCGTAGAATAGTTCTGGCAGGAGTAGGAAGCCCGAGAGTGCAACGGACCCTACTAGGAGCCACTGCTGGAGATTGAGCGGCACTGTTCCGAACATGACTTGTAGGAATGGAACATATAGAAGCGCAACTGTGCCTAGGATCGAAGCGACCTCCGAGACGAGCAGGAACTTATTTGATGTCCAGCTCAGCCTAAACGCACATTTCGTTTCCGACCGGCAGTTCCAGACGATTATGAGCTCACGTAACGTCGCCTGTGTGAAGCACATTGACCTTGCGAGGGCCAGTCTCTCAGCCTCATCCAATCCCCAAGCTAGGAATCCATACTCGTATACGAGTATGAAGATCGCCGTTGTTCCAACATATTGGCATATAAAGGACAGTATGATCTGAAGCAGCCTGCCGTGTAATATTCCTTGCTTTGGATCTCGCGGAGGACGCGCCATTACATCTTCTAGAGGCGGATCGAAGCTTAAGGCGGTTGCGGGCCCTCCGTCTGTTGCCAAGTTTATCCATAGTATCATTGCGGCGGTTAATGGCAGGGGCATTCCGAGGAAGGCGAATGTCGCGATGACCGCTAGCTCATCGAAGTTTGATCGCATGAGGAAGAAGGCGAATTTTCGGATGTTATCGTATACTATTCTTCCATGCTTAACTGCGTTGACTATCGTAGCGAAGTTGTCATCCAGCAGTATCATGTCTGCGGATTCCTTCGTTACGTCAGTGCCCGTTATTCCCATTGCAACTCCTATATCAGCCTCCTTCAGGGCTGGGGCGTCGTTAACTCCGTCACCAGTCATCGCTACGATATGACCCTTCTTCTTCAGTGCTCTTACGATTCGGAGCTTATGCTCAGGAGAGACCCTCGCATACACCTTGACATCCTCAACTATCCTCTCGAACTCCTCATCGCTAATTCTGTCTAGCTCTTCACCCGTCAGGACAAGGTCGCCCTCGCCCTCTATGATACCGATCTCCTTTGCGACTGCAGTCGCCGTTAACTTGTGATCTCCTGTGATCATAACGGTTCTAATTCCAGCTTTTCTGCAGAGTTGATTTGCTTTTATCGCTTCTTCCCTTGGAGGATCTATCATGCCCATGAGGCCTACGAAGACGAGGTCATTCTCTACATCTTCCGTGTATTGCCTTGCTTTCGGCAGTCTTCGATAGGCAAAGGCGAGTACACGTAATGCGTTCCTAGCGAATTCCTCGTTTATCTGTAGTATCCGCATTCTCCCATATTCTGTTAGCTGCCTTTCTTTTCCGTCTTCGTAGATTCTGCTGCAGCGCTTGAGGATTATCTCGGGGGCTCCCTTGATGTAAGCGTAAATCTCTCCGTTCGGATCTGAATGGATAGTTGTCATTCGCTTCCTTTCTGAACTGAATGGTATCTCACTTACGCGTGGATATTCTTCATCAAGTTTCTCCGGCTTCAATCCCGCCTTGCAGGCGGCTACAACTAGTGCGCCTTCAGTTGGATCTCCTGTGATCCTCCAGTGACCGCTGTCATTCTCGAGTCGAGAATTATTGCATAACGCAGCTATCCTTAAGAGCAACGATAAGGCTTTATCTTTTTTTGGGTCAAGCGGGTCTCCATTTAGGATGAATTCTCCCTTAGGCTCGTATCCTGAACCCGTAACCTCGATTGTTCTGTCTCCGCAATATATTCTACGGACGGTCATCTCGCCTCTAGTCAGCGTTCCAGTCTTATCAGAGCATATAACAGTAGTTGAGCCGAGCGTTTCTGCCGCGGCTAATTTTCTAATAACGGCGTTATGCTTGGCTAGTTCACGGGCTCCTAAAGCAAGGGCTATCGTGACTATTGCTGGCAGCCCCTCCGGGACGGCTGAGACGGCTAGGGCAACAACTGTCATGAAATACTCTATTAGATTTTCTGGTTCTAGGGCCGCTGGTTCCCGGATTAGCTCAAGGACGAAGATGACCGCGCAGACAAAGATTATGAATTTCGTCAAGTTCTTTGCGAATCGGTTAAGTTTGACCTTAAGTGGGGGAGGCTTTTCCTCGGCCTCTTGTATCATACCTGCGATCCTTCCGAACTCCGTGTTCATTCCAGTCGCTGTTACGACGGCCTTTCCCCTGCCGTAGATTACATGCGTTCCCATGAAGACCATGCATTTCCTGTCGCCTATCGGTGCATCTTCCCTTACGGGGTCTGTGTGCTTCTCAACCGGCGTTGATTCACCTGTCAGAACGGCCTCGTTGGTTCGGAGCTCAAAGACCTCTATGACCCTGCCGTCAGCGGCTATTCTATCTCCGGATTCTAGTAGGAGGATATCTCCCGGAACAACATGCTCCGCGGGTATAATCGTTTCTCTTCCGTCACGTAGAACCCTAGCTCTTGGAGCTGCATACTCCTTTAATGCCTCCATGGCTCTTTCTGATCGGTATTCCTGAACGAAGCCTACTGTTGCATTGAGTAATACTATGACGGCTATTGTTATTGCATCGGCGTAGTCCTCAAGTGTAGCCTCAGCCCCCTTCACATAGGCGGATAGAAGCGATATGACTATCGCCGCTAGAAGCATTAAGACGAATACATCCTTAAATTGGCGGAGGAAGATTTGGAGCGGGCCTATCCTCTTCTTCTCGGCTAAGACGTTAGGGCCATACTCTCTCAGTCTCTTATTAGCCTCTTCACTACTCAAACCATTCGGGCCTGTATTGAGGAAGCGTAGGACCTCGTCGACTTCCTTTGCGTGAAAGACCTCCGCCACGAGATCTATCCCCTTCAATCCGTATGTCTCTTGAATGCCCAAGCTGTTTTTAGAAGATTCAATATAGAAGTCTTTATTATTGTTTGTGGTCTTGCCTTTCAGTCTTCTTTCACGTGACGGAGTAAGTATTAACTGATGGCGTTATTCCTAGATTTTATGAAGAAGAATATCGGGTCATGCTATTCTTTGTGTATGCGCATAAGTTCGGCCTTAACCTTATATTTGAGGCTATATTTTCAGCCAGAGGAGCACTCCGATTATTAGCCCGTATATTCCTAGAGCCTCAGCCAGCGCTACTACAATGAAGTTCTTAAAGAATGTCTCGGGTTTTTCCGTCGCTGCGCTTACTGTAGCCGCTCCTGAACTTGCTATTGCTATCCCCGCGCCTAAACAGGCTAAGCCGACTGCAAGTCCAGCTCCGATGGCGAGTAGCCCCTTCTCTCCAAATGGCCCTTCTGTTTCCAGCCCACATACATCTGCTTTACCAGTACTTTCGGGTGAGGCTGCTATTGAGATTATTCCTATGGATGTTACTCCAGCCATGAATAGACATAAGAGCAGAAGGATCACTCTTCTTTTAATGTTCAATCTTTTCACCTGCATTTTGTATTTCTTAATCATTCTTCTCCCTCTTATTAATTATCTTTTTGTTTAGTTCCTCTTCTGTTTTTCTTCCAACTTCTTCAGCCTCATCTTCAAGGACGTTTATCTTCTCATTTATCTCCTTCAGTTCTTCCTCTGCTATTCTCTTCAGATTATGCTTGATCTCTTCGTATTCCTTCTCGATCTCTCTTATTCCCATTTGACCTCACTCTACCTTATAACTAGAACCGGGCACGGTGCATACTCTATTACTCTTTCAGCAACGCTTCCAATTAGGATTCTATTCATTCCTCTCCTCCCCTTTGAACCCATCACTATGATATCTACGCCCAGCGATTCTGCGTGGCGAACTATCTGGTCGTGCGGCTCCCCTTCAACTAGTATTGATGTTGCTTTTAAACCTTCCCTTTTCGCCGAATTAACAATATAGTTTAGGCACCTTTCAGCTTTCCTTTTGATCTCTTCCTCCAATTCCCGTCTCTCATGAACCTTTGATATCTCTTCTAGTATCACCCTGTCGATCACATATATTGCTACTATTTGCGAATTGAAATGCTTAGCTAGTCTTATTGCGAAGTCGGATGCCCGCATGGATGAGTCTGAACCATCCGTTGGAACAAGAATCTTTCTTATGAATTTGTCCTCAGCCATATGTGACTCTCCTCCTCATTAAAATGCTTTTAATCTTCTTCATCCTCACGAACTCTTCCCTCTCCCTCTCCTCAAGCATCATCTCCATATTCTTGATTATCTGCCTATATCTGGGAATATGTATATGCTTCAATGCATTTATTCTTCTCTGTGTATTCTCAACGGCGTCTGCTATTCTACGGACGGACTCTTCCAGCTCAGCCAATTCACAGATCAGATCTAATGATTCATAAAGCCTCTTAAACGCTGAGTCGAGGTAGATGTTTGTTCCTAGAAATCCATAGTCCGGCTGCGGCCTCTCTCCCTTCAGCCTTATCCTGGGAATTGAGACTCCCATTATGCTTCGATAGTCGATGGAGAATTCCATTGGTATATTCGTTGACTCAGCGATCTTTTCGAGTCTTTCAACGCCTAAGTGAATTGCCGCCTTCTCGATGTATGAGAAGGCCTCATTTAACGCCTTGCTCAGCTCCATCCTCACCCTCTGGAGATCATAGGCGAAGTTTCTAAGTTCAACCATAAGGACGTCTCTTTTCCTCTCTAGGATCTCGCGGCCGGACTCAGCTAGTTCTAGGCTCCTCTTAAACCTTAATAGGTTCATGCGGGTCGGCGCGATTCTAGACATGAAGTTCACGTCCTCAAATACTTATTTAGATATTCTCTATGTATCCTCGTTAATTCCTCCCTTGGGAGTATGGAGAGTAGATCCCAAGCTATCTCGAGGGTCTTCTCTATGGATCTATCTTCGTCAACACCCTGATTTATGAATCTCATCTCGAATTCGTCTCCGAAGTGGAGATACGCCTTATCTCTTTGTGAGAGGGCTTCCTCCCCCATTATCGAGGCAAGTGATCTCAGTTCATTGCATTCCGCGTAGGCCGCATAGAGTTGGCTTGCAACATCCGCATGATCCTCTCTCGTCTTTCCCTTTCCTATGCCGTCCTTCATAAGCCTTGAGAGGCTTATTAGGACGTTAACGGGAGGGTAAACTCCGCGATTATACAGTTCCCTATCTAATACTATCTGCCCCTCAGTTATGTAGCCCGTCAAATCCGGGATTGGATGTGTAATATCATCATTCGGCATGGTTAATATTGGCATTTGAGTAAGAGAGCCGTTCTTGCCGTGAATCCTTCCAGCACGTTCATATATGCTCGCCAAGTCGCTATACATATATCCCGGATATCCCTTTCTGCTCGGAACCTCCTCAAGTGAGGCGCTTATCTCCCTAAGCGCCTCGCAGTAGCTCGTCATATCCGTTAAGAGCACTAGGACATGAGCCTCCTGCTCGAATGCCAAGTATTCGGCCAATGTCAGAGCGGTTCTGGGAGTTATTATTCTCTCCATTACTGGATCCTCTGCCAAATTAATGAACATTGCCGTCCTCTTTAGGGCTCCTCCCTCCTCGAATCTTCTTCTGAAGAAGACTGCCTCATCATGTTTTATTCCCATAGCCGCGAAGACTATATAGAAGTCTGCCTCTCCGCCGATCTCAGCCTGTCTGGCTATTTGAGCCGCCAAGAGGTTATGTGGGAGACCGGCCGCCGAGAATATTGGGAGCTTCTGCCCGCGAACTAGGGAGCACATACAGTCTATCACCGAGATTCCCGTCTGTATGAAGTCTCTTGGATACTCCCTTGCTACTGGATTCAGCGGGCTTCCATTTACGTCCCTTAGATCCTCCGCGATCGGTTTTGGATTTCCATCTATAGGCTCAGCCAGACTATTCATTACCCTTCCAAGCATATCCATTGAGACTGGAACCTTCAGCGGCTCTCCTAAGAATCGAACTCTAGTCTCAGAGAGAGATAATCCCTCAGTTCCCTCGAAGACCTGAACTATAGCCTTTCCCCTTTCAACCTCTAGGACCCTGCCCTTCCTAACCTCTCCGGATGGAGTTATGACTTCAACTACCTCGTCAAAACCAACTCCGGAGACCCCGTCAACAACTATTATTGGACCTGAAATTCTTGAG